>Ga0123342_1000321_pt1 | contig 72089 bp, 35 predicted proteins | sample Turbeawhitnodule_FD_89960 | JGI IMG/M metagenome (GOLD analysis project Ga0123342, IMG submission 89960) | Root nodule microbial communities of legume samples collected from Mexico - Turtle bean Mexico white nodule | ecosystem: Host-associated > Plants > Roots > Nodule | place: Mexico: Nepantla... | reverse complement strand
TTAATATTAATATTAGTATTAATATTAATATTAGTATTAATATTAATATTAGTATTAATATTAATATTAGTATTAATATTAATATTAGTATTAATATTAATATTAGTATTAATATTAATATTAATATAGTATTGGTGGCACTTTCCATGAAACAAATAAAATATTTGGTGCTTAATATAAGGTTTTTATTGTCATGAGATGATGTGACTATTAGGATAAGATTAAACAAAGAAAAAAGGTGGGGAAGTGTCTCATTTTGTGGTTGGAAATGAGTGGTGTTTTGATGTGTATGGAAGTAAATACTTCATCCACAAAAATTTACATGTATTCTATTTTTTCTAATGTGAACAATTCTATTGAGTTGTTTTCTATATTAGAGAATATGAATATGTTACATTTTTGTTTAAACAATTTACTTTCTATTTTGTTTTAATAAATAAATTAAAATATAAACTACTCATTATTTTATATATTTTTAATTTAGGTTTAATTATAATACTTAATCATATTTAATAATATGAGATTAATAAATTTTTCAATTTTTTCAAAAAAATAATTATTTTTATGTGTAGAAATATTAATTAATTGAATAATTGATAATGCATAATAATGTTTTAATTTAAAAATAGTATCAATTACTTGACATGTAAAAAATATTTGTATTGATAAAAATTGAATGACACTAAAAAAAATATAATATGCTTCATAAAATAAGTAATTAAGAAATTAATAATATCTGAATAAAAATATTTAAGAAACATAATTGTATTGGATTAATGAATATAAACCTAATGTAAGGTAATTAGGAAAATGGTTGTTAATTTTAGAAAAATATCATATATTTTTTATCTTTAAATTATAGAAAAAATTAATAAAATATTATTTGACAATAATTTTTTATTTAAATATTTTTTATTACTTATAAACTTGCATGAAGATAAAATATATATGATTGTTATTATTTAAATTTGTTGTGATATTATTTTAAATATAAAATATATGATTGTTATTATTTAATACGTTGTGATATTATTTTGAACATAAAAATGTGATTGTTATTATTTGAATCTTTTGTAATATTATTGTCAATATAGGCTCTATAAATAAATGATAAAAAACAAATGAAAAGTATTATTTTATGTCATACATGTTACACACTAATACACTAATATTTTATACTCTTCATAATTTGATTTTTGGAGTTTTGTCAACATATAAACATATAAAGTTTTCCATCATAATCTCTCATCTCCGGTTTGATAAGAACAATAACAAATATCAACTCTTTAAAATATGATAAACTGGAAAAAAATATATATATTATAAATTGTATTTAATATAAGTTCAGTGTAAATTTGCAGATATCTGACCATAAATAATATTTATGATCCTACAATTTGTAATTAAATCATCATGATTAAAGAGAAGTATTAAAAATTCTTGTCTCCATTTTGAACTACTTTTGAAAGTAAAACATACAATTAAATAACTTAAAAAAGGTAGTGTATAACATTGAGATTTATTTATTATGATAGCAAAAGATATGATAAAAGAAACTTGTTTTCTTTTAAATTTTTTATCATAGCAAAAGATATTAATAAAGTTTTTTTTTTTAATTTAATACGTAATGCTTTATTAACATTGAATAGAATATTGAATCTCTTGCAAGGTCATCTTCAACTTTTAAAATCATTCACAAAACTTGTTTTTATTAGAGATTGATCACTATCAGAGGACTTATTACTAAACATCATGTTATTAAGGTATTAAGCTCACATTTCAATTTATTTATTTATTTATAATATATTTTCTTTAGAGAAAGGGCCAACAAACTTAAATTTTGGTTCTTCAATTGTTTTTGACAAAAACTTTAATTGTTTTTGACAAAAACTTTATTTCTCTTTTTGAACTTTGTGAAGTACTCAAGATCAAGATCATGAACTTAAAAGGTGACTTATAAGTCTTACCCATATTCCTAGGAAATAAGGGCCAATATTTTTACCTATATCCTAATTAAAACAAGGTTTATCAATTACAATTAAAATTATAAAATTAGAATTCCGTTAAAGAAGTTAAAACAAACATTAAGAGCAAAGTAATAAAGTTAATAATCTTATTAAAGGAGAAGAAGAGTTACAAAAACATACAATTACATAAACCTTTAACAACAAGGTGAATCACTCTATTAATCTTTCCCAATATTGACTTGGAATTATTTAAAAAGTTAATGAAAAGTGGGGTGATTTAGTTTAATAGATTTTAAAAAAATAATACATATAATTAATTTATTTAAGATAATAAAGATTGAAAAAATATTTTTTTAATGTAATATCAAAGTTTTTCTTATAAATTTTTAAAGTGATAGATATAATGAATCATACAAATTATGTTTACAGAATTTGGTGTCTGATGAAGCTTGCTATCCATTACACTTGATACTTTTTTATATATGTATAAATAATACAATTTTTCTAATAATTACCTCTCTTTATATGAGAGGTTTATTGATTAAATATACCTTTTATTCAAATTTAATATTTTGCCTCAACAAATTATGTAGTTATTGAATCTACATTCATAATTATATAAATGATTATAAATCTCAGTTTATAAATTGACTTTTAAGATTTAATTAGTTTCAAAATTGATTTTTTATTATGATATCAAAATTATTTAAAGTTTTTATTTTAACGAGAGTTGGTTGATGTCACATGTTATTTAATCGTTATTAAACTATTCATAAATATATATTCTTACACAGATTAATTTTAGTATAAAAAATTATTAATATTAATTAAAAATAAAAAACATTTTATAATATATAAATAAATATAATTTTTTTTTATAAATTTAGTTAATAAATGTTTGGTGCCATGTGTATATCCAATGTAACACTCCTGAAAGAGAGGGTGTTGCACTGTTTCAATGTTAATAATTCCTCTTTACCTACAAATTGGCGTGGAAGCTGCAAATGTGAACCTGCACATGGATTCAAATTTTTCGGAAGATAATTTCAGAAAATCATGAATTATAAATTAATTTTAGGTAAAAAAAATAATTAGTTATTATAGTGATTAAATTAGAGATAATTTTATAATTTTTTTTATTTTTAAACTAATTACAATTATTGTTAAATGGTTTTTAAATTGGTATTTAATTAGTTACCAAATTTTTGCTATCAAATTTAGAATATAAATAATTGGTAGTTAAAACTTTGGTAGTTAATTAGATACTAATTTAGAAACTATTTATCAATAATAGAAATTAATTTAAATTTATTTTAATCTTTGTAGTGTTCTAACTGGATAGATGTAGTTATTTTATTATTTATAATTTTTATTATTTTATATAGCATCCATTTTTCATTGATTATTTACTATTTGTTATTTAGTATTTAGTATTTGTGATTTACTATTTATTATAAAAACATATTGTGAAAAAGAAAACAATAGTAATGAACCACATACTGGTCATGTTTTCAAAGAGATAGATTATTTTAATTTTAATTATTATATTTTTTTGATATCATATATTGTACTATTAATCTTATATTTATTTTAAAATATTTTCAATCTAGTTTAAAATTAAGTAAAAATAATATATACTTAAGCAGATATATATTAATTAGTGTATTGATTTAAATAATATTTAAAAATAAGATTATTCAAAATAATAATAAAAATAAAATAAAACTATCGTCATTTTTGAAATATAATATCAAATTGATAAAATACATATTATTAATAATACAATAGTTAAAATAATATAAAAAATAATGAAAGAAAAGAAATCAAAATAAATAAATAAATAACTTACCTCATTTAAAGAGAGTCACAATGAAATCGAATATATATTTGAAAGATAAAAAAGAATAAATAAATAAAAAAGTTTTAAAAAACGTTATTCTAAGTAGTGTCCCCAAAATCATGGTTTTGAAAATTGGGTCCAATTACTTTACAAAACTATTTTTTTAAAACCCGTAAAAACTAATAAAAAATGGGGTCCAATTGGTGAAAACCAATGCATTGAACTTGATCAAATTGATTATTTATTTATTTTTCATATTTTTTAAAATATAATTTAAAAAATTGAAATAAATAAGTTTTATATTTACTAATATTTAAAAATAATATATATTATGTTATCATTTTCTATAAATATCAGTTTATGTTTTTATTTCTTACTTTAATATAATTATATAGTATATTAATTTTTTATTTTGTACGCAAATTTGTTTTTGCTAAAGTACGTTATTATTATTAATTAATATAATTATTATGATATATTTAATTATACTTTCGTATTTATTTCGTACTATAAAATAAAAACGAATTATATTTTTTAGTAGTATAAAATGATGATATTGTATTTATTTAATATATATATATATATTAGTTAGTTATTATTTATTAAGATTAATTCAATCGAAATTCAATCAAAATTGAATTATTGAACCTTGAATCAGGTGCTCTGCTTCAATGATTGGCCCAATTTTAAAATTATTACAAAAAAATGTCAGAAGTTATTTAAAAAGTTGTTTACCAAATACAATTTATTAAAGTAAACAAGTATTCTCAACAAGGAAAAAAAAGTTAAAACTAACAAAAAAATCGTGCAAACATAACTCAATTTGAAATATTTAAGACAAAAATAATTTATAATTTTTTTCATAAATATCTTTTTTATTTTGTTTTTATAAAAATTCTCAACATTATTATAAAATTTGACTTTTAAACTAGACTTATCTATAAGTAATAAAAAATATTATTAACTTTTTATTTATTTAAAAAAGTTGAAATGAGTTAGTTAAATTCCATATATAACATATATATTCATTAAAAATATATTTAAAGATAGTTAAAAACAAGCTACTAACAAGGGTTGATATTAATACACTAAAAGAAAATTATTAAATAGAAATTAATTTTAAAGACAAAAATAATTAGTTGTTATAGTGACTAAATTAAGTTGTTATAGTGACTAAATTATAAACTGCTAAAAAAAATTTGGTTTTTAAATTAATTTATATTATTATTAAATAATTTTTAAATTGGTATCTAATTAACAACAAAAATCTTGCTACCAAATTTAGAATATAAATAATTAGTAGTTAAAATCTTGATAGCTAATTAAATATCAATTTAGAGACTATTTAACAATAATACAAACTAATTTATAGACTTTTTTTACTTTATAAAATAGTCTCTAATTTAATTAATTTAGTTATGTAACAATTAATTATATTATTTTTCGTCTATCAACTTAGTTTAATATTTTTTTGTAGTGATAGAGATATAAATTGAAATATAGTTTCAATTTTTACACTTTTTTTTCCCTTAAAACATTCTCCTTTTCGTTAAATTCACATTGGATATGATATCAATTTCTGGAAAAGTCATAAAGTATTGAAAAAGACATTCTTAATGCATTCAAAGTGTAGGTCAAAGTTTTGCTGTTTTTCATGTTCAAAGATGTTTGCATAGGTAGCAATAATAGATAATAGATAGCTCTCTTTTACCTTGGGATGCTATTAACCACCATATCTAAGTTTTATTATCAATAATTGAATTTAAATTAATTCAAACCTAAGAATTTTGGAATGGCTCCTATTCATTTTATTCATTTCATTTTGGAATGGCTCCTATTCTTTAACACATCAACAGAAAAAAATTACTTTATAACTATTTTTTATAATAAAATATAATTTATTTAAAAATCAAATGAAACTTGTTGAGATATATCTTAGATAATGTCAACAAATAAATATTAGTAATAGATAAATATCCACATAGTACATCTTCTTCAATTGTTAATCACAGGTTGTTTATGTTTTAAATTAGTGAAATATTAAAAAAAAGTGTGATGGATAATTTTTTTTTAAATAAAAACTTTTTTATTAGACATTACTATACAACTTAAGATCTGAGTTAGGCTGACACCTCAAGTAACAACAATCATCTATCATGAAAAAAATATTATTAAAAAAAATAAAAATACAAAAAATACATGAAAAAAATATTATTAAAAAAAATAAAAAAATACTTGAAAAACATGTTCTGTCTCCAACAAAAAAAACCAGTGACAGTGAAAGCCTTTTTGTCTTTACTAGGAGAATTGGGAAGGGTTTGCAGTAATTCAGAATTCAATACCAGTTCAACCAGGACAAACTAAAGTCTATACATAAGTATTAGCAATAAGCTTTCAGACAATTTTTTTAATAAAATTTCTTTTGTAAGGTAAAATTTATGTAGGATTTTATTTTTTCATTTAATAAGTCTCATCCCCATATTAATCAACACTAAAAGAAAATAATTAAATCGTAATTAGATTTAGAGAAAAAAATAATTAGTCACTATGTTGACTAAATTAAATAATGAGACTAAAAAATTATTGATATCTAATGTGAATTCTATTATTAATAAAATAATTTTTAAATTGATATCTAAATTAGTTATTAAAATTTTAAATACTAATATTTTACACTCTAAATTAGTCTCTATTAGTCTTTTAAAGACTAATTTAAAACATAAGTAGTTAGTAGCTAAAACCTTGATAGTTAATAGTTAGATATCAATAAGTTTTTTTATTAATAATAGAAACTATTTTAGATACAAATAATTTTTTTACTTTATAAAATGTTATTTAATTTAGTGACTAATTATTTTGATCTTTAAAATTAGTTTCTATTTGCTGGTTTTCTTTTAATGAAAATTCATGTGTTTCAACTCAACCAATAAAAAAGAAGTGGTGTTGGAATAAATATGTTACTACTTCTCCATCTATACCAAGGTATTGCCATGGTAGTTGTTACATTGCACCTAATAGCCAACAACTACCAAAGAATGCAAAACAAGAAGAAGATGGAAAAAATGATACACTATTTTGAACATAAGGGTGCAAGGTGGAAGACAATTAGATAATTATTCTATGCATGAGTATCATATAAGGCTACTACAAAGAACCCTTCAAGGCTTATGTATAGGCATCTACCTACTACCTCAATTTTCATATAAGGCTAGGAACCTTTATTTTCATCAATGCTATATTTCTAATATAGGTTTCAAACTTTTCCTACTATAGATTCTTATAATGAATTGTTAGACCAAAACAGAATCTTTGAAAAAGTAAAAATCATTTTAGAGCAATGATAAATTGATAACTCTCAATATTATTATTTTAATATTTTTTATATTATTTAATTATAAATTCATTTTTTATTATATATATTTATTTTTAAATCCAAATCCAAGAGAGCTGTTGAGATCTCTTCTAAACTTAGCCTTTCACCTAATTTTGTAAAATTGAAACTTAAAACAAGAACTTTTAAATAAAACGTTTGTGTTGGTTATAAAATTAATTCATTAAACGTATATTTAAATTAATTTAAACCACAAATTTTGCATTAGAACATGAGTATGATGATAAAAGAATAAAACTTTAAATACGTTAGTCACATTGCATCATTTGGGCATAATCAAATCAAAGTAACATTTAACAATATCAGTTACTCTTATGCAGGGTGTGTTATTGGTTGCAACTTTCAACAAATAAGGGGAGGCCAAAGAGCATGGAAACAGAAACCTAGTACTTTGTTCCATTTTAAATAAAATTTGAATTGAATATCATAAAAAAAATGAACAGGCCATGATAAAGCATGTAGAAGAAAAAGAGAAAAAGTTGAAGGAAATGTGTGAAGTTGTGCCATTTGGAGAGATTAACGTTAATCTCTGCATCTCTCTCTACTTGTTTGTTGTTCCCACCAACTGATCCACTTCAAAAAAATCTACTCCGTAATGCATGCTCTTTATTTTCAAACTGCTCCACCTACGTTATTAGTTACTTATTACTGACATTAAAAACCAACAAAAACAAAACATCACTTTTCTCTATATCTCTTCCCTTTCTTCCTTTGCACTTCAGATATCACCAGAATGGGACAACAATCAGATTACAAAACCCAGTTGGTATTGGAGGTTTGCTCCATTTCCACACGTTCTGTTGTGTGTGTTCATACACTTCTCTCTAACCCTGCTAAGCCACCTTTCATAGATTGGTATTGCATTCTTGGAGTGAGTATTTCATCATTTTTTTTTTATGAAAATGCAAACTTTGTACCACCCCTTTTCTGTGTTCTTTTATATGATGATGCTAGCCTCTTATTGGGTTGTCATAGGTGGAAGAAAATGCAGGGGTGCTCACCATCCGCCAGAAATACCATAAACTTGGTAGGTAGGCTTAACTCGGTTTTTATGGTTTTATGCAATGTGTGTTGCCTCTTTCTCCCGCATAACAGGGACTGTTGTTTTTGATTCAGCCTTGCAGCTTCATCCGGACAAGAATAATCATCCAAAGGCTGAAATTGCATTCAATCTTATATCTGAGGTTAGTTTGTGATATAATAGGATGTTCTTGAGTAAATAGTTTAAACACTGATAGGACTTTATGTCATGATTCGATCGCAAATTGCAATGTATGTTCATTTTGTTAACTTTTACTGTTAAAAATTCTACAGAAGACATTTTATAGTATATATATGAATGCAAATTTCATGGTTTTAATATGATATCACAGTCAATTACTTGAGTTAGATTTAAAGTCCATTTTTTAATATTTTCATTACTTAAGTCATATCTATTATGATTTTTGGTTAACCCACAACTTGTGTTTTCTGTAGGCATATATGTGTCTGTCTGATGCTGCAAAAAGGAAAGCTTTTGACTCAAAAAGACATAACAATTTCTGCTATGAATGCAATAGAATTCCATATACATCCAAAAAAGTACCTGTCCCTGGCAATTCCAATGGCTCAAGTTTCAAGCCACGGAATATCACTAGTGGATCAAGATCTTACAAAGTTTGGAGAAATATTGGGGAGATGAGAGAAAGGCTGAAGGAGGAGGCTAAGGTGATACAGAACTGTCTGCGAGCAAATTTAAGGTCAAAGAAAGAATCTCCCCTTTACAATCCAGCAGATTATAGACATGGAAGCAGGTTCCAGCATAAAGTTGAGAGAGAACTCCCTGTTTTCAATCCAATGGAATACTTGTACCAAGGGTATCCTCATATGAGAGGCCATGTTCCCAAGAATTGTGAGGCATGTTGGTACTTGCATACACAAAATCTTGTGCACAATGACAAGGGAGAAGCTAAGTATGTCTCCCCAGTATTTGAGGTCAGATCACAAAGTAAATTTGCTAATGAACCATCATGATTCTAGCTAGAACAATTTTAAGTTAAATTGGCACAATGTTTTGACATGCTCTGGCTTCTTTAAAGCACCAAATGCATGTTCATTTTGAATATGTTCAGCTAAGTATAACACGTGTATGTACCTTACAATAGCACCACTCTTCTTTCTGGTAATCACAAAAATGCAGCAATGAGTGCAAGCATGCATGTGTGCACATTGTTACCAAGGCTTTGAAGAGGTGTAGAGATCTTTCACAAGGCTGCATTTGTCCAAAATATCAAGAATCACAGCAAAATTGTGATTGTGACTGTAATTTAAAACCTTGATTGTTGCTTTACATGTTTGATTATAACTTAAACCTTAGTGAGGTTGCACGTTATTCTTAATATTGTGCTTGTCTTGACTAGAACTATAGAAAACTATTTCTCAACGTCATATATGCAGTTGCTAGTTCAATGGCTTCTCCCATATAAGAGAATTCAATTAATGAGTAAAGACTAAACCACAAAATCTCAGTAGAATTAGTAAGGCTAAATCTTCAAACGAATTATTGTGTTTGAACAAGTAATAGATTCTTCTAATATATGTTTTGACCAATTTGAGAAACATGTAAGGTTTGGTACTTCTGCTAGTGCACTGGTTGATTGGTTGATGATGACGAGATGCTTGACACATATACTAACATATCTTTTTCATCCAATAACTTTCATACAAAGATACCGACAACATATCTTTTGAATGCTTTTACTCATGTCAATATGGTCTACTTGTACTTGATGAAATTTTCATGGCTTTTCTCCAACGATTCTGGTTTATTGACAGTGATTAAGTTGGCTGCATTAATTAGTAAGTTGTATTTCGGCCCAAATTCATTTGGATTGGGCTAGAAAGACCCACCAAAAGTGCCGATAGTTCATAGTGCATATACATTCATTTTCCTATTTTCTTGTATACATTGTGAAGACACTTATAATTAATTATTATATTAATTAAATTAGATGTTATTTTAAAGATTAGAAAAATTATTTTTATTTAAATTAGTTTTTATTATTAATAAAATTTATTAACTTATTTTTAAATTGGTATCTAATTAGATATTGAGATTTTAGCTATCAATTTTAAAATTTAAAATAATTAGTAGTTAAAATCTTAATAATTAATTAGATACTAATTTATAAGTTTTATAAATAATAGAAACTACTAATAATTTTTTTAAATTTTTAAAATAATATTTAATTTAGTTAATATAATGATTAATTATTTTTTATTTTTAAAATTATTTTTTATTTAGTAATTTTGTTGTAGTGTCATATATTTATGATCCAGGTGAGTTGTCTAATTTTTCTGTATTATTATTTTTATATTTTTTGTCTGCAAAACTTGTGGAGCCTGGCTATTGAAGTTGCTAATATTTATGCCGTTTTAGTATATGATGTGATTACTTAAGTGTCAGAATCTTTTACGTGGCTATCATACTAATAAAATATAATGCATGTTAGCTATGAAACCAATTATTAGTTATTTACATATATTATGTGCACTTAAGTTAAATAGATGATCATTACTGGGAATCATGTAGTTGAATGAAATCCAAATGATGTATTATACAAATATTATGTATCGAGAATTCTAAAATTCAGAGACATTAAAAAGGATATAACATATATTTAAATATTAAACATGTAAAGATACTATTAATAATAACCATATAGTCCAAAAGAGTGGTTGTATTGATATTTATACTACCTAATTTTGGCAAGATAACTTCTACAAAAGATACATTATTATTGTTACATAATTTTTTTTATAACAATGACTATATATTACTAAACAAATTTTGATTAGGAAAAGACACCTCTTAAATGTTTAGAAATATTAGGAAGTTAATTCAACTAATTTTATGTTTAACACTTAGTTAACTTCTAATTAATTCTAACTTTTTTTGAAATTAGGAAAATGTAAGTGTAGTTCCTAAAATTAAGGAAAATTTCATCATTACACTTAAAATAAGTTTATGTGGTACATGGAAATGTTGAAAGTCATGCGAAGTAATTACAACCATAATTACGAAAGGAACAGGTGTTGGTCAGAAACTCTTCATGTGACTTCTACACTTACGAATTTCGTCAAACACTTATGAATTTCGTCCAATGCATATCTTTTGGCGACTCTTGGACAATAGAATATTTTAAGAGAATAAAAGAATATCATATGATCTAAAAGTTTACAAAATTTGAGACTTTCCTTACATCTTCTTTCACTTTTTTTGCTTATTGTGAATTTCCACTTAAACTTCCTTTTTATTCTTTTCTTTTTTGCCTTTACTTTTTTTCTTTCATTAAGTTTCTTTTCCTGTTCTTTATTAGATTCCTTTTCAATCATATTTACATCATTTTCAGTTTCAAATAATTTTTTATTAATTAAATTAATAAAATTTAAAATATAATTATTGATTTTTGGTGACTATTTGTTGTGATTGAAAATTTGGTCGCTAAATTTTTAACCAATTTATAAAAAAATACTGTTTATAATTTTTCTAGTTGCGAAAGTAAAAACTTTTGTATTAAGAATGTAAAAAAATGTTTAGAAGTTACTGAAACTACATCATATTACTCCTCGTTATGTGTTTAATTTCAGCTACAACTCTTAATTAAGATATCAATGGAGAATTGAAAAAAGTGAAAATTTGAGAGAAAAGAGAGCAAACACACACTTAGAAGTATTGGAGTTGAGAAAACGGAAACCATGTTTTAGATTGCTTACACAAACTTTTTTATACTACTTTTTTATTATGATTGGATATAAGTTGTCATTAGAGTGAAGATATTTTCATTAGAGTGAGAATAAGTATCTTTTAATTTTTGTTCTATTCATAAATTCATTGGATCAATAGGAATTGATATTAGAGTACTAATTGAAATAATTTGGATCTTCTTTCATTAGAGTATGAAATCATGGTCTTTGAGTGTCATTTACTTAAATAAAATCTTCTAAAGCTCATTTGTCATTTACGAGCAAACTAACAATTAAAGTTTTATTCTATTTTGTCACAAAATTCTAAGAAAATCTCAATGCTCTTGATGAATTGGTACACCATTATTCATTTTCAAATTGTTTACATGTTTTTCATGATTGTACTATTTAAGGGTATAAAAAAAGAAGTTAATTATCTTTGAAACAAAGATTAAAAGATAATTATAAATTATTATAACAATGGTGGTAGTGATTTCATTGATAATGAAAAAATGAGTGATAGTGACGTGATAATTGTTACGATGAAGATTATATGTTAGTGATAATGGTGATGACATATGGATGATGATATCTTAAGTTGATGATAACCACTAATTTGTCTAGAAGTTAACATGGACAATACAAATTTATTAACTTTTAAATTGAATGCACACTTATTAAGATGTAATTTCACATGATATTAATATAATGTGCCAAATAATTTGTTGAGTTAACCAATTATTGATTGACTTTTTGCTATCATCCATATATAAGCTTCAACCTTTAAACCTAGCCTTTTGTTAAGTGTTTTATAAATTAACAATTAATAAGTACTTATGTTTTTTAATCCAAATAACATCACACCTAATAACAAAAATTTGTTGTTTTGGTCAAGAATGCCTTTTTATCATCATCTCACATGTGTATCCAAATTTCGTTTTAAGAGTATGCCTCCATAAAAATCAATAATTCACTTCTTGAAGTTTCATCTATCAAACAACTAATATTTGATAAATAATGAGTCTTGAGTACATGCATTCTTGAGAGATTCATGTTGTGTACAAAATTTCTCAAACATGACCATTCTAAATTTTTTTCCGTTTTCTCAACAATAGCCTCTTTCTCTATGACAACTTATTTATTTATTTCATAAGAAAATAACCGAGAAAGATACTAATTAATATAAAAAAAAAGAAAAAAAATGATGAGATAGAAATATAATTAATGTTGTAAAAAAGTATTTTAATAAGTATATAATAATTAATAATGATATAAAAATATTTATTATATTTAATGTGCAAATTAAAATACTAATAAGTTTTAAAAAAATTAATTAAAGTAAGATATTTTTTATAATTATTTAATAGGTGTCATATATTTTCATATATTATTATTATTATTATTTGGTTCAATTAACCAAGAAAAAAAATGAAAAAAATGCATGAAGAAGTCAAAGAACTAATTGTAATTTAGAAAATGAACAAATGAATAATGTGGTGTTTTTGACGAATAGTATACAAATGTACCAATTAATTGTCATTCTTTGTTTTCTTATCAACAATGACCATATTGACAGTTTAGTTTATATAAGTATGATGTTTTGTATGATATATCACTGCATAGTTAAAGAAGTAATTGTAATTTAGAAAAATGAAAAAATGAATGATGTAGTGTTTTTTTTACCAATGATATACAAATGTGTCAATCCATTGTCATTCTTTGTTTCCTTATCAACAATGAACACATTGATAGTTTAGTTTATATAAGTATGATGTCTTGTATGATATATCACTGCATAGTTAAAGAAGTAATTGTAATTTAGAAAAATGAACAAATGAATGGTGTAGTGTCTTTTACCAATGGTATACAAATGTTTCAATCAATCGTCATTCTTTGTTTCCTTATCAACAATGACCACATTGATTGTTTATTTTATATAAGTATGATGTCTTGTATGATAGATCACATAGAACAATTATGAAACAAAAGTCACTATAAAACACATCAAAAGAAGCAAGTCCTAGTTTCATACTCACATTTCTCTATCTTCATCCCTTTCTTTCTTGGTGATTTCCTCCTTTTTTTTTCACTTTTTGTATTATTGAAAATCTCATAATTAAACTTCCAAAAAAAACATGTGACACATGGAAAGGTTGAAAGTTATGTGAAGTAGTTACAATCAACATTACACTTATGAAAGTGACATGCGTTGGTTAGAAACCCTTCATGTGACTTCTACACTTATGAATTTTATCCAACATGTGTCTCTTGGTGACTCTTGAATTGTACAATATTCCATGAAAATTAAGGAATATCCTATGATATAAGAGTTTACAAAATATTCCTCCTTATGTGTTCCACTTCAGCTACTACTCTTAATCAAAGATATCCATGGAGGATTACAAAATATCAATGAGAAATTGAAGAATTGACAAAAGTGAGAAGTGAGAGAAAAGAGAGTAAAAACACACTCAGAAGTATTGGAGTTGAGAAAATGGAAGTCATGTTTTATTTTGAATGCAAAACTTTTTATACTACATTTTAATTATGACTAGATATAAATTGTCATTAGATTGAAGATTATTCTCATTAGAGTGAGAATAACTACTTTTTACTTTTTTTTCTATTCATAAATTCATGGAACCAAGGAATTGAGATTAGATTACTAATTGAAATAATTTTGTTGTTCTTTCATAAGAAGGTGAAATCATAGCATTAAAGTGTCATTTACTTAAATAAATTCTTCTAAAGCTCATTTCACTTAAGCAAAAAAAGTATATTGTTCGAACAAACCAACAATCAAAATTTTATTCCATCTTTTGTCACAAAATTCTTAAAAATTATCAGTTCTCTAGATGAATCGGTACGTGATTGTTTAATTGTTTACATATTTCTATTATTGTATTATTTGAGGTTATAAAAAATAAAGTAATTGTGTTTGAAAACAAAAGTTAAAAAGATAATTATAAATTATTATAACAACGATGGTGGTGATGTCATTGATAATGACAAAATCAATGGTGTTAATGGTGATGGTGACGTGGTAGTTGTTACTATGGAGCTTATATGTTGGTGATAATGGTGATGACAGATTGATGATGGTATCTCACATTGATGATGACAACTAATTTGTCTGAAAATTAATATGGATATTATAAATTTATTAACTTTTAAAGTGAATGCACACTTATCAAAATTTAACTTCACTTGATATTGATATATTGTGTCAAATAATTTGTTGGGTTAAACATTTAATGATCGATTTTTCCTAAATTGATGACCCTACCATCCATATAAGTTTCGACCTTCATACATAACATTTTGTTCAATATTTTATACATTATCCGTTAATAGGTACTTCTCATGTTCTTTAATTTAAATAGAAGCACCTAACAACAATTTTTTTTTTGGCACGAATGACTTTTTATCATAATCTCACATGTGTATCCAAATTTGGTTTTAATCAGAGTATGTGTTCATAAAATTCATTAATTCACATCTTGAAGCTCTATCTACTAAACAATTAATGTTTGGTAAAGAATGAGTCTTACATTAATTGTCGAGAGAGCCATGTTGAGTACAAAATTTCCCAAAACGTCTCTCTTTTATTATTTGTGTCACTCTTTTGGGAATTCTACCATCATTCTTTCTTGTTGTGTTTTTTATCTCTAAAATTATTTTTTATTTAATGATTTTTCTAATAGTGATAGAGACTCTAAATGAATGCATGTTTATACTTTTGAATTTTGATAAAACATTTTTTGCTAAACAAAAGTGTAAGCATTTGTTAAAATAGAAAGTTTACAAGTAAAACAAAAGAGTAACGAAAACACATTTTATAAGAGTTTACTCCAACTATGGGTTATGTCCAAATTTTATTCAAGAAACTCTCAAAAGGTTCCTCTACAATTAAACTTGATTACAAAAAAGAATCTTTTATTGTCACTTTTAACTTCCAGAAATATATAATGTCACTCCTAATAAACTAATAGAGCTAGTGTAGGCTTAACGTCCCAATAAAAATGAAAGTTAATTTCTTGGTGGCTATGCATTAGAGACGACCTCCAATGAGACACAAATTTACAAGATAGTGTTGGCTAAGCCTACATAAAGAAAAATATATTATTTAACTATAGCGTAGGTTTGAGGGACACTAAAATGGATATAAAATTAAATAATTATTAAGAAGTGAAATTTAAGTCCAACTCAATCTCATAAAACCAGCTTATAAGGTGTTTACACCCACTTATATATTATGAAATGTCTTAATCTCTAGTCGATGTGAGATCTCCAACACCCCTCACGTCGAGACTATATATAATGGGCGGTCTGATAACAACTCAATAGGGGGTGACCTGATAAGGCCAACAAACAATCGCTAGGATATGCTTGAAATGACTCTGATACCATATTAAGAAGTGAACTTTAAGCCTAACTCAACCTCATAAAACTGACTTATAAGGTGAGGTTTGCATCCACTTATATATTATGAAATGTCTTAATCTCTAGTCGATTTGGAATCTTCAACAATAATTAAACTTAACATCGCAGTTGGGAACACTACATGAGAAAACAAATGTGAGTAAATTGTCGCCATCGGGGACACTACCTAGGAAATAAACATGAGTAAAATGCACTTAAGGGTTTTTGGGAGGAATTTCAGAATTATGAGTTTGAAAGTGACACATAAATGAGAAATTGAGAGTGTGAGAAAATGAAAATGTAAGACAAAAATGTTTTAATATTTTTTTTTTCATTAAATAACTTAGTATGGTCTAAGGTGACAATAAACGTACACGTCACCTTAGTGTCTCCTAGACCTACGTTAAATATTATAAAATATTAACTTGTACTCACTTTGTGTTCCCATTCTCGACACAGTATCATTTTGCAACTTATTTTTTGATTACATCTACTTTGTGTCCTCATTCTATACGCTAACTTATTATTATTATTTTAATAATTTTTAGTGAGTTAAAGGTCTCCATTGTGGACAAAATATTTGACATTTATTGGTGTCCAACTTGAGTAGACTTCACCCATGCTAGTGACTTCTTTTTTATAACTCCCCGTTTTTATTGGCAACTAAAATTGATTTTTATTGTAGTGAAATAATTAGTTGCTATATTAACTAAATTAGATACTATTTTAGATATTAAAAAATTATTGGTATCTACATTAATTTTTATTATTGATAAATAGTTTTTAAATTGATATCTAATTAGTTACCAAAGTTTTAATTTTTTTTAGAATTCAATTTTTTTTTATTTTATTTTTATCAAAACAACACATTTTATCATAAACCATTTCAAATTCTCTATAAAAATAGTTATCCTTTAATAATTTTCCTTTCAAACACACCGTTATGTTTTTTTATAAATTTAAACTTAATTATTTTTTCATAAGAAAATAACCGAGAAAGATACTAATTAATATAAAAAAGAAAACGATGATGAAATAAAAATATAATTAATGTTGTAAAAAAGTATTTATTATATTTAATATGCTGATTAAAATACTATTAAGTTTTAAAAAATTTAAATAAAGTATGATATTTTTTACTATTATTTAATAGGTGTCATATATTTGTTTAAATTGTTATTATTGTTTAGTTCAGTTAAACAAGAAAAAAAACGAAAAACGCGTGAAGAAGTCAAAGAAGTAATTATAATTTAGAAAAGAAACAAATGAATGATGTAGTGTTTTTGACCAATGATATACAAATATGTCAATCCATTGTCCTTTTTTTGTTTTCTTATCAACAATGACCACATTGACCGTCTAGTGTATATAAATATGATGTCTTGCATGATAGATCATTGAGAACAATTGTGAAACAAAAATCACTGTAAATCTCATCAAAGAAGTAAGTCCTAGTTCTCAGCTGAGCAAAAAAAAAGTCCTAGTTCTATACACACATTTCTCTGTCTCCACCCCTTTCTTTCTTGGTAATTTCCTCTTTTTTCACTTATTGTATTACTTTTTTGTGATGAAATTTCCATTTCACTACTTAATGCACAAATGTGACAACAAAATCCTATAAATCGTCTCTACTTCTTTCCATAACCACTTCGCCTGAGAAAAACGCTATCGTTTTTTCTTCAATTGCAAAAAAAAGGATAACCTCATAATTTCTTCTTACAATCCTATAATTTGTATCTAAAAGCTAGTATTTTTCTTGGTGTTCAATTTCCTACCTTAGTTGTAAATCCTTACATGTTTCTTTAGTACCTAAAAGTTATTATTTGCTTTTTCTTGTTCAATTTCCAACCCTAGTTCTAAATCCTTGTATTTTTTTAGGGAATTTTTTGATTCCACCGATTGGAGTCGAAAATGTTATCTTTAAACCAAGAAGTGGTATTTCTCATTCTTCAATTTCTTAAGGAGGAGAACTTTAAAGATACTATGCACAGGTAAAGGTTTTCTTTCAGATACACACAAAATTTGTTTATTCATTTATTCTTTATGTTCTTGTATCACCATATATGATGAGTAGCTAGTATGATGAATTAACATTTGAAAATGTGTTTTTTTGTCTGTTATTTGGATTCAGGTTAGAACAAGAAACAGGTTTGTTCTTCAATGTTAAATATTTTGAAGAAAAAGTATTGGCTGGAGAGTGGGACAATGTTGAGAAATACCTATTTGGATTTACAAAAGTTGATGAAAATCAACACTCCATGATGATTTTCTTTGAGATTAGGAAGCAAAAATATCTGGAAGCTTTAGATAGGTTATTGATGTTATTTTCTAATTACTTGTTAAAGTTTATGTTCAATTATATCTTGATGTGTAATGTTATAAACTTTTAACATTTTTCCATGTTCTCATTCAGGCAAGACAGAGTGAGAGCAGTTGAAATTCTAGTGAATGATTTGAAAGTTTTTCAATCATTCAATGAATATTTGTTCAAAGAGATCACAAATCTTATAACCCTTAATGATTTTAGGTAAATATTTATATGTTGCTATTTTATATGATGTTTGATTTACTTCTGTTTGATTTATTTCTGTTTGTTAGCAAAGACTGAGTTTAGTTGTTGGACTTTTGTGTCTTTTGAGAATGTGTTCCTTTGAAGGGTATATTGATGTGCTCTTGTATCTTGTTATGCTATGTTAATGTGGTTGATGTGTTGTAATGTCTATTGGATCTCCAATTGGTTGAGTGATAAGAATCTTGTGTTGAGATTATTTGTATAAGGGTTGAGACACCCTGAAGTGTCTCATTTTATTTGATTTATTCTTTGCTGATAAAAAAAATATATGATATAATTGATTGAGAATTTGAGAGTTTTTATTCTTTTGTTTAATTATGAACATGAACTTTGATTGAATTCAGGGAAAATGAAGAATTGTCAAAGTATGGTGATACTAAAACAGCTCGAAATATATTGATATTAGAGCTTAAGAGATTAATTCAAGCAAATCCTCACTTTCAAGATAAGCTTAAATTTCCATCATTTAGGCCATCTCGGTTAAGAACCTTGATTAATCAAAGGTAATACAATTATTATACACAGTTTTTTGTTGTTTTTTAATGGGTTGAACATCACACAAAATTTCTTAATTTTTCACAATGGTTTATGATAATTAATGATTGAGAAGTGTTGTGAATATTTTGTATCTAGTTTGAATTGGCAGCATCAATTATGCAAGAATCCAATGCCAAGTCCAGAGATTAAAACTTTATTGATTAACCATTGTTGTTCACCTGCAAATGGATCCACTGCACGTAGTTCTGTCAACATTCCCATTGCACCAGTAATAAATCCTTCATCTTATGCTTCACTTGGAGGCCATGTTAGGGTATGGATGTAATTTCTCTAATTTATTTAATTTTAATTATCCATTACTAAAAATATTATATTTATATATAACATTTTTATTTAATTTTGTGCAGCCATTTGCACCATCCCAATCTGTTTCTAATGTTAATGCTTTAGCTGGGTGGACATTGAATGGGACTCCTTCTACATCTTCCCAAATACCTCAAGGTATAATTCAGTTCATTTCTAATGGTGTAAGATGTTTAAGATTTTTTAATTGAGTTCCCTAATTAAGATGTTTATTAGGGGGAAAAACTATAATCAAACTTTAAAGTCAATATATTAGTACATTAATTGTTTTCTAGTTTATTAAAATAAACGAATGAAAAATATAAAGAGAAATTTTTTAGGGCGATGAAAAATGGATGAATGGGAGGGTTGTTTGCTAGAAACATATTTCATTATCTTTTTAATTACCATTTAATAAACTTTGGTGCATAGACAAAATTCTTTTTTCCTTTCATCAAGTGTGAGAAATAATTTGATTTCTCCCTTCCATTATATATATATATATATATATATATATATATATATATATTTTGATACTTAGTGGATATAACACAATAAAAAAATCATAAAATTGGAAACCAATTTTAAAGATAACAAATAATTAGTTGTTATACTGACTAAATTAAAGATCATTCTAGAGACTAAAAAAAATTTGGTTTCTAGATTAGTTTCTATTATTGTTAAATAGTTTCTAAATTGGTATATAAATTAGCTACCAAGGTTTTAACCATTTAACAATAATAAAAACTAATTTAGAAACAATTTTTTTTTTAGTTTCTAAAATGGTCTATAATTTTGTCACTATAACAACTAATTATATTTTTCCTCTAAAGTTGGTTTCTATTTCATGATTTTCGTGTAGTGTAATATCAACTTCTATCAACTTAATTATTCTTGATAAAAAAAAATTAATAGTATATAATCCTTATATTGTGCATGTTGTTATGCATTATTGGATGATTAATTTTTGCAATGTTTGTTTGATCAATGTTGAATTTGAATAATCAGGAGCACCTAATACTCTTGGAATGTTGGATCATTCAAACAATGGTCATGAACAAGTAATGACACAGATCCCAACTACACAACATGTAGAAGAGGTACTTACAAAAGTTTGACATGTTTTTTTTTTTTCCATGCAATTGGATTTTCATATGTATGATGTAAAATTCTTAATAATGTATGTAGGGTACAAACAATGCTCCACCTCAACAACTCTTTGATGATCTTCCTAGAATTGTTGTTTGTACATTGCAACAAGGTTCACCAATTACAGCCATGGATTTTCATCCTGCTTTTCATTCATTACTTGCTGGTAGGTTCAAAAATAAACTATTTAATCTTTTATATCACTATAAAGAAATTATTAAATTACAATTAATTTTAGAGATTAAAATAACTAGTTATTATTAGATTAAATTAGAGACTATTTTAAAGACTAAAAAAATTATTGGTATCTAAAGTAGTTTTTATTACTAATAAAAAATTATAAAATAGTTTTTGTTGGAGATATCTCACATCGACTAGATATGAGAATATTTCATTGTATATAAGGGGATGCAAACCTCACCCCATGAACTGATTTTATGAGATTGAGTTAGACTTAAGGTTCACTCTGTAATAGTAGACCAATTTAGAATCTAAAATATTAGTAACTAATTTAGATACTAATTTCAAAACTATTTTATAAATTTTTATTAATAATAGAAATTACTTTATATTCTAATAATTTTCAATTCTAACTGGAAAATTAACTTTTTTGAAACAGTTGGTTGTGCAAACGGTGAAATTTCACTTTGGGAAGCAAGGCATCGAGAAAGGCTTATATCAAATCCTTTCAGAATATGGAATATTTCTATTTGTTCTGTCTTATTTCAGGTTTCTATTGCATTCTCAAATTGCATAATTGTTAATAGATAACTTATATTTTTTTAAATCTTTTTACGAAAATAATTTAGTTGTTTATCCTACCTTATTCACTACCATCTTATATTTTCATGATTTTAAACAAATATATATCTCATTAACAAATATACCCTTTTTTTATAAAAAAAAAATAGATGGTTCTTATTAAAAATAATTATCAATGTAGGGTAAGTTTTTTTTTATTTTTATCATGTATGCTCTTAATAATAAGCCTATTTAGGTGTCGTTCATGTCATAATTTTTATGTATTATATATTGCAAAATTCGTAAAGAAAATTTATGAAAATGAAAAAAAAAATATGTGGACCATTTTTTTTATCATCTAAAGAAATTGTATTTATTATTTATTAGAATGAAAAGGTCAATATTTTCAATATGTATTGAAGTAGCTTTAATGTTGTGTTTGAACTTATGGTAAAAGATATATGATGAGAGGGAATGATATAAAATTTAATTGTCTCTACTATTAATGTACTTTTGGAATTGTTTAAGTCATAGAAAAAATTTATTTATTCCTCATAAAAAAAAATGCATTTCTCGTCTTCTATTCCATTTGTTTATTGCACACTGAATTTTATTTATTTCATTGATGATTAAAAAAAAATTGCACACTAAATTTTGTATTTATTTAAAGTGTGACAATATGTTTATGTGATTAGAGTTTATTGAATTTGACTTTTCTACAGAATAAAATTTTGAAAGACCCTTCTGTATCCGTTAGTCGTGTAGCATGGGGTGGTGATGGAAATTTTATTGGTAAGTATGCTTCAATAAAAATTGGTTCTACTTCCACTAAAAAAATCGTTAAATTACAATTAATTTTAGAAATTAAAATAATTAATTATTATTAAATTAAATTAGAAATCATTTTAAAAATTATAAAAATTATTAATATATAAAATAATTGTTTTTATCAATAACAATTATAAATTAATTTTTAAATTGATGTATAATCATTAACTACTTAATATTTTAGATTTTAAATTAATCTCTAAAAATTAATTGAGTCCAATTTAAAATATAAAATATTAATAGTTAAAATTCTCATAACTAATTTAAATATCAATTTAAAAATTATTTTTTAAATTTTTATTAATAATAAAATTCGTTTTAAATATAAACAATTTTTTAATATTTAAAATATCTAGTTTAGTTAATATAGTGACTAATTATTTTTATTTTTAATTTTGATTGTTATTTAATGAATTTTTTGTGATATTTATTTCATAATTAGTGGTTAATAATAAATTTTTTCTTCTTTTCAGGGGTTGCTTTTAGAAAACATTTGGTTCAATTATATGTCTATCAAGCACCTAATCACCTACGACCGTTTTTAGAGGCATGTTTTGAGATCAATTTTAATAAAAATTTAATATAATTTTTGTAATTTTTTACTGATGTATTCTTGGCTACAGATTGATGCTCATGCTGGTGGTGTTAATGACTTGGCCTTTTCTATTTTGAACAAGCAATTGCGTATTATAACTTGTGGAGATGACAAGTTAATAAAGGTAATTAACAAGTGGTTTTTGTTGTGTATTAGCTTCTAGCCAAATGAATTTATCCTTAATTATTATTTTTGTGAAATAATGTTATAGGTATGGGATTTAAATGGAAAGAAGCTTTTTAACTTTGAAGGACATCAAGCACCTATTTATTCTATTTGTCCTCATGAAAAGGAAAATATTCAGGTAAAAGCCCTAAAATCCCTCTATCACATGGTGGACTTTCTTTTATTCATCTTTAGCTATCATCCTAAATTATTTATAATTTAAATTTTCAATCTTAGTTTCATAATCAATAGAATAGGAACATCTTGTGTACAACTAAAGATATGGTCTTGAGTCATAGTTAAATTTGTTTTTCTCTGTTTTTTTTTTTATTGATGCATGAATAATATTCTGATTTTTATGTTTTTTATTAAGTGACGGTGTACTTCAAAGACTTTTGTCTAAGTAGGTTGGGTTTGAGGTATTTGTCACTATGTGTAAGGCTCTTCATTTGGTTGTGATGCTTGCTTTATCGTTAGTCTTGTTAGATTTTAGCAAGTTGCAAAGGAAAAGATTGCGTTAGTAGTGTCTTGTTCTGTATAAAAGTTGAGTCATCTCTTAAGTGGTTCACATTTATTTATTTATTGTTATTGATAAAATAATTCTAAACTCTGATACTTTTGTTTGTTAAACTAAATTTTCAAACTAAAAGTATGAAACCTAAATGTGGAATTTTTGTAGTCTAATAAAGTAAGAATTATAAAAAAATTAAGCTTGTGGAATATACTGCAAGCCCATTTTCTAGGAACTAGCATGATACTTTTGTATGCCTTTGAAATATTATTCTTTAATATTGTTCCAAGTGTTATTAATTATGAAGTAATATATACATGCAGTTTATATTTTCAACTTCTATTGATGGGAAAATCAAGGCATGGTTATATGATGCCCTGGGCTCTCGATTGGACTATGATGCTCCTGGACACTGGTGCACCAGAATGCTCTATAGTACTGACGGAAATAGGTAAAAAAAAAGAAGAACTAATTAGCCCAACAAATATATCTCATTAATTTTGTACTATTTTTTATTTTTATTGATTTTTTTAAACATGTTATTGTCAAAGTAATTTGAGGTGAAATTGGTTTTTGACCCTGATTCAAATTTTAGATTTTATTTATTTATTTTTTATCTTACTTTAAACTTTAGACATCCTGAATACTCGTAGTATTGAAATTGATTCTTAGTAGTTTTTTTACGTAACAAACAAATTTTCATAATATTACAATATTTCACGTTGATTCATTATTGACATTGATATTATAATATTATAATATAGTTATGTTGAAATTCGTTTATTACGTAAGAAAACATTAGTAAGGATTCCTTTCGATAGTTTCTTATTACAAGTATTCAGGTTAAAGACTAAAGTTTATACTAGAAACTAAAACTAATTTTGCGTTAATTATATTGTGAGTTGTGATTCTTGTTTAACAATTATAATGTGAGTTGTGATTCTTGTTTTCTATTTTAGATTGTTCTCTTGTGGGACAAGTAAAGATGGAGATTCTTTCCTAGTTGAGTGGAATGAAAGAGAAGGAGTACAAAAAAGAACATATGTTGGGTTTAGAAAGAAATCTAACGGCATTGTGCAATTTGACACAGCAAAGGATCGTTTTCTGGCTGCTGGTGAAGATAATCAGATTAAGTTTTGGGATATGGATAATGTGAATCTTCTGTTCAGTACAGATGCTGAGGGTGGTCTTCCTGTGAGTAGTCTTTCTACTTTCCATTTTTGGATGCAATTTTCATAACATTGTTTGATACAGTTAAGTTCTTGTATCAGAGTCTCCCTCGTTTGAGATTCAACAAGGAAGGGAGTTTGCTTGTTGTTACTACATCAGATGGTGGTTTGAAACTCCTTTCTAATTCCGAGGGCATTAAATACTTTAGGGTCATTGAAGCTCCATCTCATCAAACACTTCAAGCTCCACTTGGAACAAAGGTTTATTTCACATTATTCATCCTCTATCTTTTTTTTCCTTAATAAATGTCATTATCTATTTTTATTATTATATTAGTGTGTTCAACAACCTCAACAAATTAAATATTTGAGTTATCTATGATTGCAAATATTTTACTTCTGATTGTTTTTCTTTTTCTGATTGGTGTTTGAATCCGTTGACTTGTTTGCTTATGATAAAAAACATTTGATAGTTTATTAGTTTGAGTAGTTTGATTTGACGATGTTGTTTTTTTTCTAGATGTTGGTATTGATTATGAGTAGGTAGCTAGGTTCTTGGCAAAATTACATGATCTAGGAAAAGAGTTATTGATATGTATATGGATTGGACCACCTCTTAAGTAGTTCATATTTATTTATTTATTTATTTTGTTGATAAAAAAAATATTGCAAATATTAATTCAATTTAGATTTGTAAGTGTCCCACTAAATTATTATTTATTTATTTTTGAAGAATGGAATTGATTCAATGGCTAGAGGCATAGAGAAGAAAGGAAATATTGATTTTGCATCCCACAAGTCAAAAGTTTGGGAAATTACAGAAATAGTTAACCCCCTTCAGTGTCAAACAATGACTATACTAGCTGATAGTGTCGATCCCACTAATAAGGTATTTCCTGCAACCTTTCCTTTTCTGTATAAGATTCTTAATTTATATTACCTATAACTTTTCCTTCTATATATAAGACTTTTAATTAATATGTTTTTGTTTAATATAAAAAATTGTTTTCATAAAATCTCATTTTTGCCAAGGTTGTTCGCCTTATTTACACAAATTCTGGAGTTGGTCTTATTGCTTTGGACTCAAAAGGGACTCAGAGGTTGTGGAAATGGAGTCGTAATGAATTGAATCCAAGTGGAAAGGTAATTGTTATTTGGGTATGTGTTGTACCACAGTTTCGTAAGGTGAGAAAGTGATACCATGAATTAGGATTATTACTGGTAAAACAGTGAAAATATGCTTTTAATCCTCAGAAACATTGAAACAGAGGATCAGAAACATATTTTTGATGTTTTACCAGAGACTATCAGAGAATTAGAAGCATATCTTTGTTGTTTTATCCGTGACCATCCAAACTCGTGGTATCTCAATGAAAACGCCAATAATATGTATATTTGAGTTTGTAATGCTTGTATTTTTGTTACCTCTTATACAATTTTTCACATAAAGATCTAAATTTTCTTGTGTTTGTTGTTGAAAAGGCCACAACAAATGTTGCTCCGCAACTTTGGCAACCAAATAATGGTATTCAAATGATTAATGATGTTCCAAACTCTTCTAAAGCAACATTTCCCTGCATGGCACTCTCAAAGAATGATTCCTATGTTATGTCTGCATGTGGAGCAAAAATTTCATTATTCAACATGATGACTTTTAAGGTCATATCAAAACTCATGTTAATATACTTTGTCGTTATTATAGTAATTTTTCTCTTACCATATTTACCTATTTGAAAAATTTGTGTTGTTTTAGGTTATGACAACGTTTATGTCACCTCCACCACTTTCAACCTTCCTCTCATTTCATCCTGTAGATAACAATATTGTTGCAATCGGGATGAATGATTCCACCATTCACATTTATAATGTTAGGGTGAATGAGGTAATTGCTTCAAAAGTGTTCTAGAGTTTAAACTCTATTTTTTTTCCAGAGTCATATATTGATTTTACTTTCTCTTTGTTTAGGTGAAATCTATATTAAAAGGTCATCATAAGTATATCACTGGTTTAGCTTTTTCAGCTCAACTGAATACATTGGTTTCATCTGGTGCAGATGCTCAAGTATGTTTGGCCATGATTTCTATTAGAATACTAGTTGTATTGTTCATTGTTGTGTTGCTTTATGAATGTATGAGCTTTACATTACATTTTTAAATCTTATAATCTTATTATATTTATTTTTATTTTAACTTTATTTCAACTATTTCAAGTTATGACTATTTGTAATTGTTAGAGATCCTACATTAACTAGAGATTAGGATATTTCATAGTATATAAGTGGGGGTGCAAACCTTACTTTATAGGCCGCTTTTATGATGTTGAGTTAGGCTTAAAGTTCACTTCTTAATATGGTATCAGAACCATTTTCGAGCCTATCTTAGCAATTGTTTGTTGGGCTTATCAAGTCATCAACTATTGGGTCGTTATCGGACCATCCATAATATATAGTATCACGCACGAGTTGGTAGTCTCGGTGTGAGCGGGGGTGTGTTTGAGATCTCACATTGACTAGTGATTAGGACATTTCATAGTATATAAGTGGGTGCAAATCTCATCTTATAAGTCGATTTTATGATGTTGAGTTAGGTTTAAAGTTAACTTATTAATAATAATTGTTTTGTGAGTTTCTTTATGATCCTTTTAATTCTCTCTATGATTCAATTTCAATCTATTTCATATTTTGTTAAACTATTTTTAATTTATAACTTCACAATAAAAAAAAGAAATTATTTTGTGTTTTATTTGTAGCTTTCTTTTTGGAGCATGAACTCATGGCATAAGAAGAAATCAATATCAATCCAAATGGGCAATGGGAATGTAGATGTTGGTGATACTCAAGTGCAATTCAACAATGATCAAGTGCACTTGTTGGTATGCCATGAGACTCAACTAGCATTATATGATGCTTTTAAAATGGAATTGATTCAAAGAGTAAGCAACTATTTCATTCTCTTCAAAACAATAAAATCACTCTTTCACTTTTATGATGATTAAATTTACTATGTTGTTGTTCTTGTAAATGAGATAGTAACATGTTGATGTTGGATTATAGTGGGTACCTCAAGACTGGTTGTTTGGTTCCTTATCATGTGCAACATATTCCTGCAATGGCCAACTAGTTTATGCAACTTTCACGGATGGAAATATTGGAATATTTGATGCCAACACTCTCAAGCTCAAATGTCGTATGGCTTCATCAGCATACCTACATCAACCCTCCATAATCAGGTTTTCCAACACTTCATAACTTATCTCCTTACATTTCAGATATATATAATGTCATGTGATTTCTTTTACAAAACATGAATTTTTTTAGGTGATCATATGACTTTATACAAGTTTTAAGAGGGATGTTGACAACCATGCACCAAATTACATCTGGAAAGAGAAATAATTTTTATTGAAATAAAGTAATTTTGAAATTGTATTGGTCGAATCGCAATTTTAAATTGGTGTCTTTTAATTTACAGTTGTCAAATTAACATTTTCCAAGTTTTAATCTTATCATTTCATGTATAGTTGTATAACTCTTGTTCACTTATCTCACTTATGTGAAGAGTAGTGATATGTTGACATGTCTATCAACACACTTTTATTTAACGACCAGTGATTTTTTAAAGTTTATATGATATTTAGTAAATTACTCTTTATTACATAGTCTCCTTTGTCAAAAGGTCAATGTAAACTAAGAGTTTTTCAAGAACCAATATCAAATAAACATTTTTGCTCATGTGAAAATCTCCTAACTTTTGTAAAAATGTTCCTACATTGAATATATTTCTTTCTTTTAAGGATATCATATTATAGAAATGAATTGGAATTGGAGAGAAAATTTCTCCTCTATCATAATTCTTTTTTTTTACTACAATGCTTAAAATAGTTTATTGATATATGCTCTAGAAGTTTAATTGGTGTTCCTTTTGGTGAAATTTTGGTAGTTGGGGGAATTTTAGAGTTTCTTTATATATTAAACTAAGCTAGATGAATTTTGTTACATGATCCCCATCCATATTCTCCAAAATAATTAATCCTTGACCCTTTTTTGCAGGCAAAATGTGTATCCAACTGTTGTTGCAGCCCATCCTGGTGAGCCCGATCAAATTGCAATTGGGCTTTCTGATGGGTCAATTAAGGTTATTGAGCCTAGGGGGTGTGATAGGAAGTGGGAAAATTAAGGCATATATTGATAGTGTGAACAAAATAATGTCACTTTGATAGAGGGGTGTAATGCATTATCTTCTCAAACAAAGGTTCATAATATATTATTATTCGGTTGAAATTTTCAATACATCATTTATTATGTTTTTCTGATTTAGCAGTAATACTCGATATATTGACTTCTTTTAACAAAATAATTTAAGAATTATTCAAAAAAAAACTATAATATATATAAATACAAAAAATAAAAATATTTAGAGTCATAAAAAGTTGTTTAAGTTGATTCTAGTTGCATCGATAAACACTAAAACAAATATTTATTTTACAACTTATTTAATTTAGATTTGACATGAGCCAGTTAGTATATTTTATTTCATAATTTATTTAATTTAGTGTACATTTGGCTTACATTAATTTTTTATTTAAAATTTATTTAATTTAATGTCTATTTAGCTTACATTAACTATTTTTATTTCAAATTTTATTTAATTTATGATAAGTTTTAGTTCTCGTAAATGTTTGTTATTTTAAAATTTAGTTAATTTACCTTCACAAATATTTTTTTATTTTAAAATTTATTTAATTTATTGTCCATTTCATCTTCAGTAATGTTTTTTTTATTTTAAAACTTATTTAATTTAGCATCCGTGTATCCTATGCTAATATTTCTATAGTATCGATTTGATTCCCACTAATATATTTATTTTAAAATTTATTTAATTTAGTCCACACTTGTTTTTTACTTTTTATTTTTAAAAAATTGTATCATATTAGAATCGACTAAACTAAAATCTGTTAACCTCCAACACTTTATTAACATGGACTAAACTCACACTAACACAAATTTTTATTTAATTAAAAAAATAAAACTAATTTTATGGTTTTTAAATTTTAAATTTTTTTAAAATAATTTTTTATCGTAATGGAATTAATATTTAATATTTAGAAGTTAATTTAATGTTTTTTTGTGACAAAAGATAAATGAGTTAGAGTTCTCTATAGATGTGTTAGAAAAATACAATAAAAGGGAAATGTGAGTAAAAAACTCTACATTTCATAAGAGAGAATAAACCAATACAATAAAGAGTAGTCAATTGCAGAGTTTTGACCTCTCAAAAAAAAAATAATAATAATATATATATATATACACACGAGAGAAAGATAATATCAATCTTACTACTAATTATTTAATATGATTGTATATATAAAATACTAGTGATGTTTACACTAATGCTTTAAATTTACCATATTTTTTTATATAAAAAATTCATCACACAACATATCAATATAATGTTATGTCTAGTTCGATGTAAGACTTCTTAACTCAATCTCATAAAACCGACTCATGAGGGTGAGGTTTGCACCCACTTATATACAATGAATTGTTCTCATCTCTAGTCGATGTGAGATCTTCAACACTTTACTCTCCCCAAAATTACTTATGATAATTTTGTAATTAACTTTACAAAAAGGACTTGTACCCAAATTCATGATTTTGAAACTTTGAACAAGAATAGTCTCAAATGCTAATTTAAGTACATTTATATATCCTTTGAATGGCTTTGGACAAACTTGTACATGTGTAGTTTTACTGGTTTGTCGTTCATGGTGAAATGAAGTGTTTCAAGTACACTCAACATGTGTGGTCCTTCACATCACCAAAATATCAAAAGCCACTAGTCAAATAAGCTATTAGGCCCAAAACGTGCACCACTACATTTTCTAATTTCTAGGATCTTCAACACTTCATTTCATGTCTTCTAGACTCATGTACTTCAAAAGTCTTTCCTATTTTTTCTTCTAAAATAATATTTGTGACTTTTTTACCCTAAATTTGAACTGCGTCACTTTCATATTTTCTTTCTCTTCTTTGTAATTTGTGTTTGTCCATGTTCCTCTCTTCTTCTGCGAGTTTCATTGTGTTGTCGTGTTATTGTAAGTTCGTTCGAGCTCTCTTCCTTCTTTACCAATGGTTTATAAATCTTTTTTGTTTCTCTTACTTTGTTTATTTTCTTGCATTGCTCGAGGTACGGTTTCATTGTCTTCGTCGCTTCTTGTTTGAGTTTTGCTACGTCTACATCAAATGCATGCAGCTATATAACCGCTGTTATAAATTGAAAATAGTTGTAGTCTTTAAACCTTTCTGCAAAAAAAATCATGATGAACTAACAACCTCTAAAACAGACAATATTTCAGATGCAATGATTGATCTTAATAATGTTATTTTTGTATATGAAAAGAACGTAAAAATAAGAATGAAAAGATATTTAGTGTGGACCAGAGGTGGTAGTGGTAGAGCATGCTTATAGAGAGAGTGTGTGAATTGATTTTCCTTGGAATGTAATCCACGCATGATAGTACGAAAAGAATTATAAAGAGTGTATATGTATTATACTGCTACACTATTTACCTCTTTTGCATCCAAAAACTAACTGCTCCTTTTCACAACAGTACATCTAAAATGCCACATGAAAGCAGAACAAAGATTCTAGGTAAACCCTAGGATCTTCTCGTACCATCATGTCTCTTCTTCCACATCATCACTACCACAATTATAACTTTTTACAATGTTTCATAAGAATTTTTTTTAACTAATTAAATACTAATTTATGAATAATAAAAACTAATTTAAAAATTAATAATTTTTTTAATTTTAAAATAATATATATATTAGTCAATATAATAAAAAAAATTAAAAAAAATTAATTTTTATTTAATAATTTTTTTAGTAATTTAAATAATTTTTATTTATTATTTATTTATTACTAATAAAAAAATTCCTACAATAACATGAGTTTTACTTTAACTCTTAGGTGCATATTCAAACTTGAACATCATGGACACTTTTTCTTTTTACTGTCTCTTCTTACTTTCTTATCCTTGTATAGTACATCTTTTTTCCCCCATAATTCCCTGGTCGTATCTAATTATCTATAGAACAACAAAAGATATTCTATTACAACTTCTACAAGATCACTTTTACTGTTCCTTTTTTCAAAATAAATTAATAAATAAACAAGATATGTGCTGATAATATAAAGAGTTTTTATGAGTTTAATTAACAATGAACTTTGAGTTTATATTATTCAAATGATTTTTAGGATAATTATTTTTTAAAAGTCAATTAAATCGTAATTTATAATTTTATGAAAATGTAAAATTACTTTACATATAACGTATTTTCTCTTTTTATATTGTCATCCAATCATTAAAATTATTATATATTCGTAATAGAAAAAATACTTTAATATAAGATAAATTTGTTAACTTTTATTGTAATTGTTTTAGAAGTAATACTAAAAATAAATGAAAGTGTAAAAAGATTGCTCACAGAAAAACATGCATGTTAAACTCCAAAATTAAAGAGTTAAATATGTTTTTCGCTTTTGAACTATAACGCAAAATTATTATTTTTCATTCTTAGATACTTGTAGTAAGGAACCTATTGAAATGAGTCTTAATCAGTATTTTTTTTACGTAACAAACGAATTTTCAGCCTGGACTGTATTATAATATAATATTATAACATTTACGTTAGTTATTATCAGCATGAAATATTTTAACATCATAGTTCACACTGAGAATTTTGTTACATAAAAAATAGTTAGCAAAAACCTATTCAAATAATTTTCTTACTACAAGTAGAGGTCTAAAGCTTGGACAAAAAAACTCAATTTCGCGTGAAAATACTGGGATAGAAAACATATTTAACTCAAAATTAAACACATATATAAAAAGTGAAGAAAGAAGGATTTAAACATAGAAGTGTAGTTGTACTTGAGTTGGAGATGCCAAGTTTGGCTTGTTGCAAGGTCCTCTTCATTATTGGTGCATTAGCCGAATAAGGTTTAACTCTTATCATGGCATGTGGTTAATTTGGACTGAAAGCTCAGTTTCCATGTTTGTCTTTTGGTTTTTTCTGCACACACCAATAATAATTTGTTGCAGAAAACGACCTATGCAATTCTCAAATATTATTTTAGTCCTATAGGATTCTCATGTCTTTTGCTTATGTGGAACTTTTCATGTTGGCCCCATCCACTCTCTCTTTTCCATAATCACTCTTACTCGTCTTTTTTATTCTTGTCTTGAGTTTTCGATATGCATGAGATTCAATAGAAAATGTTAAGTGATTGGATGGTTTACATTTATCAACTATGTTCTTCTGTTTTATGTATTTTGGACCCTGTCGGGATGTTATCTTTGATTTAGTGTAGTGTCTATCGGATTCATGGTTGGCAGGGTACTAAAAAACTTAGTTTTGGGGTTTTGTATAAGGGTTGAGACACCCCTAAAGTGTCTCATTTTATTTTGATAAAAAAAAATGTATTTTGGTCCGTGCAAGGAGTTTTGAGAAGAAAAATGATACATTGACAACCTTGTTCAGTTTACAAGCCTCTTTTACCTAAAATTTCAATTTTTATATGAAATAACAAAAATATTTTTTTATATCATCAATTAAAAATTATATAAGAGAACAGAATGTCAATATATCATTACTCTTCTAAAAAAGGTTCTGACTCGTTATATATAAAAATTGAGATATACATGAAATATCCTCATTTAATTTATTCTATTTTTCTGATAAAAAAACATTGAACTTTTTTGTTCCCCACAAAGAACGTGGCCTCTTTGCCATGTCCATTTTCATAAATCACAACAAATGCAGATACGTTCACATTTATTTGCCTTCAGATCCTTCTCTTTCACTGACATAGTTGCACCACCACGTACCTTCTGCTGCTAAAATTTTCTGACATGGCCACATGCACTTATCATCACCAAATAAACTCATCTTCAAAATTTATTTAGATACAATTCATTTTAACTATGGAATATGAGCATGTGGTCCATATTTTACACTTATATTTTTTTTTTTTTGTATGAAAAGGGTTATGGCTTATTGATATGTAAACCTTTGACCAAGAGGGTGCGAGAAGAAAAACAAAAGCAAAGCAATTATTGGAAGAACTTTGAATGTCTTCTTCATAAAGAAATTGAAAAGTTAGGGTTTTCTCCATTTATTTTCTTTTTCACACACTGCTATCAAACCCAAGCAGATACAGCTGGTTCAAGAGAGATTCAAATAAGTTCCACCAAGCCAGATCTAACTACATGTAATTCCAAATTAAATAAGAAAACCTAATTACCTGCATTTAATCTTTCATCATGTCGTTCTTTACCAAAAAATGAAATAAGCAAATTGATTTAGTGACAGGAGGGATGATTTTTGTCCCTGACACTACAAAAAATTATTAAATAAAAAATAATTTTAGAGACAAAAAATAATTAGTTGTTATAGTGATTAAATTAGAAACAGTTTTAAAAATTAAAAAAATTATTGGTTTCAAATAAATTAGTTTCTATTATTGATAAATAGTTTCTAAATTAATATCTAATTAAATACTAATTGGTAATTAAAAACCTTGGTAGGTAATTAGATACTAATTTAGAAACTGTTTATGAATAATAGAAACTAATTTAGAAACTAATAATTCTTTTCATCTCTAAAACTGTCTCTAATTTAGTCACTATAACAACTAGTTATTTTTTTTCTTTAAAATTGGTTTCTATTTAATAATTTTCTTGTAGTATAATTAAAAGAATGTGAATGTAGCAATCCAATCTACAATTAAAGGTTTGGTGTTGGATCACATTTAAAGTTGTTTTCTGTAGGTTTCTCCTTCTCGGATTGGTGTCTAGAACCCCTAATTTATATATATATATATATATATATATATATATATATATATATATTTTATTAGGAACGTATGAAGGGTATAAGTTGGTTGATTGTTTTTTGGTGTCTCAAAAGGAAGTTAGTTCTGGTAATAGTATGGTGTGTTAGGATGTTTCTAGTTGGTGTTGTGTATAAGGGTTAAATCACTTCTTAAATGGGATACATTTATTTATTTATTCTTGCGATAAAAAAATATACTGATTTATTATAAGTTGATGTTCCTAATTACTAATTTATTTATATATTACGATGTAGAAATTGGTTCTGTGTTGTTCAAACACAACCCCACATGGGTAGGGAGCCATTGAATAGCAACATCACCTCTGCATATGCATGTTTTTTGAATTCACTATATTTTGATATGTTTCTGATTGGAATTAATAATCTGACTCAGCTAGCTAGCATATTCCCCTATTTGTCATATTTTTTTTGGTTTTATTTTTCGTCATTTTCATTGAAGAAGATGTGAACAAAAGTTGCATTAATAAATATATGGCCTTAAAAAGTGTTGCGTTTCCATTATAAGGTTCAAAAAGTGGTGGGCCAGAGAGAAGAACTATGATGATGTTGTAGAGAAGTGTGGATTCTTTTCTCAAGAGTAACCAAAAGAAAGGAACAAAGTAGGGTTGAACCACATTTAATTTTCTTTTAGTTAATTTTATCTTCTTCTTATTTAAATATTGTTTCTTTTATCAGATCATACGTCAGTGTTACTTAACTTGACAACAACTAGTGTTGTGTTTATCACTGTTTTATATATCATAAATAATTGCATTATCTATCAGATGTGGCCTTCAAAACTATGTGTTATTGAGTAAAGATTGCAAGAACATATCGCGAGAAAAAATTAATTTTATCACTTCTCACTTTCATATTTAATTAATTATTATATACATTTTAAAATAAAGATCTTAATTTAAAATATTTTAAAATTATGAAAATTAAATATTAACACTTATAACTAAAACTAAAATGCATACATCAATAGTTAAAACAAAATAAATCAATTTTTTTTTAAATATGAAGTTAAAGTCCATTAATGTGAATTTAAAGTCTACTAATTTTCCCTTTTCCTCGTACAATGGACTTTGATATTTTTTTTCAACGTGATTTAATAATTTTCTTTTATTCTTTAATATAATATTTATTTAAGAGTTTTTTATATATAAAATTTATTTAAAACCTTAACTTCAATTTATGTTATTGTTTTTTAATAGTTTTAAAAACAATAAAAAGTAAAATGAAATTCACCTTTTCATAAATTAAAATTAGTAGTTGAAAACAAAAAATTAGAGATGTTATATCAGAAAAATTTGATAAATTAATTTGTTCATAAGTTAATGTACTTATAACACGAATGATTTTGGGATGTTTTGGTACCTAATATCGATTGACATCCTCATATCGATTGACATGCTTAAATGCATTAAGGTAAAATGATTGTTAACAAAGATAAGTCATATGAAAAATAGGTAATACATTATTGATTATGATTCATATGCTAATCTCGACCCAACAGTAACCGGATCCATTTAGGGGTGAGTTGGCTCGTCTCGCGCAAAGAGTGCAGGCTTATTTCACTAGCTTGCTGCACATAAGAGGTAACTCGCATAAGAAAAATATTTTTAAAAAATTAAAATTTTATTAATTATAAAAAACTTATTTTTGTTGCTAAAAAATTAAAATGTTACTGTTTCAATTTATTAAGTTAAGATAAAAATATGAATTCAAGTATGAGGGTTGGTTTGATTAAAAATAATTAAAGTTTTGAAGGAATATCTTATTAAAATATCTTTTTTATATTATTTTTTATTAACAAATTTTAAATATAAATTTTTTCTTAAAATTAAATTCACTATCACTCTTAATACTAACATGATTAAAATAAAACATTATTTTTTTAGTACATTAAATTCAATTTTTTAAAAATAAAATAGAATAAAGTCACACTATAATAATGAGTGACTAGGGTATGATTTTTTTTGCATAAAAAATAATTTTATTTATTTATGCGGACTAGCAGAACAACCTCGTTGTTGGCCTGCGTTGGGTGCGAGTTATGTATGGTGACCGAAGCGGGTTAATGGGCTAAATTAGTGAGTCTGATCCATTGTTGGTCCGCATGAAGTGCTGGCGGCCTAAGCAGGTTAGTGTGCTATATTAATAAGTTTATCCCGCGCTATTTGGTCGCAAGCTAGGTCATCCTGTATGACCATTCCGCATTGTCATCCCTAGATCCATCATAGTTATCGTATAAAAGGCGAAACAACCAAAACAAATATGCGTCTTTATTATGCATTTATTATATATCAAACACTTCCTTGAATCTCATATTTTTCAAATGTCCTGATGAGAACTGAAAGTAAATAACTAAAAACAAATAAAATAAATAGAATCCAATCAAAACGAAAAAATTAATTGTGAGATATCTATAAAAAAATAGTTAATAATTTAATTTTATACATAAGCTAATTTCAGTGTATAGAAAAAATATTTTTTAAAACATTAATAAAGAAACTTATTCAAATATGGTTGAACACTAATAAGATTGAAGTGAGTGAAGCCAGGCTAGCATGTATGGCATGATTGATGTGGGCCCCAGAGTCCCCCATTTCTGCTCTGTCAATCCACATGCGCCCTCTAATCTCTGTGCCCCATGCATTCCCCAAACATATTCTCATTCCCTCACCCACCCCTCCCTCCTACCCCCTCCACGTGTCACTCAGGGGACCCCCTTCTCCCTCTCTACACCCTCCCATTTCCTCACACCTGTCACTTCCAAAACTCAAACCCCTCCTACTTTATCATTCCCCATCCCACTAATCACCCTCCTCAAATCTTAATGTTACCAACAATAATGTTAACGTTGTTTTGTTTCTTCACTCTTCACTGTTCCACTCTCTCACTCCCTAACACATGCCAAACACAAAACACACTTCAAACAATTTACTTTGCCTTGTAAAAACTCTGACATGTGAAATCACTTCCACACACCCACAAACACTGTTCCTCTGCACTGCACCCACAATCTATGAGGGCCGTTTCGAACCATTTTGTCGGCGAGAGACGTTACTAATCATCATCATTAACAGGGGCAATACCCAATTATTACTATTAATTTACCTGTTTTTATGCTTTTATTTTTTTTGTCCCCTTATTCTTATTCTCTCTCTTCCCACTCTCCACCATTTCTTTCACCTCACCATTATTCCGTTTTTTTTTCTATATTTGAATCAAGATAATTAATTAGTATATGCAAGGAAAGCAAAAGCTGTCATTAGGAAAAAAAAATGAGATTTTTGCTAAATATCTGTATATACACGACCATGTTACATGTAGGAAAGGACTATTAATCTTCTCCTTTTCTGTGCCTAGATTAATGTTATAATAATACTCACAAAACTGGAAATAAAGCTGCTTCTGTTCCCGTGGCTGGTTCTTCTTCTTCTCTTTTCCTTCTCTCTTCTCTCTCTCTCTCTCTTTTCTCTCTGATTCTGCTGCAATTTCTTTCTTTTTTTTCCTTTTTTTCTTTTAGTTACTTATTTCTTGTCTCCCTTGGACTCTGACCCTGTTGCCAGCTTTGACTCAAGAAGATGTTTGTAAGTACGTTTTCGTGGTTCATTTTGTTCTGGTTTTTTTGTTTTTGTTTTTGCTGTGCTTGTGGTCTTTGCTTTTTGACTTTGGGCCTTGTTTCAAATCTGGGAGTCACTGATGAGTAAGAGGGCATTCTCAAATTCCAATCTTTGGTTTGGTTTTAGACAAGTCAAAAAGCATGCGTGATGGGTACATGTTGAGTCTTGTTTTGTTGTTCCTTTGGTTAGGCATGTGGCTGGATGATTGATGCCAATGATGGGGGATTCAGTTGGATCAAATTTCATTCCATTTGATCTGGCAATCTTGCATTCTTGTTTCAGATTGGAATTCTCTTTCAAGTTCTTAGTCATATGATGTGTGTGTGTGAAGTAAATTGTTTGATCGATGATGAGATTATTCATTTGTTTCTGTTTCCATTGAATTGTGATTGGATTTGGATTTCGGTGTGTGATACTGGGGTGTAATCCCGTGGTTAAGTATTGTATTTGTAGGATATCTTATGAGAATCAATGAGTTTCATTTTAGTTTTTGCACCCACTTTCAGGTGGCATTGCTCTTGCTGGTGGCATTGAGCAATGCCGTGAGAGTTAGTGGAGATGGTGGGCAATGTGGTTCCAACCCAACACTAAACCCAAGACCACACAGTGTCTCCATTTTGGAATTTGGTGCAGTTGGAGATGGTAGAACACTCAACACCATTGCGTTCCAGAATGCCATCTTCTATCTTAAGTCATTTGCCGATAAGGGTGGTGCTCAGCTCTATGTTCCTCCGGGTAAATGGCTCACTGGAAGCTTCAATCTTACCAGCCATCTCACCCTCTTTTTGGAAAAAGGTGCTGTCATAATTGGATCTCAGGTTTGCTTCTCTTTTCAGTAACTTTTGATTGTTCGTGTCTCTTTTTGCTGATCCTTTGTGTTCATGTTCTAATACATGGTGTGTTTTTATTTGGGTTTTGGTTTTTACATGATGTTATTACTTGTTTAGGATCCAACTCACTGGGATGTTATTGAACCCTTGCCTTCTTATGGCCGAGGCCTTGAAGTTCCTGGGGGAAGATATCAGAGCTTGATAAATGGATACATGTTACATGATGTGGTCGTAACAGGTTTTGTCATCTCCCAATGTTCTGTTTCTTTCCAGCAAGCTTTCATTTGTTTGTTTCTTGATTGAATTTTCATGTCTTTGTGTGATTCCTTAGGTAACAATGGAACCATTGATGGCATGGGAATGGTTTGGTGGGAGTGGTATAGCTCCCATTCCTTGAACCACAGCCGGCCTCATCTGGTTGAAATTGTAGCATCTGATTATGTGGTGGTTTCAAATCTTACATTCTTGAATGCCCCAGCTTATAGCATCCACCCAGTTTATTGCAGGTATACATGTTCTGTGCTTCTTCTAAACAGTAATCAAATGAAATGATACTTCTTATCTTTCAAGAAAATAAAAGGTCATGTTGATTTAGTTTTATGTAATTTGATGCAGCCATGTACATATTCAAAATGTTTCAATCTCTACTCCTCCAGAATCTCCTTATACTGTTGGTATAGTGCCAGGTTTGTAACAAACAACCACATTATCATTAACACCCTCTTTGCTTTTGGTCTTGTTGTGAAAATGACATTGCTTCTAAAATATCATTAGCTTACCAAACTTTGGTTAGAGTCACTTTGGTAACCTTTGTGCACTACTTATTTTCAGATTCTTCTGAATATGTGTGTATAGAAGATTGTATTGTTGGCATGGGATTTGATGCAATTTCTCTAAAAAGTGGGTGGGATGAGTATGGCATTGCCTATGGCAGGCCAACTGAAAATGTACACATCAGAAGGGTGCATCTTCATGCATTTTCTGGCTCTGCTCTTGCATTTGGCAGTGACATGTCTGGTGGCATTTCAAATGTTCTAGTGGAGCATGCTCATCTTTTGAAGTCAAACAGTGGCATTGAGTTTAGAACCACCAGAGGAAGAGGTGGTTATATGAAAGATATTGTTATATCAGACATACAAATGGAAAATGTGCACACAGCAATTGCTGCCACTGGTAATTGTGGTTCTCATCCTGATGACAAGTTTGATCCAAATGCACTCCCACTTTTGGATCACATTACCTTGAGGGATGTCACAGGTAAAAATATCACCATTGCTGGAAACTTAGCTGGAATAGAGGAATCCCCTTTCACAAACATATGCCTTTCCAACATAACCTTGTCTACAAATTCTGTTTCTCCCATTACTTGGGAATGCTCAAATGTGTCTGGATTTGCAGACTCAGTGCTCCCAGAACCATGTCCTGAACTTGGAACTCCATCATATGATTCTTCCTCCTCCTGTTTCTACCTTCACAGTATCAGTGGAAAAATTGCAGTGCAGTGATAATCCTTTCTCAATACAAAATTCTTATTCTTAAGTACCCTTTTGCTTGATTCATGTTGATGAAAAAGTGAATGGCCATTTGCCATCAAAGATTAGGCCACATTCTTTCCAATAAGACTGTTGTGAGGATTATTCATTTTTTCATCTCTTAGTTTTGCATTCTTGCATGTTCGTACCAGCACATTATTTGTACAGCTTCATTTCTTCATTCATGTGTAAGGAAATTTTGGTAGTGCCACCACAGGAGGACTCAAAGTTTGATAGTTTTGCAGTAGTGGATTTGGATGTAAAGCATGTAGTGGATTTGGTGATACTTCAATTAAAGAAACTTCAACTTTTTCAATCTGTCTCCATTCAATTGGATCACTTCAGTGCTTATGACAGTTTAATTTGTAATGAAATTTGATGACAGTCACAACATTATTTTCAAATGTGATAATCAACTAAAGTGACCTCATCAAACAATGAAGTGGGTGACTTTGCATTTTGCCACCTAGCATAAAAAACTACCTATATCATGCACTTGCACTCTTTTTCTATATACATCAAATAATCTGGGATAATTTTAAAATTTTAGATTATTCTGAATTAAGCATTTAAAAATTTGAATTGATTAAGATGTTTTATGATAGCATCATTTCATATATTATAAGATGCGAGAAGAAATTGTGGGGTGCAAGAAGAAAAACTTGAGATGTTTTGTACCATTAGGTTGAAGGGTGTTAATTGAGTATATTTTCTGCACCAAGTTTTACAATGGAGATTGTGTTGGGTAAAAGCATGTTGGTGGCAACTAATTTTCCCCGTTTTCAGTTATTTTATATAAAAAAATTGTTTAAGAAAATTATCAGTGTTTGACATACAGGTTCAAATTTGCCAAAAAAATTGAAATTTGTTATTTTTTTTCCCTCACAAACTTCATCCCAAATTAACCCTAATCTTTCAACAGTTTTTTCTCTCAGTTTTCTCCTAACAACTTCATACTTTTTTTGTGTAATTGCTATGTAAAAGTGATAATTTAATTGTATTCTAAAGAAATTAGGTGTTTAAAAATCGTTTTTTCAATTAACATTTTTTAATTTTATATGACACCAAAGGATCCAAAAGAAAGTTATGAACCCAAAATAGTAGGGGATAATCTTATTAGCATATATCCATTAAAAAGATACACAGATGCACATGAATCATCATAAAACCATACATAACTATTGTTTAAGTATATTAAACTCATCAAAATAAGGAAGGTTAATACGGTTATAATAAAAATATATACATAACGCAAACTTCACTTGAATAAAGGTAAATTAAGGTTTTATCTCGTTGTTTTTAAAATTCTTTATAAATAAGTATAGTCTATTTGTGTATATTTTTGTTTTTGAATTTTAGTTTAATCTTTTCATATGTTTTTTAGTAATATTTTTTTCATGTGATGACAGATGATTGTTGTTATTATAATCAGACTCTCTTAAACAAACTTATGTTGATAAAGTGAGGGTTAAGGAATAGTTAAGATGTTGATGACTTTCACACTTATACAAGGTCCTAAGGTGCACCATAAAGGCCTCTTATTTTGTGTACATTGACACGCAATCGTTTAAAAGAAATGAATTCTCTAGGATGAAACGTATGAACAAGTGTGGCAGCTTTTGTGTTCTACTTTCTCTTCACTAGCCATGGTTGAAAAGTTTTCGTTTTTCTTGTAATGGACTTGGACAAGTCATGAATGTAACAGGTAAAAAATTTGAAGGTTCTACCTAAAGTAGTAAAGTGCACAAGCTTTATAACATCGTGGGAGCTAGCCATGTGTGCAAAATGGTATATAATTCTTCTTCACTCGATTTTCTAATTGGTTGAATGTGTTACTTTGTTCTTAGATTTGGTAATCCTTCTGAACCACACAACTCCAAAACTCTTTTCCTTGTCATGGTTTAATCAACCTTATGCAAGAAAAAAAATTAAATAATCTTTCTGGTGGAAATCCCTCCTTAATTAATGGGAGACCATGACCAATGAATATTGGTAATTGATCCATTGAATATATTCAATGATAGACATTTCAATATCTTGGAATTATATTTCTCTTGAAGACTATAAAGTTGAACCTAAAAAGTCAAAGATAGTCTTTTCAAAGTATCTTGAAAATATGACAAACATTAATCATTCATTTTCTCTTTATGAAAAAATCTTTATCTCATTCTCTATATAAAGGGAACGAGTGAGTGAGGAAGAGAAATGCAAGCTTGTGAGAAGAGCAATATAGAGAGTAAATGAGAGAATTGATATCAGCACAGTGTGATATTAGAAATCATGGTGAGAGACTATAGAAACATTGTATTTCATCCTTCTTGAGTGAGATTAAGTGTTACCCTCATAGAGTGAAAGAAACAAATATTGTAATCTTACTTTCATAGTGAAAATATTTTTTGGACTAGGTTCCGTGAATTTTTACTTCTCAAAGTGAGGAGGTTTTCCTACATTAAAAAATTCTCAATGTCATTATTCTATTTTGCTGTATTTTCTTTAGTCTGTTATTGTTTTTGCAAGTACCCCTTTTGTATGTACACAAAGAAGGGAAAATTAGTTATGATTTTTCCAACACTCTCTTATAGTGTTTGTAGATAATCAAGATCTCAAATGTGGTACAATCAATTTTTGATGCAGAGTTCATAGATGCCACTCTAGTTGTAAATAGAACTTTGTGTGAGAAAAATTCTAGCTGACCTACAAGTGATTCAAATTGATTTAAGCAAGGTGTTTGTAGATAATCAAGTAGCAGTTACAATATCCAACATAGTTTTTTATGGAAAGACTGAGCACTCAAACTATTTTCTTAAAGAAGTATGAAAGGAAGAAGAATTTTCATTGCAATGTTACAAGAGAGAAGAATAATTTGCAAATGTAAGCAAATTCTTGCTACCGATGCATGCATGGAGTAATATTAAGAATATTTCTCAGTAAACTCTTGCTGCAATGAATGATTGAACGCTATAGGTATAGGAGTTATTCTGATCTGTTACATATCCATGGATAATTCCATTTGTCATTGATTTTTCCTCCTCTTTTTGTCATACAAACTTTCTTTTTTGTTGCTTATGTTGCCATCAATTTAAAACTTTCAGGTAGCCATAGGAGTAACTAACTTGCATAAGTTCTTTGATTATGTTTCTGTGATATGTTCATTGAGGATTAGTTATGGCCACTAACCCCTTTTATGCCTCTCTTACAGTCACATAAAATCAAGCTTTGATGATGTTTACCTTTTCACCAATAATTCTCATGAACCATAAAGTTCTGAGGTTGATCAAGTGGTCATCACCCCTTCCTTTTTGGTTCAAAATGTTGTGCATTTCTATAAAGTGCAACAAAGAAAAATGCCCTGCTTTTTTGTCTCTATATCTAAAGTCCAAAATGAAAGAAAAAATCTCAAATGCAGACATATTTAGAATTGGTAGTCTTCAAACTCCAAACCAGAGCTGTGAAGCAGTCTAGAACTTTACCCATCATGGCCTCTACGCTTAAAATTCATGTGGCTTACCTTGTTATTTCGATGTTTGTTATTGATAAGTGTCATAATTCAGTAATATTCCATACACAAAGAGAGATTATTATGAATTTTAATTGATAAAATAATTATAATTTAACTCCTAATTTAGGAATTTGAACATTTTTACATATTTTTGAGTTATAAGATGAATGAGAATGATTTACTCTAAAATTTGTGTTAATAGAATTCTAGGAAAAAATTGAGATAAAATAGCTAAGAGAGAATGGACAAGTGAAAGATAAGATAAAAAGACAGATTTGAAACCTTGAAAACTCGCCCAAACTCATTCAAGACTCGCCCAAAATTCACATTCATCTTATACATCATTGAACATTAGTTACAAACCTTAGCCCTTTGGCATGTCTAAGATGTTCATAACACAAACATTATTAGTTGCACAGAACTATTACCATCGGAATATAATGCTCTATCAATTCATAAAGATTAAAGAGGATGGTGAATCTCCAACTCTGCTACCACAAAGAGTACAAATATTTTGCCAAAGCACAGAGTAAGGACTTCCATCATTCAAAAACTGAATAAATTGAATAACATGGACATAAACAAATGAAAATCTAAGCATAGACTTGTGGATTCTCAAGCAGGTAGGCTTCCACCACTTTGCAGACTCCAAGAGAGCTTTCCCTTCCTTCCTTAATCTCTTCTTCTTTGACTTCAAAATCCCCAATCACATTGTATTTGCTTGTCATTTTACAAAGGCAACCACCATCACTTGTGGCCTCAAAGTTAACCTCATAAGCTATAGACTCAAGTTTCTCCCCCAATGGACCCCCTTCAATCATAGTGTATTTGCACACCAATTTCTCCTTATCAACCTCATCAATCCTGTGCTTCACATATTTGAAGGGGCTAGCTGCACAAAATCAAACACAAGAAATTCTTCAGCCACTAGAAAAACACACACATATATATATAACCTTGTAATCCATTGATTTTAGTTTAGTTTGTGAAAGTGTTTCTGCTAACCTTCAGCAAAGTTAACTTGTTCAATGGTTCCAGCTTCCCCATCTCCTTGGATCAAGTTGACCTCTTTTATGAACTGTGGTAAGAGCTTTGGAAGCAAAGTTTTAGAGTCAGTGATCAAGGCCTTGAACATGCGTGATGGAGCAACAGGGGAGGAATAATCATATGTGAAAGTTGTGCCTCCCATGGTCAATGTTGTGTTGATTGCAAAGATCACAGAAAAAAACTCAAAGGGAGAGCACTTTTATAGGTCTTGTGGTTATGGAGTAGTTTAATAGGAATGAACACTTTGATGGAAATGGGCATTTATTTGGCAGCTAAGAATGAGATTTTTTATTTTAAGACTTTCAAATCAATGAGTGTCTGATTAATAAGTTTTGTATTTCATATCTCCAAATAATTGTATCAAAACTATACAATACACATGGGCGGCTATTGCACAATAAGACGATTTTGCCAACATTATAAACTTGTTTGATACGATATAAAAGAAAATCACTAAATAAAAACTAATTTTAGAGATAAAAATAATTAGACACTATATTAACTAGATTATATATTATTTTACAGACTAAAAAATTATTAATACTTAAATTAGTAATAAAAATAATTATTAGCTAAAATCTTAATAGTTTATAAATTTTATGAATAAAAAAACTACTTTAAATACTAATAATTTTTTAGTATCTAAAATAGTATCTAATTTAGTTAATATAGTGACTAATTGTTTTTATCTCTAAAATTGGTTTTTATTCCGTGATAGTGTTTTACCAACCTGATGAATTGTTTGAATAACAAGGTGCATTCACCATTTTTGAGCAATCAATTTTGCTTGAGGTTATCAGCCAAACAACAGCTGCTAGAGAGAAAGCAAAGAAAAACTGTGCAAACAATTGATTGAAGAAAGGTGTTTGGTAGTTAATTAGCACTGTAAAGAATAGTTATTGGATCTTGATTCATACTACAAAAAGGTAATGCACAAACAAACAAGGGAGTCATTCTACTTTAATATATAGAGACAGATTACATTAAAATATTTGACACTTGATATAATTATGTCTGTTGATTTATGGGCATATTTAATTAGACAGATAAATACAAATTTTGATAAGAAAATAATAAAGTAAATTAACTTAAATGTTGCTGCAGCAAATTTTATTTGTATATCTGATGGAAAAATAAAAATAAAGATAATAGTTTGTTGGAGATTCCACATCGACTAGACATGAGGACAATGAAGTGATGTAAATTTCAACTTTATGAGCCAGTTTTATGGGATTAAATTAGGTTTAAAGTCTATTTCGTAACATGGTATCAGAACCATTTTCGAGTCTATCCTAACGAGTAAAGTAGTTCACTTAAAAACTAGGCATTTTAGTTATATATATACCAACCTAAAATGTTTAAGGTGTTTTTATTTTGGTTCATGATTAAAGAATACAAAATTCAATGGTTAAATCAATAATTCAAAGTTAAATATCTCATTGAAACAATAAATAGAAGAAAAGAAGGGGAAGAAACTTGCCTTTGGTTTATAATTGAAAATATAAATGCAACAAATTTAACATATTACATTTTTTGGTTAACATGCATATGCTCAGGTTTCTGGAAATAAGAAACACTTAAAAAAACTAAAAGTATAATTTATTAATAACTTCAATTCAAAATTAAAAGGGTGTGTGATTTAAACGATAATATTAATATATATTTAGAAAATAAAGTACATGATTAAAGTTAAGAACTTCTTTCACATCCTAATTTTTTATTTTGATTTTTTTTTCTTGCCAGACCAAGTGAGATATTTTCCATTTTTTGGCGGATATGTACTTTTTCAAATCGAGATTTTTTGTGTATTTGAAAATTGGACAGAGAACGTTGAAGTCAAATGAAGTAATAAATGTTTTAATACAAAGAATGCTCACTTAGTTTATGTATTCGATTTTTCTAGTGTCCCTTTTTCGAACTAATTTTTCCTGTTTTGTATAAATATAATATGAACACTGGTGAAAGTAACAAGTAGATAAAAAAAATAAAAAATAATTATATCCGAGAGTTTTTAACATAAACTCAGAAGTAAAAATTTATGAAATTATTTCAGAAAATATCTTTATTATGAAAGTATAGGATTATAATATTTGTTTTTTTTTATTCTATGACAATAATACTTAATCTGATTCAAAAATGATGAAATGCAATGTTTCATAAACCTCTCATTAAGATTTCTAGTCTCACACTATGGTGATTATTAATTCTTTCATTTATTTTCTATGTTATTTTTCTCACTTTGTTTTTCTCTTTCTCACAATTTCAATTTCTCTTTATATAGAGAATGAGAGAAAAACTTCTTCATAAAGAGATAATGGAAAATCAATGTTTGTCACATTTTTAAAATACCTTAAAAATATTATCTACAATTTTCTAGGTTGAACTTCATACTTTGAAATGACCATCACTGAATATATTCAATAAGTCAATTATCAATATTCATTAATAATATTAATAAAAGAAAAAATGGTTATACACTTACACAGAACATTTTGGTTTGTAAAGTGTAGATTTTTTAGAGAACTTGTCGGTACTATAAGAGTATGGAGAAAAGAAAATTTTGATATCTTTGTATGAGATCTGAATGTATATACATTTTTAGTTTTAAGAATGAGTATGACTGCTGTTGTTTATTGTTGCAGGTACAAAAACCATGTTTTGACCGAAATTTGTGGCTTAAAATCTGACTTGACAGAACCAAATTATGTGCACAATGGGCTGGAATATCCCATTATTTTGTGGTAAGTTTTGCATCTCTATCATATGACGGGCTCAATTAAAAAACGTTATCCCAATAAATTGATTCCACGTTATGGAATGTTGATAGGATTAGAAATTGAAGTTTGTGATTAAAACCCTTCATTGGTCTCTGTAGTTATTACAGTCAAACGTTTTTTTGTGTAACAAAGCATCATTGTGGAAGCATGAGGTTATAGGATTCATTGTTTTTTGTTTCGGAACTTTCAAGGGATTTTTCACTTATTTGTGTAATATTCTTCTGAGGATAAAATTGGTTAATACTATATTTATTAACAAGTAATAAGTTTCCACTGTATTAATTGATAATGTCATTAAATCTTTAAATCTTCCATGTGTCTCCTTAGCAGTTTGTATTCTTATAAGGTCGGGTTCCTTTTAGAGTAACTCTTTCTGTGTCTTCGTCTTTTGATCTTCACAACCTTCAGGCACAGTGGTGTCTGATTGGTTCTTCCTTTCACCAAGATGAGTGGGGGAAACCTGCAAAGGTACTTCGACGATTAAGTTAGTTCAAGTACAATGTGCAGGTGAGTTGAAAGTGGAAAAATTACCTTTGACACTGAGTCTCCTTTGATATTTATACCTTTTGGATGTGTCTCAGCTGTTATGGATCTGCTCGTATGTCTAAAAGAGGGTCCAATCATGTCTTAATTATGTTTTACCACTAAACTAACTTAATTAGGGTTATCTGTGGATTTATGGGTTGTGTTTGGATTAAGAGAGTCATTTGCCCTTCTAGGCCATTCGGTCATGTCGGCCTTCTCGACTATCCCGTAGTACATTTGTCTCCCAAACTCGAGTGGAGTGATTTAAGTGTCACGTGAAGTTTGTTGCTTTATCCTTTACCTAGATGATCATCCCGGGTCAGTTTGTATAATTATTGTGAAATCTAAAACAGTTTTAGTAGACCAATTATGAATCTCTATTCGGAACAGTTTCCTTTTAGATCCGAAAATACTTCGAGACAAAGGTAATGGTCCGAGTTCCAGTAAATCAAACTACTAGGGACGAATGATGATTGAAGTTTTCTCAAGAGTTATGTTTATCTTTAAAGACCAATTATTATTACGCACATACAATACAAAACATCGTTTTCATAGCTTGTGGAACCTTCTTGTCGTGTGAAGCATTCAGCATTGTTTCATGTTCTGTCCATGATTTTACATATATAAGCTCTGATTTACCACTTTCATGACTGACACCATTAACATAGTCAATTTCTGAAAGCAATTAAAGGAAAAAATGAAAAAAAGTGTCCCAATTAACCATTGTGTCTGATTATCCCACCCTTTAATTAGTTATTGTGTGCCCTTTAATTAGTTATTGTGTGGATAGTATGTTGTCACGAACGTTGTGTTTATTTATGTAGTTTTGATTAAGGTTTCTACCTATGTAGTTTTGATTAAGGTTTGTGAATGAGAAAGTTTATTCATGTTATTAGATTTTTTTGTACGTGCTTCCACCTAAGTTTTGGTGTTTTAGTGAAACAAATTTCTTTCTGTAATTGATCTATTTCCTTTGTATAGGGTAAGAGATTAATTTTGATCTTTTCTAAATAAAGGTTGAGAATCTCCTAAAATGTTTCATACCTATTACATTGTTAATTGTGTGGATAGTATAAATGTATTATCATATTTGGCTATCAAGCCCCATAAAAGTAAATCAAATTTTATTATAAGCCATATCATGCTTGGCAAGTAGATTACAAGCTGAATATAGAGCACAACATATTATAATCTAATGCAAAGGTGCCCTGTGTATAAGATCAGTTCAAGGCTTCAAGCATAGGCCTCTGGGTTTGCCACAAGATACGCATCCACTACCTTGAGGAGAGCCAAACCTTCTTCCTTTGCAGCCTTGAAATCCTCCTCTTTGACATCAACCCCTGCTTTGGGATGATAAGTGCTCACATTCTTGGTCTTGCAACCTCCCTCCTCAGTGGCCTCGAACTTAATCTCATGTGAAATTGAATCCACTTTTTCCAGTGCACCATCCCCCTCAATCACTGCGTAGCTGTAAGTCAATTTCTCTGGGTCTATTGCATCAATTCTATGCTTCAAGTGTTTGATCTTATCACCTGCATTGAAGGCATTACCAATAACGATCTCTTTGTTAGTCATTTCTGTTTGAAACCTACCAAAAGATGTATTGGATTATACTAGAAAATATTTTGAAAACCAAATTTTAAGCACATAAAGGTGAAAACTATTGAGTTCTTTAACTAGATCACATGGTTAGATAAATCATGATGTGATTTAGTACTACCATGTGTCTACTATCTTCTTTAATCTTCACGTGAGACATGGTCAGTCACAAATAACAACAAAAATGATAAAGTGAAATGGTGCAACTTGCCTTCAGCAATGGTTATCTCCTGAATGCTTCCAGGGCCTCCGTTCCCTTCAACCAATTGAACATTCTTAATGGCATCAGGCATCAGCTTGGGGATGAGGTTTGGAGCATCAAGGATCAAAGCCTTGAACAACCTTCCTGGCTGGACACTGCTAGTAAACTCCTCTGTGAAAGTGAGTGCCCCCATGCTGCTTAGAAGTTTAAATTGAACTACAAGATATGGATAGAAACTTAAAGCTAAGGAGAAATTGGAAATGCAGTGATGTGAGATATCAGAAATGTGTGTATTTATAGATGAAGAGGATAAGAAAGCAATTAATGCCATATTTGACAATGTTTCAACAAACTACGAAGGTGTCTGTCCCACTATTGTAGAGTGGACCGTCCCTTTGCATGCCTTATTAATTCCAATGGAAGTCTTTGTTTCCTTCACCAAAGTAAACATGTAATTGGACAATGCAACCTATGACCCTAATGCTCCTAAATCTATGCAGTGATTGACATTATGAAATCACATAACATGGAGTAGGCTGATTAATAAAATACTCTACTATGTTTTTTGCAACCATGGTGGAATTAATTTTTCTTTGTAAATACTATTAACACTTTTAGAGATTAAGGCCAGTCCAAGCTGTAATAGATTCCAATATTTCCTCAGCATGACTTGAACATATGCCCACCAACTCACCGCTGTTCTAAGCATGCTAAACATAAATGAGGGGGTTGGATTTCTACTTGAGTCTCTAATTTAGTTGAGAATTTATTGGCTGCAATTTATGCACCCACTTTGTGTAGGCACAAGGATCTCAATTTAAATAAGAAGTACATGCAAATATCTTAAAAAAAATGCAAGTGGTGTAGAAATGGATCTAGCCTCTTAAAACAAGAGCATATTACAGTAACACAGTAAAGATTCGTGTTCTTTTTTTCACCATCCTAATGCTATAGTTCTCCCTACGGTTTTAATAGCCATCAATAACTGATCATGGTGGCTTTTTTTACACACCAGAGACCATAGGCTCCTACTGTGCCTACCTATTTAAGGTAACAAAGATCGAACTCATTGATGAGTTTCCATTCTCACCACCTTGTAACAGATTGCTTTAAACTTTTAATAAGTTGTTTGACTATTTACTGGAAAAAAAATAAATTCTGTGTAGAAAAATAGAAGTTGATCGAAGCTGGTCTTATTTAATGGTCGAAACAGGTAGTTGTGGTCTTCATTTTTAATTCAGCATCATTCTCTCTGTAAAGTAAAAATTACAGCTGAAGAACACAGATGTAATGTCAATCCAAGGGGAGAAAATTAAAATAATTATAATCAGTTACTCAATTTATTTGAATGAAAATCACTCAGTAACTATATTAAATCAGAGTATCTTTAGGAACTATTAAGATAGTTAACCTCTTAAATTTGTTAACATATCATTTTATCTTTCTTTGTAAATTAAATTTAATATTTAATTAAAAATCCATCAATAGGTAAAAATAACTGTCATAATATAATTATTTACCATAAATAAAAATATAATTTATTTGCTCAAAATTTTATATCATAAATTTTAATTTATATATAGAAAATATTTACTTATTATATATTATATAACATAAACAACGTCAAGTCAATTGCACAAACTAAAATAACATGTCTGGTGGTAAAACAAAAATACTAGTTTGAGTACAAAATTTATGAGTTAATAATTAAATATTAATAAAAAAATCATAATAATTTAATTAATTAAGTTATACGCTTGATTAATAATTTTGAGTTGAAGGATAACACAAAAAATTATAAACTTATTTATACCTATCAAACTAAAAATTGATTTCTTTTACACTCATTTGTATTTTCTAGATTACTTTTGAATCAGATCAATTATGAATCTGCTTTCAATTATTCACTCTACTACATATGTTCTACATTATTTCCCCAATTTTATTTTAATCATATATATTCAAACAATTTTTCTTCTTCCACAGTAAATTCACCGTCGGATACAGATCAAATTTAAATCAATATGAATAATAAATTTAAATCAATATGAATAATATGCTAAAAAATTCCTAAAAATTTACACAGAACCGAATAGCAAAAATTAGGTTAGGGAATAAGCTATTGTTGGTGAGAAGAGAGGCAGAGGGAGAGAGAAAACTGAGCCTGTTGGCATTGCCGGCGCTTCAGAGCGGTGCCGGCGGTGGAGCAAAGGGTGCGCACCGCCTCCGATTGTTCGGGACACACCGACGAAACAAGACACATGGCCAGCGCCTGGCTAAGGTGGCGACATGCTGAGTCGCGACTCGGACCTGCCGGAATTCGACGGTGGCACTCTCGCAGCGCGTTCTCCACACGCTCGCACGTGTCTTCTCTTCTCATCTTTGTCTTTCTCGTTCGTTTCAGATCGCGCAATTGAGCATGCTTATTCTCACTTCCAATAGTGGTTACTCTAAACCAAGAAAGACAATGAAACGACGACACTCAATCTAATTTTATTAAATAGAGTAATATAGTTAAATATACGTATTAATTACTATTTATGTTTAATGTAAAGCTTTGTGAAACTCCCTTAAACTATATGAAGTGACTCACAAATAAAATAAAAAAATAAATATAATTATTAGACATTTCAATTATTAAAAATAAATAAATTTAAATTCAACCAACATTAAAATAGATAATGAAAATTGTTTAAATACAAATAAAAAGAGTATTGAACACTGAATTACGTAACAAAATATAAAAAAAAACATAGTTTTTCCATTAATTATGTTTTATCTCAAGTAGTTGGTTCTTCCAAATTTTAACACTGAATATTAGTTAAATACATATACACTACAACATACCATAAATAGTAAATGAATAAAATATTTTAAATATTTTAATTAAAATATTAATTTATTATATGAACTATTTGGGTTAAATGTTGATAATTCATAATTTCCAAAAACTAAACTTGTTTAATTTAAGGATGATGCAAATCAGACTTCATTGCAATATTAATCAAAGTTATACAAAATTTAAATAAAATCAAAGAAAGAAAAACTTACCATAGTCATCTATTAATTTTTCATGTACTCAAATTAAACAATAAATGGTGAAAAGATTGAGATCTCTTTTTTTAATATAAATAAAAGTAAGAATACTTTTTGTCCAGCGTATTTTTTCCCAAATTTAACATTCTTACAAAAATAATAATAATAAAGAAAAATGTTATAATAGTTATTTAAGTTATATTAATAATATTTTGATTTTTATGAATAATAATTTTATTTTAATTTTTAAGTTACATGTCTTGGTTAACTTCTAGTACAGATACAATATCTTATTTATAGAAAATACACTTTTGTAACGTGAAACACATCAACAATAAGGAGAAAGACATTAATTGTTCTTTTCGTAATAAGATAAACTATCAAATAGTTCGAAATTGAGTGGACGTTAAGAGACTATATGATCTACTGAAACCATTTGTTGCATATCAACACTGGATAGTGTAACATTGATCAAACAATCTATGAACCTTTGATCAATTTTTTTTCATTAAGCCAATTATTCACAAATCTGCATCTGGGTTCAACACAATTCTTTTGAGCAATAATGATTATTTGACACTAAGCCCATTACAAGCTTATTCTCTAATTAGTTGGATCAAATCCAAGCAATTAAATAACTTACTTTTTGACAAAATCTTTGTAATCATACGAGTGATTTGTTAAGACCTTCATCGCCTTCACATACCCTCGTTCAATCTACTCTCTTACAAATTACAGTTTCATATGAGTGTGCTTAGTTCTTCCATGATAGATTTCGTTCTTTGACAATCCTATATTATACTACTACTGTCATAATAAACTACGACAATATGGTCTTGCATACTCAATTCCTTCAACCATAAAGCTTCATTCACAACTCTTGTCATGTTAGTATACTAAACTTTAGTGATTGATAAAACCACTACCTTCAAAGTGTCTTCCAACTAATAAAAGTGTCATATACAATAAAAACATAATATGTAAGGAATTTCTGGTGTTCAAACATATAGCATAATTTAGTTAACATGATAAACAATTTAACTTCACCCTAAACCAAAACTCTTCAAAGTAATCAATTCAAATAATGAAGAATCTACCTAAAAAATTGTTAATATGTTTTCACAGATACATACATGCTAAAAGTGTTAATATTTTTAAATATTATTTATTAATTACAAATGATAATCATAGAAATTTAAAGAAAAAGTAAATAAATAGGATTGTTTAAAAAATAAATATAAAATATAATTGTATAAGTATACATTATTAATTTATTCAATCATCCTATAAATTTTTCTATCTAATGTCACGCATGATTTTTAAAATGTGTTTGGGATGAGTAAAGTGGTTGACTTTGCTGATATGAATTTCTTTTATATAAATAATGAAAGCAAAAAGCTGACAAAACAAGTAAACCTATATATTAAGGATGTGAAATTTATATTATATTTAAATTTTAATAAAAGTTGAACATAAACTATATGTATACTTTATACTCATCAATGTAGGTCAAATAATATAATTTATACTTGCTATGATACACATACTTATCGTAATAAATAACACTGTAAAAAATTAATAATTATGCGTTATATTATTATTATGTATATATATCCATCAATAATTAAATTATTTAAATTAGATGAAAGTGTTACAACATAAAAATTTAATTAACACATTTAGGAGTTGTGCAATTAAAATCATATAAATATGGTAATGGACAGACAACAAGTAAATTTAACTTTATTAAATTAATTAACGTTTTATTATTTTCAGTTACACTTATATTTAAATTTAAAATATTCCATTAGTTATTTAATAAAAAAATAGAAACAAAAAAATCGTTACTAATTTAAAATTAACATATTGTATACAAAACTAAAAAATATTTTCTTAGAAGACATTAATCATTTTCAAAAAATTTAAATAAAAACGTTGGAGATTTTATTCATGTTTGACTAATTGTACAGATTAGGTAATTGTAACTTATATCTAAAAGCTAAAGAACTATTTGACTAAATTAAAAATATTTGGTATATGTATTTATTAAACTGACATAAAAAGTTATACTTTATCATTTCTAAACATTTTAACAGTTATACATAATAAAAAAAAAATTTACTAAATTTAATTTATATAGTTGAAACAGATTTCTGTGAAATAAAATAAGATATTATAATTCACTCTTATTACAAAAATAATATTTGATGATTTGGTTTTGAATCTTATTCAATTTAGCCAATTCTTTATTGATTTCAAAATCAATAAATATTTTAGATATTTGTTGTGTTTGAGGATTTTGTTTCTTTTTATACAACATAACTTAACTAAACAAGATTATATTCCTTGAAATAAATTATGTGTATTTTTAATCATCAAATAAACTTTTAAATACTATAATTTTGAGATATTACTTTTATTTATAATTAACTTTCAATAAAAAAAGGTTTCAATAAAATATTTAATACAGTAGAAGAATGAAACAGAAGTTTTAATAATACTACCAAAAAAGAAGTTTGAATAAAATATGATATTGAATTCAAAATGAGACAGTTTTGTAGTTTTATTTATTGGTCATTATAAGTTATATTCTATCATATTACACATATTATAATTGATTAATATATTAAATATAAAAAATATAATAAGAAACTTTTAATAAAAGAAATGAAATTACAATCTTGTAATTGGACTAAACAGCAATTTAAGTATTAGAAAACACTGAACTCTGAGGGAGTAGATAGTAATTTTAAGTTTTAGGGTTTCTGTGGACAAGGTCATAGGTATATATTCTAAAGAAGAGCTACAGAAGCGCACACGCCGCATCGTTTGGAGCAACACTGATCATGTAAGTAGATCGATCCGATGTATTAGGGTTCTTCAGATTATCTGATCTTATTTAATGTAAATTTGTGATTTGTGTCTTTGATTCAATTCTATATTCAAACTATTGCGTTCTTCTCGATCTCTTTCGTTGAATGCTATTAGGTATTAGTAATTCTGTTCATTCTTCGTTCGTTTGATTAGATCTAAGTTATTTCGTTTCTTTTTTCTTAGATCTGAGTTCTACAAGTTATTTTTTGTTTAATAGGTATACGTTGTTTTGGTTTCTTCTCTGTTTTTGTTTAATAGGTATATTTTTTGTTTTGTTTCTTGTATACAAGCATGATACAGAACATACACAAGGAAATACCATAGGAAATTTAGTTTTTATATGATTTAGAATAGAGTGTCGGTGAGATCTTTATCTTTTACATAAAGAGAGTTTTCACGAAAGGAGAGGGATGATAAACAAATATGAAAGCCCTTTGTTTGGTATAGTGTTATGTGATACCTTTGAGGGACACAAGTTCTATTATTTTTAGCGATCTAAGTGAGGAAGTACGCGAATTTGTAGAGTTGACATACTGAGATCCTGGAAATGGATTGTAACATAATGGTTGCAGAATCCAAATAAATGTTGTGGATTATCAGATGTTTAGTTTACATAGAGTATTGCTGTAGAGGTGATGAACGCAGGTTGAAATAATATGTTGTGGTTGTTTTTGTTATGCTTCTTGCTTGGTTTGATATATCACGGAAGCTTTGCAAGCATAGAATGTGGATGTTATGGAATATGGAATCTGTAGTTCACAACTCAGAGTTGTGAATCACGAGTTGCATTTTTTATTTATAATTAATGTATTTTTCGTAAGTTGTAGTTTGCCACATGTGCGATATTGCATATGATGCATCATACTTGTTTTATGCTATAGTGGATTTGTTGTAATATCTGTAGAAACTGTTTTTGTAATTCTGGTTTTTGCATTTGGTACATGTCTTTGTACGTCGAGTTTGTACTAGTTTTTTCTGATAACAATGCAACTTTGCCTATAAAAGAATAAAGGGAACACAATAGACCGTTACATCATGTACCATTAAGTTTGTTATGTATGTATGTTTAATGTGTGTATTTAGTGTAGAGTTTTCTCTATTTTTTTTTCTGTAGATTTTAGTAGTTCTTATTGTCTTCTATTTTTATTTGTTTTTGAATATGAAACAATTGATGTGAGTTTCTTTGGGCATTTTGCCATTATTATTATATAAAAACTTTTTTTTTCTCAGCAAAGGTAGAAAAATATTTAAATCTGCCACACACACCTACATCTTAATTCCATAACATAAATACTAGAATGAATATGAACTCAATTTTGCTGCATAGTCCAGAGGGATTGCGGCGCAAACCAGAAACACTGACAAACATATATTTTCAATCTAACAAGTAATATGAGCATTAACCAAAGCACCTCCAACCAGAATCTTGCTAACCCTTAGAGCTCTCCCTCCATAACGTATCAATCTTCATCAATTCTTCTTGTGACTTGGTGTGAGCCTGACATATAGTATATGTGTTTTTACATTTCCTCTACCGCACAGTGAAGCTTAATTGCACATTTCCTCTACTCTGTTTCTAAAAGTGTTGCACATGGTAATCTTCACCAAGTTATAACATATACCTATTACATGACAGACCCCGCCCCCCACCCACTTTGACATATTCAGCTAATCAGAAAATATACACCAGATATGAATTTTATGCCTCTGGTCGTGCTGTATAATACAATAACTATGTGAAAGCTTCCAAATTATTAGAAGAATATACAAGTTAAACTATAAAACCAAGAAATATGGTTTTGGGTTGTAATTGGTTCAGTCTTAAGTTTTTTGTTAGTTTTCTCATTGGCATGTTGTATTATGCGTATCTTTATTTGAAGTCATTCAATATTTTTTCTTGGAATTTACCCAAAATTTTGTTATTTCTATTTTAGTGAGACCAAAGTGAAGGCAAAAGTTCCTGGAGTTGGAGCATGGGCCTGCTATCTCATGTTAGGTCCACAGTTGTGGGAAAATGTTGCAAAGGAAACTTTGGCATATCTAGATTCTTGCAGTCGAATGATTATCAACGGAAGTTGATTTTATCCAGTGGTAGAGAATCATACTATGAACATTCTAGCAAGAGATCATATTCTTCCCCAACTGGAACTGAGAGTATGATTGCAAGTACTAGAACTAAGATGCCAAATATGGGGGGTGAAGGATTTGCCTTTTCATCTTATTTATCAACTGTCAACAGAAATTCAAGAATGATTCATTTCAGTAGTTGCCTCAAAACCCCTGTGAAATCTGAACAGGTTAATCCAAATTCTGAAATCCAGAAAATCACTACTGGGATGGACAAGATGCCAAGTCTTCTAAGGTTTGTGTTCTTTCATTACCATTTAAATGTTAATATCTATGTTACATATAACTATAATAGACTAGTGTGATTTGCAACATCCATTTTGCCACTGAAAGAACAGATAATGAGAGATTTAGAATGGAATGACTGTCAAATTGTTTGTCATAACAAAGTGCAAGAAGAGATGTAAGGTGAGGATTTGGTTAAGTTAAATTTTTATAAACCTTGGATTTTTTTTTTATACATAGAGATAGTAGATAATTCAAACGCATGAGTTCTAAATTTTTTTTACTGAAATATTCAACCTTAATACTCTAGTAATTAGGAAAAAAATACACAACTATGTTATCTTCCTATTCTTGATAAACTTTGGGTTTGTCTCTTCCTAACATGAAAATTGTAGAATTGTATTCGTTTCTAGGAGAGAGAATACATTAGAAGTGTTCAAGGTATGCTTGAAAAGAAAGATGTCTTGGTGACCTTTTCTTAGTCTGCATCTCACCTTGAAATTCAATTCTTAAATCGTCTGACTATATAACCTAAGATAGACTATAACAATAATGCATATCTTTAATGATGAAGAAATATCAAGACAAAACATGGTAAGAGTTAGGAAGAAACTATATTGTTTATTTAGATACTAAATTCATATCATAACTTTACAACGATTAATACTTGTACTTCTTTAGCAAAAACGATTGATCATTTTCAGTAATCAAATATTCCAATTGTTGTTTTATTATGAATAGATGGGTGGGTGGAGGCATCCCTGCGGTAGCTTTCTGTGATGCACCAGAACCATGGCAACTAGGATTTCAAGATGCAGCAACACCTATAATGCAAGGAATAATGGACTTACATCACGACATCTTTTTCTTCCTTGTTCAGATTGCAGTTTTTGTATTATGGGTTATGGCTCGTGCTTTATGGTGTTTCAGGCATAAAGTTAGTCCAATCCCACAAAGGATTGTTCATGGAACCACGATTGAGATTCTTTGGACCATATTTCCTAGTATCATCCTCATGTTCATCGCTATACCATCATTCACTTTGTTATACTCAATGGACGATGTTGTAGTTGATCCAGCCATTACTATCAAAGCTATTGGACATCAATGGTATTGGAGTTATGAGTATTCAGACTATAACAATACGGATGAGCAATCACTTGCTTTTGACAGTTATATGATTCCAGAAGATGATCTAGAATTGGGTCAATTGCGTTTATTAGAAGTTGACAATAGAGTGGTAGTACCAGCAAAGACTCATCTGCGTGTTCTCATAACATCAGCTGATGTACTTCATAGCTGGGCAGTGCCTTCCTTGGGCGTTAAATGTGACGCAGTACCCGGTCGTTTGAATCAGATCTCTACTTTTATACAACGAGAAGGTGTTTATTATGGTCAGTGCAGTGAAATTTGTGGAACTAATCATGCATTTATGCCTATAGTTGTAGAAGCAGTTTCTACCGAAAACTATGGTTCCTGGGTTTCCAATCAAATCCAATAGCCCAGCTGATTGGGGGTGGTGGAGACAATGACGACATTGATGTGGTGACGGAAGTAGCAGTGGCAAGAATTGCTGATTGGTCAAATAAGACAAATAAAATTAGGTATTTTTCAATGAGTATTTCGTATTTGAACCAAAGAATTGTCTCAACAACACAATTAAGTTTTTGTCACTGTCTATTTTCACTTTATTTTCTGTTTATTTGTTAAAATAAAACTTGAAACAGTTGTATTTTTGTTATGATGTGATATACTTTTTTGTTACAAATCCAATGCATACATAATTACTTATTGGGACGTTTGTGGTGTGGTTTTATTTGATTTTGTATTACAAATTTATCCAAATCAATGGAAATATGTAAATAGTAGAATTTGATTTGATTCTATTGGAATTAGTTATGAAATGCACATCAAATTTAATTTCCTTTTATGTTTTTTGCATTGGTGGATAAATTATTTCAATTGCATCAAGGAGTTGTCTTTATGTTTATGAAACATACGATAAATAATTGAAATGTTTGAAGGATGAGAAATATTGAAGCAGATTGTGGATGATTAATTAAGTATACGTATTTTTGTTGGTGATAATCACTGCATTGATTGTTACTAGCAAAATGTTGGTTCTCTTTTAAAATTCTTGAGGAAGCTTTAGTCATAAGTTTATTGTGACGATTAAAAAGATCACTTAGTAATTTTTATTGTCATTTCATTCTCTTCTCTTGTTTCTACACATTGAAACAATAGAAGATATACTATAGATGTTTTGAAGAAGCATAGTTATATGAAATTGTATAAACTAAAGGAAGCTTAAAGGAAAAAAGAAGGAATTATTGACTATCTTTACATTTTTATGATAATCTAATAAATTTTGGAATATTTTAAAGTATATGTTTTCAAGACACAACATTCCATGTAGGTTACGGGTCGCAAAGCGGGCTGGCCTAAACCCTGCTTAGGCCTGGAAAATGCGGGCTGATTTTCATGACTTGTCCTGTATGTGGGTTAGCTTGCGGTCGATCCACTTTTTTTTTTTATTAACGTAGAGGAGGAATGGAGGCAGCAGCGGGGTGGCAGTAGGGCGTGACAGTAGCAGGCGAAACTACGCGGAGTTGCAAGCGGAGCGAGCGACGGCGCTGTAAAGGAGAATGCATAGTGTATTATTATTATTATTTATTATTTATTTTTTTCGGGCTAGCGGACCAGCCCGTTCCACCCTGCTACTCGCCCGCACGAACCACGGGTTATAACGGCCTGTCCCACATTGACACCCTAATGCATGTAAATAATGAATTTTATACATTGACCTTCACATATTTTAAGATTTAAATATTATTACATAAATTTTGCGATGTTATCTTACTCAATTTTATTATACATCTATGATTTTTCTATAAATTACAACTGTAAAATCTAATTATATTAATTTTGTGATGTTGATTTTTTTTCTAGTTTAAAAGATAAGACAACACATGTAATTTCAATTAACCTTAAGAACTAGTTTAATTATTTATTATGCAAAAAATGGAAGAAAACGTGTATTTACTTGATAATTTTGACAACTAAACATTTGGTCATTAACTTTCCTGTCATATTAAACCAATATTATTAATTAACTAATACAAACTTCATGAAGACAACTTTGCCTAAGTTTGCTTCTAGGATTACCATTTTCCACTTAGTATAAGTGTGCTTGAAAATTGATAGATTTTACCAATTTTTCTAGTTACATATAATAACATAATAACTTGTGATGTGACCTAACTTGTATTAAGAGTATAAAAGGTTAAATATATTCTTTATCTTTACATTTTTACGTAAAATTAATTTTTTTTTTCTATTTTTAATTTTAGACAACTTAGGTACTTCTAGTAAATAAACTATTGAAATAGTTGTTTGTCAGATTTTTTGGTAACAAATGAATTTTTAGTGTGAATTAGAATGTTAAGATATTTCATGCTTATTTATGGTTAACGTAGATGTTATAATATTATAAAACAGTCCACACTTAGTAATTTGTTTGCTACGTATAAAAGTACTGGTAATGACTTATTTCAAAAGTTTTCTTAATATAAATATTCAGGAGTCTAAAATTTGAACTAAAAATAAAAATTAATTTTATATTATAATACATAGATGAAAAACATATTTAATCTAAAAATAAATTATATAATAAACACAAACTCAAAAATTAATTAATCGAATTGAATATTGGAAACAAACTAGAAACATCCAATATACTATTATATGACATTTTAATATTAAAAAAAACAAATAAAATCTAATTATGACATATATCTCAACTATAAATTCTTCCAATCTCAACATATACGAATTCAAGAATTTACTTCATACATGATATAAGACAGGTACATAATAAATCAATAATATAATACAATAAAATTAAAATAATCAAAAAATCATGCTATTAACAATTGTCATCTCTTTCATGAAACTTTATAGAAATTAAAATTATCATCTCTTTCATGAAAATATTATTTCTTACGAAAAACTTAAAAAAAAATCCTAAAAAACATTGATTTATGAGAATGTTAATGTCAAAAGAAAAACCAATGAAAACTTCAAATTCCTGAAAAAATATTTCAATGAGGTAAAAGCAATTTTATAATTAGAAAACCCTAAACCCACGTTAGTCTTTTACAGAAAAAGAAAAATGAGTAAAGAAGTATCTATCAAAGGAAAAAAGAACATAAAAAAAATAACATTTGCTCTCGTTGAGAGTCGAACTCAAGACCTCCCGCTTACTAAACGGGTGCTCTAACCAACTGAGCTACGAGAGCCTTATATTTTTAATAATCAATATGAAGATATATAGATAAAGTATGGATAATTTTACAATTACTTTTATTAAATAATTCCTACTTTAAATATAAATTTATAAAGATAAATTATGGATAGTTTTACAATTACCTTTATTAAATAACTTCTACTTTAAATATAAATTTATAAAAACAAATTAGGGAGAGTTTTACAATTACATTTATTAAATAATTCCTACTTTATTACTAACTGCAGCAATTAAAAAGTTATAAAAAGAATTTTTTATTTTTTTTCATATATTGAGATATGAAAAGAATAGTTATAAGAAAATTAAAATACATGTGTATATATATATATATATATATATATATAAATAATTACATTTAAAAGTAACTGTTTTGTAATTTTGAAAAAAAAAATATAGCTAAAATAGTTTTTATTACAAATTTTCATAGATATATTGACATAGACAATGATTTGTACAACGATATAAATAAACGCAAAACACAACAAACTCACTCTCTCCTCTTGCCGGTGCCAAAAATCCTCTCTCTCTCTCTCTCTCCGACGTACATTTCTGCGGTTTTCTGATATTAGGGTTTGATGGACTCCTCAGATTCCTGGGTTTCCACGCGCATCTCCAACTCTTCACGCCGCTATCATTCTCGATCTGGTTTTTCACTATCTCCACTTCCTTTATTCTCTTGTTTGAATTTGAAAAATGTTTTTTATTCGATCCAAAAGTTATGGTATAACGAATTGTAACAGCGAATTGCAATTGTTGCTGCAGATCTGTACATGGAGGAGAGTGAAGGGAACGATGATTTCAGAGCGGAGTACCTCTGCCCTTTCTGCGCCGAGGATTACGACGTCGTTTCCCTCTGTTGCCACATTGACGATCACCATCCTATACAAGCCAAAAACGGGGTCCGTTTCCCCTCTCTTCTTACCAATTACCAATTACCGACACAACTTAATATCAGAGTTTTAAAGCTTATTTTTAATTCTTCTAATTTAAAAAAAAAAAAACATGTTCCATTTTAATTTTAACCTAATATCTTTTAGTTGTAGTTATAGGAACTTAAATAATTTAAAATGTATATTTATTTAGAGAGTAAATGAAATTAAAAAAAGTGTGTGCATAGAGATTAAAATGAGATGTTTTCAGTGTTGTTTGTAACTATATAATGTGTAATATTTACGAGTGTAAAGTTGAAAGGAGTAATTAAGCATGATGTGAATTAGTGATCATAGTGAAAGATAAATAAATTATTTATTTTTATTACTACTACTATCAATTTCTTCTAGTGCTTCAGTGAGGATAAGCGAGTATGTTTGTCGGTGGGTCGGTTTGTTTTGCGCGCTAACTTGTGTTTCTTAATTGTTGCTTGTGTCTTCAGGTGTGTCCTGTTTGTGGGAAGAAGGTGGGAGTGGATCTCGTTGGACATATTACCACGCAACATGGGAGCTTCTTGAGGATATCCTTTTTGCTATTTGGTTTGTTTCTTATGTTTTTTTGTCATGGTTTTTCTATTCCTCTTTACTTCAGTTATTTGACAATTTTAAGTTGACAGTTCAGTTGTTTGATGCTTTTGAAGTTTGAAAACTAAACAGGAAGTAAAATGAATAACTTTTTATTTCCCTGTTCAAATTAACTTATGGACTTTAACTTTTGGAAATGTAGGATTTGATAACTTTTAAAAAGGTTGACCTCCATACATTGATTTTAATTTAGGAAGGAAGCTTGATTCATTTTATTTTCAAATTTTCTTCTTCCATAAACATTTAAAGTAGGCCAAAATTTGTTGATAGATAAAATTTCAATATGGATGCATATGGCCTTTAACAAAGGAAAAGAAAAGAAAAAGGACCTGTAAAATGTCATGTGAAGAGTTTTCATGTGTCTGCCCATCATTATGAATGGTAAGGTCTGCTACTTGAATTGTAGGGAATGAGTGATAGATTTCAGTGAGCCAATTTAAGTATGTTTGTATTAAGCAAGCATTAGTTTAGTTTGTTTGGAATGAAGAATAGTGGTAGTGGACAAAGCATGCTTTATCGGATGTGTTTAGACTTTATCAAATGTGGCTAATTGTTTTGTTTAGTTATTCCTGTGATTTCTTTCAAACATTGTTAAATGATAATATTATGCGTTGACTCTGTCCTATCTAGTTAAACTATGTATGTAGAACAAGAGTCTGAGTAGGGATGAAAAGTATGCGATGCGCCGACTCTATGAATATCTGGAAAATTATCCACAAATGGGTAGGATAAATACCCGCTAATTGGGATGAGTGTAGGATTGGTAGATGAGTGTAGGATATAGGTAGATGAGTCTAGGATAGGTATTTACTTGTAAGTTTTATTGTGGATGAAGGCGTATTGTAGGATACTATAGCACTTATCCCACCCTATACCTATTTTATTTATTTATATGGTTTTTGCTTGCTTAAACCCATTTGTTTTTTAGTAGTAAGTTAGCAAAGACACCTTGAATGTATTATAAAAAAAATTGTAGCTATAACTTACTAACTCATTTTAAAAGATATAAGTTAGCAAACCTGATTCACATTTGCTAACTCACACCCACTTACATATGTAGAAAGAGTAATTTAGCAAGTTACACATCGGGCGTATTTTAAAAATTTGCAGTTTTAACTTGCTATATTACTCTTTCTAAAAGAACAAGTAGGTGTAAGTAAGCAAAACCTATTAAATAATATAAACATATTCATGCATTCAATTTCTTCGGGATTTTTGGAGAAACCACCAGAAATGCATGTTAACAAATAACGGAAGAAATCAACTACATCCTTTCATTCAAGAGTTAAGTTTTATAATTAATATTTTTTTATTGATTTATACACAAGTGAAGTGTGCGGTAATGGGAATCAGTATGGATATATAGGTATTCAAATGGCACAGGAATGAAAATTAAAGTTGTTTATCCACACAAGTATTTGACAAATACAAATTTTTTATTTTTAAACATGCGCATTGAAGTACTCTACCCAGTCCTTACCCATTATCGTTCTTGTATGCGAGAGGTGAACCCAAATCTTATTTCGTATCTGCATTGCCTTGAATAACTTGATTTCAAGTACTATTCATTTGGTCAAATGTTTTTCCATAACCAGAACTTACGTGCAGCGTAAAAGGAGGGTCAGGAAAGGAGGCTCTGGTTCAACAATTACTATGTTAAGGAGAGAGTTACGAGAGGGAGCCTTGCAGTCACTTCTTGGAGGTTCTTCATTCATAGCTTCCTCCAATTCTGAGCCTGATCCTCTGTTATCATCTTTTATGTTCAGCCCACTTGTTGCTGATGAGTCTTCGAGTGCAACACCTCCTGCTTCCATCCAAGGTGCCCTTGTAAAAGAAAGCTCAAAAGATTATTTCTTGGAAAGGTAGGAATGTTGATACCGCTGTCTTATTATGTTTTGCTATGCATGTGGTCTTATGCTCTGTATGTAGTTAAATCTGAGACCGTTTTCTTTTTTGAAAATAACTGATGAAACAAGAAACGGTTTCTTGCATTCAGGAATTCATGAATTGGAACCATTAAATGAATGATCAGATAGCTCACATTTCGAATACGTATTCTAAGTTAGATTTATCGAGATATAATGAGTAGTTCGATCTACATTCAACTGTTGTATGATCATTTTAGCATCGTATCACAGTGCTTCAAAACCTTTTCATTAATTTTGTGATTGACAACTATTCCAATATTGTGTGGGTACAGAAAACCTAAACAGTTACAGCTGTCAGAAGAGGATAAAGTAGAGAGCGCTCGGAGGTTTGAATTTGTGCAAGGGCTTCTCTTGTCTACCATTCTTGAAGATAAATTATGACTGCATTTGTAGCTGGTATGCCATTATTGTATTAGGAGCTGGAGCTGTAAGCACGAGAGAGAGAGAAAGAGAGAAATTCAGAACGATACGAAGTGGCAGTAGCTACATTGGATATGTTATATATATGTATGTTGTCTATAGTTATGTTCATAAATGCAACCTTTTTTTCTTGTCTGCTTGTCTTCCATTGGGAATAAAATTCGTTTCACTAGCACGGCCACATTGGGGCACTAGAATTTATACCCCGTTCGTGTTTAACGGTTTGTTTTTTGAGATTCTTGTAGATCATGAAAAAGGTAGGGTTAATTTATAGAAAAACTATTCAATTAAAGAGGGTATTTTCATCATTTCATGTCAATGATGGGTTACAGGTTTAAATTTATTGGATGCAGGAAGCAAAAGCGAATAGCTCAAATTATCAGCAGCCTGCTATACTAATATTTTTTTTTTAATTTTTAAAATATTTAAAATAGTATCTAATTTAGTCAATTAATTTTATTTTTTTAAATTTATTTTTATTTAATAATTTTATAGTAGTATATATTATAGATAAAAGCAAATATTTAAGATTTTTTTAAAAACTAAATGCCATTAAATCATGTTAACTTTTTAATTAATGTGACTATTTTTTTTCTTATAATGAGAAGTGAAAAAGTACAAGAAAGGAAATAAAATGAATGCATAATTTATTATATCTATGATCTCAACATTCAGTGACAGAGACAGAAACACATATTATATATAAATGGTAGAAGTATACCTAAGCATCACAGATGGGCAGTGCAGGCCAGCATAGCCGGCAGCCACCGCTATATAAAGAGTTCCCTTTCCCATATCAGAGACCACAGAGCAGAAACCACCACTTAAGAGCTGAAACCACCACTAAGAGCAGAAGAATGGGAGTATTTAGACAGGATTATGATACCCCTGTTGCAGTGCCTCCTTCTAGGCTTTTCAAAGCCATGACATTAGATTTCCATAACCTCTTCCCAAAGCTTGTGGATACCATCCACAGTATTGAATTCACCCAAGGAAATGGTGCTCCTGGCACCATCAAGAAGATCACCACCATTGAAGGTCAGTAACTAAATGCTATCTTTTAATTACACTTAAAAAAAATTATTAAATAAAATTTTATAGAAAAAATAATTAGTTATTGACAAAATTAGATATTATTTTAGAGAAAAAAAATTATTGATATCAATTAATTAGTGTTCTTCCTCTAAATAAGCCTAAGATATACAGTGAGTGACTATACCCTAATTATAAGAATCCATTAAATTTGTACTAAGACAATTTGAATAACTTACATATAGAAGATTGTAGAATTGATGAGTGTGAATGAAATTAATATGGGAGCAGGTGAAGAAAGCAAGTATGTGCTGCACAGAGTGGATGCAATTGATGAGAGTAGCTTTGTATACAACTTCAGCATAATTGATGGCACTGGTTTGCCTCAGACATTGGAGAAGATCTCATTCCAGACCCAACTGCTTGAAAGCTCCAATGGAGGAACAATTAGGAAGGTCAATGCCAATTTCTTCACAAAAGGTGAAGCTCTTCTCACTGATGAGGACCTCAAGGCTAACCAAGCCAAGATCCAAGGACTTGTCAAGCTTGTTGAAGCCTATCTCTTGGCAAATCCTCATTACTGAACCTCTTTGCACTAAACCATCAAAACCCTTCATACACCAATAAATTAATAATACTTTTTCTCAACTTTCCATTTGGTAAAGATATAATTTCATTATATTTTTTTTATAGTAAAAAATAAACAAAATAAAATAAGATATTTTAGGTGTCTCAATCTTTATATAACACTTCATCTCAATCTTTATATAACACTTCAGATGTTTCAACCTTTATACAAACACTTTAAGAATGTTTCAACCCTTATACTGAAAGTAGTCCATACTAACCTGTCCAATACCTAACTCATAAATATACTTCAGATTCTACAATCTACCAAACCAATTCTTAATTAAAATGATGATAATCATCTCCCAATCACCTAGTTATAACCTGATTATAATATGCTAGTGTAATAAACCTACAAATTTAGGTATATATAAGATAAACTTGAACACATAAAAGAACATGAATAGTTTCATGCAGAAAAAATAAAAAAGTGAGGTTAGAAGATAAAACAAAATGGCCATACCTTGGAAAGGGAAAAATAATTATAACTGACAGAATAAAGGACAGCTCCAATATATGATTAGTTAATGTAATATGTTGATTAAACTTAATTTTAATGAAATACATAATTATAACTAAAAATAGTTATTATAATTAGCTAAAACAAATACTATATAAATTACAATAAAAAAATAACAAATTAATGAATTTAATATGTTGGTGCTTTATTTGAGTTCATTACACTTAATTAACACAACAAATAAATAAATGGTTAGGATTTTAAGTCTGAGTTTGTTCACATTGAATAGGAATGTGTCTCAAAAACAAGATATAAGAAAAAAAATCATCATTGAAAGTGATGTCTTAAATTTTTTTTATATGAAATGTTCATAATGAATTATCTAGACATTTTTTTACATAAAATATCTTACAAATTGATTATTCGAATTTCGAAAGTCTTCTTAACAAGGAATTTTAAGTAACCGTGTTCCATTATGATAAAAACAATGATGCAAGTGTACCAATGTTGCTTTATGCGGAAGGTGACCAATGTAGAAGAAACTCACGCTTAAAATCTTAACAATCACGTCTCAAGAACAATATAAAGACTTATAGAGAAAATACTACATAAATATTGAGAACAAAACGGAGTGAAGGAAATGAATATTTATTGATGTGAGAATGAAAGAAGAAAATAACTTTGTCTTAAAATGAGAATCTCAAATCTTATAAACACAACAATATTTCCTATAAAAAAATTATTAAATAAAAACTAATTTTAGAGATTAGTTGTTATATTGACTAAATTAGATACTATTTTAAAAACAAAAAAAATTATTAGTATCTAAATTAATTTGTATTATTGATAAATAGTTTCTAAATTGGTATCTAATTAGTTATCAAAGTATTAGCTATCAATTTTATAATCTAAATAATTAGTAGTTAAAACTTTGATAGCTAATTAAATAAAAATTTAAAAATTGTTTATTAATAATAAAAATTAATTTAGATATCAATGATTTTTTTTAATCTCTAAAATAATATCTAATTTAGTTAATATAATAATTAATTATTTTTTTAAACTAAATTTCTTTTAATTTCTAGTGATTTTTTTTTATTTATTTCAAAGTTGTAAATAACCTATTAATATATAAAAACTTTAACTAAACAATATAAAACTATTACCTTTCATAATAACATATAAAATACAAAATAGTCAAAACAAATGTTAAAACAACCAGATTAAAGGACATCTTAGATTGTGAATGGAGAAACTTTGCCGTCCATCAACTCTTTAGGATTTTCTTGCTGCACCTTACATTTTTCTTCCTCCACCCCTAAATTTTTTGAAATACTGAAATTATCCTTTCACAGTTTTAGATGATTCTGGAATAAGAGTTCCGTAATAAAAAATGTTTCTAAAATAAACAACAAAGGATGTTTTTGGAATAGGAAATTCGGAAGATAAAAATCATTCCAAAATATTCTTTCCATAACACATTTTTTTATTTCTGAATTGATAAATCTGGAATTAATAAAGTATGTTCTGAAAAATATATTCTAAAAATATCCCAAAAAATAATTTGAAAGTCATTTTTAAAAGGGGTAAAACAGTTTTTTTAAAAATAATGAGGTACAGGAAGAAATTTGTTGGGGTGCATGAAGAAACAGCCCAACTCTTTTTGCTTTGCTTCAGTGAAGCTTTCCAACTTTTTTCTGTCATTATCTTCATAGTATTCGAGAAAACAAATATACTACTTCACTGTATAATTAACGTAATCTTTTAATTACATACAAAACGTGTTTAAAATTATGCGTAAGTCTAATTATAAATAGTATGTATGGTTTCATTGTGGGAAAACATGATCTTAATAAGAAAAAATCAATGTTAATTATTCAATAATGTAAAATTTGTGTTGTATATATTCGACTCAAATTATTGAAGTTAATTTATTATAACTTTTTAATACTGATTTTAAGTAGCATTAATTAACCCAATATTATTTCATTATTATTTTTTAAATTAATTTTTAATTAAAATAATTTAGTGTTCACTTAACTCACGTTAATATGTTTTTATTTTAAAATTATTTAGTTTAGTATCAATTAAACTAACACTAAATAAAATTTATTTTTAATATTAATTAAAGTTGTATAACTGACGGATGCTAATGACAATAATTTAAAAAAAAATATCGTATAAAGTTTTTATCGTTAATAAAATAAAAATAAAAAATAGGACAATTTGCAAGAGATGAATGTGAATAAAAAGGATAAATGTAAATGAAAGAAATGAGGAGACGTGTGTGGATGAAGGAGATATATGTGAATTAAAGAGATGTATAGAAATCAAAGAGATGAGTCTGAGTGAAGAAGATGAATGTAGATGAATAAAATGAGTGTGAGAAGATTGCTCATTGTGAATGAAGAAGATGTGTGTGAAGAGATTTATATTCGAGTATTCAGATTAAAAATAATTTACAATTTCTATTAAGACCAGAAAGAGACACAAATTCATAGAACATTAATCAGCATCTACTTAATCAACGCTAAATTAAATAAATATAAATATTATAAATAAATAAAATTAGTATCAATTAGGCTGATACTAACCTTATTTATTTGTAATATTTATGTAGTTAACATCAACTTAACTAATAATTATTTATTAAATTTAAAAATAGTTAGTACTACCAAAAAATTGAGTAAACCATGTAGTAGCATCCAACATTAAGTATATTCTATTAGCACAATGCTAATAACACAAATATTTATTTACTTAAAAAAGAGTTGGTTAAGCTAACTCTATTAGTATGGAATATTTAATGGACTCTATTAGTATTCACCAAGAAGTCCTATAAATATTTATTTAATAAAAAATTTAGAAATATATATATATTTATTTATTTAAATTAATATATTATGTTGCATTAAAATTTACTTTTACCAAGACTAATAATATTAAAACTAATTTGATATTGTAGTATTAACTTCAAGTCGTGCAAAGCATTAATTATATATATATATATATATGTATATATATATATATATATATATATATATATATATATATATATATTAAAAAAAAATTATATAAAATATA
>Ga0123342_1000320_pt1 | contig 72112 bp, 28 predicted proteins | sample Turbeawhitnodule_FD_89960 | JGI IMG/M metagenome (GOLD analysis project Ga0123342, IMG submission 89960) | Root nodule microbial communities of legume samples collected from Mexico - Turtle bean Mexico white nodule | ecosystem: Host-associated > Plants > Roots > Nodule | place: Mexico: Nepantla... | reverse complement strand
AGTTAAGGCCCAAATAAACCCAATTATAAGAATATTAATTAAAACAATGGATTTATTTATTATTATAGTCCAATAATCTATGAATAAGGCTAGTGAGTGTGAATAAATATATGCTCATCACTCCACAATTAAAGTCATTCCTCTTGACAAGATTGTCATCTATAGACAGTATGTTGAGAATGATATTGATGGAGGAATAAATTTACTCCATATGAGTAGACCAACTTGTTGTACAAGTAAAAAAGAAGAGATAATAAGTAGCTTTTAATGTTAAGCACCATCCCATCTTCAATGATCTTCCAAATCTGTTATTTGAAGAATCAGATTATTAATAGCATATGTAAACTCACCATATATGAACAAAACTTAGTAGGTAAATATATCTAATACTGAGAGCTTGTCTAGTATAGACAATAAAAAAATTATAGCAATATATTTTTTAACTTTTTAACACAATTTTACCAAAAAAAATTTGTGCAATTTCATTAATTTAAAATTGAGATATATTAGATGAAAAATGAGACTCACAAATTCAATTAATAAAAAAATGATAGTAATATAGTTTTTTAATATATTTTTTACACAAATTTACCAAAAGAAATTTGTGCAATTTCATTAATCTAATAATATTAAGATATATTAGATCACTATAAGAAAATCATGAAATAAAAATCACTTTTAGAGACAAAATAATTAGTTATTATAGTAACTAAATTAGAGACTATTTTAAAGATTAAAAAAAATTTGGTTTCTAAATTAGTTTATATTATTGTTAAATGATTTTTAAATTGATATCTAATTAGCAACCAATGTTTTTGCTACCAAATTTAGAATCTAAATAATTGGTAGTTAAAACTTTGGTAACTAATTATATACAAATTTATAAACTATTTAATAATAATAGAAACTAATTTAGAAACTGATTTTTTTAGTTTTTAAAATATCTCTAATTTAGTCACTGTAGTAACTAATTATTTTTTGTTTCTAAAAATTAGTTTCTATTTTATGATTTTCTTGTAATGAATGAAAATGAGACTAAAAAATTCAATTAAACTTACGCAATTTGTAGTTAAACATAGTAGTGTGTTTAAAAGAATGTGAAATTTATTTTATTTGGATTACCATTTTAAATGTGAAAAGGTTGTTTTTTTTTTTTTACATAAATGTATTGTGAGAGAAACATGTATGTGTTTTAAAAGATAGTAATATATATATATATATATATATATATGGAAGGTATTCATTAATTTATAAGAATGGTTACATTGCTGATTAAAAAAAAATTCAAGAATGGTTACAAGATAGTACTTATCTTCAAAATTGAATGGAAATGGGTCAAGCAATACCTATCACCTTGAGTAACAGTGGTTGCACACATAGTCACCAACCACAAAATCAATAATTTGTTAAGAAAATTGTATTACACACACTAGTTAGAATTTTGCGTTGAAGCCAATCAATAGCAACATGTTGGGATATTTTTATTATAGTTGGTCTTTTCTATTATGTTTGGATAATATATAATTATTTTAACTGTATATGTTTCTACTTTTATAATTTATGATATAGCCTAATATCATTTTATTTATTTACTGTTGCTTCTATGATTGTATCAACTTAATAAACATATAAAGACTTGCATTTTTTGTAAAATTTAATAAAAAAAGTTATTTATTAATTTATTGACTTTATACATAAGTAAATTGAGAATAGCAGCATAGGAATGATTATATAAATGCTCAAAAATAAAATAAAATATCTTACCTGTATCATTGTTATAGAAAGGTATATAATTATTTATAGAACTTTCTTTTTAGGTTGAATTTTTAAATCACTTTGCTTGTATTGTATTTCTCTTCACTTTATTTTACATTATCTTAACTCCTTTATAATTAAACAAAAGAGATGAGATTGTAATAGTAATAAGCTAATATGAAGTTTAGAAGTTACTAATGGAGGAGATGAGAGGGTGAATTATGGCTTAGTATAGTGTTTCGTTATCTTTTGATCCAAACGCGGAACAAAAGAAGGAAGCAATAAATAAAGGTAAATAGTTTGCATCCAAATTAGGGTATTAGAATGACACGTGCACCATAACTATTATGATTACAAAATTACTACTAATGAGCAATGATTTTGCGTAAAAGATATGTGATTTCACTACCCACTAAACAATGCTTGCTGCATGCGTTTTCTTCCTATTTTCTGATTACCTCAGATTATGCAAGATTTATTTCAAACTCTCACTGTTCTAACTGCTTCAGCAAAATAGTAACACTGAATACAGTATCATTTCACATCACTATACTCTCACAAATCATTATACCCAAGGTCCTTATATATGTCATTGTAATACGTAATCAAAGGGATTGCATCCAATTCAATTTCTACAAGTAGAGCCACATTTTCTTTTCCTTTTAACACAAAATATATCACTAATTTGGCATTTCTTTTACTATAGTAAGATGTATTAGAAAATAAATTTATAAAGATGTATTAGAAAATAAATTTATAAGAAAAGATTTGCAATCATTTATATATTATAAAAAATTATTATTTTTAGTCGATATGCAATTTTTAATACATTTTCTCATATTCAGACCTGTCAACTCGAATGCAAAACTATATATCTATGAGTGGTAACATGATCAGTCGAACAAATTTTCATTATGATAGAGTCGAACAAATTTTCATTATGATAGATTCTATATAACTCTGATATTATATTAGGAATTAAACTTCAAGTTTAATTCAACCTTATAAAATTGATTCATAAGTAAAATTTGCATACATCTTTTTTATGTTTTTATAAATAGTTTATGTGAAATATCCGATGAACTTTTATGCTAGGATATGAATTATAATAGTTTTTTTTTAATTCAACTGTGAATTTTTTTTATTGTCAATAATAAATTAATAAATGTGAGTCATTTCAGGGGTGGTTTAATCCTTATACAAAAGAAAGAAGAGAAATTCAACTATGTATAATAATGTATAAAAAAAATTAAGCTAAATTTGGAAACAAATTTCATTTGTAGTTTTAGTTTGAGTTGAGGAGCAAAGAATAAGAGGATGGTGTGTAAGAGAAGGCATGTTCTTAGTTAATTGGAAGGGATTTTGTTTTAAGTCTTAATTTATTATTATGTATATGTTTATCTTCTACGTCAAGGTGGGAGACAAAAGTTCACCAACCCACCAAAGACACGTTGGTTGATCCCACTACTCAACCTACGTTCATTACCCCATTTCCCCATTCCCTTCTTTGAAATAACACTTCACAAAAGTTCTACAATGGGTATTCAAATCGACACAATTTGGCTTTAGAAAACGAAAAGCACGAGAAAAACATTCATGTAAATAATCTCTCTTCATTATCCTTTTGTTCAGAGCATAATTAATTAACTTAAGACCGTCTTGCTTTAGGAAAGGATTTATATTCATCACGTGGAAATATAAATTGTCGTTATCAATTTAGATGGATGCATACTACATATTAAATGTGAGGCTAACTTTAGAGTTGTGTTGAAGGTAAATTTGGATTTGGATTATAGTGTATCAAAAATTTGGATTTAGAGTTGTCTCACGACCAAATTTTTGAGGATTTTTTCAATTTGTGGATAAGGAATCTTTTCTTTGGCAAGGAAGGGAGTTGAATGAAAATTTAGAGTGGGTTTAGAAGATTGATTGGAGGAGGAATCTGTTTGAAAGAGAGAAGAAGCAGGAACAAGAGTTGCTACATCTTTTGGGAGAAGAGCGTAAATATGGATAAGGAGGATACCTTAATATGGAAAGATGGCGAGACAAAGGAGTTCACAATCAAATTTGCATATAAAATCCTTAAAGAAGACGCCCACGGGGAAGAGGGGGATTTATACGTGGGTTTTTGGAAGATTAAGGCTCAACCATTGGCTCTTGCTACAGTATGGAGGGTTCTGGAGGACAAGATTTCGTCTAGAGCGAATCTGACAAGAAGAGGGATCAAGATGGATAGCTGCATTTGTTGTCTGTGTGGGGGAGGAAGAGGAAATCATGTCTCACCTCTTTTACACATGCAGAGTTGCTTAGCTAGTATGGTTCAAGTGTTATGAGTGAATAAGGGTGGCTTTGACTGATCATTGGGAACCAAAAACGCATTTTTTAAATTTTAAGATTAGTGGGGCGAATAAAAGTGTTAACCAGTTTGGGGTTGTGTATGTGTAGCTGTGATAGTTAAGTTGTGGAATCATAGGAATAGGAAGATTTTTAAAAGCGGGTTGAGGTATCCATTAAATACCTCCATTATATATTCTTTTTTTTGCTGATAAAAAAAAATTTAAAAATGGCATGATAGACCACATTGAAATTTTCACAATGGTGCAACTTAAGAGTGTTATCCAAAATTCGCAGAATAAGTTTTTCGTATTCCGATTGGTGTCTTGAGCCTCTGGTATGTATGAGATATGTCAGAAATTACTAGGTGGTTTTTTGCGATGTGGGGTTTTATAGGGGTTCTTTAAGGGTGCTAATTTTGTTTGTCTAGTTCTTCTGTTTTATTTGGACAAGGAACTTAGACGAAAGATGTTTGTATAAGGGTTGTAGTATTCCTGAAATACCTTCATTTTATTAAGATCACTGTTATCTTATATACTTATTATATTTTATTATTATAACTATTACATATAATTATTACTGATAAAAAAGATCACTATTATCTTATATGGATTATATATAGTCTTTGATGGACTGAAGTCTCAAGATACTAACTCTCTCGTTAGGAAAATGTTACCTTGATAGCACATAGAAAGACATCAGTTTAAAAATTTATCCATTTGAGTAAAATATTGTTTCTCTTATCCATTATAATCTGGTGCAAGGTTATGATCTTATATCAGTACTCCTCTTGTATCTACTCATAAAACCTAATAATAGAAAGACCAAATCAATAATTACCGACAGTGAAGTTATAAACCAACTTAGTAACATTTTATATGATAGAAAACGATTTACAATGTTTTGACTTGTTAAGACCAAACGACATGTATATTATATGTTCTACTTAAAAAATGTGTCAATTTTCTCTTATTATTTATACCCTATTGTATGTATAAAAAATCTAATTTTTTTAATTTATATGATGTGGCCTTTGCTATTTGTTTTATGATGGTCTTCAGTATCTTCTACTGGGAAAGGTGTTTTTCTTGTTGTTTGGAGATTACAGGTTCCTGATGGATTGCATAAGTTCTTTGGCTCTATCATGGCGCAGATACTCTTGCAGACTAGAAGTGGTTATGCAGGATCAATGGGGCATCTTCATGATGCAGAAGTCTAAACTGAACTGTTATGAAATATGGAGTAGAAGTTCAAAAGGAGCACCAAAAGCCAATGGTGTGAGGCAACGTAGTATGCAGATTTAGGCATGGATTTGCTATATTTTCGGCTTTGTTTGATTTGAAGTAACATGGAGCCACTGAGTCTCGAAAATGGCTCTGATACCATGTTACAAAGTGGACTTTAAGCCTAACTCAACCCCATAAAACCGGCTCATAGGATTGAGGTTTACACCCACTTATATACAATGAAAGACTCTAATCTCTAGTCGATGTAGGATCTCCAACAATTTATAAAATACATTTCTTGTGTATATATTGTTTCTTGCTGATAAAACCAAATTCTTTGTCAGAAATATATATGTGGCTAAGTGTATGCCTTTTTCGAAACATGCTAAGTTACTTTGTTTTGTATCATTTGTAAGGCTCAATTTTGTTTCGAGTAGTCTTTTCTAACAGACTACTCGAGATAATTGGTAAGTATCCTCAAATACTTCCATGATATTCTTTGTTGCAGATAGAAAAAAACTTAAAAAAAGTGTACACCACTAAGAAAGTTACATAGTAAATTGATGCATGTTAAAAGCTTTAATTTAAGTTAGTTCCACGATAGAATGGTTTGAAGTTCAGTTTCAATAGCTGAAAATATATGAAAAATGAATTGGATGAAGTGAGTGACTGTACGAGACATGATGTCTCTAGAAAGGAAGGGTCCATCCATATTTTTGCCATATGATGTAAACGTTGAGTCTACGATACTTAACAACAGCCGTTCAAAAAAACAAAATAATCTGAGAGAGTAAAATAAATAGGTTGGCTAAGATGAAGGTGGGAGGAGAAGAAGAAAGGTAAAACAAAACTAACAAAAAGAAAAAAACAAAAACATGACCAAAAAGAGAAAAGAAGGTAAGATATGACGTCACCTATGGAGGGAACAACCATGAAGCCATGCGCAACTCAGTGGTCCTTCCTCTCTTTTATATATGACACAATTTTTCTTCTCACTCTCTCTCCCTCATACTTCTACATTCATCTTCTTACTTTCTCCTTCACCTCATCATCATCATCATTATAATTCTCTCCACTTCTTCCTCATTGCACTTCTCTTTAACACTAACACTGATTATCAGCTCAGCTCATTACCATCTCTGCATGCCAAATCCAAACATCTCATAACAATTAACCCTCAGAACACAGCTTACAGGTTTATAAAATATTTTATAATCATGTGTTTTGGTTTGTTTCTTCATCTTAACTTTGCATAGTTAATTATGTCTAATGCTGATAACTGATTAATATAGTGAATGAGTGTTGATGAAAAATGTTGATGAAAACGAGAAAAGGAAGGACGTAGGGCAAAGGGTAAGGGTAGGGTACCCGAAAAGTTGTAGTTGAAGACTGATGTGTGCTGTGAAAATTCTCGACAAAGGGACAGCAGAGTCAGAGGGTGAGCTTCCACAATGAGACAGACTTTGGGGAATGGCTACTGTGGTTGTGTTGTGTTGTGTTCTATCCTTAACTTTTTCTCTTTTCTTTTTATTATTATTATCGCTTTGCTCGTGGCAGGCCTTCATCCAATAAAACGGTGCCTCTCTTTTTGTCCCTCGAGCTTTTAGCTTTCGACCAAACGCGTGCCCAATTTCTGAAAACGTCATCTCATCTACCCTTTCTTTACTTTCACTCTTATAATATTTTTACCACCAAGTACAAGTGCAGTGCAAAAACATGAGTGTTTTTTAACAAATAAAAAGTAGAGTGTTTATGTGAAAATGTTTTGATGTGATTATTTGAGAATATGTATAATTATGAATGGTAACGTGGATTGGGAAACCCCGTTCTTGGAGAATGATTCGCACCATTCAGCAACACAAGACAGCATGATTAGCACAAGGCTCTAGCTGTCCGTTTCTCGCACACCCTTCTCTAACAGAGGTCTAAGCTCCAACTCCTCATGGTTTTCATCAAAACCTAACTCTCATGATCTCTGTGCACCCAGGGAAGAAATTAATCATTGTTTCTCAAATTATGGGTTTTTGTTTATAACACGCGCTTATTTTTATTTCCTTTTCAATTTCTCCACCAAATCAGATCATGCTTATCTCTGATGCCACTTTGCCACCTTTTCACCAAGAGGACTCCTATTATATATTTCCTTTTCTTGGGGTTTGCCTTTTTAGCTTTTTGGTTACTGGAGTGTTTTCTCTTTGCTTCTCTCCTTTCACCCTCTCTCTCTCACTCTCTATTCTCTCCCACATTCACATTCATACACACATACATTCATTTCTTCAAGCTTATAATTTATACATGATGGAGAAAGTCAAGGGTGGAAGGTATTAATGGTGGTGGTGGTGGTGAATTTGATGCAGTTCCAGTGATTGATATATATATGATGGAGTCATGTGTCCCACCGGGGTTTCGGTTCCACCCAACAGATGAAGAACTTGTGGGTTATTATCTCAGGAAAAAAGTTGCTTCTCAGAACATTGATCTTGACGTTATCAAAGAAATAGACCTATATCGTATTGAACCATGGGATCTCAAAGGTATGTATATGCACAAATACATAAACGTATTATATATATATATATATTATACGTATGCTAGTACTGCTTAATTAGTATCCTACAAGGTAATGCATGATATATATACATGTACTGAACGTTTAGTTGCTTCAGTTTATTTAAGAAGAAGTAAAATCTTCCATTTGTTTCAGCTTAATGAACTTTAAAAGGAAAAAGAAACGATTATTTCTTGTTCCCAAACACCCACTTAGACCTTGAGTTGTTTGTGAATCAAAGTATGTTTTAACTGTGAAATTGATGAAAGTTTTGTTGAAGAAGTGTTGTGTAGGTAGATTTATTTATTTATTTTTGATTTTGGCAGAGAGATGCAGGATTGGGTATGAGGAGCAGAATGAGTGGTATTTCTTTAGTCATAAAGATAAAAAATATCCAACTGGGACAAGAACGAACAGAGCTACCATGGCAGGGTTCTGGAAGGCGACAGGAAGAGACAAATCAGTGTACGAAAGGACCAAACTTATTGGCATGAGAAAGACCCTCGTTTTCTACAAAGGAAGAGCCCCTAATGGACAAAAAAGTGATTGGATCATGCACGAGTATAGGCTTGAAACTCTCGAGAATGGACCTCCACAGGCAAGTATATCTTTATATATTACCACTACCATATACCCTTTTACGTATTCATTCCTAAATTCTTGCTTTCTCAACTATATATAAACCATTATCTTCTTGTTTATGGAGTTGAATTTGAGATCTTATATAAGTTCACACTTGATGAGTGGCTTTAGATGGCCCTTCATTTACTCAATTATACGTAATTATCACACATTTCACTACCCTAACCTTGTCCTATTCACACTCGCAAACAAGGAAACTTTTTTTATGCTGGGGATCCACTACTATTCCTAGCTTAGTCACTGTTAATTAATCACTTCCAAGGAACCCAAAACGTTGTTTCTCACGTTAGTTTAGTCTCATATTAAGCACTTGATTGGTTCCCCTAAATCAGTTTTATAATTTAATATACACCCTAATGACAAGTTTGCTTTCGTACACCACTAGCTGAATATTCAAGGCACGTACAAGCTTTCTACCTATTTGCTACAGAACTTTTACCAACAGCAAGTCAAAAGTCAGTTCTTTCAAAAGCCTATTTATTCAACTTTTTTCTTTTTCTTTTCTGCTACTCTTTTAATTCTTGTCATATGTGAAAACCCATCTTCTTCTTTTTTACCTTTATATGGTAAAAGAAATTTTGAGAAACAAAGGAAAGTGTCTCTACACCAACAGAAGCACAGCCACATTATGGCCGGGAATGACTTTGAACAAAAAATCGTAGTCATTTGTTTTCAATAAATTGTTATTTACTTATAAAAAGTAAGAAATTGTTTTAAAGTCATAGTAGTGGATTCAAATCAATTGTCAGTTTTTGTTTCATCTTTTCTCTTGTCATTCTGGTTGAAAATTGACATAGATATCAACCAGAAATAAAGCTAATAATTAAGAAAATGTCACCATTTACAAACCTTTTGCTAGTACATATCAATTTTTAATTAGGAAGACAGAAAAGGTAAACAAATAAAAGAACCAAAAGGAGTCTTATTTCGTTATCAAACATAACATGTAATAAGCCACAACAATATCTTTTTATTAAATGCTTTTCTATCGGATGTAATTATTGATTTGCTTATTTGACTACTATTTCTTACAAACAGACCGAAAAATTGCAAAAGCTAACAGCAAAAAAACACTCATAAAAAGTTAAACACGAACTTTCACTTTTTTTTCCTTTAAAAACATTGGTTGACCTAGTCAAGTCAAACATAATACATTTGAAGAGACAGTGAAAGAAGTCCACAAAAGTCTCATCTTAGCTTTCCAACACATAATCGAGTGTATGCAGGAAGAAGGATGGGTTGTGTGCAGAGCCTTCAGGAAAAGAACTAACGGCCAAACAAAGAGTATTGAAGGATGGGATCGAAGCTACATATACGATGAACAAGCACGTGGTGTCAACTCTTCAGTGAACCCTATTGACCTCATGTTAAGGCAACCTCAGAGGAATCAAATTTCAGCTAAAAGTTTCTTGTACAAGCAAGAGATAGAAGCAGATAATAATTTGAGGTTGATGCATGCAGAAGGAGTGATGCAGCTTCCTCAGCTAGAAAGTCCTTCCATGCCATTACTAATATCAGAGAATATTAACAACGAAAATGGTTCCCCAGAGGAATTATCCAACACAAAGAAAGTGACTGATTGGAGGGCACTTGACAAGTTTGTGGCTTCTCAGTTGAGTCAAGAAGAGAGACATGAAATAGAAGGGATGTCAAGCTTTGCAACTCACACTGGCTCGGACATGGCATTGTTGCTACTCCAGAATACTAATGAAAGGAACAAGTTCAACCCGTTTTTGAATACAAGTTCATCAGACTGTGACATTGGGATATGTGTATTTGAAAAATGAAGGGATCCATGAGTAGGGTTAATTTGTTGCATTGGTAGTAACTATATGAATGTTTTATGGATGTTGAGAGACATGATGATATGTAATCTTAATTTGTAAAAAAAATGCGTGGAGGAGTGAGAATTTAGAATCTCTCTGCTCCCATCAGACACGAGTGCGGTGTGTCAGTGTAAATTAAGATTGATGCTGCCAATATGAGTTCTCAGGAGCTAAGTAGTTTAACACTTAAATTATCACAAACACATACTGTGCTATATGTTGCGTAATAATGAGTCCCCTAGTGCCTAGCCACACCACAAAAATAGTGATATTCCACCATCTCATCACTCTTATTCCTAGCTATTAAATGTTGTATTCTTTAAGTTTTTAGTAAAAGAAACCTTATCATGTGCCCTCTTCATTAAGCATGCATGTTGCCACTTCTTTCTTAGGTGATGTTTAGAAGCCACTTAGATTTGCTCACATTTCTCTGGTTCAATTTGCTTTATTTCTCTGTTTGAGTATAAGCTTAATCTTTGCAAAAGACATGAATAAAGTATTTGTGTTAATTCAACGTCGCAAATCACTATATATAAACCATTTATAATAGTTTATCATAGTTTAATTCCACTAAGAAAAATTGATTTACATATACTAACCCTCTATCACTACAAGAAAATCATGAAATAGAAACTAATTTTTAGATACCAAAATAATTAGTTACAATAGAAACTAAAATAGAGACCATTTTAGAAACTAAAAAGAAATTGGTTTCTAAATTAGTTTATATTATTTTTTATTATTGTTAAATAGTTTCTAAATTGGTATCTAATTAGCAACTAAGGTTTTAACTACCAATTATTTAGTTTCTAAATTTGGTAGCAAAAACATTGGTTGTTAATTAGATACCAATTTAGAAACTATTTAACAATAATAGAAAATAATAGAAACTAATTTAGAAACCAAATTTTTTTTTAATTTCTAAAATAGTCTCTAATTTAATTATTATTGCAACTAATTATTTTGGTTTCTACAAATTGGTTTCTATTTGATGATTTTCTTGTAATGTATGCAAGTGTGTTGTTTTGGTCATGGTATGGCACTTTAGTAACTTTTTTTTTTCCATAATGCATGATTTCAGGCTGAACTAGTAGTAATTTTTGTGATTGTTTTGTTTAGTCTACCAAGGGAGCTAACAACCACACTATTTTAAAACAAAGTTATCTATCATCAAATATTTATTAAAAAAAATAAAAACATATATTAATGCTTTTGTAGATTTTATATATATAACTTGAAAGGTTTCAAAATATATAACATTACTACTGTCATCATCAATGAATCTTTAAAATAAAATGATATTGTAATTGGTATCTTGACATTTTAAAATCACCTTGTAACATCTTTAAACTACTTACTTCCTTTTCTTTTGAATTTCTATAAACTATTTTTATCATATACAATTATTCAATGTCACAACTAGTGAAAAATATATATATAAAGATAGATATTTTCTATCTCTAAACCTGTGAAGCTCGGATACGGCCAAAATCGAACTGTTTGTGCTTCCGACACGTCAGCAATGCAGATATGCGGCGGGTGTGCACGACACGGTGTTGTATGGGTCAGATACGGCCTTCTTCCAGGACACGACGAAGGAGACGCGGTTCGCTCCTTGGACACGCTGGAGGGGCGTGGTTCACTCTGTAAACCCTTATTTCACATAAAATCTTAACTAAAATCTCAAATAAAATCATAAAATCTTAAACAAATCATTTAAATAAAAATATATATAAAAATCTTAAGAAAATCCACAAATAAAAAAGGAAATAATTCATACATAGTCGTGTCCCATGTCCTATAATTTTCAATTTAGTCGTATTTCCGTGTCCGTATCCGTGTCGTATCCATACTCGTATCCGTGTCTGGGCTTCATAGCTCTAAACTCGTTATTTTTTTCGTCTCCAAAGAAATTTGACACAAAATTAAAGAGAAATGAAAATCCATCTCATGTGATAGATTATTGTGAGAGAGAATATTATTACCCATCTCGATTTACAAATGAAATTATTTCGGTCTCTACTATCTAGAAAAGTATATTTGACCAAAACAGTTTAATTTCATCTACAACCTAGTTATGATAGATTTTTTGTATCGTGAAACTAAAATAATGTTACATTTCTATTGCTTGCTTTTAAATTGGGCACCCTAAAACTTATTTCTTTATGTTTTGCTGTCATGTTTGAACCAAAAATTTGGGTTTCAAATTTATATTTTTTTCCTATATATATTATTTTACTAACTTTATTTTCTAAAAAAGGTTTAGATCTGTATTAAGAGGAGAAAGTTGTTTTCGTTTTATATATTTTTATTTAAAATGTGAATTTTAAAGAATTTTCGATTATGTTAGCATGTTTCAAGTTAGAACAAAATTATAAATGAATTGTTTGTGCTAGAAGAAAATACACTTAATTATTTCAGTAGAATGTTCTCTAAATAAAAAAAAAGATCCAAAACTTAAAAATAAAGGTTGTGGAGGACGAAAAATGTACAAGGCCAAGACCCTAAAACTGTTATACATATGCAAACTTTCAAAAATACAAAATTATTCTTTTATATTTTTTATTGAACATTTTTTTAATTTCAGAATATGAAATCTAGAAACTTCAAGATTAAATCTATCCATAAACTAAAATTTGTGATTTTTACAATCTAGATTATATAATTTAAAATACAAAATTTATATTCCAAATATCAGAATAAAGAGGAGGTGGAACGATAAAACTGGAGGGTGTAGAAAGCCATAAAACTGATCACGGCTAATCAAACCAAGCCGAAGCCCAATTCAAATAAACCTCATCTCATAATTTTTTTTATTTAAATATATTTTTAGATTCTTAAATTTGTGGTTAGTTTCCTTCTGTCCTCTAAAATTGAAATTGTTTTCTTAATCTTTAATTTGAAAAATAATTTATTTGAAAGCAGAGAAGAAAGTAAAATAAAGAAACGAAACAGAGAAGAGGTAGCGATCAAAGAACGAACAACCGCAACGGAATCGCTTTCTCTCCGAACAAAAACAAAATGGCTGCCTTCAGCGGTGACGAAACCGCTCCTTTCTTTGGCTTCCTCGGAGCCGCCGCCGCTCTCGTTTTTTCCTGTACTCTCTTCACTATTTTTTTTTTTTGGTTTCATCGTTTTGATTCGCGATGTCATTTACCTGAATTTTTGCGTCGTTTCAGGCATGGGTGCGGCGTACGGCACCGCGAAGAGCGGCGTGGGTGTAGCGTCGATGGGAGTGATGAGACCGGAGCTGGTGATGAAATCGATCGTGCCGGTCGTGATGGCTGGTGTGTTGGGGATCTACGGTTTGATCATTGCGGTTATCATAAGTACGGGCATTAACCCTAAGGCCAAATCCTATTACCTCTTCGACGGTTACGCTCACCTATCTTCGGGTCTCGCTTGTGGCCTCGCCGGCCTCTCCGCCGGCATGGCCATCGGCATCGTCGGCGACGCTGGTGTCAGGTATTCATCTTCTCAATTCTTCCCTTTCCATCATGAACTGTTCTTCTAAATCGAGTTATTGCAACTGTTCTGTTTGCTTGTTATTGGTTAGTTATCAAATACTACGCATGTGTGAGGGGGGAGTGTGTGTACAGTTTTACTTTGTCATATTTTTTTTTTTATGGTGTTATTGGTATCAGTTATTCTAGTATAACATCAAAATACATATATTTTTACTTGTGTGAATTAGTTTTTCGGAGTGTTTTGTGTGGTTGTAACTCGCGAGTTTACAACTTGCAAGTTGCAACACTAGAATGAAGAAATGAAGAAACATCTATTTGGGTCTTGTTAGCCAGTTTGGAAGTGTTTAGTGATGAATGCGTCTCATTGGTTTTTTCTTTTATTGAACTTATTATTGCTACTTCTAGTATTTTTACTACTAGTATTACCACTGTTGTTTGTGATTTGAAATACTTTGTTCACTGCGTGTATGTGAAATTGATTTTGAATGAAATTAATTATGCCATGTTGGTTAAAATTGATTTTGAAGTTGTTTGATGCGTTTGGATTTTCTTTTGTTCTAAACGAAAGTTAGTAGTAAGACTAAGTAGAATACTTTTTATCAAATGCAAAAGCTATCTAAAGTTGTTTGAACTTAAAATCAATTCTTAGACCCATAATCAATTCCTCCACGCGGGAATTGTGAAAATTTACTTAAAATCACATTAGATGGCATGACATTTCAACGTTATTTTGAACATGGATGATTCCATGTGAATCCACCTGATGTGATATTTTGAGCCTCATCTTTGTGCAACCTACCACTGCTTTGGTACCCATCAAAATAGCTTCTTTCTACTCACTTTTTAATGAATGTTGTTGATATTTAGATGTGTTTCTGTGTACGTATTGTCAAGTCAACTAAGTTTCATTTCCAAATGCTGCAATCCTTGAATTAATTAGTGAATCCAAAATCACAATGGCCTTTTACATTTCGCAATTTGGAGAGATGCAATGTGGTGAAATGTTGAAGACTGCTTTAGCGTACAATTGGGCAGAAGGAATGTGTGCTTAAACCATATGTGAAAATTTCCTTTGATGTACTAATTAGTGTCTTATCAGTTGAAGATAAACAGTAACCAAGTTGCTAGTGATGGGTGGAAGAGATCTTATGGGGTTGCTGATATAGAGATTGAATGTTTCCATGCATTTATCGTGATAAAATGCATGGACAACAAAAAGTAGTGCAGAGCCGTAATCACACGTGTGTACTCTGCTGCAAGGAATTGTTAATTTCTTCAGATCCTGGGATGATAGTATGGTGTCTCTAGTTTGGTAAAATTCGATATGGTTAGTTTTAGGTGACACATCACATTGCATTTTAGTTTACTCCGCCTGTTGATTCAGAATTACTAATGATAATTTAAGATTTTAAGTTTCATTTTAACAAACTGAATGTGACATGTTGGTAATTATTTTGCAGAGCAAATGCTCAGCAGCCAAAGCTTTTTGTTGGAATGATTCTCATCCTCATTTTTGCTGAGGCTTTGGCCTTGTATGGTCTTATTGTTGGCATCATCCTCTCTTCCCGTGCCGGCCAATCCAGGGCTGATTGATATAAAATTTGCTGTTGGATGTGATACACAGCCACAGATTTTGATGGGTAATGACTGTACACTGACTCCTGCTTTGGCTTGCTCATGTGAGTCTACTTATGTTCGCCTTATAAAATTGAGGCTGTCCAGGAATAATGTCAATCAATCTCTTCCTAGGCCGTAATTATTTCTTTAATTATATGCTCAATCCAAACTAGAATAGAGATCTCCATAATAAGACAGATGTATGTTTTGATTCCATTTACTTTCACTGTTTTTTCTACTCTTCAAAATGCCTCCCCCTAAATTTATTCAAAATAAGACAGCATTAAGTTCCAGCTGAAATCCTCATGTCGCATTCATTCTATCTTTCGCCATAGAGAAACAGCACAAGGCTCAATTGAAACAAGGATCCAAAAAATATTTCTGCGTCCTTGGCTTCCATGTAACCAACGCGACTGAAGCGAGAACAAAAAGTTTTCCAAAGCCATGAAACAACATTAATGAAGTCGATACCATGAGGGTGTTTCTTCCAGCACCCTATCAAAACTCTTCCTGCACCCCAATCAAATAGGTGAAATGACCAAATGTCTCTTCTGATTCGCCCTCATTCTGGGAAAGTTCTTTTCAAAACATATTCTAGAAAAGTTATTTCAGAAAACACATTTTTGGAATCTTATTATATAGGTTTTAGATTGATTTTCTGAAATACATTTAATGAATTCTGGAAATGATATTCTGAAAAAACATCCTGAAAAGATAATCATTAAGTCATTAAAAAAAAGGGGTAAAATAGTTTTTTTGGAAATTGATGGGGGTGGAGTTAGAAAAACCCATACCATGAACTGCAAGCAAACCCACACCCAAACCAAAAGCAATGAAGGGGAAAAAGGTCTGGTTGAGAACTTGTTGATACCATATCAGAATTTCCAATTAAATAATTTATTATTTTATTTTGGAAAAATACGTTACAACTAAAACTACCATTAATTCTTTTAAAAAATAAACTTCGTAATTTTTACGATATTTTTTAAAATATGTTTCACCCAATATCTCCCTTTTATTCTCAACATATCTCCTTTTAGAAATAAATTATTATTGATATTATAAATATTTTTATTTAGTTTTACGACATATAATAAGTAACTAAAATTTAACTCCAACAAATATATAGTTTAAATATTTTGTGTACGATTTGTTTAACTGTATAACTCAACTCACTTTGTTAATGAATTCAAATAATTTTAAAATAAATATTAAATAAATTTTAATTTAATGATAATAGTACAGTTATCGAAATAATATTTTAAAGATAACAAAAATTGTTAGATTTTAATATAAAATAGAATTTGGCTTGAATTTGAAGAGAATATTCATAAAAAAATTATTTATTATAAGGCAAAAATAACTATAAATAATTGTTTTAATTAATTTTGTAAAGAATATGATTTAGTTTAAATTTGAAAATAAAAACATAAAACTTGGATTGGACAATGAGATGGGACTTCTTTCTATAAGGATCATGCAAACATATTCACATATAAGATTTGAAAAGCTTTAAAAAATGTTTTTCATTGTTGTTAACATCATATACTCAAAACTAGATAAAAGAAACAAATGGTCTAAATCCTTGAGGAAATATTGCTACATTACAACATATGTTCAAATATTTTGAGAAGTCATAAACTAGTTCTTTGGAAGGATATGCATCGATCTCATTGGGAATGATACTCAAAATTTGAGATAAGGGAGAATTTGCCCTTTCATTTCCTCCGAAGGATACTCTGCCCCACTTAGTTTAGCCTCTTTTGTTGGAGAAGCCTCCATCACAACTACATCACTAAGGGAAGCAAGGGTCAAAATCTCTACCACATCTCCTTTATCAAAGAAATATTCTTCCTCAATGTTAGCACCCTCCTTACCACCAAGAGAAGAACAAAAGAAAAAAAAAAACATTGTGAGAAGAAGTGTACCTAGTTTTAATAAAACGGAGGATGATAACTAAACTGAAAAAATGTAAAGAGAATAAAGAAAGCAAAACACTCATGAATATGCTTGTGAACAATTCCAAAATAGCATAAAGAGGGAGAGGCAAACCAAAACAACTTTAAATAGCCATCATTTAATATGTTTCAGGAATTTCAAAGTCCCTCCTTCATAAAGGAGCACTTGACCCTATGTTCAAATAAATTCTAAGTTTGGAAGTTTGTATACCTATCCACTCTCACAAGATACATGAATAAAAATGACATTGTTATCATTATTGCTCCTATAAAAAATGTATTTGGAGAGCGTCTTAATAAGGACTAGATGTTCCTAAGTGAATGGATTTTCGGTTGGTCTCGAGCAAGAGGAGGACTCCACTAGAAAAAAGATTTTTTGATACATGAGTCAGTGGGAGCGCCAAGATAATGATAAAGGTTTAATAATATGAGAGTTAAGGATGTATATTATAATGGATTATATTCCCTAGAGAGTAGGTATTTATATTTCTTTTCGATGGCGAGCTTTGGATTTATCGCATGATAGTCATTTATTGTTTCATAAATAGTTGTCATCAGTAAAGGCTCATTGAGTAGATCGTTTTATTCATAATTGTCATTGTTATGCCGTGGAGGTCTATTAAAAATAATGAAAGAAATGGATATATAAAAAGTGAATTAATTAAAAAGAGTAAAGAAAATAAAAGTTTTATATGCAAAGTAAGTGTCTTAATTTATAATATAAGAGTAACACGCATTAGTATCTTAATTTTTTATTAGACCTATTTTAGTTGAAAATGACCTATGTTTAACAAATTTAATAGATGAATACGAGTTAACAAAATTAGCTATTACTTGAATTTTGTTAGTTAAAAATATGAAATTATAAATATGTAGTAAAATTACTAGTTACAAAATAAAAGCACAGAATAAACATGTTCTGTTATACATTCATATAAATGTTAATTTCATCAGCAAATTTTCAACTATAATTTATACTTTTAATTAATGTTGAATCTTAAATCCAAAGATTATTATTTTTTTACTTCAATATTTTCATCTTGTGCATAGTGTATTATATTAAAAAATATTATCAATTCTACCATCGGTATCAATGATTGAGTGTCCCATTAGGTGACGTGGTCGATTGGTTGTGATATCGGACATTCCATGGATGATATGATTGAGTATGATTTATAGAATGCAATGAGTTTTATCAAAGGTATGAAATTAACTTTGGAGTCTATTATAATACATGTTCAAAATTGATGTCCCATTAGGATCTTATAAATAAATATGCATTACATTCAAGATAAATGTATGTATCACTAAACAATATTTATTACTTTCACCTACCTTATATTGAATCATAACTTAGATATCGAAATACTTTTTACCGGTACCATTCTCAGTTGTTTAAAATTAAATTCCATGCAACGAAAAATTAAGTGCACCTAGCAGAGAACAACTATAAGAAAAAACATTTCCAACCCATACATCACTTCCTCGTATCGGGATGGAGAGATATTTATCCTTAAAGACTTCTATGCTACAAATTAAAATTAACTTATATATAAATTTGTGTATAAATGTTATTTCATGTAATTTCTTTAGTTTTATCTTCAGTTGTACATAAGTTCTCATTTTTATTTTTTTTAAAAAAGCCTTCTGGAGAAGTTATTGTAAGCATGTCAATAGAATATACTTTCACTAGAAGTATTTACAAACTTTTTAGTTCTAAATTTTATCAGATGTTAATATTTGAAAAGGCTATTTATAAAAATAAAAATTAATAAATAATAATGATTTAAAATAAATCAACAACCAGGGCCTTTTCTTTACTAGAAAATTAATTTGAATTTAATAAAAGTGCTAAATTTTAAATATTAATTGAAATTGAAATTAAGGTATCTGTTTACAAACGTTGTAAAATTCAAAATTGGATAAATTACAGTTTGGAGTATCAATTTGTAAAAAAAATTAAGTTAAGGAGATTTGAATGCTTTTTTTATTCTTACAAAAATGTAATCAATTCAATCTTTGAAGATAAATGGAAAAGGAGTTAACTGAGGAACAAATTTATTTAATTTAAAAATAAAGATATTTAATAAGTTCAAAAATTAAAAACTGAATTAATACCCTGTTCAAATTAAACTAGTATAAAAGTGATATTAAGCTTAAACTTACAAAACATCTCTGCTAAAGCACAAATAATGATTAAAAATATACTTGTTGAGAGTTTGATATTTGATAGAAAAAAAAGTTAAATAAATATATAAAAGAAACTTACAAATTTATTATTTTAATATTGATATGAACAACAATTTAAATACATATTTTTTTAATGTTTTAAAAATAAAACCTTAATAAAATCTCGAGTTTAAAGGGAACAAATTGTTTTAAAAATATTATCTCAATTAAAATTCCGAAATTGACATAAAGAGAAAAATATGTAATAAATAAAAAAAACGGTGTGATTGAGATAAAGTGTTACAAACATGTAATTTTTTTAGCTGAATTACTTGAAAAGATTTGGCGAGATTTGCTCTGTAAAGTGAAGAGTACTTCAAATTGAACAGTTGAAAAGAGTGAAAATTTTGAGGATTGTTATTATGAACTTAGACTTGTGATGCTTCATGTCGCATCAATTTTTCCTTTTTCATTTCTATATTTTCTCTGGCGCTTCACCTACTTTCAAATTTTCTTCTTTCACACTACAAAACAACTCAAACAACATTTAATTTAACCTTCTATAACGCAACATCACAAGCCAATCCCTGCTTTTTAACCAAACATGCTTACACGTTCCTGTGTTCATATAAGAATTCATACCTAAATTTTACTTCTGCATCTTCCACATGCTACCAAAGATAGTAATGCAGACAAGGACTATTCAACTGGTATCAAGAAAATAATACTGATAATTAAATTGCATATAGCATTATATTAAAAACATAATATTTAATACTATTAAAAATTAAAAGAACATATTTATTGATATTTGAAAACAATATGGAAGATGAGAGATAAAAGGTGAGTGACAAATGATTACTTTTTCCTTCTCTGAATCCCTGTTGCTGATACACGCCCAAAACTCAAAAAATGGTCAAAATGACAGATCATACTGCAATAATCCAAATCAAATAAATGAGGACCCACTCTACACAGTGCCTAATAATTGAGACCTCTAACTCATGAATTCCAATTTCAATTTTTTTCTATTTTTTAAACTACAATTAGGACAACAGTGAGAGCCACGTGTAGCATCAAGAAACTCGTATCTGCCACCACTACAAAACACCACCCCTATCCTTGGTAACAGAAACAATGTCTGACATCATCAAGTTGCATTAGAAGTCAGAAAACCATTTTTCCTGAAAGAAAAAAAAAAGTGTCAAACTTCAACAGACACGTGTCTGTTGTTTATGTTACACCGGAGAAGGTTGCGTCGTGGGTTCAGCGGAGGATGCAATGTCGGGTCCAACACGACAACCTTCAAGCATGAACACGATGTCAGCCATGGTTGGTCGATCAAGAGGGTCTGGTGCTGTGCAAAGCAGACCAACTTTCACGCCCAGCAAGAACTCTTCCCATTCCGAAGACTCTGGGTCCAGTTCAAACAAACCAGGCTCTAGTAGCTCCGTAATTTGACCGTTCTGTAACTGTTTCTTCACCCACTTCACTATATCCTCATCCTGCGTGAACATCACTGGTCTCTTCCCAGTGAGAAGTTCCAGCAAAACGATGCCGAAGCTGTACACGTCACACTCTTTCGTGGGTTCCCCTGTTAGCACAGCCTCTGGGGACACGTAACCCAACGTGCCAACTGAAGCAGTGCTTGAAGTGGAGGCTTCAACTGGGTCGGTAACTGTTAACTTGTCCAACCCGAAATCTGATAAATGGGCTTCGAAGTCTGCATCAAAGAGCACGTTTTGGGGTTTGATGTCACCGTGGACAAGTGAGGATTGGTGTAGAAACGCGATGCCACGGGCTATTCCTAATGCAATGAGGTGTCGCATTGGCCAATTCAGAACGTGACCGTCTAGGTGTGATGCTTCTTGGAGCAACGTTGCGAGGTTCCCATTGGGCATGTAATCGTAGACCAGGAGTCTAACATCCGATGGGCCTGCATAGTAGCCTCTGAGAACGGTTAGGTTTCGGTGCCTGATTTTTCCTATCGATTCGGCTTCTTTTCTGAACATGTTTTCGTCTAGTGACCCGTGTTGTAGCTTGCGAATGGAAAGAACCATTCCGTCGTTGTAGCAGGCTTTGAATACTAAACCGTGTTTTGTTCTGCTCAGCACGCTTTCTTCGTCGAATTGCCTCGTTGCTTCAATTGTTTCGGCGAGTGTGATTTTGGCGTTGAACATGACGAGTTTTGGTCCGTTGGAGTCAGTGCTGCTTCGACCTTGACTTGTTCCTGAACTTGTTCTTGGACTCTTTTTCTTCTCCCCTGACACTGCTGCTTTAATCCTTCTGCGCCATCTCAGAAGGCTGGTAATGTAGAAGCAGCAACACAAAGCCAATAAGCAACCTCCAACCGCGATGATAATGATTAACACTATCAACCTATTTCTCTCCCTACTGTCTGTCTCTTCGCACTTTCTATTCAATGGCTTCCCGCACAAGTTCTGGTTGCCTGCAAATACAGCGGAGTTGTTGAATTTAGAACCCAACATTGGTGGAATCTCACCTTCTAAGTTGTTGCCTGAGACATTGAAGTACACCAAACCGGGGATGGTGTTTAGATTACTGGGAATTTCGCCACTCAATTTATTGGCCGAGAGATCCAGCATACTTAGGTATGATAACTTGGCCAATGACCCTGGTATAGCACCCGAAAGTTGGTTGTGATCTGCTAACATAACTGTTAACTCTGAGCATTTGGAGATATCCTCAGGCAAAGCCCCAGTTAAGTTGTTTTTACCTAAATCAAGGACTTTCAAATGGGCTAGGCCAGAGAGATCCGTGGGAATGGGACCCCCCAAGTGATTTGATCTGAGCTCGAGAATTTCAATGTCAGGGCAGTTTCCAATTTCCGGGGGAATCATTCCCATGATGCGGTTATCAGACAATGAAAGAACAACCAACGATCGGAGGAAGCCATAGCTCTTAGGAACATGCCCAGAAAACTCGTTGGAGCTTAGGTTCACATATTTCAAACTGGTCAAGCTGCTAAACCCTTCAGGGATCACCCCAGACAACTTGTTCTCTTGAAGAGCAATGACCTGCAAACTGGGAAGCCCGGAAATTTCATATGGCAATTTGCCGGAGAGATTTTGTTTGCTCAAATCAAGTGTAGTGAGCCTGAAAAGATTCCCCAAAGTGGAAGGAATTTCCCCATAGAAGCCATTACCACTCAGATTCAGAACCATTAATTTACTCAGATTCCCAATTTCCCCAGAAACATGACCCGAAAACTGGTTTCCACTGAGGTCCAACACAGTCAAATTCTTCAACCTCATCACTTCTTCTGGCATTGTACCATTCAATCTATTACCCCTTAAACTCATAGTTTCAAGAGAATGGAGCCCACCAAAACTCACCGGAACAGAACCAGAGAAATGGTTCACACCAAGAGAGAGAACCTTCAGCGTTGTCAAATTTCCTATAAACGAAGGAACCACACCGGAAAACCTGTTTCCTTCGAAATCAAGAACACGCAGGGACCTACATTTTACTAATTCCGGCGGAATCTCACCTGAGAACGAATTATTGGCCATATTCAGCTCTACCAATTTCCAGAGACTTCCAATTTCCGGCGGAACCTCGCCGGAAAGTGCGTTACCAGAAATGTCGAGAACCGACAGCGTGGTCACGTTCGTTAACCACAGCGGAAACATGCCGCGCACGCTATTTTGCTGAACATTCAAAACCTCAAGAACACTGAAACACGTGGCGGCTTGAGGCCACGCGAAATCCGTGAAACGGTTAAACCCTAACTGAACGATGCGAAGTGACGGCGCTTTGAGCGACACGTTGCAGAAAACCGATGCCGGAACGGTGCCGGTGAAGTTGTTCTGCGCGAGTGACAATACCTGGAGGTTCGGGAGAGCCGCAATCGCAGCCGGTAACACCCCGGCGAGCGCGTTCCCTTCGACACTCAAATGCACGAGAGAGGAACAATTCGCGAGAGACGAAGGTAAGGTTCCGTCGAGAACATTGTGATCGAGCCAAAGGTACTGCAGATTCTGAAGCTCTCCAATGCGCGCCGGAATCTGGCCGGAGAACTTGTTGTAGGAGAGGTTGATAAGCTGAAGCTCGGAAAGCCCGGGGATGGTGGTCGGAATCTCGCCGGAGAAGGCGTTGGCGGAGAGGTCAACGTATTTGAGATGGAGAGGAAGTTCGGCGGGGATTTTCCCGGAGAGGTTGTTGCCGGCGACGTTGAGAATCTGGAGAGCGGCGAGGTTTCCGATCTCCGAAGGGAGTTGGCCGGAGAGGTCGTTATACTGTAGGAACAAGGCGCGTAAAAGCGTGCATTTGGAGAGAGAGTGGGGAATGGTGCCGTTGAAGAAGTTGGAGCGAAGGCTTAGCCTTCGAAGCATGCGTAGGTCAGAAATGCGGTCACCAAGCTGGCCACTGAGTTGAAGGCGAGGCAGGCGTAACTCGGTGACTCGGTCGTTTTCGCAATAAACGCCACGCCAGTCGCAGGGAGCTAACGGCGTTGACGGGTCCCAGGCGTTAAGCGCACCGAGAGGGTCGTGAAGGTTGAGCTTGAAGGACGTCAAGGCTTGGATCTCGGTGACGGAGGCGCAGTGGGCGCATGATAAGAAGCGTGCGCAGAATAAGAGGAGGATGAGAAATTTAGTCATGGTAGTCGAGGGAAGAAGAAGAAGAAGAAATTTAGTGATGAGTGTGTTGTTTTGAGTTATTCCAACATCCTCACTTCCCATCTTCCCTCCCCATTCCTACAGCAATTCCTCATACACTCTCTTTAAACACTCAACTTTCACTTTCACTATTTCTCTATAATTATCTATACACTCATTTCAAAATATATATTTATTTATATATTGTACTGGTACGACTTACTGAGTCGGTACTCGGACCAATTAACCACTTAATCATGATGAGAAAGTCACATGACGATGCTTGACCGATCAAGTTAGCAAGATTAATTCATAGTTAAGGACTGTTTAGTACAATTCTAAACATGAATCAAGCTCCTAATCCAGTCAACCAATAAAGATCCATTAAAATAATATAAATAGCACGCATCTGATATCCGAGTGCTAACATCCCGACTGACTTGAGAGTTGAAGTGTCTTATGCAGGTACCATCCTCGCCTATGGAACTATACGACTTAGAGAAGGAAGGCGAAATAGTAAACTTGGAGAATAAGGGACTCACAAGTTGAAGAAATAGTATTAAAAATATCTATTTCTTATAAAGTTTAATATGATGTTTGTTTTTATGCATAAACAATTTAGAAGCAAGCTAGCAGTGCCATTTGGCTAAATGCATGGAGAAGGTTGTTATTGATAGTTAGATAGAGGAAGAAGTGAGTCATGGAGTCTGTCTGCTCAAAACAATTTATTAGATTAAGAATGCAATGCAAGCCAGCTGTTCACACTCTGCTGCACTAAACACTAATTTAACGGTCATCTTTTTCTTCTTCATATACTGAATCTCTCTCATCCGATTTGATTCCCTCTATTTAATACACTTCTCCACCGTACCTCACCAATAGTATATCTTTTTCTTTCAAAATTATAGAAATGAAAATTGATTTGAATTAAAATATAATTTAAAGAATTTGATGCAGTTGTATGAAGAGAGAGGTAATGAAAAAAGAGAATTGGTGTATGGTAGGTGTTGTGTTTATGGATGGAGTACGGAAATAAAGCAACAAAAGGAAGTAATGAAGGGAAATAGAGTCCTTTGCTAGGACATCAAGTAGACCGGCAGAAGGGAAAAGGCATGTGAACTGTTATTTCCTCCCAACCCCATAATAACATAACCTTCCATCTCTTTTATATCTAATCTTTTTATTTATTACTTTCTATATATGCATCACATAATATTAAGTTACAATCAATTATCCTATTGAAGGTATTGTTTGTGTTTAGAGATTGATATTTCATCCTAGTTTTATCTTTAAAAAATATTCAGAAGATTGAAGCAGGAAAAAGTATAGAAACTATCTTAACAATATCGCAACATTTTATTTTCTTATTTTAACACATTAATTCACATTAATGCATGCGTCTAAAATTATTAATATAAAAATGTGATAAAAAGAAATTAACATTTTTCAAAAAAAACATACTAGCATCATATCACCTGGGTATAGAAAGACAACTATTTGCGATTTTAGTGTCCTTTATAAATTATTGTTTCAATATTTTCAATGTGATTTTTTTTCCATTTTCTCAACCAAATATTAAATAAAATTAACTTTTAGGTTTCTAATTATATGTAGTTACATAAAAAAAAAATATCAATTCCATATATCTTTTACTATCTTCTTTAAACAAATTTAATGTATAAAATCGACTTTCAATTGAATTATTATTCATTTCTTATTAATTAACTTTCCACTGAATTAAAATATTAAAAAAAATTGTACGTACAAATATAAATATATATAGGACACATTAAGTCGCACACAAAATTACTTTGAGAGATAAAAATATTTAATAATAATCATTACATCTAAATTCACTACTAATATTATCTATCTCATATTTTCCTCTCGTACACTTTCCTTTATGGATATTTCTTTAAATAATATCAAGACATTTAAAAAAATAAGTGGATTTAGATTTAATAATTATTATTAAATCCGCTTATTTCTCTTTATAATATTTATTTAACTAGTATCAATACTCTTTTTTTGTGGGGACCGCCGTAATAAGTACATTTTTATTCGCTATTAAATATTAATTAAAACTGAATTTGGACCAAACAAAGGGAAATTAAGAATGCCAACCTCAATTAATGAAACATTATTTTAATATTAAGATAACAAATTATAAATAGAGACTCCAGATTCAGATTCGATAGAGGGTGAACATTAATATCTGAAGGTATAGTAAATTGTTGGTTAGAACCATCTTTTAATTTATTACTTTAATAATTTTAGTAGAATAATTTAAAAAATATAAATTGTAATTTAAATAAGGATCATAATCTAATCCAATATGAAAGGGATCGGGGCTTCAAAATAATTGAGAAGGTTATCTGAATAAAAATAATGTGATTTTTATTTAAATGTAACAGATATTAATTTAGTTATAAATATATATATGTTAATGTTTGGCCTAATGTGGTAGGTTTTGAATGAATTGGCATAGTTAAATGTTTGTGAAGGATGTGATTGAAGAATGATTGAGCTATCTATCTTATCTTTGCATGTTTAACTTTCCCTTCTGTTTTCTTGTCGACCCTTTTAATCACTGCATCTAATTGCCTCCAATTCGTTGCCTACTTCAAACCCTCTTCGTCCATAGGAAAAAAACATGCATTAACTATTTTTTACAGATCCGAATACCTTCAAAAACCTTTAATGTTGTTGGAGATCTCACATCAACTAGAGATTAGAGTCTTTTATTATATATAAATGGATGTAAACTTCAATTCTATGAATTGATTTTACGAGATTCAGTTAGGCTTAAAGTTTACTTTACGGTATGAGTTAGGATTTATGATTTAGAATTTAGAGACCTCGTATGAGTTGCGTGAAACTTTGGAGTGGTGTTTTTCATCATTCATTTTACCTTATCTTTTCTACAGTTTTTTTTTTTTACTTTTTTTTTATGTTAATATGTATAAAAGTAAATACATTAGTTATAATGGATCTATATTCTTTGATGTCAATTTTAATAATGTTTGATGCTTCCTAAGAAATTCTCTTGGTCGTATGTGGAAACAAGCAATCTGTCCCAGATGTTTCATTTTATTTTGTACAATTTAATGTTGGAATTGAGGTTTGGATCTGATCCACTTCTGGTCTTGAGTTGGAATAATGTGGTGACAAATGCTTGCGCCAAAATAAAGAACAAGGGGACGATAATTGAATTTTATGAAGCTGAGGTTTCTTGATGTTCTGATGGATATGACATATTTTACTTGTTTGCTACTTACACTTCCATCCCCAGATTTTGGCTGCACCTTCACTGTTCTTTTTTAAATGTTCACTTTGGTTCATTCCTATGGCCTTCAAAGGTCAATGTCACTTTTCTTATCTCTAACAATATTTTACATTGAGTTAAAAGATTCTCCTTAGAAAGCGACACCAATTACTTTATGGTGATTAAATACATTAAAATAAAATAGTTTGTTTTCTTGAAAAAGAAATAATTGATTTCTCTCTTTCCATCTGCACAATTTTTTTTAACTTTTTAGGTTCAGTTTTTCTCAATTCTTATTCATTATCTTAGTTTTTCTTCTTTCGTCCGCTCTCGATTAAAAAGATTTTTACAGGTTCTGAAATTCAAGTAAGTGTTCGATATTTTGTGTAAAAATATGTAATAACTATGTAACTTTTACTTGAAACTTGTGTTTATTTATATGTATCTATTGCATCGAAATTACTGTATGTAAAGAAATGGACTTTAAGCCTAACTCAACCTCATAAAACCGGTTCATGGAGGTGAGGTTTGCATCCATTTATATATTATGAAATGTCCTTATCTTTAGTCGATGTAGGATTTCCAACACACCTCCCTCACGCCGAGGCTACCAACTCGTGCGTAGAGATCGAAATGGCTCTGATACCATGTAAAGAAGTGGGCTTTAAGCCTAACTCAACCCCATAAAACCGGCTCATGGAGGTGAGGTTTGCACCCATTTATATATTATAAAATGTCCTTATCTCTAGTCGATGTGGAATTTCTAACATAGAAGATGTAATAATAAGTTGTAATAATAGGTTTGGGGTGAATTGGTGGAGGATTGGGAAGTGGTGAATAGATTAGGCGAAGTTGAAAGCAGAAAGAGGGAAGTTTGGAGTGTTTTTAGGGTTTGGAATGTATTTTTGGGCATAAAGTTGTGGCAGGAAGAAGTTGGAGTGACGTGATTGGATATGAAGGACCACAAGTGGAAAGATACGTCCATACTCATTTCAGTTGAAATTTTTGACAATTCGAAGACAAGCCATACGACAAAATTTCTAATCAGCGCAATGTTTTTTGAAGGTAGTTTAGTGGGAAAAAACAAAAAGTACAGAACAAAGGGAAAAGGGTTTTGATCCTTTATTCTTAATTATGTGGCAATGAACCATGGTCCTCTCCTGCCACCTATAACTGCCCTGTAACACATTAATCACAACCCTCTTCTGCTAATAAGAATGCATGCTTTTATGCAGTGGTTGAGAAATGGAATGTGCTCTACCCACTCTGCTTCATCATTTCAATTCCATTAAACATTTTCAATTTCATTCAAAAATTTAAAAAATTAAAAGAGGACGGTGAAACAATTAATTTTCCTTTTCTCCCTCACACGGTTTCTCGATCTTTTACTGATGATTTATGTTTTTTTCATTCGATCTATGTCGATTTTACTTGTTCTCAATTACTGGATTTAGACTATTTCTTAATTATTAGATTTGGGTCCAGATTTACATTCAATCAAGATTTGACGAGTGTACTTGTAAGATATTATAATGATAAAATCTTAATTATTAAAAACAATTGTAAAATAGATCACCTGTTTATATTATTCATTGTTGGTCTTTAATTTGATTGAGTTTTTACTTTTCATATCTTACAGTTATTAAATACACTTTTTAATATTTTGAACTTATTTATTAAATTTTGACACAATATTATCTTATTTTATTATTTATTTATAATATTTTAATTTATTTATTTTTTAATATGTTAATGATCTTTCACTCTTTCGACTTCAAACTCATTCATAACCCATTTAGTAGACACTAATATATTGGGGATAAAGATATGATAAAATAAAATGGAATGAAATAAAAGACACGATGATGCAATATAAGCTTTTTAAAAATAAGATATATTTATATATATATATATATCAATTTTATCTCATATTTAATGTATAATATCATAAATATTGGATAATATTGATGATAGATGGTGGGAATTGGTATGATGATATAATGATAAAAATAATAATAATATAAATGTTAATGTTAATAGAAATGATGATAGTAATAATAATGGTAACATAATAAAAGTTCTGAAAATGATAATGACAATATTTGAGGAATAATAAACGCCATATTAAAGATAATGATAAAAATGTGATGTTAATAATTCTAATAGAGGTGAGAGTAGAATGAAAGTCCATTTTTTACTCGCATTCCTTACCCGAAACAAAATGGTAGTATAATTTATCAATGTACCTTAAAGATATTGTGATTAGACCAAAAAGAACTTGCTTGAAGTATTGAACTTTTAACATTTTGTGACTTTGATCTCAATTTTGTGCTAAAAAGATGTCTTAATGAAAAAAAAAAAAAAATAGTGTATAATTTACTATTGACCTTAATTATTATATGAAACTTTTGAATATATCCAATTAAACTCCCTAATAAAAGAATAAGAAGTTGAAGTGATTTAAACCTTCATTTTCTTTCTATTGACAATGTCAATGTTTTGTCATCAATTCTATTAAGCTATCATTATTAAAATTAATCATAACTTTTTCGATGTCAATGTTTTGTCATCTTCATAACTTTTTTTAGATTTTTATTTTCAAAATAAACTATATTATTTAATATTAAAGTATTGGATAATTTATTTTTTTATAAATACACTATTACTTAATAAAATTATAGAATAAAATGAATAATAACTATATTGTTATTATTTTTATTAATGTTATTTAGTAATTTTAGTTAAGTATCATGTTAAATAGGGTCGTGAATATGATTCTAAAATGAAATAACAATAAATAAAAAAAATCATTGAATAGAAACCAATTTTATATAAAAAAAAAGAGTTGTTATATTGACTAAATTAAATACTATTTTAGAGACTAAACAATTTTTTGGTTTCTAAATTAGTTTCTATTATTGATAAATAGTTTATAAATTAATATCTAATTAGTTATCAAAGTTTTTGCTACCAAATTTAGAATCTAAATAATTGATAGTTAAAACCTTTGTAGTTAATTAGATACAAATTTAGAAACTATTTATCAATAATAGAAACTAATTTAGAAATTTATAATTTTTTTAGTCTCTAAAATGATTTTTAATTTAGTCATAACAATTAATTATTTTTTGTCTCTAAAATTGATTTCTATTTAATGATTTTGTTGCAGTGTAAATTTATAATCGCATTATTGTTGAATTATTGGATCCAATCGAACACCCTACAAATATGTAGGCCATGTCATTAACAAAAGGGTAGAAGAAATCATTTTAAAAAATCCAGAACCAGCAAAACTCAGAAAATCACTTTTTATAAACAAACCATGAACATTACTCAAGATACATCCAAAGCAACACTTCCTTAGTTATAGGTATACTAGGTTAGAAGCTATTTTGGTTTTATCTTTATAAAAATACAACACTTTAAGTTTAAGTTAATCTCTGACTTAATAAAATGAAATTTGTCTTTATTTATATATTATAATTTATTTGTATCCTTCAATCGAAAAGAGAAAACCCAAAAAAATAAAAACAAACACATAATATTACATATTTTTATTGAACTCGTCCTAGAAATTTTATAAAAATAAGAAGAAACAATTAATCGAAAATATTCACTCCCATTCAATCAGGTACTGAAGAGAATTTAAAAACTATAGAATAATGCTCGAATCTATATTATGGATAAGCCTTTGTTAATGGTTATGGAAGTAGAAGAACTCCTACTAAGGTTTTTTCATTTTTTTAGAACCCACAAAAAAAAAAAAACTATTAAATAAAAATTAGTTTTAGAAATTAAAAATAAATAATCATTATATTAATTCAATAAAATATTATTTTAGAAATTATAAATATATAAAATAAAATTTATGAATTAATTTTTAAACTGGTATATAATTTACTACTAAAATCTTGCCTACTAAGACTTATTGTAAATAACTTGAAATTAAAAGAAAAAAAGTACTTTATGGTCTTTTTCTTTCCACAATTTTCATTGCATTATATATAAATTTAATGCAATGCATTTAATGAAAGCTTGCAACAACAACATACAGTGTTGTAGTTTGAAATAGTAGAGTAGTGGACCTTATAATAAAGGGTGCACCATAAACATATATTTTATTAATATGTAGCCTTGTGTAGAAATAAACAGCATAATACAATGGTTTGCAAAGGACTATGGTAGTTGGAAACTTTGTTGATTGGTGAGTGAAGAGACATAAGCATAATGATGTTGAATGGTCTTAACCTTATACAGAGATGGGAATGGGAAGTGGGTTAATTGTCAATTCTACATGTTCTCTATACACCAAGCAGAGTGGCCATGCATCAACACCTCTTATGCATACCATTTTTTGGACACAAATAGATACTTTATCAATAATCACTATGTACCACCACACAAACCCAACCCACCACACCTTCATTTTCCACACTACCCATACTTTTCTTACTTTTCTTATCTATAAAACTTTAACTAACTCAATACTCTTAACTTTTTTTTTTTATAGTTTGATTTTTCTATCACACGAACGATCTGTGTTTTGTATCATTTGGTCTTAGACGATTTTATTAGAAATAGATATTTTTGTATAATATTGTGATAGACGGTCACTATGGAGTATAGTGTTAGACGGTCTACACATAAGCAGACACTCATATGTCTTTTTAGTGTTAAATCAACGTCTACTAAGTGTTAGACGGTCAACGTTTTCTCCTGAGTAACAATTTCTCTTCCTATTATAGATTCTTTTTACTTCTCTATAATTTACATAATATGATTATATGTTTTTCGTTTTTCTTTCTTCTTTGTCTCAAATGTATACCTTGTTTTTTTTATGAATAAAACTTCAATGTTCTTCTTTCTTTTATTTGTAGGTATTTTCTTTCATAATATCAATAGTAAATAATGTTATCTTCTAAAAAGTTTTTTTTTTTAGCCTTTTGTTCTTCATTTTTTATTTTGTTTTTGTTAATAAAACAAAACAAAAAAACAAAGAAAGAAGTTAAGAGAATGCAACTCAATAATAAAAAATTAAGTAATCAATTAATTACTCTATATTCACTTGAATGTGTTGAGTTAATGTTTTTTGTTTTCAGTTTTTCTTTTTTAATCTCCTAAGTTGCTCATTTAAGAACATTAAGTATGAGTACCTCAGTAAATTGATATAAGAGTATTCTAACTTAATCAAAAGTTAGTAAGCGACTGTGTTAACAAAGAGTTTTCACTATTTTTTTTCCCACTTGAACAAAATTGTCTTTTATGAAAATATATGTGAACTAAAAAAATTGTAAGTAAATCTGAGTTTAGTTTGTCAGAAGCTGGAAAACTTACTATTCACCTCTTTGCAAACCAACCCAAAGTAGAAACCCATGTGAATGGGACATCAAAATAAATGACAACACTTATGAGTATTAATTGTAGTGGTCATGAGATGAAAGGTTGCAGAATCTATTCTTCTAAGGCATCAACTTCATATCCATTCCCTGTTTTCCTTTTTGATAATTCCATTTCCTATTTTATGTAAAAAAATCTCCCATTAAACCCTTACTTGTAGCTTCCAACATACTTCTCTTCTAATGCTCTATTCCTACTACTTCTGTTTATGTTTATGAAAGAGAAATTATTATTTTTTTATCAGTAAATCTCTATAAGAAAATTATGAAATAAAAATTAATTTTAAAAACGAAAAAATAATGAGTTGTTATAGTGACTAAATTAGACACTATTTTAAAAATAAAAAATTATTGGTTTTTAAATTAGTTTATATTATTATTAAATAATTTTTAAATTGGTATCTAATTAGCAATCAAGTTTTTTGTTACCAAATTTAGAATATAAATAATTGGTAGTTAAAATCTTGATAGTTAATTAGATACCAATTTAGAAACTATTTAAAAATAATATAAATTAATTTAGAAAGTAATTTTTTTTAATCTCTGAAATGATCTCTAATTTAGTCACTATAACAACTAATTTTTTTGTCTCTAAAATTGGTTTTTATTTAATGATTTTCTTGTAGGACATTTATTTAATGATTTTCTTGTAGTGACAAAATTTTTTTTCTTTAAATTGATAAAAATAATAGATTCATAAATCTCCAATTCTTCTTGTATATTAGAGAGTCCGAAAGCAATCAAATGAGAGCATCCTAACCCTAACCCACATGTATAACTTTTATGAAGACAAACTTCCAACCAACTCAACTACATAACTTTGGTTCCATCACTTATTTGGTTCCACCAAAGCTAATATTAGGAAAACTTGTGAGCTCAATACAAAGACCCTCTTGCGTGGTCTAAAGTAGTCCATTGAATATGTGGGTGATGTTGTGGCAAAAAACTTCATTAAAATTATTTTTCTTCACAATCTCAAGTGATATGATATGCATTCTAGCAAGCAAGCCATAAGTCTTTGCAAAATTTCTTTGTAACAAAAGAGAATAATTGTTAATCTTTTGGATTAGTTAACAAGTGAAGGTTGACTATGTCTAACTTTGGTAATAACCTTTTAATGTGTAACTTGGTTTCCAATATTAATAGTATCTGAGTTTTCGGTATGTAAGATTGTTTTCACAAAAAGAATAAGAAATTTTGAATTTTTTTAATCAAATTACTTGCTTATATTGAGTGAAAAAAATGTTTTACATTTATAGTTTCACGGTACCAACGAAGCTCTATAGAAAAAAAAATCGTTAGTATTGAATATCCCACATCGATTAGAGATAAGGTCAATTTATAGTAAATAAGTCGATGCAAATCTCGTTTTTACAAACCAGTTTTGTAAGGTTGAATTAAGCTTAAAATTCATTTTTATAGAGTTATCGAATAAGATGAGATGAGTTAGGGAGACAATCACTACAAGAAAATCATTAAATAGAAACTAATTTTAGAGACTAAAAATAATTAGTTGTTATAGTAACTAAATTACAGACCATTTTAGAGACTAAAAGAGTTTTTGGTTTCTAAATTAGTTTCTATTATAGTTAAATAGTTTCTAAATTGGTATCTAATTAGCTACCAAATTTAAAATCTAAATAATTGGTAGCAAAAACCTCCTCGAACAACCAACTCGAGATCCAAATGTTGTCTTGCAGGAGGACTCCTCGAACGTGGGGCTTCTTTTCCCGTTCAATCTCATCAAATGCTTACTCCTAATCGTCTTGATATTGCATTCTCTTAAATATATTTTTTTATAAAAAAAAATAAAAATAGAAACTACTCCCAAAAATATAAAATAATAAAAATACATAAATTTGATCTAAAATATTAAATATGAGAATGGAAAGGAAGATAGGGTTGATGTGACTAAATCATGAAAAATAACATCTTTTAATTCGAGTGAGTGTTATCAATATCTTTAATGTTTTGTTTGGATTGAGGAGTGAAAAATTGAGGGTGTGGAGAAGTGAAAATGTGAGAATTTGAGAAGAAAGTTTAGTGTGTTGGGATGTGTAGGTTAGAGTGGATGACTGAGGAAAGTTTATTGAAGTTTGTGAGTGATGTGATGGTTGTAGAAAAAAATTATTTATTTTTTGAATGTTTAAAATGTAAGTTTACAAATTTACCCTTATCTTTAAAATATTTAAAATATTTTGTAAAATTTAATTTAATTAATTTTTTATATAAAAAATACAAGTCTCTTATCAATTTTAGAACACAATTTTTTTATAAAAAAAATTATAAATAATATGATCACTGTAATTGAAAAAAAAATCACAAATTTATTTAATATATACAAAAATTAGTAAATTAATTTATATAATTAATATTATTTATTATTATATAATTTTTGTATATAAATAATTATTTTTATTTTTATTAATATCTAATACAAATAAAATTAATTTAAAATAATTATTAATAATAATATTTATTAAAATTATTTGATTTACATTTATCATGATTATTTTAAAATTTTATTTTAGTTAATATTATTATTTATATTATTAGTATTAATAATATTTTTTATTATTATAAATATATAAATGTATTTATACTATTATTATGTTATAAAATAATATTATATTATAAAATTATATACACAATCTATTCCTTTCTGTGTTAACCAACATAATCAATTACCCTTTTAGATTAGCAAGGGCATTTGCTGACATGAATTTCCTTCTCTTCTTGCTTTCTTCGTAGCTCACAAAGGATGTCTACAGTGTAGCATCGCATAAATCTTTGCTAGCATTTCTTCACACATCCGTAGAACCAAGCGCTTCATTCTACAATTCCGTCTTCAGCAACTGTACATCTGCAGATCCAAACATAACGTAACTCTTAAACTAGCAAAATGATCATCTGAGTTTAACAAGAGTCCATCTCTATTGAACTTGACCAAATAAGGTTAAAACTTATTATCATAACTTCTTGCTCCGCAAGAAAACCTAGACTTCTCATATGAAATTTAATCAAAATTGAGTTTTCTTTATAATTTTCTTCTCTTGTTCTAACAACTTCGTCTCTAACTCAAATTGCAAAGGCTAGATAATGCTTTATAGATTCCTCAAATGTGAAAGTCGAGATATGTGAAAGAAAAGGTTTATATATAAAAACTAACTGTTGACTAGTGCTATGCATTCATTTATACACAGTAAGGGTAGTTCTCAATGATTAGGTAAGCACATTGTACAAAAGAAATCTGTAGCTAGGAATTGCACATCCTGATAAACTCTTTACAATCAAGCAGCAATTGAAGTTAGAAACATAAAATAGAGATCTGATTGTTTTAAGAAGGTTGAAAAAAAGAATGTCCTATGTTAAATGGAGCCAAAGGGGAATTTTTACATGGCCAAATCAAACTTCCTAAAAAATAATTTGCTTTGACAATCAAGCTTACAAAATATTCTTCATACTAGTTGTCCATCCAAAATGTTTCTTTTTTGTGTACCGTGGGGCAAAGTTGAGCCCAAACATCTCCTTGAAAGCCTGATCCGGCTCTACCGAACCCACCAGCTTTGCAACAATGTTGGCACTCTCTCTAATGTGGTCTATGTCATCTGTTTTTGACCACAAGCGATGGGACAGCTGCAACCTTCTATGCTTTGAACTTATACGAATTCCCCATTTAATATACAAGTTCTCTCTTTCAGATTTTGACAGCTTCTTCTCCATTTGTTTGCTCAACATCTGTCTCTCAACTCTCAGGTACCTCTGGCTGTTTGCAAAAGAAAGGCATTGTAGGTTTTGTAATCACAAAAAGTTGTGAAACTTATAGTTTAAATAAAAATTCATAAATCTTTTTAAAGAGGATTAATGCTTGAAGTCTTACCTTGTTTCAGGGTTAAGGATACGTCCGTCTTCCACAGTCTCATTCCCTTTGGCAAAAGTTTGCTTGAGATAAAACAGCCTTCTTAGCTCTACTTCCATATAGATAGAATCTGATGGGTCTCCTTTGAATAGAAGGAAAAAGTAAGTCCTGTGAACCAATGAAACATGACAAGCATGCCAGAGTCCAATAATCTCTTCCTGCAGCCGCTTAAATTCTGAAGGCCATTCCAACTGTTTTCCTTCCTCAGATTGCAATGGGTCCAAACCGACATCTTTGAACTTCTTTGCAGTATTATCGGACTGCAAACCAGTTGCTGGAACCTGCCATGCAAGTTAAGTCATAATCACTGGTTGAAATCTCATTACAGGATGGGCTTGGTTAATAATATAGGAATGCTACTTCCCATCACTTGCATGGTTAACCAAAATTCAAAACTGAATCGGTATAGTAGATTAGAAGCATTCTTAGTTGGATCAAAGGAAGACACACAAAAAAACAAATTAAGGAAGATGAACAACTAGAAGCATACCTCGGGGTTCGCTTGCAGATTTGAACTTTCAAGACCATCATCTTTTTCCTTTTCTCCCGGTGCTAATGAATTGTCGTCATAACCTACGTAATCGATATCTGTTTTCGTATTCAGTATATCTACAGTACTTCCCTGGGAATTCTCGTGATCATCCCATGGTAACATCTCAGTATTGGCATTACAATTGAGTGTATAAGTCTTTTGAAGGCCCTCCGGTCTTCCAGTGAAGTCTTTTTCGCTTCCTATTGGGGGTGTGTTCTGAATTATTTCTTCTTGGTCAAACCAATCTGAAGATGTATCTCTCATGAGAGTCGCTTTACAACTTCTGCTTCTGGTTAATTTGACGGCTTTAGAACAAGATGAACCACTTTGTGTCAGCGATGGAGATATTTTCTCTGGAGAGGGAAGAACAAAACGTTCTTCTAAGCTGTTTATTTCTTTGTTTTCCTTTAGCTCAGCTGACCACAAATCTAGATTTTCTTTGCATCTGTTATCAACTTCGGTTAATCCTGAGACGGTTGGAGATGATGCAACAGAGTCTGTGTATACATTTTTACTTATATCTGCTGGATTTGAATGTGTAGGGGTGTCTGTAATCATGTCTTCTGACTCAATGCACCTAACTTCCCTGCAACCTTCCTCTAAATTATCTTCGTGCTGTTCTTCAACACTTTTCTGATCCAAATCATTACTTGCACCATCAAGACTTTCAATAGAAAACACAGGAGAAGGAATCCTGACGGGAATACTCTTTTCCAAATCAGGAAGTTGGAAATAGTTCTCATCAGAACTAATGCTATGTCCATCTGAATATTGAGATGCATCAAAAGATCTGACACTCTCAATGCAGTCAAAACTTGGCAATTTTGGTCGCTCGGCAGTTTGATTATCAAAGTCATATGAACTTCGCACACGTAATTTGGGATATTGATTACCCAAACTGTCCTGTATATTGGGTTTGAACATAAAATAAATTAAAAAAGAATGACAATTACTACTTTTAATGCTTTAGAGTAGGCAAATATAGTACACATACCAATTCAGTTGAGGACGTATCTTCTCCAACCACTTGAAGCATATCCTTAATTTGAGATTGAGCAAGGTCCCGCTGCATCCTCAGATCCATTACCTCTCTCTTTAACTGCAAGAACAGAGGAACAACAGCTGGTTTCATATTTACAGCTTAAAAGGGAAACACAAGCTCAGACTTTAGGAAATCATAGTGCCCTCATTCCCCATATATTCTAAAACTCATCTGCTGGTTGGGCGTACATGGTCAGTAACGATACATAGTGGAAAACATTTGAAGTTATGTCACCAAAATGCTTTTTTTTTTTATATATCTAAAAAGACCAGCTGAAACTAGCTGTTCTGTGAGCACTTCAGGGACCCTTGTTGTCTAAGAATAAAAAGTCTACATCAGGGAAGGTGTGGAATAAACCCTGAACTGCTGAACATTACAGGACTAGTAACAAATAGTTTAAATTAAATAACAATCAGGAAAGAATGTACTATCTTACAAACAGTGCAAAATCTACTTTTACCTTTTAAGGAAATGCACTTACATGATGTAACATTGTGGTTAATATATTTCATTAGCGTAATAAATTCTACTCTGACAGACGTAATGAATCTTTGTTCTGAAAATGTTGATCCTTACCATCTCAATCAGGAGATCTTTTTCCTTCAGTAATGCTGAAGTATCAGGTTTAAGGCACGTTGGCCCTGAATTTTTTAAGTCACTTTCCAGTCTAGCCAACTCTTTTTGCAGTTGCTTGACCAACAACTTATCAGACATCACTACGTTGACTTTTGCGTTGGTTGTCACTTCTTTAGCACAACTAGCAAATAAAAGGGTATTTCTGGTTTGTTCAACATGGCTTCTTGCAGGGCTCATGGTGCAGATGATTGCAGTTTTAGCATTGCCAGCTAATGAGGACTGCAGTATGCGCGTTAGCTTTGAATCTCTGAAAGGAATATGTCCATTTCTCCCCTTGCTGTCATCAAAATAATTGTTTTTAGGTTAAAGCAATGTTTCTTAAAAATGAGTACAAAAGATTCTTTATATATCAAACATTGATTGTATTGACACATTCGGTCAGTTAATGAAAAAAAGTTTGAAAACGTTTCTTCTCTTCATAATTCCCAATATAATAATAAACTTCGTAGTAACAGAGTCAATGGCCAGATTATTGCATAATAATAATGTAAATTAACGATTAAGTAGTGTCCTAGTGTTTTCGGCATTAAATGGTAAATATTTGTGTCTTTCATTGGTTGTCAATATTTATTATCTATAATCTTTTTGTACCACAATTAGAGTATATCTATAAAAACAGAGAAAAAGCTCACCAGTTAATCTATATGAACATGCATACAAGTGAACAGTGAAATGACAGATGATGAAAAAAAAGAGAGAAAGACGACAGAAAAACTATGGTGGTTTCCTTTTTTGTATTAATACAGTTTTGCAGGTTCTAGCGTTGTAAAGATCAGTAAATAAAAAAAATCACCTCATATTTGAATTTTGAAGAGGGGGTTAAGAAATCACCATATGTCATTATAAGAAAAGTAACCTCATGTAGCCAAAAAAAGCTATATGTTTATAAAACAGTGAACAATCTTCCAACAACACTTATCTCTGCTATTTCAAACATGCTCAAAGATTGGTTGCTTGTGGGGTAAAGTTCTGGATAAGGCTAAACGTATGTGGAGACAGTATGCATTTAGTTGAGTAAAATATATATTGAAATGCAAACTTCATAAGCTAACCTCAGTTTGCGGATGACAGTTCCTAGAGTTAGTAAACTACGATTTATGTGGCAACCCTCTTTCAACCTCGTACCACCTGAATTAGTTTGGGATGCCCGCTCACTCCCAGCAAGATCAACGAAATTCTGTACCCGGGGAAAAATATTTAGTTTCGATTACTGTTCTTCAACATAAAAAAGTATTCTTCTATATTTTTCTGTAATCAGAGTGAATCAGTCGTACCACAGAAGCGGCAAGGGAGCTCATTTTGTCATTTCCCATAAATTCACTTGCAGAACTTTCAACTGTCTGAAGAATCACATTATTTAGGAAATCTTAGCAATGAGGTCCAATTAACTTCTTTTCCCTTGCACAAAAATAGGAACATACGTACCAGTCTAAGAATCTGATGAGATCTGGAGCTCACTTCATTCAGTGCTGTCTCCCCTATTTGCCTTTGAGCTGAAAAATGCAATCAATTTTATGATAACTTAGCAGTCAGCTCTGGCAGGGCAAAAACTCAATTTGTATTGAGGAAAATTAAACGAAAACAAAAATTAATAGAGCAAATCTCCTTAGTCCTTACCTTCACAGAAAAAAATGAGTTCTTGAAAATGGTTCCAGTTCCTTAAAGTTTCCTCTGTGAGTCTCTCAACAACTGTCCCTTTCTGTTCAACTTGCAAACTGTTAATATAATGTAGAAGCACTAGCTTTTTGAAAAATCTGATAAAAGATATTTACCTCTGGATCATCAAGAAGTCTGAGAGGTGTACTGTCAACGCTAAGGAGGTCCCTGACAGATTCATTATAGATCTCCAATGCCGAAAACTTCAAAACAAAATCCCTTTCCGCGTGCTGTGAAAAATCAAAATGTAATCAATATAGGGTTCTGACAATGAAAAGGCCATGCAGTGATTAATCGATGAGTTCAGATTTCATTTACCTTTTGAATGTAGTTGAAAATATCTGCTAAAGCGTACTCTGTTACACCACTCATGGTGTGTGTTTTTCCGCTGCTTGTTTGTCCATATGCGAAAATGCTTGCTGATCAAATAGTTAATCAAAGACCAAATAAGCCCATATAGGAATTCCAAGGAAGTTCATTCTAATGAAGGAAGAAAGGCAGATAAAGGGGAAAAAACTCACAGTTGATGCCCCTGAGAACTGAAAGAGCAACTTCCTTAGCTGCTTCTTCATACACCTGCCTTGTGTGGGCGTCACTACTAAATACTCGATCTACAGCAAAAAAGAAAAAAAAAATTAAGGTGAATCAAGAGAGGAACTTAATTTTAGCTTTTAACCCATGTTGATCTAATGAAATTAAAGCCATGAGTATGGTGTTGGTAGAATTGTTTAAATGGATAAAAACAATGAACCGCCTTCTATTTCCATGTATAGAAACGACCAGATTTATGACAGTTTTATATAACTTTGACTAAACAAAGATCCCAAAGAGCCCTTGATTGAAAACCCCGAAACATTCCAGCAACTTGCGCCACCAACATCAATTATGATGAATTCCTACCACATCCTCCAAGTTAATTCATTTGGCCTTATCTTATAAATGAAAAACCATTCAAAACACCCAACAATTTCACAACCCTGGTAGCCTTGTATGAAGCAAATTAATTTAAGTCCGTGTTTCCACTAACTTATTATTCACTCAAAAATGTTTTCAGCCCAAAGCATTCTGCATCTCGACCATAAGCTTTCATACATAAACCTAACATCAGCAAATATACGCATGGATTCGTAAGGTTAGCCTCTTCATACCAAATGTATAAGTTGTTGGATACAGGGACCTTTCTGTAGCTGAAAGGTTGCTCCTGTACATGATGGTAGCGTCATTAATGCATTCCCATTCAGACAGATCATTTCTTGCGAGCTCCTTTTCATTCACAGGTCTCACGCGAACAGAAACAAGAATCCTCTCCTCACTGCCTGCTGAGCCTTGCATTGCCTCCTCCTCTGCAATGGAACCCATTTCTTCTACTTTCTCTCTAAAACTTCAATGCCCCCAGTGACAACGAAACCATGTCCCGAATTCAAAGTACCCCAAAAAGGCCACTTCGGCATTCAGTTATTTTATTACTTTTTAAGTTGTTTTCTGAATCTTGTTTTGTACTATTGCTGGGACGGTATGGAACACAAGGGCCACCAAAGCTTTCAACCCCCAATCATTATCTGCTGCTACAAAATAATCGAAGGTTACAACTCCATAAACAAGAAATGAAAATAAAAAGAATGATATTGTTCTCGCAGTTTTAAATTCAAAGATACCAGAGAGGGGCCAAAAATAATAATTGACCAGCATGACATGCTCATATAATTTTACACAAAAATACGGTGCTCTGCCTATTCTAATCGAAAAATTGTAGTTTTCTGGGATGTTCCCCAAGACACAGAACAGACTGTCAAATTCTCCCTCACATGGAACATTGAACTTTTAGACTTAGTTTTAGAGAGTTACCAACGGCGACAAAGACTAGGGAGTCAAGTTTTGCAGGAAATTCTTCACCAACTTGGTGTGCTGCGAAATTTAGGAATAAAATATCTGGAATGGTATTGCCAGAAGAAAAGAAAATTTTGAATGGATGTAATTATCTTACTAAAATTCCTACGTGTTTCTCTTGTGTAGAATTGTCTTCTTGTTCTCCTAAATTTAACATGTATAAGATGATCCAAACAAAAAAGGAGATAAATTAGAAACAAAAGATTATATTAAAAATAAAACCATAATTGTAAAGTGCCTCATTGCTGAACCGTTAATCTGACGCAAATTTTGCCGTGTTTAAGAAGAAACGGTTAAAATTAGAACTGGAGATCCCGAATAAATATCCGAGCTTCAGATAATAAACATTAATCTATTAGTACGGATCAAGCACAAGGAAATTCACATTTTCAGCAAAAACAAAACTCTATATCAAATTAAAAAGAAAAAAGAAAAAGCTCTCACAAATACTAACAAATCAATAAAGACAACAACACGAATGATGATAATATTCATAAGCCTTAATAAGCAACAACAGAGAAGGCTTTTAGCCTCGGTAGTGTGAAAAATAAAATACAATGCGGAAGTTGAGAAACAAGTTCTGAAAAAAAATGAACGGAAAAGCAAAATAAAAATGCAGGAAAAAAAACTTGAAAGAAAAAAAAAACGACGAAGCATTTCTTCACCTGCGCAAACGCAAGCTGAAATCGAACAGTAAGAGAAGAAGGTGAGAAAAAGGAAAAATGGAAGTTGAAAGTTGTTGAGAGGTGCAGTAAGATGCGTTGTTAAAGAGAAGAAAGGAAAATGGTGAAAGCATGAAAATGGTGAGAGTGTGTTATGTGCTTTTGAAACAGTGAGGAGAAGATATAGCGTCTCCCTCTTAATTTGTTAGTTGCAGTTCACTCTACATTTTTTTTCACCCTTTTTTCTTTCTTTTTTTCAAACAAATTTAACGACCGCGCTATAAACAAACACTCCTCGCTCAGAGATCACAGATCACAATCGCTGGAAATTACCAACCTACCCGCTACATTGTACCAGTCTACCTGATTCACATTGCTAAATATCTTTAATTTTTTATTTTTTTTAAATCTATAACATATTCTCTCGATACTATCAATTTATGTGTAAAACTACACAATAAATAATTCAAGAGCAGAATAAAACTAATAAATTTTCACTAAAATAAATTCTATATAATTCTAGTACAATCATAAAAAATTAATTTTAAGTTTAACTCTATTTTATAAAATAATATTAATGATATTTTAATAATTTGATTTATTACGAAATGCAATTTAATTAATGTAGTATAAACTTAAACAATTCTCTTAAATGACGTATCCGTGTCGAACACATGTATTGGTGTCCACACTCGTAAGACACTTATTAGTGAAGTGTTTAATTCAAAAATTATTTGTTGGATTTTTTAAAATTCTAGCACGGTTCTAACACAATTTTAAAAGATATAAATACAATATTTTATAAGAACTCAAATTTATTATATAAATTTTTATTATAATTAAAAATAAGAAATAAATTCTTTTGAATTTATCATAAAAAAATATCTTTATGCTTCCAAAAAAATCTCAAACATATTTTTTATATAAATATTTATTTTTAATTTATATAATTTTAAATTATATAAATTATATAATATATATATTTATGTTTTATATTTTAAAAATTATATATATTTTTGTGTCCGTATCGTATCTGTAAATAGATTAGAAGTAAATGTAACATTTAATGAGAGGCAAAAAAGGAAAAGAAAGGAGATGGGTTGAATTATGTAGGAAGAGAAGAGAGCATAAATAAATGGGTGAAACACATGCACGTGGTACCTTCTTTTTTTCAACTTTTACAGGTGCAGTCGTTGACGTGTGTGTGAAAAAAGATAACCACTGTACTACGGCACCACACTTACCTCCAACATAATTTCAACTTCTACACTCTGTTTTTCGTACGAAATATTATCTTTTCGTGTTTTATCCAATGTATAACACTAGAAGCCACAAGTTTGTAGGAAGAAAGGTGTGAAAAAATTAATCATTGAATCCAAATTTGGTACAACACCTGCGTTTGAGATTACCTTAATTGGAAATCACCGTATACAAATTCTTATATGATCAATGCTTAGAAACCAAACTCCTGTGTTTTTATCATACGTCTTCATAATTACTTTGTCACACAATTTTTCTTCTGGAAACCAATAGGACACAGAGCAAGCTGTGATGTTATTTGGTTGTTGAGTTGAGGGTACAGAGACAAGGGGCTAAGATCCAAAAACTGGTCCATGATGATCGATCCTTGGAAAACAAACTCGTACATTCTTCACTACACCACTTAGTACTTTTCAAATTATTTTCTTTTCTTAGTTACATTTATTAAAAATATTATACAAATTATAATAGTTGTTCCACTACACTCAACACGTTTCATATCGCTTAAAAATTCATGTCAAATGAATGAACTTTAAAGCGGACAATACCTGAGATAATTAACCTAGTAATATTATCTTAATAGACTTGAAATCAGAATATTAATACCGTCTGTGAAAATCAAACCCAAATATTACTATAAATAATATATATATATATATATATATATTACTGTGATATTTTTTAAATAAATATTCACTATTTAATATATAAATATCATATTATATAGTATATAGTGAAGTTTAAAGTTGACGTTATTTATGTTGGAATTGTTTTACCCTATTAGAAAATTACGATATTTATAGTTGATATAAATTACAGGTTTAAAATCATCATTTTATACAAGATATTATATAATGCATGCTAGGACGGACGGTTTGTAATAAACTCTCATATTATATTTTGTGGCGGTCATATCTATGAACATACACAAAATCGCTACACACATATATTTTAACGAATATAAACATCATTTTATAAAAAAATAACAATCACCACATACACATTTATTTGTAATGTATAGATAAAAGTAACTCAAATGCATATTATATTTTTTTAAATTTAAGTATAAATTTAACAATTTTAGTAAATTCATATCTTTTTATTTTTAGTAAATTCATAAACTTAAATTTATTTATATTTTATTTTTTTTTTAAAATTATATTTATTCTACTGTTGTTTTTATATTTATAACTCTTTTGCATGTGTGATCTTTATACTTATAATTTCCATCTTATTTAATTTAATTCCATACCTATATTACTGAAGCACCCAGAAATAGATTTTCATTCCATGTCTTAATGGCTTATAGCAGTTTTAGAATTAATAGCTATTGCACTTAGGTATTGTTAATGGTTCCACACTACTCTGGTTTCACCATAAATTCATGTCCCTAACATATCTCATATTATTAGGCTAAAATACTCCTTATGCACATTTCATAGCCCTTTTCAACTTTAATTCACATTTTATTTGTAGCCTTTATAATATTATCCTTCTCAAACACTAAATAAGAATTATCATATAAGAAAATTTATCATTTGAGTAATATATAGATACTAATGATAATAAAGATATTATGGTTTTAAAATTATTTTTGTAAATACTAAATTTAACTAAATATATTAAACTATACTAGTAATGTGTTTCAGTTATAATAAAAATCAACATTAATAAACATAATTTTATTCTGTATAATTTATTAAAAAACTATTTTATTTTAAAATAAATAATTTAAGAACTTTTGTTTAATGTTGCAAAATTTTACAATTGTTATAACTTTGTCTTTGTTAAAAAAAATGTTATTAAAAGTTTTTAGTAATATTTTTAGAGTTTTACAAAATATTTAAATTAGAAATATTTTTGGAATGCTGCCTTTATTAAAATCAAAATTTTTAAAATGTTGTGTTTTTTATTAAAAAAATCTTACTACAAATTTTTTAAAATAAATTTTATAATTTATTTTTATTAAACAAATGTTACTAACAAATTTTAACAATATTTTTAAAATTTTATTTTCTATTAAAATTAAAATTACTTGGAGTTATTCAATTTTTCACATTAAAAACAAAATATGAAATTTTAAAGTGAAACCAAACATTGTTGAGTTTGGGTATTGCATTGCATAATTGTTTTTCACATTATTCTTCTAGTTATTTATGTTTATATTCAAGATGACGAGTTTTCTTGTTCCTACAAATTTATTTGAGACTGAATATTATCTATCGAATTTTTCTTGTTTTTCCTTTTAGGTCGACTATCCTTCTATTATGTTCGAGGCAGGAGGGGTACCTGCAAAGATACTTCAACGCTCAAGTCAGTTGAGGTCAATATCAATAGTATAGTTCAAGATTCAAAATAACATTCCCTTTATACTACTCTGATGGGTCTTGTCTTGCCAAGATGGCTCAAACAGGCCCAATAGACGTTGATATCGTCTTATTATCTCTTTAATTGAGATTAATATCCTTATCTAAGTATGGTGTGGGTGCTGGCTTTTGTCGAAAGGCCGCTAGGCTGTTTAGATGGTCAGTCATTCGGTTTTCTGGCATAACATTTCTCTTATAAAATTATGTTAGTTGTCACTTCAAAATCTAAACTTTTTGGAAGCCAAAAGATGGGATGAGTAGTTCACTCCAAGAAAATAATTGAATAGAAACCAATTTTAGAAACAAAAAATAGTTAGTTGTTATATTGACTAAATTAGAAACTATTTTAGAGACTAAACAAAAATTGGTTTCTAAATTAGTTTCTATTATTGATAAATAGTTTCAAAATTAGTATTTAATTAACTACCAAAGTTTTTTTGTTACCAAATTTAGAATCAACCAATAATTTTTTTAGTCTTTAAAATGTTTTATAATTTAGTCACTATAGCAACTAATTATTTTTTATCTCTAAAATTAATTTATATTTAGTGGTTTGTTAAATGGGGTCATTAATATTGATTTGTAGCCTAACTTATAATTACTATTGGCCCTCTTAGTCTAGTTCATAATCTGTTATGTCCAATATAGTTTACGAGTTGAGGTTAAGAACAGTTTAAATATACCTTTCTCTCTTATTTTATTGAGACGTTTTTTAAGAAAAAAAATCGTGACGGAATTTCAAACTCTAAAACAAACAATACCTCATATGCAATGATTAATATGATATGATATAAATCTAAATAAAAATAAATTTAGATATTAAATTAAGAGTTTGTGTTTAAGTTTTATGAATGCAGTTAAAATTGAAATTCCACAAGAAAAAATCTAATATATTCTTTACTTAAAATTAATCATCTGAATAGTCTGCATGAATATTGATAAAAATTAGTCAATAAGTCATATTCAAGTCAAGTTTCTTATTTCAAAAAAAATTAGCAGTTAATATAGTTTATGAAGTTAAAGAGAAAAAAAAAAGTTTTAAAATCTTGCACCGAAGAGTCAAGTCATCAAGGATACAATTATAATTAAGTACTCTTTAAGGCAATTTAATCGAACTTTCATAGAAAAGTGAACTAAAATATTAGACTATGTCCAATTTTTATAAATAGGATCAAAGTTTCACTTAAGACAACTGTTATTATAAGATAGAAGGGAATAATTATTTACACTCAATTATTTTTTTGACTAAACCTCTAAGAATGTATATACCAAACACATCTTTGTTAAACCTAAGTATTCTTGGAACTTAATCACTATTAGTCAAATACGAGTATTTTTTGGAAAATAGTCACTTGTACCCAAGATCGAATATTCTTTAGAATACACTCCTGATTAAGAGCGAGTATTTTTTGGAATGTAGTCACTCCTAGCTAGGATTGATTATCCTTTGAACTCACTCACTTTTGACTACATCACTTTGATTACACAAAGGTTGTGATTTAAATAATCACAAAATTCGTAAAATGGGTTTAAGATGATAAATAATCTTTTAGGTTAGGAACAATGTTCTTCTTCACGAATACAAGGCTAAAGAATACTTAAGATTACAAGAGTTTGTTATTGTTCTTGTGGTGTCATGGATCACGTCCCATTAGTTTAAGACCTATGTAAATAGAATAAAAGTGAATATGAAAATAATCTTAACAAAGAATAAACATTAAATATAGAAATCTCATTATTTTCTCCTCATATTTTTATAATATACCATAAAAAAAACATCGAATAGAAACCAATTTTAGAGACAAAAAATAATTCATTGTTATAATGACCAAATTAGATACTATTATAAAGACTAAAAAAATTATTGATTTCTAAATTAGTTTCTATTATTGATAAATAGTTTTTAAATTTAGCTATCAAATTTTTTTTCTATCAAATTTAGAATCTAATTGATAGTTAAAATTTTATATAATATGAGAGTATTGAAAGGGTTTGGAAGTGGATGGATTGTTTATTGAAATAAGGAAAAGATTTTGATTTTTGAGTTTAAGCATAAATAAAGAGCATTAAATGGGTCCCACTCAGGTGCGATATGAATCGTTTAGGAAGAGAATAATGGGAGAGGTGCTGTCAAGGCCACACAACACCGCACAGAGACAGAGTGGCTTTCAATTTGTGGCTGAGAAGTAATCTTTCAGACCAACAAAATTGACAAACACACATTTATTGTGTCACTGCTTCTGAATTTTTAACAATAAATAAACAAACATATGCATCTCTCTCTCTTGGATCATGCAAAACAACACACCTTCAACTTCAATTATGCGAACGCTTTGTGATGCTTGTGAGAGCGCCGCCGCTATCGTTTTCTGCGCCGCCGATGAGGCCGCCCTATGCCGTGCCTGTGATAAGAAGGTGCAATTCTCCACCCTTTTCTTTCTTACTCAATCAACTATTCATTCATGTTGCTCCCTCAATGTCTCTTATATACTATCTTCTTTTCTCAACCTTTCATGCTTTTTTTACATTCATTTTATCAATTTTGTTCTTTTTAGTGGAAGTTTTCGTCTTTTTTTCACCCACAAAGCTTTAACCAAGACTTAACAATGTTGAAATTATTGAACCAAATGCTGTGTGACATCCCTTAATAAAGTCTGGTGTTTGATCCTCCCTTTAGTATGGAAAAGGGTCAACTATACTTCTGGATTATACATGACCTTGTCTTTTCAAGGTAAAGAGGTTATTTCTGGATTTGAATCTATGACGAATCGGTTACCAAGGCGCAACTTTAGTGCTGTGTCAAGGCATACCACTTGGTTATGCCAAAAAGTGTTGGAATCATTGGCTGAACTTCGAGAAAGCAGAAAGTTCCTTACTAAAAGTAAGTACCTATGGGCTGTTATGCCTAAGTGGTACTTCAAATTGAAGGACTTGAATTTAACTCACCTATTTTGATGTTGCTTCATAATAGGTAAATGCTTTTTTTTTATCAAATTATCTTTCTTTGGACTTGGGTAGTTCTGAAATCCAAGTTGGTTTAATTCGTGTCTTGGCTTTTCCTGGTCAAAATCTTTCAAAGGTTTACTTAATGTCTTGGCTTTTCCTTTCCTGGTCAAAATCTTTCAAACAGTGGCTCACAGTTTAAACTATGTTGGGGTGGCAGGTTCACATGTGTAATAAGCTAGCAAGCCGGCATGTAAGGGTTGGTCTAGCAAGTCCAAGTGATGTGCCGCGCTGCGACATTTGTGAGAATGCACCTGGTAGATACTCTTCTTTCACTATCCTCATTCTGATTCTCATATTCTTTTTCCTCATTTGCTGTTTTTTCCTTTGAATCTGGATGCAGCTTTCTTCTATTGTGAGACAGATGGAAGTTCCCTCTGCTTGCAGTGTGATATGATAGTTCATGTTGGAGGTAAAAGGACACACGAAAGATATCTTCTTTTTAGGCAGAGAGTTGAGGTATGTATTTCTCTCCTTGCAAACATGAATTGGCCATGGTTTAGGAGGGTCTTAGTGATGCCTTTTGTTTTAAGAAAAAAAATTAATGTCTGCTTGCAACATAGTTTCCAGGAGATAAACCTGGTAAGTCAGAAAACCCAGCTTCACAGCCTCTGGATCCAGGTGAGACTAAAAGAGGACAAAATGCACTGCCCAAAATAAAAATGGGAGAGAAACAGCAAAATTACAGGATGCCTCTGATTCTGACGCCAGAACCCAATGCTGATGAGCATGCCATGATGGGAACCAAAATGATTGATTTGAACATGAAGCCTCAGAGAATACATGAGCCAACATCAAATAATCAGGTTAGGATGCATGAAAAGTAATTTTTGCCTTACTAGTTAGAAAGTATGTTCTGCTATGGGTATGTTGCACATAAATGTAATCATTTCAGGTACTTGCATATATTGCAAGCACATCTCCTCTTTAAAGTCTTACTAGGATAATGAATTTATGAAGTTTTGACTCAAATAGCAGAATTTCATCTTACTACACTTGAACCTGGATCATTGCCTTGAAATTGTTGTTGCATTCATCTCTAGTGTTATGTTGTCTTCAATTAGTTATCGTGTTAAACGATTAACTAAACGTCATTTAAAGCATGGCTGTCATGGCATCATTCAACCTCGGGTACCTAGTTGTTTAGTGAATAAGCAGTTTAGCAACCTCCAAGGACTATTAGTATGTTTTCCTAATTGTGGGATGGAAAATCCTTCAGATATATATTGACGTAAAGAAAAGTTACACTGGTAAAAAGGAATTTTACATACTTTTAGGAATTGCTTCTTCCTTCTGAAGTAGGGACCAGTAAATCCTGGCAAAACATTAGAAATTGATTTCTCTATATGGTAAGAACCTGTTGTAACGCTGGGTCAATGTTCCGCCTAACAACACTGAAATTTCTGCTCGTCTGTTGCTTAACCATTGTTTGGTTAGAGAGTTGAAGTAAAGAATGATATAGAGAACAATTTAAAGACCCTTTTATGACTCCCATTCTATATCCCTCCTCTTTTCATCTAGAGTGCAGTCAACCGGTGACTAAGAAAGTAAAGTAGAACCATGTAACTTTTGTACTACTACACATATCCATGTTACAGTATGCATAACATGTAGTGGCATACACATTTCTCAGGAATGTTTGTCTATCTTGGCAGCAATAAATGCAGTTGCAACAGGATCATACACCAGATATCTTTAAAGTGGAAAGGCTTTATATATTTCTCATGCATTGCCATACTACTGTGTTCACAATCCTATTCTCTCAAATGTGTTGGATCATCAAGTCATTTGAGGAGTATGGTGGAGACCAATTTCCTATTTTAACACATATGTTACTGCTTAGCATTGTTAACTGTAAATCTTTAATCCCCATGCAAAGGATTGTGTGGTAACTTTTAAGGTTCGAAGGATTTTTGTGCCATTGAAAAAGCCAACACGTTGGAATAACGGCAATTAATCTTTTTATTTATTCATATTATTGAAATTATTTTATGACAATGAATTAGAGGTTTAATATCTTTTATATTTCTTATAAAGTTCAAAGTGGTTTTGTCAGTTGTAAGATTCAATATCATGATAATTGTAGTCTTTTAAATCCATTGATTTTGTTCTCAAAAGGCTGGAAGTTGTGTTTTAATGGTGGCTAACAGAAACATATATCCAATGGAGTATACATAGAACAATCACGAGAGACTATGTGAGACGAGAATACATTCTTTCTACAATATTTTTTTCTGTCTTTCTTTTGGAACTTTTTTGGGATTGTTTTCTTTTAGAATTTTCTGGGGATTGTTTGTGAAGTTTCAACATGTTTGATCTTGAGTGCATAGGTTGAAACACGCAGTGTATAAACCTTGATGATCAAACTGAATAAAGGGTTGCACCACAGATCACTTGAATTGAATTTGCTTACAGGGAAGTCTTATTTATCACGACACAACACAGTGTTTCTCTTATATTTCCAACAAACACGGGGTAGGGAAGGGTAGATATAGAGAGTATAATAACTCAAACTTTAGCCAAACCACCTATGGTGGTAGATTGTCGCATCTGAAATCTTTTATTTTTTTCTAGTTCTTTGATTGATTGATTAAGACATTTTGTTTCAAGGTTGGAAGTAGAAGTAGCCTTGATTTCTAGCTTTACTTGTTTATCTTCAAAAGACTCTGTTGGCTTATTACACATGTGGAAATATTGAATTATTGAGCACTTGTCTATCTCTGAAAGGCACCATCATTTACTACTATAATGATGACCTTCACTGTTGCAACTACTTATTTATGTGTCTCTCAGCCATTCGGGGAACCGAAACATATTCAGTATCTAATTGTCTCTTCCATTTTTTTCTTTTCATTCATTTACTTTCATGACCCTTATCTCTTTGCTTTGGAGCACATCTTTCTTGAAACTCAAGAAAGGGACATCCTAACAAAAGATGGTGCAAATTTTCTCTCCTTTTATTGTATTGGTCCAAAACACCAACTACAACAACGACAACACATGGAACTTGGTTGGCATTACTCTGTTTTAGTCTGTGGTCCCTCCACTTTAAATCAATGCTCAGCAGGGATACTACCCTATGGTTAATATGCTTCGAAAGGTATATATAATTGAATGACAGAGAAACTAGTGTGTAAGCAGCATTTTTTTTCTCTGCTTTCTTAATGGGGTCTAAAAAGTCAGAATAATTATGTAAAAGAGAGCTAGTCTAAGATAAAACGTGCAAAAAAGTCCACATAGTTTGGTTCAGATACTAATAAAGTTTGAATCAATTACTTCATTCCATCATTCCAAAAAAAATATTTTAAACATACTTCATTTTTTGAAATATATTTTGATTCAATGTTAAATAATTTGTAGTTGCACCATCTATTTAAAAATAGTTGGACATTAAAGAATGATTTTTTAAAATACTATTTGTAATGATAAAATTGTTATATTAAGATTTTTAGAGTAATATTTTAATGTTACATATTTGTTACTAACCTCTATATATATGTATAGGTCCATTAACCTAAATTTTAAAATGCTTTATTTCAACCTTTATAGTCAACCAGTTTTTTAACTTTAATTTTTCTCCCTCCCTCTCTCTCTCTCTCGGTTCCTCACTTTTTATTTTATTTTATTATTATTATTATATATTTATCCTTATTATTATTACTATATTGAAGTTTAATAATTTTTCTTTTGATTTTTTTAAACTAACTGATATCTCAATTGAATAATTGATATGAAATTGTTATTTAGGAAATAACAATGTGTAGTTCTATTTTATTTTCAGTCCTATTTATTCACACTTTTCTATTATTTACTTTGCAAAATTTGTTAATTTATATTTCTTATTATTTTTATTATTATATTTTTACACTTCATAGAATTGCAATGGAAAATGTAAAATATAATATATGAATTTGGTTTTAAAAAAAATGAAAAAAAGGATAAATGTTCAAAAAATTAACTCAGTCTCAATGTGGTGTTCTTGATAAAATTGTTACTCAGCATGAAAAGAATTTAGCAATGAGTTTAGTTGATGAATAAGTTAGCGAACAATCTGTTACAGATGATATTGACAATACTAATTGGCTCAATTCTAATAGAAAAAACATAAATTTTAAACAAATATAATTTATTAGAAGACTATTAAGCCACATAACCTATAAATTCAAATTCTTGAAACTATTTATGATTCAAGGCATGGAAAAATAGAAAAACTTTAGTAGAGGTTTATGATAGTAAGATTCTAGTTAAATATGACAATTTTCAGTTTCTGAAAGATAAAAAGTAATATACTTTTATTTTATTCATATTTTTATGCAATGATATTGTCAAATGAAGAAATTTATGATAAGAAAATAACAAATATTTTAGAGATTTAGATAATAAGTATTGTTTTATTTTGAGCTATTTTGCCCAAAGAATGTTGTTCAACTAGTAAATTATGGGACTAGAGATTAGAAAAATCTTGGTTACAAGTTCAACAATCATGAACACAAATGCATTGAAGTAGTAGAAATAATGAGGGGGAAAAAGACCATCGCATATAATTTGGAAGAAAATATTAATAAAGAAAAGCAACATAATAAAAAATAAAGACTCTTATGTTAAGGTCACATTTAACTTTTAAAAAATGAATTGGAATGAAATAGTCTCTTTAACAATTGTGTATTATTTTGTTTGATTCATATGCCTAATAAATTTGTTTGATCCACATAACTCCAAACATGTGACTTGGCCTACACATTCATATGCCATATTATAGCAATAGCATAACAATAAAAACTGAAAACCTTTCGGGAGAGAAGGAAAAAACCATACCTTAAGAGATGAAAACCTAATTGACATTGTGTGTGAGATGTCTCGTAGTTGTCATGTTCCAAGCTTGAAGGAGGAGAAACCCTAAAGTAAGGTGAGATGAGTTTTGTTCATGGGTGTTACATGTTCATGTGTGAATTTTAAAGAGTAAGTTTTCATCGTCATAGTTGTCACATGCAAACTTGAAGGAGGAGGTGAGATGAGCTTGAAGGAAGAGGAAACCTAAGGTGAGTGAGAAGATATGTCTCATTTGATAATGGAGTCATTAATATATATAAATTTATTGACACACAAATTTAAAATTTGGCATTTTCTTGCAATAGAAAAATGAAGGGATACAATTTCTCACCCCTAATTCCAAGTAGGTTTACCAGTACAAATTAAGTGTTCAAGACCTAAAACTTGACTTAGTACTTAAAATGTTAAGTCGGTGTAAGGATATTTAAAGTGTGAAGTTGAGCTAAAAATAGTTGGAGCTAAAGAAAATATTTGAGGTCAAGTCATTATAGGGACAAGGTTAAATTTGAGATGCTCAAAGTATAAGAATGAATAAAATATTGGGTAAGATTAGAGGTGTCAAACAATCTGGCCTAACCTGGTGTAATGAATTGCCTAATAAATTTATATTAGCTCAACCCATATTATAAATACAATATAATTTTTTTTGGCTCAAATCGACCCTATATCAGATCAAGTGACTATTTTGGTTTGCTTTAAAAGTAATAAAATAATTTTAAATAAAAAAATAAAAAATATATGTATTTTAAAAATTTAAGTTATATTAATGAAATTAATTGTAAATTTTATATATATACTGATGTGATATATAAATTATAATACATATCTTTTAATAATTTTTTTTAACTTTTATTATAATATGTTTTACTTTTTTACATATAATTATTATTTTTAAGAATGAGTGGTTTATAAGTGTAGGGTTCGACTTGATTGAACTAGATTATTCACTAGAGACTTCGTCATATAAAGACTTCAAGCTTAGTTTATGTTCTCGTCGGTTGACTTCGAACGGATTGAATGGGTAAGTTACTCTTCTGCTTTGTCTCCAATTGTTGCTTCAAGGTGCCGCTTCGCTAGGATAAAGGGGTTCTACCTGTTGATCACACTCCGACGATCAAGTCAGTGAGAACATTCAAATATCAAATTAGTTTCAGTCTTAATTATTCAGAAACAACGTACCTTTACCGGGGATCTCAAGCCCTTTTTTATAGATATCCCCTCTACAACTTCTACCAATGAAAGTATAACCTCAACAAAAAGCATATAACCATAACAGAAAAATCACTTGTTCACGTGCACCTCTAATCTTCAAGTGTTAACAACAAGAAAATATTCTATTTACATGTACACTATTATTCTCGGGTGCTAACAACATTATTCTCAACAACTTTTTATTTGTATTTAACTAACATATGTATTACAACTAGAATAAAATACCTATTTTATCTTTAATTATTTTTCCTGAGCTGACTACCAATATCCGAATCAAACTCATGATCCACCCTTTGGCCCATACTTGTCCAAAACCCGAGCTGACCACACCCAAGTGCTTGGACCGAGATCCCGAATACTCCTGTCGAGTACAGTTTATAGTATTGCAACTATATTTTCCTTTGACACCTACCTTAATACCTTATCGTCAAGGTTAAAAATAATAGCATTGTAAGTTATTTTCAACAAAATTCTCTTATCCTTCCCAGCATCCCAAAATCTATCTTGGATTCACTTTCGAAAGGCCTTGTTGAAAAAAAGTGCACACATTGTAAATCACCATAATCTAAAATCATTGACTTTAGTAAACTTCTCAACTTCGTACTTTGTATAAGACATAATTGAATCAAAGAACCTTATTCATCATATAATTTTGTTATGTATTTTGGAAAAGTTCACCAAACTCAAGAACACCACAATCAACAAACATGACAATAATATTAAAAACATTAAAAACATTGACAAGAAATAAAAAAGAAAGAATAAAAATACACAAGTTAGACCGGTTCATCAAGATTATTAATGAACTTACTTTAATATGCATCCACAAACAATTCACTATAAAACAAGTTCTTCTTCCTCAAAGTCACATAAAAAACTTCAGATATTATAACTCAAACATTTCTATCTCAAATGAATGCTCTCTCACAATGTTAGTGCATTCACACAATGTCCTATATGTATAAAAAAAATTATAACTAATTTTGTGAATCATGTCATTAGTCACTTCTATATAATATAAACATGTTTTTCACATTAATACAATGAGCTAAAACGTAGACAACAACCTATAAGTCTGTATACGTTTCTAGTTGGTAGCAGAGAGAATCAACGAGAGACAATGCATCCTATGTTCTATACAAGATTAATAAGTAGAATATTAACAACCTTTACAAAACTTATTTACTAATCTAATATCAATGGTCTTCAATATGATTATTGCATGACTAGTCAAAATGATTGTAGAACCATTGTGTAATGTTGGTTTGCAAGTAGCCACAATTTGTATGGTGCATGTGGAAGGAAAGAAATAAATGCGTGGTAGAGGGGAAGGGTTTTGTGATGAGAGCAATACAAATAAAATTCCATGGTTAAAAATAGTATAAGATCGCACATACATATAAAATTCCATGATTGAGAATAGTATAAGATCGCACATAAAATGAAGAATCGTGATACTTTGACACCCACCAAACAAAAACACATATTTTTTTTAACAACTTAAAATAATAATATTTTAATCATATTTATTTTACTTTTTAACTTAATTTTTTTAATATATATATTAAAATGAGTTGTAAAGTTTATATATTTTTTTCTAGGAATGTAAAAGTATTATCTTTCTATAATGAATTGTCCTATGTTTATTCATGGTTTTATTGTCCAAGTCTCTATATATTTAAAGTATATAACAGGATGAAAGGGACAACTTGAAAATACATTAAGTTGATAGAAAAAAAGATTTCCACGATGAATAGATATAATTTAGCTATATGTATGTATTGTTTTTGTTAACATAATTTTTTTTTTATTCTTGTATTTTTTTTAATAATATTTTTTTCATGTGATAACAAATTATTGTTGTTATTTGAGGTGTCAGTTTAACTTAAATGTCAAGTTGTATAATAATATCTAACATAAATTCATATATATAAAAGCCAAAACAAACTTGGTATAGTATCAAATACGAGAGCATGCATATTCCCTTAAATTAGGATATCTTGTTGTGTGCACGAATATGGTTTGCTTGTGAAATTTTTTATTGCTTTCTTTAAATGGTGGTCACTCTAACAACGATCAAAGTGTTTATATTGAACTATTGTAAGTAAATTTTGTATTTCTCTAATTTGCATGTGTTTTCCGTTCAGTATTACAGTTAAGAGATGTTCCTCTTCTTTTGGCCCTCTCACATTGCATGGGGAAACAGAAGCCTCTATCATTTTTTCCCACAAGAAGAACCAGAGATGCTTTTAGTTAAGAGTTTGAGAAGTTCAAATGAGAAAGAAAAAAAAAACCAATACGTTTTAGGACAATTTAGGATGTAAATAGATGAGACAATTTACTATGTCTTTTTATAATTGTAAAATGTTATTATGTTAAGTTAGATACTGTATTATGAAATCATATATGATATTAGCCAAAAACACATCAATAAACATGTTTTAAATCCTATTAAAAATACATGTCTATTAGCTTAATTAAGATATCAGGTTTTATAGTAATGTTTAATTAATTTTTTTAAAAAAAATAGGTCACATTCCTGTGTATATAATTTTTATTATGTCATGTGTATGTCCATTACTATTATTATTTATTTTATGTAAATTTATTTATTATAAAAAAATAATTAAATATATTATTTATTGTACATTATAATAAAGTTATGTTGTAAATAAAAAAGGTTTGATGAAAAAATCATTTTTGAAAAATCTCAAAAATTTTCCAAAATTCTCAAATTTTTTCCGATAATTCTCGAAATTTTTCCGAAATTTTTTCATGGTTCAAAAAAAGAAAAAAAGAAGAAGGTTTGATTGTATAAAATTAAATATTAAATATTCTAAATACTTAGAACTTAACTGTATATAATGTGAACAATTATTCTTGTAATCTATATATGTAGTAGTCACTTCCTATTAATTTTTTTTCTCCACTATGTTTTAATTTCTTTTTTATTTTTAGTATCTTGATATCACTGTGAATTTTGCATTATGACTCTACAATATTATTAAGAATAAAAAAATAAAACAATATGTACATTAAATAGGGAGTTTCTATCATATATTATTATAAATTATAATTAAAAAGTTATAAAAAAATTAAAATATATTCTAATTTTGTCCTTTTGAATTATTTCATATTTAAGATATTAAAAGATAAAAACCGGATGAAAGGGTTAAAAGAAAGTTACGTGTATTTTACATAGAAAAAATATTATTTATACTTATATATAGAGAGGATTTCTGTTTTTTTAGTATACACAATTTTTTTTTTCAGATTCTACCTTATTTAATATATCTTAGGATATCAGTACAATTCAATTATTACGACTTTGATTTTTTTTTTTTAATTATGTCATGTATTTTTCACTTGAAATTAACATGATTACATCATCAATAATAATAAAAATAAATATTAATTTATGTTTATAGATTCAATTTTTATGTTGTTGTAGGATTTAATTTTTTATTTTCTTCATTCTTAAAAAAATAATTTTAAACTAAAAATTTTAAATTTATTATTATTTTTTATTTTTATTTTATAAAAACTCATTTCTTTATTCATTAATTATATTTCTAACTATTTTAAACATTAAAAATATTTACTTTTTAATGTATTCAAAATTAAAATTATAAAAAAAAAATAATTTATTTATTTATTTTTGAAATGGTACTAGATAGGGAAATAAAAAATAAAAGGATGCTAGATAGGGAAATAAAAACAAAAAGGTGCTAGTTAGGGAAATAAAAGTGTAAATGGTACTAAATAGGAAATTTACCTCATGTTATGAGATTATTTTTGAATTTATTTTTATTAAATAAATTTATCTAACACAAATATTTTAATAAAATGAAATAATAATAATAATTAATAATAAAATAAAATTTGAATAAAAAAATATATACTTATTTATAATAAACAAATTATATAATAATAATAATTATAAATATAATAATACTATTTACATTTAATACAAAAGGATTTTCTAATTACAATTTTTAAATTTATGAATATTTAAATTTTCTATTTCCATATAACAATTGACAATTTTTTACATATTCAAAATTTTGCATGTAAATTATTTTTTCGTCAAGTAACTCGTATTTTTTTTTTCCAGAAATTAATTCTCGAATTGTATTATATTATACTACTAATATTTTTAATTAATCTAAATTTACACAAAAATATATAATATTTGATTATTTTATTTTTTATAAAGACAATGGTAAATTTGTAGTCTTACATTTTACATTTTTGAAAAAAATAAAAATACTTCCACAACATCACATCACTAACAAACTTCAATAAACTTTCTCACAAATCCACTCTAACATACTCAATCTAAACACACTAACTTTCTTCACACTTTTCTTTCAAATCCTCACACATCTATTCCCTCAAATCCTCACACCTCTACTAAGACCTTCGTCATATCCCCTGCATGTTCCTCATCCTTATTTACATAACCTTTTATTTTATCCTTCTCTTTCATAAGTTTTCGCCTCTTTACTGCAATACAAAATTGGTTTTCGTCTCTGGTTCTTTAAACCATCCAAATGATTGTAGTATGGAAATAATTGAAATAAGTCATTCTGTATGCAAAATGATTGTTAGTTTTTTTTCAAAGATTGATAGGTTTTTTTCAAAATTTATTGTTGTTTTTGTTGTAGATTGATGTCTACTGTAAATATTTTCAATGTGTTGGTGAAGTGAAATCTCAAATTGAACTATACAAAATTATTATTAGTATTTTTTCAAAGATTGATAGTTTTTTTCAAAATTCGTTGGTGCTTTGATTGCAGATTGATGACCAGTGTAACTACTTCCAATATGTTGATGAAGTGGAACCTCAAATTCAACCAATTTTACTTATAACATGACTTATTCTAATAATTTTCATATTATAAATATTTGGATAGTCTAAAGTTTAGACCAGAAACAAAATCAATTTTTTATACTACAAGAGGGACGAAAAACATATTTAACTCTAAAAACATATAACCTTTTAATCATCTCCCTTCAAATAATATAACATATTACTTCAAATTTACTAAGAACTAATAATCCATAACACGTTTGCTTAATGTATAACTAGAGAAGCTTTTATCATTTAAGATATCATAAAATGTCACGAATATGAGAACTGAGACTGTTCAAAAGATATACATAACAAGTCCTACGTCTTGGATCCATATATAAAAGTTAAAAAAAAAACTTATTTATCTTTTTATATTATAGTTATTGTGATTAGAAATTCAAGTAAAAAAATATTAAATATTCTCTTGTACAAAAGAACATAATTTTTTTCTAAAATCAGCCCTCTAGTTCCCTTCCACTTCCTTTGGAACTAAAAACAAAATCCTTCACATATTTTTTTTTCATCCACCTTGATAATCTTAGTGGGAGAATGAACATTTCTGCATTCCATTTATGAGTACAACACAAATCCAACATGAAATTGCATTTTCATTTATTCACATTTATTTATTTTTATTGTGCTGTGGATTTTAGTACCCCCCACACACTTAAATATCATGGCCTTCTAAATAGACTCAACAGTATTCTACTTTCAGAGAGAAAGAACCAAAGTATCAATGAGGATGAGAGAACATGATGGGGTGATCACAACAGCGTTAACGTTGTTGCTGTTTCTTTCTTTTCCTGCGTTCAGTTACGGACTTCTTCCTCCTCGTACGCTGCTCAGTAAGCTGTCTAAGGGAACTTTTCTCACCACTCGGGAGCTCTGGTTTCACCAAACCCTAGATCACTTCTCTCCCCATGTCTCTCTTTCTCTCTCTCTCGCTCTCAATACATATATTTCTCTGCAAATGTAAAGTAGAATTGAATTTCTTAACTTCCATGCTAACCCTTTACATTATTGTGGAGTTAAACTTATCAAGCCAACTTTTATTCCAAGTTAAGGAGAAAAAATAGTTTATAGTTATTCTAATTTCTTTCTGGTTGGAGATCCACGTCGACTAGAGATTAGGACTTTCATTGTATATAAGTGGGTGCAAACTTCATTTCATGAGTCGGTTTTATGGGATTGAGTTAGGCTTAAAGTCCACTATGTAATATGGTATCAGAGCGAGTGTTTGCTGGGCTTATCAGGTCACCCCTCAACGTGAGGGAGTGTAAGTGAGTGCAAATTTCACTCCATGAACCGGTTTTATGGGGTTGAGTTAGACTTAAAGTTTATTTTTTAATATTTTTTTTTTGACAAATTCTTTGAATATGGCACACCCTATTGAGTAGGATTGTTTTGTGTTTTTTTGGCACATATGTTAATCAAGTTGTGATGAGGTTTGCACTGCAGGATCACCGTGAATTTGCGCAACGATACTATGAGTTTGTAGAATATTTTGAGATTTCTGATAGACCAATTTTCTTGGTAATCGGTGGTGAAAGTGAATTGATGGGGATTGAGAATGACTATGTTGGTGTAAGTTGCAAGTGTTGGTACACATTTTTATTGCTTGCATTCATCACTATATCTCTCTCTCCTAGTATACCCTACTCTCTAGCTACTTCATTTTTCATGTTTTTTAAGATTAATATTTTTTTAAAATTTCAATATAATAGTTATATAATTTTGTATTGTACTTATTCTTCTCTATATTTTGGTTGTTTCCTTTTTATATGTCTTTTAATGTTATTTTAAAAAATAAAAATATTTTTTTAATTTTAATGAAATAATTATAGTGTTTTGTTTTATTCATTTGTTTATCTATCTAGTATAATAAATATACGTTGTAAATTATTTAAAAATTACTCCAACATTAAAACAAATGTAAAGAAACGAAAAACATATTAGATATTTTCGTGCATTTATTTCTTATGGGGAGGTAGATACAAAAAATTCACAGGAATTTAGTAAGAGATAAGTAACAGGTGGTGGAAGAAAAAAAGAGAGAGAAGTGACTAGTTTATTAATGGTGTGGGATTTCAAAAATTTATTTGCAGCACAATAACCAAGAAAAAATGCAGAACTGGGTCCTTATTCGATTATAGGAGATTTGAGGTATTTTTTTAAACCTCTATTTATAATAAATGAATAAAATAATTAATAAAGAAAATAATAATAATAACATTTACTCTAATTGGTTAAATTGTTTGTAAAAATTATGAAATTGAGAGTTAATAAATAAACACTATGGGGGTAGTGGCAAAGTGCCTTACTAGTAAATTTGTGAACAGTGGTGTAGCTTTTGGCAAGAAAAGATAATATTATAAACAAATCTTCATCCCTTATTTTATTCTATCTATAGGTGCTGGCAAAGAAGTTTGGAGCAGCTATAGTTTCTGTTGAACATCGCTACTATGGAAAGAGTTCCCCATTTGATTCTTTGGAGACACAAAATTTGAAATATCTTTCATCCAAGCAGGCACTTTTTGATTTGGCTGTTTTTCGTCAGTATTATCAGGCAAGTTTGAAGCTGTTTAGATGACTACAGGAACATAGGCAATGCAAGTTATTGGCATTGTCACTTATTACTTTCTCCAAACAATAAATTCAAACATGCATGCAGTAGTTTGAAGTTCTATAGTTTCCACCATGCTTGTTTGATTAATGCATATCTGGTAATTCATCAAGCAATTCTTTGTGTTACTATTTCTTCAGTACTTTTGTAGCTGTCAGTTTAATATACTTCCATCTTTTGTTTGTTTTTTCACTTCAGTTCTAGTTTTTTTATGGTATAAGTCATTTTTAAATAATCCATTGTTGTATATGGTGTTTATTAGATTGCTACTCGTTTTATTTGACTTCTTGCTGTCATTTTCATGTAGAATTCCTTAAATGCAAAGCTTAATGGAACAAAAATTGAAAACTCCTGGTTCGTTTTTGGTGGCTCGTATGCTGGAGCACTCAGTGCATGGTTCCGTCTCAAGTTTCCCCATTTAACATGTGGAAGTCTGGCAAGTTCTGCAGTTGTTCTTTCTGTTTATAACTACACAGAATATGATCAGCAGGTTAAGATAATGATTTTTATTTCATGTATTTTTTTATATGCTATAAATAATTTGAAGTTCCCTTTTATTTTAGTTCAGTCAAATTTTAAGTTGAGTTAGTTATATTGTATCTTTAACATGCAGGTTGGTACCTCAGCTGGTGCTGAATGTAAAGCAGTATTACAAGAAACTACTCAACTCATTGAGCACAAACTTGCAAGCAATGGAGAGGAACTGAAGGCATCTTTTAATGCAGATGATGTATGATCTGTTCCTGTGTTACTTTTTTTGCCGAAGAACATGAATCATGATGCCCAGTAGACTATCTAGTGTGATTTTGATGTTGCATTTTGACCTTTTCCCTGTTTTGAAGCTTGAAAGAGATGGAGACTTTATGTATTTAGTGGCTGATGCTACTGCTTTAGCAGTAAGATCTATGACTTTAGCTGTTACTCTTGGTCATTTCCATCTCTTTTATTCAACTCATTATGCTGTCTTCTCTTTTCTGGATTTTTGAATGTCACAGATTCAAAATGGAACTCCTGATAAATTATGCAATCCTATGGTTAAAACAAAGAAGGCAGGAGAAGACTTGGTGGTATTTTTCATTTAAGATCCTTTTTCAGTATATTATGGAACTGTCAATTAAACTTGGTGAGGAAGGGGGTTGCTAATATAACTTATAAACTACCTCACTACATCAATTGGTCACCATTTGCAAAGGATCTGTTATATCCCTCACATTGCTTAAAAGTGTCAAACTTCGACCTATGCAGTGCTAGGATAGAAACATAGCATAAAAAACCAAAAGCTCTTAAATCTGAGATTGGGAAACTCTTCATAAACTAACTCATAAGGGCTTTTATCCTAATAACTCCAGAAGGCACATATTGGTGATAGAAAGACCTATTTTCTTTATTTTGTTCTTTGGCCATCAAGAAATCCAAATTTCTCTCTTTTATTTAATTTTCTAGTATGGGGTCATAACAGGTAGACCCCATTAGGTCAGTGATTTGCATTGGATTATCCTTCCACATTCAATTATCAATATGAATTCCACTTCCTCTGTCTCCCTCTGGGGCTAGTTGTGTATTTTAGTCCAATACATCTGACGGAAACTATATAATTCAATATGCAGGATGCTTATGCCAAGTATGTCAAAGAGTTCTTCTTTGGAACCTTTGGTTTTAATGTACAGATTTATGACCAGGAGTACTTAAAAAAAACTTCTATCAATGAAGACAGTTCTACTAGATTATGGTGGTTTCAAGTTTGTACTGAAGTTGCAAACTTTCAGGTGGCTCCATCAAATGATAGTATTCGCTCCTCAAAACTTGACACAAAGCAAGTTCTTTATCCTCACTGTTCACTTTCTATACTCTTTGCTCTTATTTAACATATCATTATTGCACTACTCTTTAACATTGTGGTTGTTGGCTCTTTCCTCTTACATTACAGATACCACTTGGACCTTTGCAGAAATGTCTTTGGAGAGGGTGTCTTCCCTGATGTGGATGAAACTAATTTATACTACGGAGGCACAAATATTGCTGGTCTAGAAACTTACTTATGCTTGAACTTGTATTCTCTTTTTTCCCTTCATTCAAATAATACAATAAAAAATTCATAAAGAATATGCTTATATGACCCTCATGGTTCCATTTTTCCTTTTATTTTTTTATCATATATCTCCAGACTGTCATGATTATTTTCCTGAAACACAAACTACAAACTCATTCTGAAAAAAAAAATCTCTTTTATGTTTACATATTTCAATCTGAACCATGTGCATACCATTATAAGTTAGTTCATTAAACATGTATTCTTCACCCTAAAACTTCATTATGGCATCACATTTACATTCTTTTATGCTTTTACTATACAAAGCATCCTGAATTTGACATGATCTCATCCTTCTTTGTGGATGCTTCATATTTTCCATTCTTTTATGCTTTTACTCTTAATATACTATTACACAAAGCATCTTGAATCTGACATGATCTCATCTTTCTGTGCTGTGCGTACATAAACAGGTTCGAAGATAATATTTTCAAATGGCTCACAGGATCCTTGGCGTCATGCATCCAAACAAACTCCATCTACTGATCGTGAGTTACCATATGCTTTTTAATGAATTTAGCAATAACACTCTTTATTCTGGCTATCTTGGTGTGTATTTTTTTCAAGAATCCCAGGTGGGGTTATTTTCTTGAATGTTAGAAGCATGATCTTAGGTTATATATAATGTTCTGTGTTCATTTTGCAATGGCCATAGAGTTTTTAAGTCGTTCACTGAATGCTACCTAATTGTTATTTCAGTGCCTTCCTACACTATCACATGTTTTAATTGTGCTCATTGCACTGATTTACGAGGATGTCCTCTGTTTCCTTTGACCCTTGAAGGTATTTCTACTCCAATTATTGTCATACCTTTGTCAATTGCTTAGTGATAACGATTCTTTATACTTTTCAGGTAATGAGAACTACTGCTCCTCCCCTCATGCAGTTCGCAAAGTCAGGCTACAGATTTCAAAACATATGGAATTGTGGCTATCTGAGTGCGATGCAGGGAAGAGTTATATGTGATTACTATATGTTCACAATGCACTCACCCAAGATGTGTTTATGTATGTACTGCTAAATATACTACTCCATACCAAATTCATATTCATCCATAGCTATTATATATTTAGAAATAAATATGAAAACATGTCACCCTGTTTGTTTATATAATAATAGTATTAACTAATAATAAAAAAGAATTTCAGAGTTATACTTAAATAAAAAGGATTTATTTTTTTTAGAAATTCAAGTGTGGAGTCTAGAATCTTATATTGGGTGGAGATGAGGGAGAAGGACATATTCAAGGAGAAAGACTCACATTATTAATGTATTTGGTTTTGAATTGAAAGTTGTGTCAAAATCTCTTATGTATTGGATGACTCGTAAAATAACTCGAAACTCATCTCATGTATTAACTACCATAAAAAGACGATTAAAAAAAAAATTGATGAAGTGAACGTTGTTCATTTGAATTTCCCTCCTTTTTTAATTATATTGATTAAGAGTGTAAATTAATTTTGTTTGTCACTAATCTTTTGCTAAAAATGGAATGTGTCTAAGTTTATTTTATCATATTATTTTCATAAAATTTAAACTTAAGATTTTATTTGAATTATTTAGGGTTTAGGAATTCCAAATCACATGCATAACATGCAATTAGGTCTGTTTGTTAAGAGAAAGGAAGAGACAAAATAAGGAATAAAGTAAGAGAATATTGGAGGTTTGGTAGAGCATATTGTAAGAAAAGAGTTAAAAAACATGTAAACATGTTATACTTTGGTTCTTTTTATTATCTACTTGCTAAAATCAAGTTGAAATAGATTGTTTAGTCACAATTAAGACATGTTAAAGATCTTTATCCACAAATAATATATAAAATTCTCAATTATATGAATAATTTTAATTTTAAAATCTTATAAATTTCATATCGATTATAAATAAAATTAATATAAAATATATAAATACGATATATTTTTTTCTTACAAATTAATTTTGCAAGAATAAATTATATTTAAATTATATCAGAATTTATCCAAACAAAATTTAATAAACAGTCATCCCTTATCAAATTTACATCCCGCATACCTTATATCTTTCATAAGAGTTTATGTAACAATATTTTTAAACACACTTAAATTCACTTTATCAATATATATAGTTTTTAATAAAAGATTGAAAAGTGGGGTCAAATATTGCATATTTTTCTTTGTGTTGAAATTTTCTTACGCTATTTAATTGAATTAAAATTTTATATGTGTGTTTTAATTTTAAATTTAGTATATTTTTTAATACATTATTTTGGTATATTTTACCAATGCATTTTTATATAAATTTTAAATATTTATACTACATATGAACTTTGATGAAATAATTTAAACCAAAAGAAGAAAATATTAACCCAGAAGTGAAAAAAAGATAAAAAAAAAAATGTATGGATAAATAGACTTCTTAATTTTTGTTATAAAAGTGTATCAATTATAACATGGATAATTGAGTTCTACTCATACTTTTTGTAAGTCAAACTATTTTAATTGAGTTGAAATCGTTTAGATTGATGGTATCTTATCAGTGTAAATTAGCTTATTTTAGTTTTCTGAATTTGAAAGTATTTTTTTTTAATTTCAAAATTCAAAAGTAGTTGTTTACTTTCCAAAATTTAAAAGTAAATTTTTTAATCTCTTCAAATTTAAATGTGAATTTTTATTTTCTAAAATTAATTTTAGCCCAACAAATGTGTTTGTTAATTTTTTTCTAAAATAGCTAATTGTGGTTGTTTTAATGTGGATAAATTGATATTTCTAGAGATACCAAATTTAAATATCCAATAATTGATTATCGAATTGATAAATATAAAAAATAATATAAAAATATTTTTCTATCACTTTAATTAATAAAATATTTTTAATTTGTTCTGTTACGTCCAATATAGTATCACATCGTTTTGGTGTCAAAGTCAAAAGTAATTTGTAAATACCTTCCTCCCTTAACCCACTGATACGTTTTTTAAAGACAAAATCGTGACGAAGTTCACAAACTCCAAAGCAGACAATACTTTGAATGTGGTGATTGATCATATTCGTTAACAACCATGAATGACACAGGAGTTGAAAAGACATCATGAATATCAATTTTTATTTGGTCTCCTAATTAAAGAATAAATTATTGAAGCAAAATCATGACATTTCAAATTAGCGTTTTTTTTTCTTTAGCACATATGTATATATATAAATATATGTTATAATTTTGCATGACATTTGTAAATATACCATATATAACTCCTATGTTAGCTATGTTTTGATTACAATATATCACTATGTGAACTCAGAAATTTTGTGTGGCTTCTCATGTATATTCATATTTGTTAAAATTAACTATAAATTTATACTGACAATATAAGTGTATGAATAATGACATAATTTATTTAGTTTTTAATATTAAACATAATTATATATATATATATATATATAAAAATAAAAAATTGCAGATACACATAGTTTTTACTTTTCATTTTCATGTACACAATTTTTTCTCTGTTTCTATAACTTTTTTTTTCAATTTTATATTTAAAAAAAAAATAACAGTTATCAATTTAATAACTTCACTTCCAAATATAATAATGAAGATTCTCATCATAACTTATTATTTGGTCAGGTAATCGTTATCAATATAATAACTTATTATTTGGTCAGTTTAATAATTTTTATTCCCCTTTAAATTATTAATTATAACATCTTTTAAATAACATATTCCAAACCTCACTCTCTTCTCTCTTTTATATATAGATAGAGACGAGACTATCATTCTCATGTGTCTTTATACTTTTTTGCTTGATATAATTTTATTTATTTATTTCAATTCTTCCATCTTTTATATGAATTATGTTTTTTAGATATATTAAAATAAAATTATACATGCGTGGCGCTGGTCTCTGATATTTTTTCTTGTTTGCATCTCATGTAGCACGATGCATATATTTTAATATTCGAGGTCGGAAGACTCTGCAAAACACTTCATTTTCACAAGGAAACACACACTGAAGCGCAAGCGCGAGAGAACCGAGTATTCATGACCATGAGACAGAAAGACTGGGTGATTGCGACGGCGTTAACGTTGTTGCTGTTTGTTTCTTTTCCGGCGTTCAGTTACGGGCTTGTTCCTCCTCGTACGCTGCTCAATAAGTTGTCGGAGAGCAAATATCTCACTAATCAGGCGCTCTGGTTCGACCAAACCCTCGATCACTTCTCTCCCTATGTATCCCCTTCTCTCTCTAAATACTAAATTAGAACCACAATTTTCAGTGCGTTACACTTCTTTGTGCTTTTCTAATTTTGGAAAATTAATGTTATTGTGTGTTAAGAAAATTGGTCGTTTCACTGCAGGATCACCGACAATTCCGGCAGCGTTACTATGAGTTCCTGGACTATTTCCGGATTCCTGATGGACCAATTTTTTTGTTAATCGGTGGTGAAGGCACATCCAATGGCATAGCAAATGACTATCTAGCTGTAAGCTGAAATTCTTTGACCGAATTTGCACTGCACTCTCCATTTTTTATTTATGAAATGCAGTTTCATTTTCCTAGGAGCCAATTACAATGTCTGTTGCGTTAATTGCTTTAAGACTAAAATACCCCTAATTAGAAGAGAAAGAAATTGTACAGATAAAAAAAGTTAGAAAATGAAAAGGGTGGTTTTAAAATATAGATATTTATGACAGGTTTATTACATCCAACGTTAAACCGTTTTCCTTAATTTTGATAAATTAGGTAATTGAGTCTTGTAATAAGGCAGAGTGAGAGAGAATATATTTTTGTTGGAAAAGGGTACTCATCTGTACTAACAAATATTGGGTTGGCCCGTGTATTTTTCGTCTATGAGGAAGTTAGGATCCACTCCCGAACAAGAGTGAATTTTCTTTTTGCTCCAACAAATAATTATGTGGGTCTTTTTGAAGAAAACGTAATATTATAAACATATTTCCTTGTTATTTTTCGTCCTTAGGTACTGGCAAAGAAGTTTGGAGCAGCTTTGGTTTCTCTGGAACATCGCTACTATGGAAAGAGCTCTCCGTTTAATTCTTTGGAGACAGAAAATTTGAAATATCTTTCATCCAAGCAGGCACTCTCTGATTTGGCCGCTTTTCGCCAGTATTATCAGGTAAGCTACAGTGTTTTTCTGTTGTAGATGATAACAATCTGGTAGAAATGACGCTAGTAAAAAAGTTGGCCTAAGAAATTGGGTTAAAAAAATAGTGGATTGTTTTTTGTTTGAAGTTTTTTAGATGACTAAAAGAGCATGAATAATGCATGCCATTTGTGTGGTTGTGATTGACAAATTTTAAAAAACTGTAAACGTTCATCAGAAATGATTAGTGTGGTTGTGATTGACATTTGGATACAGATTAAGGCAAACGTTCAGTGGGATTGAGTTGATTCTCGAATGATGTTTTCTGTTACACAGTTTACCTAACTTTCATCTATTTAAAATAAGTTAAATTGCATTGAATGAAGTATAAGAAAGATAAATCTTGGATATTCCTAATGTTTTAAAGAAGAAATAATTGATTTTGTACTTTACCTGGGCTTGAAATATGTTATGATTGTACGTGGAGTTTGAAAGAGTATGTATTCCTCTGAATTTGAGGTTAGAGGTGCCTCCTAGAATAAGATATGAGAAAGGAAATATTGACCAGATTCTGCATATCCAAAATAGTGAAGGGTATAAGGCTAAATAGCACGATAGAATGATCGTCTATGTGCTTAGACGTTCTAATAGAAAATATTCAAACATAATACCTAATAGAATGCCATCTCAGCAAAACAGAATCTCCTTATAATAGATGCATACAGCGCCTTTATTCTGTTCACTAATCCTCTTGGACCTACTAGTTTCGGCTGCCTCGTTCTCTGTCACATTATCTCCCCCACCCCATCCACAACAACCTTGTCCTCAAGATTGTAAGCAACTAGTAGGTCATCCCAAGTCTTCCACATGGCATCGTCAGGGGATAAGGCGCCATTGGACAAGGCGAATTTGATAGGAGAGCCATGTGCAAAAGTAGTCTTGAAGAACCAATATTGCCAAAGGAGACACCGCAGGATTGTTGTCAACAAAGAAACATGGAATCTGATCAATGTGAGTAGGAGGTGGACCTGCTGCATGTGCCTTCAGGGGCAGCAGTGAAAAATTGTGTATCTTAGATGAAGGTGGCAGGTCTAAGCAGTAAGCCACAAGGCCTAGATGCCAAGCACTCTATAAGGATCATAAAAGTGCTTAGAAAGCTTATGGCTGAAGCTCCACATAAACCCACAAGTCAACCACAAAACTAAGATCAATATGATGCTTATTTGCTGCAGATTTCATGGACTTTTGTGCCTTAAGGGTTTGTTTGTTTCCGCATGAATACTGTTCATGCGGATAGAAAAGGAAAGAAGGATTGTGTTTGTATCCATTCAAATGTAAGGAAAGAAAGACAAGGATTTGTGGGAGAAGGATAAATTCAGCCCCCTCTATGTAGCAAAGAAAAGCAAAGAAAGATAAAGCAATTCACACAAAAAGTCAAAATTACCCTCATTCTTTTATACACATAAAATAACACTATTTTATATATTACAATAAAAAATATTATATATATTTATATTATAATAAAGATGAAATAATTAATTATAAATTTTATAACATAATAAATTAAATAAATTAATTGATTCTGAAAATCGATTATTTTTTAAAAGTTTGTAACATACTATGTTATAAATTTGATAATATTATACTTAATT
>Ga0123342_1000319_pt1 | contig 72414 bp, 33 predicted proteins | sample Turbeawhitnodule_FD_89960 | JGI IMG/M metagenome (GOLD analysis project Ga0123342, IMG submission 89960) | Root nodule microbial communities of legume samples collected from Mexico - Turtle bean Mexico white nodule | ecosystem: Host-associated > Plants > Roots > Nodule | place: Mexico: Nepantla... | reverse complement strand
TAAAATTTCTAACACTAAAAAAAAAAAAAATAAACAAAAAAAAAAAGAGGAAACTCCAAAAAAACAACTTCCAAAAAAAAAAAAAAAAAAACAACATTGGCCACTCACTACACTAGACTCAATAGAAAAAAAATGAATACCAGGGATTTGACGCGCCAAGTGATGCAGCAGAGGGTCGTGTTCAAGAGTGGTGAAGCGCAGGGGAAGGTGGTGGGGAAGGACAATTAGGTCAGTGCCACGTGGAATTTGTTCCTTGGCCACTATGCCGAGTCCGTTGGATGAACCGAGTTGTGCTATCTCCAGCGCGCGGTGCACGAACCCACCCTCTCTGGTTACCCACTTTACGAGGTCCGGTGGGTAGGGCACTAACCGTGACGCCGCTGCAGATGCGGCGCATGATAGCGGACGCAAGTGGGTCAGCGAACACATCACCGTCAGTAACCCAATCCTCTTCGTCTTCCCTGCCGCAACGCCGCCACAGGCTTAAACTCTCAACTATAAAAAAAAAATATTTAACGAAATTTCTAATAGTATGTGTTTATTTGGTTTGCAATAAAGAGATCAAATGAAATTAAACCTTTTGAGAGATACTCCTCTTATACGAATTGCATCTATTTTCAGTTTCAGTATATAGATTAGAGGATGAAATATGTGATAAATAAATATAAAAAAATGGGGTTATGAAATCTTTGATAAAAATTATGCTAAATAGTCTCTTTTCTATATTTTTTTAAATTTATTCTTATAGTTTTTATGATGTTAATTTAGTTTCCATTATGAGTTTATTCTAATCTAAATGTGATAAAATGTATATTTAAATATTTATTATTGGTGTTGAGAAGTCGACAATTTTTCGATAAGGTTTTCCATCTCTCGACATGACTTACAAAATTAACAAAGAATCCTAAAATGTAATTAATCATTAACACATCAGATTATTTGAAAAGCATGATTAAGGTATAATTGAGTTTTTTTTAGACCTTACACATGAATCTATAACATCAAAAGTTCAATAAATAAGTATAAACAAGAAAGACACCTAAGAGACAAATGTATGATCAATTGATCTTAACACTTTCGGATCGTACTCATATTTACTTGAAGGGTGAAGTATTTTTAGAGATATCTCTCAACACTAATAAGAGATAAAGAACAAAATGAGTGAAGAACTTAAGTAACAAAAGCTGATGAAGGAAAATAAATACTTGTAAAAAATTTCAACTTTTTAATAACAAATTCATATATATATATATATATAAATTAAATTATTTTCTGTTATATGTATATAGAATAAAGGATGAGATATATGATAAATAAATAAAAAAGTGATACTATATGATAAATAATGATAAAAAAATTTGTTAAATAGTTTTTTCTTATGTTTATATATTTTTTTTCAATCTAGTTTTTATAAATTTTAATTTAGTTTTAATTTTGTTTATGAGTGAGTGTGGTTACTTCTTATTAAATATTTGTTAACGGTTTCGAGAAAATGTGAACATGTAGCATTTGGATCCCACTTTTGGCAATTCTTAAAGAATTTCAACAATTGGGAAGATATTTTGTGGGCTTGCAATTCAAAAAACTACGCAACTGAAAGAGTTTTCAAAAGAGTAAGGTAAACTTATCCATGTTAATGGGATAATGAAACCGTTGGAGTTTGGATTTAGGGATAAGTATTGGATTTGTTATGTGATCACTTTGAGATGTTCAGACATACTAAATACAACTATTACATACTTGTTGATTATTCCCCATATTAACAAATATATCAATATATCATTTGAATAATTATTTTACTATATAATTGAACTATAAAATTAATTTAATGAAAGGGAAGATATTAACTTACTTTAAATATAAAATTGAAACCAAATTTTACATTCAAAAAATTAAAATAAGTATAAAAATTCTATTTAGTCTAAAAAATAGTTATAAATAATATAAATGTTTGTTTAATATGTATTTCTTGTAATGTGTTGTCTGTGAGGATGTGATGGTTCTTTTATTGGCCTATGTCCCTTAATTTTTTGTTTGACATATATGGGATTAAGTTTGAGTTGATATTCATATGTCAACGCCTACTTTCGGCCAATTCAATTAGGATTATGCTTAATCAATGTCACTTGAAAAGTTTATTCAATTAATAATAATAAGAAAATTCCAAAAATGAAACTCAGACCAACTACGTTGGAAAAATAATAGTTAAAATAGTTTCATCCCACGCTAACTGAAAAAATTATTAACTTATATTTTCAAATTAATAATGTTATTTAATTTTAAAATAATCTTACATATATACACGACAATAAAATTAAAATATTATATCCGAATTAAAAAACAAACCAGCTTAAATTAACAAACAATTTAATTTAATGTATTTTAATTCCTCAAAATTATGAAATTTCAATAATTGATTGTAAACTTTTTTAAGCGAAAGAATATGCAGACACATTATGTGTCAGATATATATTTATATCGTATTAGTATCATATCATAAAAATTAATTTTCTCATGATATGACAAATAAAAAAAGAATGAAGAAATTGGATGGAGGAAGATAAAAACCTAATTCTAAATAGAAACAGAAATAGAAATACCTGTGTTTGAATTGAAGGAATTTACATACAATATTTAATTGATAGGGTTTTTTGTACAGAGGAGGGTTGAAGAAGTTAAGAAGTTTCTGGAAGTGGTTTAACCCTATCGGTGGTGTCATGGCGCGACCCCATCATCATCATCACCCTGAACTCTTCGAAGTCGATGGTGCCGTCGCCGTCCCTGTCTACGCCGCCGATCATCCTCCGGCACTCTGCCAGGGAGCACTCCTCCCCCAGGCTCCGCATCACCGTGTTCAGCTCCTCCGCGGTGATCAACCCGTTCCCGTCCATGTCGAACACGGAGAACGCGTCCTTCAAGTTCTCCAGCACCTCGTCGGAGTCCACGCCCTTGGTGTTCAGCTCGATGAACTCCTGCAGGCTGATGCACCCGTCGCCGTCACCGTCCACCTCCCGGATCATGTTGTCCACCTCCTGCTCCGTCGCCTCCTGCCCCAGGCTCCTCATTATCGACCCCAGCTCCGACGCCGATATCTTCCCGTCCCCGTTCACGTCGAACTTCTTGAACACCTGCTCCAGCTCGCCCGCCATCCGCACGCGCGACCGCACCGACAGTGACGTCGATCGCGACGCCCCGCCGGTGGTTGTTCCCTCCTCCCGGTTGAATAGGGATTTCAAACCCATGCTTGATCAACGGAATGTGAATAGACGTTTCTTTGTTCCTTATAATTGATTTTTTGTTAGGCTGCGGAAGAATGAATATGAATGGCAAGATTAGGCTTTGTTTGGCAAATGTGTTAAGTTTGCTGTTTTTGGAGAGGAATCTTAGTTAAAGTTAGCTACTCCCACCGTCCGATTCGGGTTCGCACGTTATAAATTAGTTATTTGCACAAAATACAATTCCAAATCCAGAACTTGGCACCAGCTATCAAACTTTAGTGTAATAAAGCTGCAGAATACACTACAACACAACGCATCTTATTAATATCCATTTTAAATACTATTTTTCTTTTCTTAATAATTGAAACTCATAACCATAATTTTCACATCAAATCACTTTTTTAATATTTATTTATTTTATAATTATATGTCATGAACATATTTAAAAAACTAAATAACAACTTTTTATAAAAATTAATTTTTATTTTCATTACTATGGATGATTGGTATTATATTATCATCTTAGAAGATGAAGAGGATGAAAAATAAAATAAATTCTCATTTTACATCTTCTGTGAGGATGAACGAAAGACATGAAAGACATAGGTGTAGAAAGAATTTCCCCAAACATTTGTGTTAATTCAAATTTGCGACATGAAGTGGACTCTTTCTTCCTACACCTCCGTACCTTCTTTTGCCACCCCTTACAAAATGTGGAAATACTATTTTATTCTTTTTTTCACCCTTAATTTGAAATAATAAGCCTATGGATTATGTAATCTGGATATATTTCGGATTACATAATTTGGAAGTCAATTTCATATTTAGAAAAAACTTATGGATTATGTAATCCAGAAGCTAATAACACATCTAAAAAAAAAGGCTTCTGGATTACATAATCCGGAAGCTAATCTTATGTATAGAAAAGACTTCCGAATTATGTAATCCGGAAACTAATTACAAAAGACTTCCAAATTATATAATCTGGAAGCTAATTTTGGATCTAGAGAAAGACTTCCGATTTATGTAATCCGGAATATTGAAAAGGGTATATTTGGAATACGAAAAATTTATGGGGGTGGCACAAGAAGGTATGGAGGTGCAGGAAGAAGCAGCCCATCAAGTGATGAAGACTTTAATAATTTGGGCCGAATTGAGGCCCAGCCCAAATATTTGACGAGGTAGCGTGAGCGTTACGAACCGAAGCCACAACCCATTCGGTTGGATTACCCTTTCCCCTCATACAATCTATTCTATACCACCTGCTACCTACTGCACCAGTTCCAACTCTATCAAAATAGTTTATATTCCAATAGCCTATCTTGCTCTTTCTCTGTTCTCTCTATTCAGATCAAGCATCAGGTTTCTCTCTTCCCTTTCGTTTCTTCTTTTCCAAGCTCCTAAACTCTAATCATCGTTCAATTATCGATCCTACCAAATCATTCCATTGCTTCAATTTTTTCTCACAATTCATTTCTATTCGATTCAAATGTCTCTAGTTTTCACTTTGATTCACTCTTTTCAAACAATCCAAGGATGATAGCATGATTGTTATGGTTCTCTGAGTCTGACTTAGGGTTTCTCCAATTGCGTCTACTTCTCTTGTAACCTTGATTCCGCTGATCGAGTTTCACTATTTTTGTGGATAATGCTTGTTCAGTTTAGGATTCCGTTTTAATTAATTATTTAATTAATTGATACCTATTATATGTTATTTTCGCTTTGTAAAAGTTACCTATATATTGCAATTGATTTTGTCTGCATTTCGCAATTTATACACTGGCTCGATTGCCATTTTTTATGGTCGGCTGCTTACCTCTTGTTAATATAAGGCATGTGTTTGTTTACTCTTACAGGGAGCTTTGTGGGTTGATTATCGGTGTAGCTGCAATCAGCACAATAGAAAATGGTTTGCTTCCCAAATTGGTTTCGTTTTTTTTACTTTCTGTTTCATGATGTTGTTTTGATCTTTTCCTGTTCGAATCTCTTGAAAACATATTACAATTTGAGAAGAAGATGATGTTTTTGTTAGGTTTAAGTAATTTATTCCTATACCTACCACCCGTACCTAAAATCTCAATCTCTACGACAAGCAATTTTTTTTGTTTTGTTTTTGTTCATATGGTTAGTTTTCTAGCAGTATAAAACAAGTATAAAATGGAGGCATGGGACCTAAAAACACGTAAAGAAGATGCTCGTATGTATAGGAACTGAAATGTATAGAAGTTAGGTATAAGGACTAAAACAAAAAGCTGGTGCAGACATAGGGATCAAATGATATCTGCCGAATTTTGTTGTCTTATTTACTTTATGTACATGTGTCACAGTTTTTTGACGGATATGGATATCACGGGACATCATTTGAGCAGATATATCGATGCTACCCAGCTTCTTTTATTGAAAAGGTTCACATTCTTTTCAGGCATTCATTAGTAATACTGCATATTATAGAATGAGTAAAAGTTCATGGACTTTTACTTTCCATTTTGAACTTATAATCCACTATTAAATAATATTGCTTTCAGCAAACTAATATTAGCCATGACTTATATAGTTTTTTATTGTTATGATTTTTTACATATTGTTTCTAGTATATGGCTATATATCTGTATATGTGCTATATATGGTATTTTATGTGGAGTTTCCTATGGTGTGAGCTCCACTGTGCATGGTTGTCTCTGCGTAAGTGTAAGGTGTGGAAAACAGACTAGAGGGTGGTGTGCACAAAGGCTCTCTTATCTTATTAGTGAAGACAAGAGGCCTGAGAGATAAGGAACAGATGAACAAATTAAAATTATGATGAGAGAGAAGGAACAGTTGAACAAATTAAAATTATGATGAGAGAGAAGGAACAGATGAACAAATTAAAATTATGATGAGAGAGAAGGAACAGATGAACAAATTAAAATTACGATGTGTTTTGTCTTGTTAAGGGAAAGTACGTTTGCATTAAATGTAGAAAATTGGAATTTTGATTAGACTGTCAAGTTTATTAATGTAGATTGAAACCCATTTTGGTTTAAAGATCAAAATTATTATACCTCCTTTATATCCTTGAACATAAGAATCTGTTGTATAAAGCAAATATTTGGATGCTGGTTGGAAATATAGAATGTGGAAGCATGGAATGTCAAACCTTGAGATGGAAATTTAAGATATTCAATTAAAGTGACTTTAATATATATTGTTTATTGTATGAGTTATGACATTCTTAAATTGAAACCAATTTTGTAAGTTTAAATTATCTGATTTTTTTGTCTTTCTATTTTTTTCCCTCTTAATACCGCAGCCCCAAATTGAAAGTGGTGACAAAAGTAAGTTTTCATGTCCATACTAGTTCTTTTGTTTTCTAAAATATCCTTTCCGCACCTATCTAATGTCAAAATTCAATTCTTGCCATGCCTCAGTTATAATGCCTCCATCGGCCCTTGATCGTCTCGGTTAGTTGTCACTGTTGAACTGTTTTTTATTTTGCTTACATCTAATCAAGATGAACATATATACTAAGAGTGAAATTCTAATGCCAACTTTTGTCTGCAGCATCTCTGCATATTGATTACCCAATGTTGTTTGAACTGCGTAACGATGCCGTAGAACGGGTTTCTCATTGTGGTGTTCTTGAGTTCATTGCAGAGGAAGGCATGATATACATGCCATACTGGGTAGGCATTCCAAAGTAATTGTTTGTGAATATTGTTGTAAGCTTGTTTCACCAAATATGGTTCTGCTTTGATGGAGAACATGCCAAAGTAATTGCTTTTATCCGGTTACATACACAGATGATGGAGAACATGCTTTTACAAGAGGGGGACATTGTTAAAGTGAAAAATGTGACACTTCCAAAGGGGACGTATGTTAAGTTACAGCCCCACACAAAGGACTTCTTGGATATTTCCAATCCTAAAGCTATGTGAGTTGATGTTTGTTAGGTTAGATTGTAAAGCTATGGTATTTCCCTGCTGATGAGTTTTTCTTTTGAAAAGGCAATAGCTCCAATTTCTTTCTTCTTTGCAAATTGATATTTGTATCTTCTCATACCATCTTTCCAGGACATTCCCACTGCTTGATGTTATATCAATTACACACACTACAACTACAATGGTTTATGGTATTTGATGCATTGTGGTTTTTGGGATTTTTTGTATTTTGTATGTGTTCTTTAATGTGGTAATGTGGTTACAATCTTAGAAGTTGGTCATGTAAGTATTCCACATAACTATATCTAATATGTTTTAGAGCTAAGGTCAGCATGTGAATTTCTTGTCCACATGTGATATGGGGATGTAGAGTTTTATTGTCGTTGCCATGTGGTTTGTGTTGTTTTAATTCTATCTTCTAGTCCTCTGTTAGTTCAGTTTTGTATTTATTTTTGTACAGTGACTTAAGGTAGATCTTCATTTATATATTGTACCTTTTATGCAGCTTAGAAACAACACTGAGGAATTTTTCCTGCTTGACTACTGGAGATAGCATTATGGTGGCTTACAACAACAAGAAATACTACATAGATATTATAGAAACCAAGCCTGACAATGCCATAAGCATAATTGAGACAGACTGTGAGGTGGACTTTGCTCCTCCCTTGGATTACAAGGAACCTGAAAAGCCGATTGCACCCTTTCCTACTGGAAAGGCACCAGTGACTGGTATGCACTTGTTTGATGGATGTTTGCCATAATGTCTCTTTGGATGGAAGTTCTTTTACTGTGTGATGGTGTGACATGTTTCTGTATTGGAAGCTCAGTTAATAAATTAAAGTATCTAAAGCTCCTAGTGTGGAGAATAATGTCCTTTACAATTATTAATTATGCTTAATTGGTTTGCTATATTACTGGAACGTCAGTGCTGAACATTAAAGTAAGAAGTTTTTCTTAAAAGAAAACTGAGGGTGTAGCTGCTGACAAGTGTACACGTTCCTCCTTGCAGCTGAGGATACCCCTGCTGAAACTGAGCCCAAGTTCAACCCATTTTCTGGAACTGGGAGACGCTTGGATGGAAAACCTTTGAATTATCAGCCTCCTGCAGTTTCTTCTTCCTCAGGGTCCAAGGACAAGAAAACTGATATCCCAAATGTCAATTCGCAGTCTTCTACAAGTTCTAGCTCACAAAGTAATGCTCGTCAATCTCAGGGCAAGCTTGTATTTGGGTCAAATGCAAACCGTACTAAAGAGACGACAGGAAAGGTAATTTGCTGTTTGACTACATTTTGGTAATGTTTCAATTCATTTCCGGATTCCACATCTACCCTCCTTTGCATGGCAATTGATGGACTGCTAACTTTCACATCTTCCGTCTGTGCAGGCAAAAGAGCCAAAACAAGAGCCACCTAAAGAGACCGAAGAGTCGAAATTTCAAGCTTTTACAGGGAAGAAGTATTCTTTACGGGGTTAATTTCATTTCAGTCAATTAAATGTTTTTTTTTATCTTTAAGGTAAGTTACTTTGTTGATCTATGCATGGATCCATGTCTATTGCAAAAAACTTGTATTTTTTTGTATTATAAGCAGTAGATAGACCAGTAGACCCCAAAGAAAATACTTAGATTGTCGTGATTACTTGTGAATGAAGTTATTGCCATCTCTAGGGAGATTTGTTCATGATCTGGCAATCTAAATTCTGGTTTGCTCGTATTAGATTTTATCAAGGTAATTCCTCCGATCCTTTAATCTTTTCAATGGTAATTGAATCTTAACTTGCGGTCATTTCTCGCACCTGTAGTGACCAATTCCATGTTTCTGGTAGCGATTAGCGTCTTTCTTTGAATATGAAATCTAAAGCTATGGAGTTTCTTTCTTAGAATCGAAAATAAACTCTATCAAATGAAAACAATTGATGTTTTTTAGCTACTCTAAACCGTATAATTTTAGATATAAAATACATATTTCATTTGTAAATTTATCTGATCCTATGTTCAGAGCTTTCTTGATCTTGTGTTTCCTTTTATTTAGTGAAGTAAAGAAACTAATTATTCACTTATCTGATTGCTGTAATAAATAAGAGTGTTTAAAATATCTGTACTTCAATTTATAAACTCGATTTTCTTTTCAAATTATACTCAAGAAATTACATATGCTTTTAATATATTGATAATAATTAATATATTTTACACTTATAAATGAGTTCAATGGTTAATAAATTAATAAGGTGAAAAAGTGTTATTCTAAATTTTCGTATATATAATTTTAGAATTAAATATATTTTGTCTCTATATTATATCACAAAATTAATTTTCGTTTTTTATTTAAACTCTATCAATTAAATACTTGTAATATGTATATAAATCAATTAAGTGGAATTGATAGATTCTATTTTATCAATCCATTCTTATTAAGTGTAATAAATATTTTATATACAGAAATACATATTTCAATTATTTTTATATTATAAATAAAGTTTGAATCAGATTCAAAAACAATTTTATATTATAATAAAAATATAAAAAATAATAATATATTTAACTCATAATAAACTTTTCATTTATTTGCTAAACTTTCATGCAATTTTTAAAGTCTCAAGTAGCACATCCATCAATTTTAACAAACAGTAGATGATATCCAACTAGTCCTATAAGAGTTAAGAACTGTTATGCCTATAATTTTATTAAAACTCATAATTATGCTGCATACAAACGTTAACTTCTCTCACTAATTACGAGTTTTGTATACTCAGATGTAAACATAATAAGTGCACTCCCTCTTGGGTGCCCACACGGATCACTCTCTTCTTGGATTAAATTTTCTTTAAATAATCTTTAAGTTAAAAAATGAGATTTTAATTAGTTCTATAATTTTAAGGGTATTTTGATAACTTTTTGGGCTACAGATAAAACAAGTATGTAAAATTATCTTTTGAATAATAATTGATAACCAGACATATAAATTGGATATGTTAAAAAATCCAGAGAAATTTTTAAAATGCATTTAATTATTATTGGCATCCCTGATTAAATGAAACAAGAAAAAATGTAACAAAAAATTGATTTAAAGTTTTGTCGTTGCGATTTTGGTTTTTGAAAATTTATTCAAATGGATTTTTGTCATTGCATATAGTTACATTTTTTAATTGTTCAACGCAAAAAAAAAAAAAAAATATTATGTTGATGACGTTAAACAGTTTTTAATCTTTAAGATACTATTCCGAGCCTATACAGTTCAACGTCATTAGCATAATATAATCTTTAATTCTTTTTATCTTTAAATCATGACTGTGATTAAAAATATCTATTATATTTAAGAAAAATATTTTAAAAATATATATTATAATATTTAAATTATCGACAAAGTAAATTCTATAAATGATAAAAAGACTATTCTAGTTCATCTTAAAAACATAAAGGCTAAATTAATTTAAAAAAGAACAAGTAGATTACATTAAATCTAGCCCAAAAGTGAAAGAATAAAACTTGTTTGATAGATAAACGAGTTCTTGAAAAAAAAAGAGATTACAATCACAGGTGAAAAGATAAAATAATTTTATCAGTGTGTTTTACTCTGTAGTGTTAAAACAAACATTTTCCAAAAAGAAATGAAACTGTTCCGAAACACGCAGTTTGAAGGACACGCATTAGAGTGGTGTTGTCGCATTGTAAAAGTCAATGGCATCACCCACTTGGATTTTCTGTGCAAATGCAAACACATCTCTTTCTATCTTCTCAACTCATTTATTACTAATTAATTAAAGATAAATAAATTCACTCAAACAAATAATTGAGTGCAAGCACAAAGAATCGCATTCTCAATCACCCTTTCTCTTTCTGCGCACCATCCATTCATTCTTCCATCCATATCCCTTCCACTACCTTCTCTCTCTCCATCTCTATCTTCATCACACAAAAAAACTATTCAAGTTTTGTCATTTCAGCTCTTCTGCTACTGGGTTTCCTACATGGAAGGTAGCTGAAACAGTGAAATAACAAGAACCCTGTTTTTGTTTTTTGTTCGTTGAATTGAGTGAGTGAGAGAAAGTGCATGATGGAGTCAAAGGGTGTGCGGTTCTTAGCGTACCAATCAATATTTTCGAGTGTTGGATCTGGGGACTTTGATGGGGTGAAGAAACTGGTGGAGAAAGTGAAGAACGAAGAAGAGTCATCGCTCTCTGATGTGATGTCTCTTCAGAACGATGCTGGAGAGACTGCACTTTACATCGCTGCAGAGCATAATCTGCAAGAGATTTTCAGCTACTTGCTCAACTTGTGTGACTTCGAAGCCCTCAAGATTCGCTCCAAGTCTGATATGAACGCCTTTCATGTTGCTGCCAAACGTGGCCATCTAGGTTCGTATTTTTGTTATTTCATTTTGATTGAATGAATCTTGTTAGGAGGTACTGGATATTGCTGTTAATTCACAAATGTTTTGATGGTAGTTTTTATGATTCTCTTTTGCACATGGATAGAATATACATACATCCTTTATATAATGGATTTTGACCTATGTTGCATAGACACACGGATACTTATACGATACGGATACTGACACAAAAATACGTATCATTTCTAAAAACGTAGGATATTGGGAAACAGATTTATATATTATATAATATAATTGACAATAATGATGTTTCAGTTTTTTTAACAGAAAGATGTTTTTTCATGGTTGGTTCAAAAGAATGTTTCTTATTTTTATAATTATACTAAAAATTTATACATAAGTTTGAATTTTTAGAAAGTTAATCTGTTTCTCTTTTTTAAAATTGTGTTAGAATCTTAGAATTGTCAGAAATCCAACAAATATTTTTTGAATTGGACCAATACGTGTTCTACGAGTATCGGTATCAGATACGTGTGTCTGACATGAAATGTCATTTAAGAGGAGTGTCTGAGCCTCATAGCTTTTGACACCCCATGTTGTCACTTCCCTGAAATGAGTTTCATCTCCTTATGACAGCACTACTACAAATTGAATGTTTCAACCATGGATGGATTTGATGATAACCACATGTGTAAGCTATTAGGATTGTAGATAGCTGCTGAGTGACAAGTTATGATCTATGGTACTCTTGGATGCAATTTTTATCATAATGTTTGTAGGTCCAAGAATATTAGAAATCAGGGACAAGATGAACTGAGTATTATCATGTTTCAATATTTGATTCTAAATGAGTATTTCAATTATGATATATTTATCATTGCCAATCTATTTCCAGATATTGTGAAGGAGCTTCTGAATGTTTGGCCTGAGCTCTGCAAGTTATGCGACTCCTCAAACACCAGTCCTCTATATTCTGCTGCAGTTCAAGACCACTTGGATGTGGTGAATGCTATCTTGGATGTTGATGTCAGTTCAATGTTTATTGTTAGGAAAAACGGAAAAACTTCACTGCACAATGCTGCTAGGTATGGTCTGGTTCGCATTGTAAAAGCAGTTATTGGTAGGGATCCAGGAATAGTATGCATAAAAGATAGAAAAGGTCAAACTGCACTTCATATGGCTGTCAAAGGACAGTGTACCCTAGTAGTGGAGGAGATATTACTAGCTGATTCTTCTATATTGAATGAGAGAGATAAAAAGGGTAATACAGCTCTTCACATGGCTACAAGGAAATGCCGTTCACAGGTTAAATTCACATTCTATTCAACAGTGGCTGTGTTTTTTCTTTCTGTTATCATACTTGCTTTGGTTTCATTCTACTTGTCTATAAGATCTTAGTTTTCTGGAACATAAATAAGTTGCCACTTTGGATAATGGGAAAATCCAAGATTGGCATGGGATGGTTTTAAGACAATACAACTATAAAATTTATAGAACACAAAAGATGCATGAACTTCCTTTGTAGTTTGGTCATACAACATTGCCTATTGGTTGTTTTTTATTAAATCCCACCTCTGGTTTAAGAAACCGTGTGTGACCTTTTAACCCCAAACCGTCTCATGCTATATGACTTGACTTTTATTCATATGCATAAATTGAGCAAAATGAATGAACTTGTTATTAAGAAGTGATTTTAAGTCTACCTCAATGGCATGTTCTAATCTGATAAGTCCAACAAACACTCATTAGGATAGCTTAAAAAATGGCTCTGGTACTATATTAAGAAGTGGACATTAAGCATAACTCAACTTCATAAAACCAGCTTATAAGGTGAGATTTGCACCACTTATATACTATGAGATGTTCTAATTTCTAGTCGATGTGAGATTTCCTGCACTTTGTTTTCTTTCATGATTGTTCTCTGGCTTTACTGACACGTGGTTCGTTTTCAGATAGTGATCCTTTTGCTAAGCTACTCTGCAATGGATGTTAATGCCATCAACAAGCAGCAAGAAACAGCCTTGGACTTGGCAGATAAACTGCCTTATGGAGATTCAGCTTTGGAAATCCAGGAAGCCCTTGCAGAATACGGAGCTAAGCATGCAAGACATGTTGGCAAAGTAGACGAAGCAATGGAGCTTAAAAGAACAGTGAGTGACATAAAGCATGAGGTGCAGTCACAACTCATACAAAATGAAACAACTCGTCGAAGGGTTTCTGGAATTGCCAAGGAACTGAAGAAACTTCATAGAGAAGCAGTTCAAAACACCATTAATTCAGTCACAGTGGTTGCTGTTCTTTTTGCCTCAATAGCCTTCTTGGCCATCTTCAATTTGCCGGGTCAATATCAAGTGAAACCTGGAGAAGAGATTGGAAAAGCTAATATAGCAGATCATCTTAGTTTCCAAGTTTTCTGCTTTCTGAATTCCACATCCCTTTTCATTTCTCTTGCAGTTGTGGTAGTTCAAATAACTTTGGTAGCCTGGGACACAAGGGCTCAAAAGCAGATTGTGTCAGTGGTTAACAAGCTGATGTGGGCTGCATGTGCTTGCACTTGTGGTGCTTTTCTAGCAATAGCTTTTGAGGTTGTTGGAGGGAAAACATGGATGGCTATCACCATAACCCTTTTGGGAGTACCTATTCTAGTAGGGACTCTGTTAAGCATGTGCTACTTTGTTTTTCGCCAACATTTTGGTATTTTCCGCAGTGATTCCCAGAGACGCATCAAGAGAGCAAGTGGAAGCAAATCTTTTTCATGGTCTTACTCTGCAAATATATCAGACTTGGATGATGAATACGATTCTGACATTGAGAAGATCTATGCCCTGTGAGACCAAGAATAATAGTTACCTTACCACACAACATAAGAGCAATGTTTCAACCTTTTAACTGAAACTGACCATGTTTGCTCACCGGGGATTACATCATTCTTCTGGAGTTTGCAGTTTTTCGTTTCAGGCTGTGCTGCTAGGCATATCAATTGGGTTTGCACTTGCTAGTATGTTATTATAATCAATAATCAACAATTGTAGATTTATGTATATGTAATAAAAAAAATCCGTTGTCTTATATGGTGTAAATTTTTGCCTGTTGTAATAAACACTCATACGACATGTACGATGGATACAGAGATAATCTCTTAATGTAAGACACGAAAATACGAATCTATATATTATATAATTATGAATTATATAAATTAATAATAAAGATGTTTTTTTATGATTGGTTTAAAAATATGTTATTTATTTTTATAATACTAAAAAATAATATAGTAAATTTGAATTTTTAGAATTTTTTTAAATGGTTAAAATCGTGTTATAATTGTCAAAAATCTAGCAAATATTTTTTTAATTGGACACTTTATTAATACGTGTCCTAACAAGTATCGGTGTCGGATACATGTATCCAACACAAACATGTCATTTAAGAGAAGTGTCCCAAAATTCATAACTTCAACTAAGTTCCTCAATCTTAAAAGAGATGCAAGACTATGGCCATGATGAGTCTATTTCACTTTCCAGTTAGAATTATAATTAGTGGTTACTTGAGCTTTATTATAGAAGCAAAAGAAAGCTAAAAAGTATGAAAATAGACTTGTTGAAAAGGAAAAGGTAATCATATGAATTATTCTATGTCCATATATCATCGAATTGTTAAGGCAATCACATTGTCTAGAAATAATGAAATGAAACGAAATACAAAAACAACTAAGCAGCTAATTCTTTGTTATATTATTATATATATGGCAGCACATGACACGATGAACAAAAAGCAATTTTTCTAAATAAAATACCCCTCTAGCCCACATGGTTTTCAACAAAAACAACAGAACCACGTGGGTATGCACTTCGTTTACAAGGTCAAAAGAATAGCCCAGCAAAGCCCAAGCTTTATATTCATGATGATTCCAAAACCCATCTTTCACCACCCCAACCTTCTATGATAAGTACAATGAAAGAGCTATTATGATTTACAATTTTACAAATCAATACCCGATCCCATTCAAAGTTCACATACACTGGGATCAGTGCACAATAAGATTGACTCAATATGGGCAATGAGCAGTGTTCTTTCTAGCTACCCTGGGCTCTTTTAGATGATCTTGAAGGAGCAACAACATTAACCTCACTCAACTGAGGTCGCTTTGGCTCTTCATGTCTCTGTGCTTCCTGCATTTTCAAACAAACTTTTTGTTAAAATAGTCTTAAAACAGAAACAGTAATGGTATCAGATCAATTTTTATTTTTCCATAATCAGAATTCAATGAAGTGAAATGAACAAGGTATACACCTCACAGCTTCCATAACACTACAAGAAAATCATTAAATAAAAAACCGTATTAGTTGCTATATTCACAAAATTAAATATTATTTGAGACTAAAAAATTATTAGTATCTAAATTAGTTTCTAATCTTGATAAATGATTTCTAAATTGGTTTCTAAGATACCAACTTTAGAATTTAAATAATTGGTTTGGTTTAAGGTTTAACTTAGGTAGCTAATTAGATATCAATTTAGAAACTATTTATCAATAATATAAATTAATTTAGATACCAATAATTTTTTTAAGTCTCTAAGATAGTATCTAATTTAATCAATATAGAAACTAATAATTTTTTGTCTCTAATATTGGTTTCTAATTAATGATTTTTTAGTAGTGTAAGTTAATTTTAACTTAAAAAGAGAAAATTCGTCTTAGCTTCTTAATAAGAGAGTCTAAAAGTAGTAACATGCAGAATGAATAAGGTAAGCCACCTTTGATGAGGAGGAGTATTTGGACGTCTGTATTTTCAAATGCACACGATGTTGGTGCTGCATTTGCTGAAACTGTTGTAACCTTGCAGAAAAATTTATCCCATTGAGTGAGTTCCCACGATCCAAAGTCATGTCACCATCCTCACTGATTTGAGATCCACCAGACATGTTTTGGAGAAAATGATAGGGATTCCCTGAGGATGTTTTTTTCAATTGCTCACCGTTGAAGGAATACGATGGCACGGCTTTTAAGCGAGTTTTGAGAATCTTGAAGGCAGCACTTTGCTGCATGATAACATAAAATGAGGTGTTAACATGAACAGCAAACCCATTTGTATCATCAAAATTTTGTATTTACACATTCAAAAATTTAGGATGTTTGAACACATTCCACAGGGCATAAGGGATGTGGATTGCAAGATTTATTAAAAAAGGAAAAAGAAATTGTTCAAGTTACACACAGACCTGAGGAAGCAACATCAGAAGACCATACAATGCTTTAAACAGCCATGGATATCTTCCAGGTTCGAGAAGCTGTAAAATGAAATTATAATTCAGATACTTAAGAGAAACGATTAAAAATGTAACCATCCATCACAGCATTGATACAAAGGGGATTTATCTGATATACAACAAAAGAAGGATAAAAACTATTATGAGGATAGAGAATATTCTTGGTAGGAAGTGAGACTTGGTTGGGAACAACATAGTGTGATTTCATCGTTAAAGAAACTGAGAGCCACCAAAAATAGTAGCAACCAGCTATTCGAATTGTAACATAATCATACATTTCTCCATATTATTTTTCCCTTTCAACGAAAAAGAAACACCAACCAAAGGATGTCTGAACTATAAGAAGCAAGATGAATAACACAAAATAAGATTTAGGGAGGGGGTGGATAAATGACTGCATCTGAAATGTGGGTTACATCCTTAAGAGGAAGTCAGAAAACGTTAATATGAGGCAAGATAAATGAAAGTTGTAACAGGACATACAAATTAAAATACCATTTTAGCAAAGAAAAAGAAAATAAATGCAAAATACATGTTCTAAATCAAGAACGTAGGTATGTGTAAGGGATTGAATTAAGCACCTGCAATCTTAGATAAGCAAATATAGGAGTTTCCAGCAAGCGAATCAATTTATCAAGCTGGACTAAGAATTTGACATTAACATCCTCTTCAACCAGAGACTGGATCACAGAACTCGCATGTTGGTAAGCCTGTCGAGGAAGACAATTCATATTTCAAAAAAGGGGGCGCATGATCCAAACAAAAGCTAAGCTATCTATTATCCACAAGTTGCATTGTTTAAGAATGTCAATGTGTCTGAATGCAAAAATGTGAGCTAAAACATAAAACTAATAGTAATACTAACCAATCTATACATACATGAATATATACACATACACATATTTACCTGAGCTAATAAGCAGAGACTTATAATTGCCATTGGAGAATGACACCACGAGGCATACAAAGAAACATATAAATCCTTCCCAGCAGGATCAACCAGTGATTGCTTCAAAAGATATCGAATCTCGGATAGTTCCGATGATGTGAGTAATATCAAATTCAAAGCCTGTAAATTTGAGGGAAGGACAAGAAGATGAAAGCCAGTTAAGGACAAGAGTCAAAATAAATATTATAGTCCCCATCATGAAGGACTTGCAAGATAGTAAATTGTAGAATCATAACATGAGTTGGAAATTGTCAACCCACCTGGACCATAATTGAAGCAAAATCCAGGTCAGACTCCCCTTCTAGTATAGTGGAAAGTTCACGGTAGACTCTCTCAGCATTCAAAAGTACACAGAGCCGTCGAATTATCAAAGCACCACGTCTACATTGTAACAAATTAAAATTAATAAAAAAACAGAATGAAAGAAAAACATATAAATAAAGAATATATTGGATGGAGGAAATCAGCTGCTTACTTCTCCAAAAGGGAATTGTCTACCCGGAAATTGTGCATCAAGAAAACAACAAGTTGCCGAAAATGCTGAGGATCTTTTGCTATGCATGCATGAACATCAAGAACAAGAAGAACAACCTATTCAATTAAAAACTGAACAAATCACTGACAGTTCAAGTTTTGATGTGCACAAAGTGAACAATAGTACAATTAAGGATAGGAGAAACTTAAAAAAAATTGTTTATTATTCTGTAGTCAAGAATCAGGAGTCAAAAAGGTATATATGACAAGTCCACTAGCGGGTAGAATAACAGAAATGCTTATAACAAAGCCACAACAAATACTCCATTTTTTCCAGAGAAATAAAAAACATTACTGTAACAAATGAAAACGAGGTACATCTGGGGGAGAATAGGAAATCATTATAAACAAGAAAATTAAATATAAAAACATCAAGCAAGAATGGCATAAAAAATTCCACTCTTTTTGCATAGAATCTGATTACCAGATATGGTCATGTTTTGACCTGTAAATTTATTCAAACTCCAAACTTCATCCACGCAGTACAACAAATTCTAAAGGATGGCACAAAGTAAATTTGATGCACACAACCTACATAAACAAGAGTTAATGCAGAGGCCTGGAGCCACTTGGCACTTATTTTTTCAAAGCTATTTTTATTACATATGGAGGAAGCAGTGAATGAATATGAGAGCACTTCAAGAAAAAATGATGAAGACAGCAACTTATCCATATGGTTTTATCAAATAATACTATAGCTTATCCATAAGACAAGTCACTAATAAAACCACATTTTCACAAAGATTTTGAGAAATAAATTAATTGATGAAAGAGATAAAAAATCATATCTGGATAACTAAAATACCTGATCAGATGGATCTGAAAGTGCTTTGAGCAGGGTGTCAAATATGTCATTCAGATATTGCAAAACCTGTTTTAGACACGAAGGAGATCACACAAAAGCCATTACAGAGCATTTCACATAAACAAAAAATAGCAATCAAGTCACCTCGTTACGATATTTGATTAAGAGGGTTGACATCCAGTGCAAAGCTTCAATTCGAGTACCCTCCGATTCACTAGATAATTGCCTGCTCAGTAAAAATCATTATAAAAAATAATCAGTGCAAAATAGAGTAGTTGGCTAAATAGAAAGGACCCTCATCATTTCTCAATAGGATCTACAGTGGCCGAACCACCCAGGTAAGAAAACTACACCTCCTGGCAATGGAGAGGATTGCTCCTACATCAAACGCTTCAGCTGGATCCGCTTTGAGGGCACGTAGCTCTTCATTGGTTTCACGAGCAACCTTACACATAAACCATAGATAATTTCAAATTTATTATTTTACATGGAAGGAAGCAATGTCATTAAAAAGATGGAAAACAGAAACAAAACAATAGATGAGGAAAGAAAAAAAGCTCAAAAACTTACAACTCTGATTTTATCTTCTTTATCTGATATACAAGGCAAAATGGCTCCAAGAATGTCAGCATAGTATGGAACAAGCTGGTCTCCACCAAGCTTGACAAACTCATTTATCTGTTAAATTGAGGATACAGAAGTTATGTAAATGTAAATATAAATAAAATACAAACGAACACAAGTAACTAATAATGTTGCTTTTGACATAAGAATTATTAGCTTTGAGACGTCAACCGCAAGCATAAAGTATTACAAGAGTAAATAATTTACTCTCAAGTCAAAGAATAGCAATACCACTTACCCATGTGATAGCTGTTAACCTAGTAAATTCATCCGGAGAACCAGCCCTCTGTACCAGGATTTCAGCCATGCGACCATAATCTACAGACTTCAAGAGTAGCACTGCTCGAGTCAGAAAATGACAAATGAACAAAAAACTTTGCATTTTGTGTCAAAGGAGTAGTTGAAAATGAGGTAAAGCTCAGTTAATCAACACAACTAACTGCTAGCTAATAGGTATATCAACCCAAAAAGAAGGATTATAGGAAAGATATAAAAGTGGGTGATGGCTGCAATAAATTTTACTCATACAGATAACAATTCAAGGGAATTGAATGATGTAAAAGTCAAACAGGAAAACCATAGAAAGGAGATGATGGCTAGTATACATTCCTCTGAACAGATAACGGGGGAAAGCAATTTCTTAAAAGAAGAATTAGACTTTGAAAAGTGCTAAAAGCATTACAACTCAAGCAAAATAAACAGGAGCCTTACTGGGGAGTTTTTAATCTCTTGAAGAAACTCTGAAAGAGCTGAATCAGCTTGTTGACGAATTTCATGACTTGAATCACTCAACATATTAAACAAGCCTGAGATGTTTATAGATGATTAGGTGGCAGACTTTCATTTTGTACAGGATGTTGAGAAAGAAAATGACCATTCTTCAAATAATACGCATACCATCAAGAAAATCAGGAAGAAATCCCAGCATGTCAATATCTGGGACACTGTCCAATACAGTAATCCATCCTACCAAAAACTGACGGACATATGGATTCAAAACATTCATGCGCTCCCTCAACAGTGGTATAAATTCTTCGATACTAAAGATCAAAAAAGAAAAAGGAAGGGAATGAGGCAGTGTAAGTTCAAGTGAGGTGGAATAGATTGACTTTCAATATTTCATTTAGGTGATGAAAAGTGAAAGTTGCTTCGTTAATACAAGATTGCTTCACACCTTTCGGTGTTTACACCTCTCGCCTATCGAAGCCTTGTTCAAAGAGTTACATTCAGATATTTGTTTGCCTAAGTCTCTTAAAAACTTAAAACACTAAATACAGAGAAACATATAATAAAGAGACTCGAGAGAATGGTGCACCTGAACTGATCACTTTCAGTCACAATATCCTGTTCCAATAAACCAATATTTAGATTAGTTAAATCATAAGTTCACCTAAAGGTAACAGCTATAAATCATTGTTAGATCAATCCTATTCAGCATATGTTAGCCATTGCACATAAACAAAGGAACACAAACGCTTGATTGGACTTCAAGAAAAACATACCTTCACAAGCCTATCTAAGAGGTGAGCAGCACTCTGTACGTTAGCATCTGAGTCTGCTGAAAGTTTGCATAGCGCATCAAAGATCTGATTGAAGAAAATAATAAAATCCCCTCTCACAACCTGACATAAAATTAAAAAGACGCACATTAGAGTATAGTATATGATCAGGTTGACATGTACAATTGTCAGCACAATCAAATTCTCACCTTGGCAATGTTATAAAGTGCTTCGCAAGCATAATAGCGAACTCTGCTATCTTGGTCAGAGAAAGAATTTAACACAGGGGGCACAATTTGCTGTCAGGTACAATAATTATAAGTGAACAGTCATGATAAAATAAGATCAACAACAAAGTAATGGATAATGAGCTGGTTTATTCGTGCTTATTTTTTTAAATGTGTTTATTTCATAAAATAAGCAGATTTCTCTTTTTTATTTGTTTGCCTAATCTGCTTATTTTAAAAATAAATAGTTTTCTGCTTATTTGGATAAGTAGATCCTATCTGATTCTTAAATAAGTGATTGTTTTAAAAAGTTCTTATCTCAAAAACACTTATTATAAGTTTAAATTGGGCCAACATTAATGCATTTTCTAATAAATTCATTCCAAAAGAATACATCTCTATTAACTGCGTGTTTGTTTCACGTTAGATCCTCAATCGCATTATAATACCACGTGATTTTAGATTAATTTTCAAATGTTTGGTTCTAACTTGAAACAATTTTAGGTAGATTTTACATTGAATAAAAATTTACACTAAAAGTTTTACTATTAACTTGATTTTATAATAAAAACATCCAAACATAAAACACATTACTTCAAATAAATTTTAACCAAAATCAATTTTAACCGAAATCAATTTTGCAACGCTCATCTGAATACATTAACAGTTGGACATGATTTAGCTGACTAAATCTCAACATTTAACAGTTTAATCCCTCAGAGTTTAACATTTTTCTTTCGGGTGTTCCTTGACCAGAAAGTTGACAACTTAAGACTGCACCTATTATAATTCCATTTGCAACAAGCATGAATTACGAAACTGATATAACATTATTAAATACTACTGGAATGAATTTGGAATGACTGCCCCAGAGAAAAGAGTTGAAATTGTAAGCCAAGACAGACAAACAAACCAAGCAGGATGAATAAAACAAAAATTCAAAAATGGGTACCTCAAGATGCTGAGCTGCTTCAGAAGTCAACCCAACAGTTGCAGCTGCTAATCCTATCAATCCTCCCTTCATTGATTTTTTTAGGAAAAATAAATCTAACCAGCACAAAAAATGACCAATATATTGAAAAGTAAACCAAATCAACAAAATTTCCCAAAAACAAAAAATACCTTCCGGTGATTGGCTTGTGGTGAATAAGTAAATTCCGTAGTCAACAAATTGATAACAGCCGTTATTTTATCATGATCCCCAGCAGTAGCTAGCTGCTTCACTATCCCCTCAATCTACACAACCACACACACATAATCAACACCCAAAACCCTAAAACCCCAAATTGTGCTAGTTGCAGAAATTAAACCAAGAACAGTGAAAAGGGCGCAGAGGACAAACATCAAGAGCAGCATTTTTACGCTTCTCGTAGAGCTTGTCAGCAAGGTTGCGAAGCACGGCTGCCGGAATCAGCGAGAGAGCGTCGGCCATGGCAACACCCACCAAGCTGGGAACTCTTAGATTGCTGAAAAGAAAACAACTTTACGAATCAAATTCGTTTTCGGATCTTCTCCTGCTCAAAGCGAAACATTTTGCTGTTTCCCTCTTGTAGATTTCCCCCTTTCTTTCTTTTTGGGGATCACAAACCAAATCGGAAATTCAATTTTCTTTTTTTCGGGATAACGGGATAACGAGTGACGTGTAAAGCGACTTCAATTGGAAAAATGGAATTGGGATGAATCAGATCTGATCAAATTCGTGAATTGAAACGAGAAGAAATTGAAAACGGGACCTAATTTTTTTCCCAATTTTAAATGGTCGAAAGTTCTGTCGACTCTTTCTTTAAGATCCTTCTCATAATAATAATAATAATAACAATTTTATTATTATTAATTATAATAATAATCTATAATTCTAAAACGATAAGAATATTTTCATTATAAAAAAATAATAATATATATATATATATATTTACTCATTGATAAATATATTAATATTAAAAATGTTTGTATTTTCAATAAAAAATATCCAATTCACAAAATTGTCTTGAATATAAGAGTCTTGTATTATAAAAATTCTTTAGTGTTCTGTTCTTCACATTTTTAACTAACTTTACCTAAACCTTTTTTTTTTCTTACAAACGTATTGCCATACAGTAAAACTTTATTTCTCTGGTCACCAGAATCATAATTACATCTTTCAGGCTAAATTAATACCAAATATTTTTTGAAAATGTTTTTCTTAATTTTCCTATTTTACAAAATTGAAAGCATAATATCAATAATATAGTAATAATAATTAAACGCGTTATTTTTTAGAGAGGAACTTCAATTTTCTTTATTTTTTTTATTTATCTGTAACAACTGAAGCTGAAAGTTGAAAGAGAACGAGGATGTTACATAAACGTCCTCGATTCGTGGCCAATCATGTTTCTTATGTGTCATGATCAAAGGTATTTTTTGAATATCAACACTATAAATTCGACTTTATTGTAATTAATATCTTTTTATGACTAATTGATCTATTTTAATCTACACCCAATATATTTTTTTAAATCTTAAACTATCCTTGTTATTTTTTTAAATTTTTTATTTTTTATTGCAGAGAAGCTTGTTTGCTGTGGTGGAAGCGTTTTGAGTGGAGGTGATGGAGGTGTTTGTTGTGGTGGGGTGCAAAGATGTTGTTGGATATCGATGTCCGGAAAGTGGTAGATATTCAAAAGCATTCGGTGTAGATTTAATATATTCGCATTCAAAAGATAAAAAAGGGCTTTCAGATCTTGACATCCGAAAATCATTGTTGAGTGTCTTGATAAGATTACGCATGGTGACTGAAAGTCACTTATCAATTTCGAATGAACAGATCCAGAAATGTATTATTTATGTTATGGACATGAATAACCAGAATGTTAAGGACAAAATTGTTAATTTTTCGTGTTAGAAGTTAGAAGTGATATGGTGCAAGGAGAATTTCTATTTGCTATTACAAAGTTTTTTCACTATTTTATTTTATTTTGAGTAACATCTCTTGTCATATAAGAAAAGAGCCCATATTATGTAGAAGCATGACAAAATATTTATTTATGAAAAATAATATTATACAAATCAAATAAATTTCAACTCAAATTCATGTCATAACTTAAATTATTAATTAAACCAACTAATGTTATACTAGTTTACCCAAATAGTATTGGATAATATACATACATATAAATATAATATACATACATACATATAAATATAATATACATATATATATATATATATATTATTTTCCATTTTCTTTGAAGCGTGTTGTGGCCTTCACGTCTACAAATTCTTCTTTTTTGAGGGTTTGATTTTGTTATTTCTGTCTTTATCTCTTTAACTTTATTTGTAAAGACCAAATTCTTAAGTTTTTGAAATATTTTATTTAGAGATTTTTCTTAAAAAAATAGAATAATTTGTTGTATTTGATTTTCTATTAAAATATTCCTTCTTTTTTATTTTATTTATACTGTGTTTTAGTTTAGAAAGAAAAGGTGTCGCTTAGTAACAAAAATTTCATACGCGGAATCATGGTTAAAAATACCTAATTTTTGTTTGTTGGTGAAAAGTATTCTCATGAAACAGTTAGAATTATGAAACGTTTAAAGCTTAAATGCAGCTGATGATATTTCTAATTGATACACGAGATTGTATTAAAAAGAATCACATGATGACATCCCATGTGAAAAATTATAATCTTCTTATTTGAAAATAATTATATGATAAGAACAATTGATACAACACTATATATTGCAACAAACATCAAAATCGATCAAATGAATGTTGGCTTATAAACGATTCTTCAAGTTCTCTGAAACCTCGGTAGACGTGTTCTGTTTGGTTCTGTGGAAGGGCTAACCTCCGCACCTCAGTCATATACCTGTATCATGTGGAAAACTCAATCAGATCACAACTTCAACTGCACATAAACAATGCATCTATACAATGAAGATTTGAGAAATCAGATAACAAAAATATGAATACATGAAAGTGTAAAGAAGAGAACCTGTTTGCAGCACTTGTGATCTTGTCCCGAATTCCTTGGCTGGCGACAGCACGTTCCGATGAGAATCCTCCACCTAGTATTAGAGAGGAATGCCCAGCAACACTGCTACCGATCCTTTGAGAATATACAGACATTGCCCACTCTCGAAGTACTACTAGAACCGATCTCAACATACGTAATCTAACACTAGGGGATGGCAAAATAGCTCCATTCGATAACAATTGGTCATATGCATTCAATACAGGTTCAGCTGCACCCTTACAAGCAGAAACAAGGGCTCTTGCAACATCTTCATCTCCAACAGCTTCGACCCCTGAATTCAACCTCTCCTACAGAAAGACATGAATTCGTATATAAGATAATTCAACCAAATCCTGCCTGACAGAACTGATAGGTGTTCAAGAGAGTATATATACAGAGGTACTCAAGTAGCATTTACAGTAAAAATCAATTAGTAAATAGGCAGATGTACCAGTCCAGCCTTCTCTAGGTGAAGACAAATAATGTCAAGGGGTAAAACAGCTCCATCACCAGGATAAAGGCGGGGCCCAACCCTTTTTAGTACTGAGCAAGCTTCAGCAATGCCCCCTCTTGATATAGCTTGATCAATAAGTCTAGCCCACGTCTCTCTGACAATGCTGCTGTTGGTGTCACCAGAATAATTGGCAAAGTACAGCATCTCCAGGCATATCTAAAGGAAAAGCAGGAAATGAAAAACTGTTAACAGGAGCTTTGATAAAGAAATTTCACAATATTAGGACAACCTTTTCAACAAAAATACTACAAAACAACACCCACAAAATCGCCCAGCAGTATAGTAGCAGATGCAACAAAATCTGTAATGGCTTTTTGGTTTGAAAATAGAGAAAGGATTTGCAGGAGAAAAGAGAAAAAAGGTCACAACTTCCCTGAATATAATTCTGTATCATTGGAAAGAAAAGAAATCATAAGTATATTTCACAGTTTGGTTATGCTAAAAAAAATAATCGGAAGAAAAAGGAGATGAACGGGAATGAATAAAGTTACTAGTTCCCGTAACATCATTGCTTTTAGAACTTGAACATAGCAGGTGGAAAAGGAATTTTAAAACTTAAATTTAATGAGAACCTCAAATCCTTTATTTTTCTTTCTTCAAAAATAATAACACGTCCTTCGCTTCCCTACTTCAACAAATTAACACTTACAAACAACTTGATCAGAATAATTGATAGAACACCAATTAATAGATTGATGAATAGCATTATTAAAGCACACAAAATACAGACAATACTGTGGTAGTTGTTGTCCCAGAGTCATACTCCTACAGCGAAGATTTTTCTGTCCAAGCTACAAGGAATCTCTACAAACATATCACTACTCTACTACTCCATCCATACTAATATTAATAAATAACTGATCCTAACTTCTACAACATCCAGCACAAAACAACGCATAACTCCTACCATGAACAATCAACATAACAGTTATTATATTATAGCACATGCCCTCTGCTGGAATATACTTCAAAGAGGGGCTGTTTCTTCCTTGGGCAAGGATCCCTTTCCTATACCAATGGAATCTCGGTTGCCATCAATATCTAGACACTAAAGCTCAAAAAAGACTTGTACTTATACCTAGTAGTTTTCATATCAAACTCTTAGAGATATTCTTCGAGTTCAAAATTAAAAATAATGTGAACAAGCAAAAGAGAAAAATCTAAAGTTGCACAAATCTAGCCCAAAATAAAATAAAAACAAATCAATAAATAGCGAAAAAAGATAATGGAAGTACCTCCCAGAGCCCAAGGGGAACAGCATATTCATTATACAACTGGGTAATGCTCTTCACATCTGAAGCTAGCTCTTTTGCCTTCTCTCTTGTAGCATTTACAATATCAACATCAGTAGAACTACCCTCAGGGATTACACCATTTTCGGTAGAACCTGATGTGCTAGGTAAAACATCAGACCTGGAAGCCATAGACTCCAGTTCTTCTTTGATTTTTATCTGGAACCGGAGAACTGCAAGCTTCCCTTCAAGCAAATCTAGGAACCCACTGTCAATGGAACTTCGACCAGAACCTAGTAACCCATCACTATTAGTTGCATTTTTGGCCTGTAGCACTGCATTACTTAGGTATTGACACCTGAATTGTACAAATTAAAAACTATAAGATATCCATGCAAGCATATAAAAACTAATTTAGTAATCCTGGTAGATTCCAGAGAGCGATGTAGAGGTCTTAAGTGGAAAAGGATATCAATTTGACACAAGTAAAATGCTGAATCTTGCTAGTACAGTCATGGACATGTTTGTGAATTTGAGTCATCACAAGCACATAAGAAACAAGAGTCACTTGAGAACAAATAGTGAATCAGGAATCAATTTCCATGTTCTATATACAAAGGTTAGATCAAGTGTCAGCTTTAGCTTTCAGTAAAGCTAAATGCAAGTTGAGCAAAATAAATCCATCTAGGAGATATAAATGGCTATAAAATTTCAGTGACTTAGAATTCACAATATGAGAACAACTATGCTGTAAGGGTTCACTCTATGTATGGTTGTCTATCTCAACCAGGTTTGCAGCAATAAAGTGGCAAACTACTCGGAAGTTTCAAAGGAAACGAGAGAAGAGATAGTAATGACAAGGAAAGCAAGAATTTGATTAACCTCTGTTCGAGGGTAGGAACTCCATCAATAGAACGCCTTTCAGCAAGTCTAAGAAGTGCATGAGCTGCAAGCATATGTTGGCGTTTCAAGACATAATATCGTGCCAGAAGTTCATAGTACTTGACTTGATTAGTTGACATTGGTGCTCCCGATTGCCCCATTGGAGAAGTTGTCGCAGTGACAGCACGAACCTAGCAGATCCAGAAAAACAAAAGACTAAAATTTCAAAGAAATAATGTGAGAAGTATTGCATGCAGGCAAAACATATAGAGCCAAAATTATAATACACAATATTTGAACATTTTGACCTAATAAACAGCAGTCATCAATTAGTTATTGGGGAGAAAGAGCTAATAGACAACCTCATGTATAGGTTTACGACCAGCACTTTGCAAAAATGGCAATAGGTCAGGACCCCCATACTCTAGCAATTCATTTTCAAGACCTAGATCAATCATAGCCTGGTAAAGATACTCATGGAAAATTCTGTCAGGAGATTGGACACCCAGCTGAACAATTTGACATATATATTTCTTCCTTGAGGATGGATCAAGAGCAGATTGTGAAACAGTTGATCTAATGGGAGAGCCAAATTCCTTCTGCAAGGTGTCACCTTTCAGAGATCGCAAAGCATTGATAATTATCTCATAACACTGCTCACGGCGAGCAAGTGCTTGTTCTCTGACAGGTGCATCAATTTCATCATTATAAGCATCACCTGCAGGGTCAAGAGCCTGTGCCTTTTGAAGAGGTAAGCGCACTACGGCTTCATAAAATCTGCAACAGGCAAGACAATCTGACTGTCAGATTAAAGGCTTAATAATCCATAGGCCATGAAAATGGAGAGCACAAGAAAGAAAGGATATACCTTAAATCCTCAAAACGCTTGCAAACAGTTCGTAAGTCTACAGATTCTGGAACTTTACTCAACGAATTAAATGCTTCCCTCGCAAGATTCTCCTTATCTTCGGAATCTATAGTCGTAGCAGCTCTCTCCAGAGCTTCCACGGCTAAGAAGAATTTGTAATCAGACTCCTTATAGTAACTTGGACAGCCATCTCGCAGTCTCCTACTAATGTCATCTACAGTCCCCCTGCCATCAGGACCAGTATAATACTGGAGTAGAGAATGTAGTTTAGGAAACTAATTATTATAGAAGATACAAAACTTTATTTAAGAAAAATAATGAAAACACCATTAATGAGTAAACTTCTTGTAGATGAGATCTCCTTCATGGCTCCCAAAACAGGGTTTTACCTCCATGAGAGCAGATATAAGTCTTGTAGCAAGTTGGTCACCCTCCTCAGAACAAACTAGTTGATGAAATGTCAACTGAACTAATGTTTGTTGAAGGCTAGAGTCAAATCCATGAATTAATCGAGTCACATGATGCTGTGAAAGAAGTTGAAGCAAAAATAGGGCTTCGCCAGATCTAAGGAGCAACTGCCTAATGCACTCCATTGCTCTCACCTGTAGTAGCACAACAACCCCAAGTGAGAAGAAACTAAACTAACAACTTACAAAACATACCACATATGCAAACATTTAAATAAGTAGGCCCACCTCCATGGCAGCTAATTCAGCAGGACTATAAGGCAACCTTTGCCTTTTATTAGTTGTTCTGTTACCATTGGACTCCATATTTCTGGAATAAGCACCAAATAAGTTTCTGACCATATTGCGATCACCAGCACCTAGTGTCGAACCATTACCATACAGAATGGAACCGCTCAGATCTCCTAATCCTGCTACACAGCCGTAAAGTCCCCTCCTCTGGTTCCTTCTTGATCTTAAGAATTTCTCCAACGATCGGAGTTTCTGTTCAAGGACTTGCATTGCCCCAACAGAGAGTCTGCACACAACTACCCCATTTTCAGTTAGGGCACCTGAAGGACCTAAGTTGCCTTTTACAACCATTACAGGAAGTTCCCACAGGGGAAAAAGTAATCTAGATGAACACAAACACAGCCCTTCATGTGCAGCTGAAAAAACAGGCTCAGCTTCCTGAACAACCTGGCCCATGCTAAATCCACCAGCAGCACTTCTTGTGTTTGATAATGCATTACTACCTTCAAGTTGTGGCATACCAACAACTCTTGGGTCCTCAAAAGCTTCAGCTGCTTTCTCAGCAATAACGTTGCTGATAAGGTTTTCAGAATGCACTACTCTTGCAGCTAGCATTAAACACATTGCAGCAGCCTCACCTGCACCAAAACGATTGAAGAAATCTTCTAAAACTGACCTAGGAGTGTTGGATTCCAATAGCCGCCTTAGAATGTCCAGTGGCCTGTTAAAAGCAATTTCCATCATGCCCATGGTGCTGAAGACAACAATCCTTCTTCTTGGCAGTATATGTTGGGTTGAGAGATCTCCCCTAGCCCAGAGTTTGCCAGACACCTTTTCACATGATTCCATAGAGCTCTCATAACCACCAAATTCAATTTCTGAATATAGAGACTGCACAGTAGCTGCAGTATCTGGCAATGGTAACACATCTGCCACTGAAAGCATTCGTCCTTCAACTGGTAAAGAAGATACAGACTCCCGTAATGCCCGGGAACTCCTGGTACCTGTTCCTAAATTACCTGATGGCAGTGACTGTGTGCTTGAATCCCTATTCAAAACAAGAAGTGAAGGCATGGTCGAAGATGATGCATCAGATAGGATAAGAGTTCCAGCAGAATAATAAGATGCCTCAATTTTCAGGGAGAGATCCTCATTCTGGGGTCTACCACCAAGAGCCATTGCTCCAAATGTTAGACCTCCACTAACACCCCAAGGAGGAGCAGGCCTTGTAGTGACAACCTTTAAACAGCTAGGCTTGTGATGATTGGTGTTAAATCCAGTCAAGCTTCCACTAGAAGGAGAGGTAGATAGGTACATCCTTCTACCATCTGATAAAACAGCAACAAGATGTAGCCACTTTGATTCAAGTGTAGATAAAGGTGAGATGCAAACAATAGATGGCTTTGGAGATCGACTTGAGACTCTTGATCCTGTTGATTGTCTAGCTCCATAATGTGCATCCCTCTGATTGACAAGATTTTTTTCTTCAGCTACTTTCTTTAACGGCCCGTCACCATTTGGTCCTATAACATAAACTTGAATCTTCATCTCTTCAGTCCGTGCATACAGTATTTGTCTCTCACTGTCGAAAACCATTTCAACGATGGCGTCAACAGCTCCAAAATTGAATACATTTGGTATAACCCATCTGCAAATAACACGTAATATTAAATTACTAAGGAATTAACAAGACATTATTAGCTATAAAAATCAGGTAACTTTATATACCGTTTAGAAAATGGCATATACAATCAATGATTGTAAAAAATCATTTTGCAATCAAGCATGAATGTCAATAACTTGTAGATAAAAAATTACTAAAAAAAGTACCTCGAAATTACACTTCCAAAACCAGCAGTGATGCAGATTTTCCGGCAGCGTTTTTGCCATCCAGAGCCAGTTGAATAAAGAACCTCATATATGTGGCCATCCCGACCAGCAAGAAAAATGCGACCCTTGTCAGTACATGCTACACAAGTCATTGTAACCCCATCAGATGATATTGTATGCTCTGGCAAAGGCTGCAATGTAACTTCTGCGAACGGATCTGAGCCATCTGCTCCTCCAGAGCAACAAACTCCAACTAAAATTAACTAATAAAAAGAGTGGGGTAAGAAACAATACTTCTCCCACAAGGAGTTCTGGAAAGAACATACTGCAAATCATTCATAGGGAACTTATCATACAAAACCCTTTTATAGAATAAGATTATAGCAGGTCCCAGAAAACTGATACAGTATTAAAAAACTTAGCAGCAAAAATAGAATATCTAACTAACAAAACCACAACACAGATTTAAACGGACATCTTCTAAAATGAACTGTCATAAAATGAAAAAAAATAACACACAATGAAAAAACTGCATTTGACTTGATATTTAATAAGACAAATTCAGACACTACTCCAATGACAGCATCCTGCTTAATTTTTCATGATTTGTTCCAATCACATGTGATAGTGACAAGATTCCAGGATACATACCCACCCTTTGAGAAATGGTGATAGGTAGTAAATTAACAACTTTATCATGCAAGTTGTAAAACAACAAGCACACAATGCAAATTTCAACTATTAAATAACCACTTTTGTTATTGACAAACTGTACCAAAGGCAAGATTCTCATGACACTCAAACCAAAGAACTTTAAAACCAAAATTTCCTAAAGCTCAGGAAGTTACATTTTTGCTCAAACGAAGGCACATCTAGATTGATAGAGGCTAAATCAAAATTCTATTGAGCAAACCTGAAGAAGAAAAGCACTTGACCACCAAATAACTTTAACATGAATAAAAGAATATTATATAAAGACCTTATTGACTGAGCCATACAAATTCTCCAACTGCTTAGCAACATGGACTGGAATAGAAAAGAAGAGGTAAATAATTCAGAAGGCTAACCAAACTTGTTATGATCTTTATGAATGCTACTGGAAAAGTTTAAGGAAAGCAGCTAACTTTTGTACCAGTTACCAGGCTACCAGCAAACCAAGAAGATACTATTCAAACCACCCACAGAGAGAGAACCACATAAAACCATGTTGAAACAATTGAACAACAATTCAGAAACATTTAATTAAATGATTCAGAAAGGGAAGAAGATACTGTACTACAAGGAAAAAACAAAATGAACAGTATTTGATCAGAAAAAACAGCACACAGGACATCGTTTAGGCAAAAAACATAAAGAACTAGTTCTTGAGTACAATATTTGAGTCCACAAGTCCTGGGAAAATCAATAAAATATAAAATGGTTATACTACCTCAACAGGTGTTGCCAAAACTAAAAGATATTGGATGGCTTCAACAAAAACACCAGGTTTTGATTTTGCAAGACCAACTGCACAAATGGCTTGCTCCTCCCCACTAAATTCAGGACATTGGCCATCCCTATGGAAGTAACAATGTTATGTTAGAAGTAATCCATCACATGTATATGACTTCTAGTAAATAGCTCTAATTTTTTTAGAATAAGTAACAACTAAACAAACATCTATTTCCCCTGCGATCATCCCTTACCAATTTTTTGTACATTAACAGTTTCACAGTCAAAATAACTATAGAACAGTTGCTGTACTTCAAAAAAATCTAGCATAAACAGAAACTTCAAGAAAATAAATGCATACAAAGTTTATCTTTATACATTTAGCACCCACAAATCTTTTCGAAAAGCTTTGTCTATGTTGTCCCAGTAAACTATTGAAGAGGACCATCATTTTTAATAATACTCCATGCAATGTCATAGATGTAAAGCATTGAAAAGGTGAAATAAATAAAAAAGGGAAAATAACATTTTTTTAATATGGTCAGAGGGAATAGATCTCTAATAAATATGAATTCCTTCCATTGCTTCAATGTCTGCCAAATAAAAAAGGTAGGAAGCAACTACATACCAAGAAAATCTAAAAAGACAGCTATCATTCCAAAAATGAGTTAAGCAAATGTCTAATCTCTTATCTAAATTATAACTTTCTTACTCATCCACATGGAACTTACCACTTGTCAAAACGCCAAAGAAACAATGAATTGTCCACAGACGCCCATGCCCTCCGTATTTCTGGAAATATTCCACAAAAAGCAGTTCCTTCCCCACCAGCTGCATTGTATCTTTCGATGAGCACAGGAGGCAACTCCCAGGTATTCACTACCTCAACGGAAGGGGGCCACTGAAATGACATTAAATAACATCATTAGATGGAAAGACTAAATGAACCATCAGTTCATTAAATATGCTAACAAACATACCCACAATCTTAAAAACAGTCCATGACCATAACATCATGGTTTTTAAGGGTCAACCACAACACAACTACAGTTATGGCAGCATCAGCCACATTTGTCTACGGCAATATCAAGAAACGCAACAAACCACAACCATAACTGCAATTTAAAACCTTGACCACATCCAAATCCATATTGTCATTTTAATATTCCTCTCCTCTATAATATCTCCAAATATCAAATAGCCATTTCATTCTAAAACCAGTTATCCATTTATTAATTTTTCAGAAATTACACTAATTCTCCCTAAGGTTTCTTGAGATTGCACATGATTCCCCTACTTTTTTTAACATTTACTGCAAAGTCACTCACAAGGGTACACACGGTATGCTGTTTTTCAGCAAGGAGGGTAGGTATAATGTATAAAAGGCATTAGTATACTGTTTTTCAAACAGCTAGAGGGGTTAATATAGGGAGCAAATAAAGGGAAGGGTATCAATAGAAAGTTGGGCGAAAGCTCAGGGGGAAGTTTAGTGCAACTTGCCTTTCTTCTTTTCTCCAATTTACCGTGCCCTTCTTACTAGGAGGTATTGGGCACTGAATAATGTAAAACCTATCCCTCGTATTTAACCATTTCCAAATAAATATGACTTTTTCATGTGAAGCGAAAATAAAGCAGTTCATAAGGCTTGCTTCACATGTCTACATTAATAAATGTTGAATTTAGCCCTCCCCCTCCCGTACATTATTCTGGGTATGCTCACACTGGGGATTCCTAAGCCTAATAGCTCAATTTTAACGAAAAAAAATGGATAAACGAAAGACCAATCAGAGAGACCCAACAACGAGAAAAACAATTACGAGCCCTAAAATTTTGGGAAGATACCTCTCGGGGGTGAGTGGAATAAGGGTGGCTGGTGTATCTGGAAGCTTCTAGAGCTTCTTCGAGGTCGAGCTGAGAGGAAACTTCGCGACCAATGCGATCGCTGACAACAAGCCCCGCATTCGTGACATCGCGCATCACAATCTCATCTTCCCACGACATCATTCGGTAGAAGCTTAATCTGAATTTGGGAATGAAATTCAAAACCCTCTTTCGTTTGTGGCTTTTCCGAGAATCAAACGGAAAATGAAAATTGAAAATTGGCGGAAAAGAAAAAGTTTTTGCAGTGAAGAGAAGAGAAGAGAAGAGAGGAGTGAGAAAAATGTAGGGTTTTGGGGAGGCTTTCGTAAATTGATAGTGGCGGGCAAACACTTTCGTTTTCTGACCAATGCAAAATCAAAAAATAAACAAATAATTTTAGGGTATATTATTAATTAATTATTAATTAATTATTTAGCCAGTACAGTGAAAATCAATTTAAAAATCAGCTCCTGTTTTGAAAAAAGCTTCGATTTTAATCTCTATAGGTTTTAACGATACAAACTGTAACCTAAAAATAGTACATATTTCTTTAGTTTAATTTCTAAAAAATAAATAAATTTCAGTTGATATATGCAATTGTACAAGGACTAAAACTTTAATTTTTCATTCAAAATCCGATCTTAAAAGAGTGACACTTTTATTACTCAATCAATTAATTTAATATTTAAATATATTTTGTCATTATAATATATATATATGATGTTATTTAAACATTTATTAAGCCGTGTGTGACAAAATAATTTGATAACGATAATAATAATTTGATAAGGAGAAAAAATTCTCCTTATAATAGATTTTATTATTTTGATAAATTTAAAAATTAAATTTAACTTTAATTCAACTTTATAGACTCAGCATATAAAATAAGATTTATAATTATTATATATTATAAAATATTTTTATCACTAATAGATATAGGACATTCACTGATTTTGAACAGAAAAAGTGATTAATCAAGTTCAAGAACGAGTTTTACGACAAATCTTATAAAAAACTTTAAAAGTTCTAAATAGTTGCTTCAAGAGTTAGATTTATATAGTGTTAGTACTAATATTAGCATGTTTGTAAGGATGAAATAAATGAATAAATATTAATCTTTCTATTATAAAATAGAGTATAGGCTTATTTTTTTTATAAAAATAAATTAAGATATTTTGATAGTAACCATTGGTGTAGAAGAAGTTAGTAAAAGTAAAATTATCCATGAACATTGAGTAGTATGATACCGAACTCAAAATTGTAAATACAAACCGTACAATATTTTAAAAAATATTATGTATATTTCTTGAAAAATATTTTTTTAATTTAATAATTTTATTTTAGATTAAAATGTATGTAATTGCGGGAATTTTCTTATACTACACACTTTTTTTTTTTGGATCATGGTCATATTCATTCTCCACTTTAGAAAAAAGTAAAAAAAGTAAAATGTTGATAAAAGAACTTGAGGTTGAGTATATTTTATATAACTAGTGTAACAGCATGAGTTATATGCTACACTTAATTTATAAAAATTTATGTTATTGTAACATTTTCTTCTATTCTAAAGTATGTTAATTCCAGTGAATTTTGAAAATTATAAACTTAATTAGAATTTGTTTTTGACGTTGATAGACTTAATTTTAATATCTACACGTTTTGATTGATGCAACTGGAACCGATTAACATTGTGTTTCTTGTTTTACTTGTTAAAATATTTATAATTTACTTTGTATTTTTTATAAACTATAATTGACTTATTCTTAAAACCTATAATTATATACAACTCACACAAACTCAATTTGTTAAACCTATAGATAATATTTTTTATCAGCGATAAATAAATAGATATAAATAGGTGACTAAATTCTTATATAAGAAATAAGAAGAAAAATAAGATAAAATTTAAACATTTTAACCTTCTAACAAAAGCTACTAATTCAAAAAACAACACAATCAAATAAGTCTATATTTGAGAATAATCAGAGAACAACAACACAACATACACACCGAAAGATATAAAAACATAATCATATCATCAAACATAACTTTCAAAATTAGAAGATTTTTTTAAAATTTATTTTACAAATAACATACCTAAATTTACCAAAAACTCAACAAAAAAAAATAGTAAAAATTCATTTTCACAACACTATTGCTTATGCTTGTAATCTCTCTACTATAACATAAGAGACAAATGCTCGTGGTGCATATATCTCCTTATTCAATTAACGAAAACTTAAAATCACCAACTTTTTTCTTTATAAAACAAAGAATTAGCAATACATAGATAAAAAAAATAGACATTATGTTTAAAATTTTATAAATACAAAAAATTTAAAGCACCAATCATGATAACTGATTTCTTATATCATAATAATAACTGATTTCTCATAGGCTTAACCCGTAAGTTGATAAACTTCAAAGTGCAACATTTTAAATAAACAAGTTACACGATTAACAAAAAAAAAAACAAGTTTCATTTAAAGTGATAGCTTTTAGTTTAGTATACATTAGTTTGATACATCTTATATGAATAAGTCAAAGTTATTTTTTTAAATTAATAATTTTATAATTTTGGATTATTATTTGACTTCACCCATAGACCAGTTTATTAAAAACCCTGTATAAATTATAAACAAACTTAAAGAATATTATTTCACGTTCTTAAAATTCACACCTAACTACAAAATTTCGTTAATTAACTGAATGTTTTATAAACATATTTTATCATTTTTAATATTGTGTATTGAACTAATATTTGTGAATTTAGCATTTATAATATATTGAAAACATACTAGAATCGCTAAAATATATACTACTATAAATTATATAAAAATGTTTCAAAATATCAATTTTTTACTTTTTTTTTTTTAATCATAACAAAAATTTATATAATAAATTTTAGTTTTTAAAAAATTAATGTATTTTTCGTGTTTAAAATTGTGTTAGAACAGTGTATTGAAATTATTAGAAATCCAATAAATATTTTTTGAATTAGAAATTAGCATTGGTGTCCGATATGTCTATCCGACATGACACATCAAGAAGAGTGTCTGAACCTCATAAATCATAACTTTAACATTTTATTTATTTATTCGGAAAATGGATAATCATGTTAATTAAATAATTACACGATTACTTTTATTCAATGAATTTTAATTTTAGGTAGAGAGTGTAGACTTGCTTAAAATTTAAACCTAATCAAATTAGGAAGAAATAAAAGAGGCATAACAAAATTGATAGTGTTTTATGAAGTGTCAAGGGATCCACGTAAACATAAAAACATAAACATGTCAAACAAATTTATTTTTTGAACCACCAAACCAATAGCATAATCATAGAAAATTCAAGGTCAACTAAAATACTTGAACAACAAGAACAAGAAAACCCTCTGTATTACCCGTTTTCGCTTTGTCGTTTCAACTTTCAGTCATGCGTTTCTCTCTCTAGCCATCAATCATCATGTCATCGCCAAACGCCGCCCCTCAGCCCCACGCGCCGCTCCTTCTCCCGCGACCCGATGCCGCCGCGGCCCGTCTCCCTGTCCTCGCGCTCCTCCTCGGCCGCCGCGGCCACTCCGCCGTCGTCCGGGAGACTGCGGCCCGTGAGCTCGAGGAGCGCCGCGCCGACTGGACGTACTCGAAGCCAGTGGTGGCGCTCGACGTGACGTGGAACATGGCCTTCGTGGTGGTCTCGGTGGTGATGCTCGCCTGCACTGTCAAGGAGAAGCCCAACATGCCGATCCGGTGGTGGATCTGCGGCTACGCGCTGCAGTGCCTCGTCCACGTTGCGCTGGTGTGGCTCGAGTACCGGAGGAGGAGCGACGTGCCCCGGGACGAAGAGTCCGGCGGCCACCTCGATTACGATGACGTCAACGACAGCGACGAGGAGGATGTTGGATCCTCCGAGAGTTACTTTTCCACTGGGTGCGTTCAGTTTCCTTTCAATTCAATAGCTGAATTTCAATTATAAACACGCTAATTTGTTAGTTTTTGGTTTTCATGGGTTTAGATTAATAGTTTGTGTATAGTACCATAGGTTTTCTAGATGTTAGACTCAATGCAATTATGAATAGTTTTGCGATATTTCAATTAACAGTTATATCTGTACGTATACGCAATTATGGCTACCAAGGCTGGTCCAATTAGTTAGAATAGGACTCATATCCTATTAGAAGCGAGTTTGAATCTTGCTGTTGAGGACAGTGCCGGTGAATATCTTTCTATCTATATGTATGTATGTATGTATGTATGCATCTTTCTATCTATATGTATGTATGTATGCATCTTTCTATCTATATGTATGTATGTATGCATCTTTCTATCTATATGTATATATGTATGTATGCATCTTTGTCGATGTTAGGTTTGTCTTGACCTTGGTAAGTTCTTGTGACACAACATACCTAAACTTGCTAAAGAACTATTGTATCACCTTGGTGCGAGAGGCTTATTGGGTAGCGAAGGTACGAGGGAGGGTAATTGTAGGCAGCCTTATTGCATATCAAAGAGGCTGTCCAGATTGGAGCCTATGACCAACTGGATATTGTGAAATCTTTATTGTTCCTAAAGGGGAATACTAAGGCATGTTGCTAATTTGAATACGTAAGGAATCCCTCTACTTTTCTATCCTGATATGTGAACCAAGTTCTTGCTAGCTTTAGTTGCTTCAAAAGTTAATTTGACTTAGATGATACTAGAATGTTGTAGTTATAGATGATGTATGGATGAAACCATTATGGTATTATTATGGATCATGGTCTGTATATATGATTAATAAAAGTGGCATTTGACTTCTTGTGTTGAAAGGATTACAAGTGTCATTAAGATTTTAGGCAATGGAATCCTTCTACTGATATTTTGGTATAGAAGCTGTGTTTCAATTTATGTAATGTGATGACTAACTGTTGGATTATTCACTGTGGGAAAAGAAAATTAAATGTCTTTTACTGTATGAGGGCATTTGTTGCTATATTGATTTTCATCATGTTGTTTGGTTTATTATTATATACTTTGTTATATTTGCTTGACTAGGTATACTGATTTTGATTATCTCCAGATTCACAAAACGATGCACATCATTGAATACCATGGTTTCGTTACTTTGGTGGATGGTGGGCTTTTACTGGGTTGTCTCTGGTGGTGATGTTCTTCTGCAAGATGCTCCACGTTTGTACTGGTAAGTAAGGCTTTATTTAAACTGAATTTCAAGAATAATGCTTTTAATTTAACTTTTTAACCCTTTAATTGAATTGACACAACATGCATAAAAACAATATTTTCTCTTGCATTAATAATGTACATACATGTATGAGAATATTTTTCCTGCAAAAAGAGGTATTACTTGATTTGTCATTCAAAAGTTTTCAAAAGAAACTCTCCTATTTTTTATTTATTGAAGAATATGTTTATTTTATTAATGCATAAAGTTATGGCCTTTTATTTTCTTATCCAATGACTTAGTCTATCCTAATATATGAGAAATCAATTGAATACCTCTATTGTTTTTGTGAAAATAGTCCCTAATATTTAAAACGCTAAATATAGACCAAAGAAAATGATAAATAATCTTTCTTTAAAAAAAGTCATTACAAAGGACTTTTTTTTAATTAATTTTGTTTGTTATATTGCTTTTATTTTGTTAACAAAAAATTGGTTGATTGCATGATGAATTAGGCAATTATTTTGATATTCAATCTCTTTTTCTTTGGATTTGTATGTACAGGTTGGCTGTTGTCTTTCTTGCATTTGATGTCTTCTTTGCCATCTTTTGTGTTGTCTTGGCATGCTTGATTGGAATTGCCCTCTGTTGTTGTTTACCCTGTATTATTGCTATTCTCTATGCTGTTGCAGGACAGGTACGTGTTTCTCTTTTGTTTAATTATAAATCTTGACATTCAAATATTTGTTGGCTTTCAATCTCATTGCCTCATTTGATGAGACTATAGGAGGGTGCATCGGAATCGGACCTCAGTGTACTTCCGAAATTCAGATTTCAAATGATAAGCAATGAAGAAACACCTAGTAAGGGAGGTGGATCAATGATTCCTGTGGAGACCATCAATGGTTACTCAGTGAATGAACGAATACTTTCACCCGATGATGCAGTATGTTTTACTCGACTGAATTAACCTTTCAGCCTTAAAAGTAGTTAATCAATTCTGCGAGATGGTTCCTTTAACTTCTATTTTGGTCACTGCATATAAAGATTCATGCTGTAGTTTCATGAGTTCTTTGTGTGAATTTATGGTTGTTCAAAAAGCAAAAATATATAATTTGTACATTGCCATAATAACATTCAAAAGATTTATGAAAGTAATTAATCAAATTTCTTTTTCCTTTTCAGGAATGTTGTATATGCATATCTTCTTATGAGGATGGAGCAGAACTTCATGTTCTTCCATGTAACCATCATTTCCATTCTACATGTATAGTGAAATGGCTAAAGATGAATGCAACTTGTCCTCTTTGCAAGTTCAATATTCTGAAGGGAAATGAACAGGTGTGACAAAATACTAAAGAAGACCTAAAATATAATTTCAAGCTGAGCTTAACTGTAAAATAGCTCATGGTTTTCAACTGCTGATGTGTATATGTAGATAATGTCAAGACATTAAAGAATGTAACTTCTTCCTATTTGCTCGGTTTAGCTGTCATTGTTTTGCTTAACTGCTTCTGTAGAGAAAATATAGGTAAGGAGGAAAGCTGCTTAGAGAGGAGATCTAGTATTCTGTTTTGAATAATTTGTCCTTTGTTTGTAATTTGAAAGCTGTCCTATTTAACAATGGAAAGTGTGTGAGTCTAATTTCCAACTTATTTCATGAACTGATTTATGGATTTTTCTATTTGGTTTTTGGTTGAAGCAAAGATGATTTCTTTATTTTTAATTGGTTCAAGCTATACTATAGATGTGGCTTTTCAAACCTTAATATTTGGAAGACTTCGGTGTTCAGGCAGTAGGATAACGGTGCTAAGGGGGGAGACTGAACCATATCTCCCACAACGTGTTTAGTTAGAATTGACTTTCCTAGAGTTGATGAGATGTGCTTTAAAGAATAAAGCTTACGTATAATTGTTCTTTCTTCATTGAAGAAATACAAGGGTTTAAAGGTTTTCTACCTGTGGTTAACTTTATTAACTTTATGTTGAGCAATCTTATCAAACCTAGGGTTAACTCGTAAATCTTTACAAGTTTAAGAGTCTACGGTAGGATCATGAGTTGACTCGTGCGTACACTCGTTTTTTAGTAAATTTGAGTAGACTTGGTCAAACTCAATAAACTCGGTGCAGACTAACAAATTCGAGGTTGAGTCACTGAGTGTAGGAAAAAAAAAGCTCAAAACAGTTCACAAGTTGCATTCTCATCTTCATCATTGTCGTTGTTTTCCTCGCCTTACTGCACGCCTTGCTTCGTGCCTCATAGTGTCGCATTGCACACCTCTTCCTAGGTTTTGTGTTTCTCTTTCATAGGGTTTAGTAAATTAGGTTATGACATATTGAATTTAAGGTTAGGGATTTTTAAATTGAGTTGGAGCTTTTTAGCTGATTAGGTTTAAGGTGATTTTTAGGTTGAGTTTAAAAATTTTTGGGCACATTGAGAAATTTTTGGCAAATTGAGAATTTTTGGGTTGATCATGATTTTTTTTTTTAATTTTTTTGTACGAGGTAGACTCTTATGAATCTACCAGTTGGGTTTATAGACCTCCCACAAATCTGATAACCTTGATACTGAGGTTTCCAATTGTCTTGGTTTAGGTTTTTCAAATGAAACCATATACATTCATTAAAGTCGTTAAGGTAAGAAGCGTCTATCACTTTGATTGTGTTGATGTTTCAAATTTTAGTTGGTTTATCTCAATAGATAGGATTGTAATAGAAGACCGCATGTTGTCTCATAACCATGTGCAAATGGTGTGTTTCAAGTTGTATTATACGTTTTTTCTCCTTGTATCTTATGAGACAAAATGGATGAGGTATCTTATGTGGGACCAGATGAGGGTAACATGAATTTTTGTGTGTCTTTCTAACAAAATTTCAGAACGATCCACTATTGACGACAAGAGCCCACTTACATTTGGAACATTGATGTGTGCGTGAATCAACCAACCTTGTCATTCATCCATGTCATGGCTTAGGTGTGTTGAGAATGATGATATCTTTAAAACTGAATTTTATGTTTTAAACATTTTTGTTGAAAATAAAAATTTAGTGTCTTTTCATATTTATAATGGTAGGGATGATGATGAGTTTTTGTAAGAAACACCTAGCATCTGAAGTGAACACGTCTTTTAAATATCTGTGTCATATACATTTATTAAACAATGATATTTGTAGAGTACGTATAAGTGAAGTGTCAAATTCAATAAATATTTGTTGGATTTTTAACAATTCTAATATTGAAAAGAAAAAATACATTAATTTTTTAAAAACTTAAATGTATTGTAGAAATTTTTATTATGATTATAAAAATAAAAGACAAATAATTTTGAACGAGCTATAAAAAAATAACTTTATGTTACAAAAACAACTGAAATATATTTGTGCACTTAAATTTTTATTGTCAAATTGTATAATTAATAACTATATAATATATAAATTTGTGTCATCGTATCTTACTATAAATATGATATGTATATTTGTAACTGTGTGGTATCCGTTTGTGTCGGTGTGGTGTCATATTCAAATACGACTATAACTAAGTTGTTAATGTGTTTTTTGAAACTAAATTTATTACTTTGTTTATTATTAGACCTATTAGTGTGCCTGTAACTGGACAATGAAGTTTTGATGCAGTCCTCTTCAACTAGGGAAGGATTCATCATTTCAATGAAGATTTTAAAGTTAAACATTCATTCAAAATCACTCATGCTACTTGTTTAATTTCTCGTTAAAAATAATGAATGATTCATCACTTACCCTATGTTTGTTTCCCACAATTTATTGTTTATACAGATTAGAGAGTGATGAAAGCACAAAAAACAAGAAAAACGAGAAGAATGTATATTTATAATCTTTTTGTGTTGTGAACCAAAGATTTACGAAGAAACACCGACGTAATCCATTGTGATTTTGATTATGTATAAGAATGTAATATATTTTATCTCAATTTACTTAGGAAAATTAATGCTGTTTTTATTTTATCTCATACTAAAATCACGTATTTTTCAGTGTAAAAACTGAAAACGTTTAAATATTTATAGGAACTATTTTTTTTAAAATATTTGAAGGGATGCTTTATACAAATGAGAAAGGGAAAACAACAACCAACAGAAGGGAGTTTTTTCCTGTACGTTTACGTTTTTCATCCTGCACCCGTACAATATTATGCATAGACAATTATTTTTATTATTTTTTAAAAACCCTAAAACACATTACTCACATTTTTTTTTTCTTTTTTCTTACGCACACCACAAACTTACATTTTTTACATTTCTTTCTCTTTCTTTGCACACGACGACTTTATTTCATCACACAAGAATTATGAGACGAGTTTCGCTTGGTGGTATCTCTAGTGATTTGGTGGTGGTTTGGTAGTGTCTTTTCATCTTATTCCTATTGTTTTTGTTTTCCAAAATAGTTAATTTACAACATAATTTTATAGATAGGTGTGTCCATAAGTTATCTGTATTGAATTGCATTCTGGATCCACCAACACGTAAGCAAAAAAAATTCCATTATGGATTCACTAATCTATAACTAAAAAACTGTTTATGGATACAACAATCAGTAAATCAACAAATTGCTTCCAAAACACCCCTTCATTCGGAAAATTATAAAGTTTTACTTACGAAATGACCAATTCATAAATCATATTTTCACTTCCAGATTGATCGATCTGTAGCATAATTCCAGATCCTGATTTCTAGGAACCTAAAAGCACCATAACTACCCAACCTCTTAAAAAACTCAATTCTTACCTCTAAAAGCTAATCAATACTTTGACAATGCAACCTACTCCTCCACCTTGTTCCACGGAGCTGAAATGAGCTTCCACCAACGCCACCAATGAACGGAGAAGAAGAAAAGTGGCAAAACAACTCATCCCTAATGTGCTTTTCAAATAAAAAGGCCAATACTAACTTGAGAATTTTAAAAATTGTGGGGGTGCAGGAAGAAAAACATAGGGATGCATGCAGGAAGAAACACTCCCAACAAAAAGAATGGACCACGAGCCCAGAAATTGTTGGGCCAGCCCATCTCCCAAACCCGGAAACCACAGAAAGCAAAACGAAAACCCTACTCTGACTCTTACATTACATACATAGATATATAGCAACACCGAACCAGAAACCCTACTGAAACAACCTTCTCCAATTTCTCACAAGCGCAGTTACCCCCTCGCTCCTTTCCCTGTCCTCTCTCCTACACCGCAAACAACATGGCCGAACGTGGAGGCGGAGACCGTGGCGGCTTCGGTCGCGGTTTCGGCGGTCGAGGCCGCGGAGACAGGGGACGCGGAGGACGCCGCAGGGCCTCTGGGCGCCGCGACGAGGAGGAGAAGTGGGTCCCTGTAACGAAACTTGGACGCCTCGTGAAGGATGGTAAAATCCGGAGCCTGGAGCAGATCTACCTGCACTCACTCCCAATCAAGGAGCACCAAATCATCGACACCCTCGTTGGGCCCACTCTCAAAGACGAGGTCATGAAGATCATGCCTGTGCAGAAACAGACTCGTGCCGGTCAGCGCACGCGTTTCAAGGCCTTCGTCGTCGTCGGAGACAGCAATGGCCACGTCGGTCTCGGCGTCAAGTGCAGCAAGGAAGTCGCCACCGCCATTCGCGGCGCAATTATACTGGCCAAGCTCTCTGTTATTCCCGTTAGGAGAGGGTACTGGGGGAACAAGATTGGAAAGCCCCACACCGTTCCCTGCAAGGTCACCGGAAAGTGTGGTTCCGTCACCGTTCGCATGGTCCCTGCCCCTCGTGGGTCCGGTATTGTCGCTGCTAGGGTTCCGAAAAAGGTGTTGCAGTTCGCCGGTATCGATGATGTTTTCACCTCCTCCAGAGGTTCAACCAAAACCCTTGGAAATTTCGTCAAGGTTAACCCTTTTCCTTATATTATTTTTGTATATTGGGTAATGCTTGTCAAGGATGATTCATGATTGTTTTAAATGAGTGTGAAGAATCTCTGAAAATGAGTTATCTCAAGTCTTGATTTTTGTTTTCATTAGTTTTGTTGTTTTTTAGTCTTATTAATGTTAGGATTTTGTTAGCACTATTGATTTTGTTTACATTTTACCAACAATTTATCTCATGATCAACCCTAAAACCCTTGCCATGTTCACTGCATTTTTATGGTTTCATTATTGCAACAATATATACTGTTTTTTTGTAACTTGATGATTGCATCGTTTGTGCTTTCTTAATTGTATTGGTTGTCATGGTTTTTTGTTTATTGGATTAACTCTTATAATTGTGCACAATTTTACATTGCCTTCAGTCACACGGAAATGCTATTACATGGCCTAATGCTTAATTCTGGTTGTGTAATTTACTTCTATAAATTCCCTTACGAAGCAATATAAGTTCTGTGTTAAACTTAGTCAATCTGTTTAAATAAACTTAATGAGTAATTTTAGGTAAATGAAATAAGAGGAGAAATGAAAATAAACTTTTTTTTTTTTTTATTTTATGTTTAGTTTATCAGTAAGCTAATTTGTATAATACTTTTAATAAGATTCTTCATAGGTTGCTATGTTAACTTCTGCTGAGGCAAAATCTAACTAAGTAGAGAACTTATTTTTACCTTTTTCCCAAACTCATCTCTGGATGGTTACTATCAGTTTATCGAGTGGGGTAGTATTTATTGCTTATTACATCTATCCCCATCCACTGTAGTAACACACTTTCAGTTTTTTAAATCATTTGTATTTATTTGAAACACTAAATAATCACCAATAAGAAAACATAAATGGTCCCGGAGTTTCTTAGTTATTTATGTTCATTGGTGTTTATAATGTCTCTTGTGTTTTTACAGGCCACTTTTGATTGTCTGCTTAAGACCTACGGTTTTCTAACACCTGAATTCTGGAAGGAGACTCGCTTCTCTAAATCCCCATTCCAAGAGTACACAGATCTATTGGCAAAGCCAACAGGAAAGGCCCTCATCCTTGAAGAGGAAAGAGTCGAGGCTTGAGGCTTTTTCTAGCAGTTTTGAATGTTGATGAGTATTTTAAGCATATGCTCTAGGACCCAGTAATTATATGTTTTGCAGGTTTTGTTATTTCCTTTATTATTGAGTTTAATGATTTTTACCTAGTTTCAAATGCCCAAATCTTCATGGATTTATTAAATTTTCACGCTGTCGTAATTTAATGACAGGTTTCATAATTTAAAGAAAAGAAAATGTGTTTCGTTTTAGTTCCCATATGATTTGATTAAACACAACTTTGAAATTAATACTATTTCTTAGTTGTATTTGGTTGTCATTTTTAACGCCTTATAAACATGTTTGCTTACACCCATGTGATGGGGTGCTATTGTTAATCTGGAAGAACTTATTAATGTATTTTAATTCAATACTCAGTGTCCTACACTACCAATCAAATGTATACACGCTGCTGTGTATTATAATTGTAATTTGTTAGCTGTCTGGTTATTGAAGTTGATTGAACAATAGTGTCCCTAGTTAAGAATTAAACTGGTTGCATAGTTATGTTTTGAGGTAAGTTGTCACATTAGGGACATGAAATATTGGAAATAAACTTGTTTTAGACCCTACAATGGATACTGACCTCACCTCACAGGACAATGAAGCTTGCGAATTGATAACGGTGCGAGTCACCGCTTTAGGTTGTTGTTGAAGCGAAACTACTATGCTCTCACTACCATCCAAGTTGTGGCCTTGGCCCCATTGTATTTGAGGTGCCACTGTCAAACATGGTGGGAAGGACCCTCCATGTGAACAAGTCTGGGAGCAGACACACACCTTGTGTATGAAAAGTGGTTTAAGAGACAACCTCAACACTCCCAAATCTCTCACTAATAACAATTTTCAAGATTTTGGAGGGTCAGCATGGTAATGATACACAATTCCAATCATTTATACAATAACTTTGTAACTCCTAATATTATTATTTTAAAATATTTTTTTATATAATTTAATTACAAATTTTTTCTTTTATATATATATATATTTAAATTCATCACATTGAATACAACTTCAAAAATTATCAAGGGTTGAATACAAGTCTACAAACTATCATTTTTCTAATAGTGTATTGTGAACCAATATTTTAAATCAGAATTTATATTAATATGATCCAAACACACCAAGATATATATATATATATATATATATATATATATATATATATTTAAAGTGTTTTAATTTCTTTGAAATGGAATGATCTTTCTTATACTTTTTCTTTTTTCTTTATCCTTCTTAAAAAAATAATGTATTTTTTTTTAAATTATATTATAATAGAATCGTGTTAAATTTTTCATAATTAAAAAAATTGAATATTTTATTATTGGACCACCTGCGGAGTTTTTGAACTCTCTGGATCATCACATGAATAAACCATCAGTTGTTTCTTTGAACTATTATTTTCTTAAACAAATTCAAAGATCAACAATTTTACAAGTATTTGTTAAAATATTTGACACCACCATGTTATATATTCTCATAACTACTACAAATATTAATATTTTCATTTAGTTCTCAGATGTTGGGAAAATACCATACTTAAATAATTAGTAGATATTCATTACACAGTACTAAATTAATATATATGTGTGTACTGTTTAATATTTTAAGAACTATTTAGATAAATGTATTACTGTAAAATATATTTCAGAAAAATAATACTCGAGAAACTAAATTTACAGTTTACTCTAAAAAAATAATTTTTCCAACATTTGCAAAAGAGTGTAAATATAACTCAAGTTACAAGTTTTTACCAACAAAATGCCAATCCCCAGTTTTAAGTAAAACATACTTTTTAAAAAAAATAATGTTCCCCAGTTTGTAGTTCGTACAATGAAGGGAGAGAAAGAAAGGAAATTGAAATGTTATAAATAATAGAAAATAAACACAGTATAACCATTGTTAGAAATGATTATGTATTTATATATTATATATATACCCATTGATCCATACGACGACAGGTGGAAGTTTCAGTACTTAATCAGGATCGACTGGTATGATCAAGTTCGTTATGTCTGATAGAAGATTAACAAAATCAAACAATAATTAAATATTAGAAAATATACTCTTAATCATAATCCAAAATTCTAATCTGATCTAATAACAAATGATATATGATAATCATATAAATAGTAAAAAATGTTGAGAATAAGATATGTTATCATATTCATTCCTCATTAATTGCATCGAACATTAAATCTTACTTGATAGTAGGAGTATCTTTTGTAAGTACCATCCGAATTTGAAGTTTACAAGAACGAGAAACAAAAAAGTAAAAAGAATAGTTATGAGACTATTTCGAGAAGAGAGACGAGAGATAGACCGACCGAGAAAAAAAAGACAATCGTTATCTTAAACTTGTTAGAAAACCATATATATCTCATGTCTCAAAAAGTTTAATTAGCAGTATTGTAAAGAAAATGCAACATTTTGTTATTTATACGGAATTTAGAAGTTTTGTATTCTTTCTGGTATTTTGAAAACTTGGACAATTTTCTGGTATTGGTAACATTTGCGAGTTTATGTACTTTGGAATATTTTTGTGAACATTATCTTATCTTCCTCTAACGCATGCTATTTTGAATGATTCTCTAGCCCAAGTACAAGTTCTACCATTAGCATAAAGAAAATGTATTCTACTTTCATGGTTTTTATTACTGCAATGATAGTTAATGTTAATGAACAGAAGACGTTTCTGGGTCCCATTGGCTATCGTACGCATAGGAGGAAACAGAAGACGGTTTAACTCGGAATGCATGGAGTGCGCATTACGCTACGTTGATTAGAGAGATTAACAGAAGATAAGATTAAGACGATGAGAAAGTGTTTACTGTGTTTCCCTGTCACTCACTCAGTATTGTTCTGCTTAACAATAACCGCCAGCTATACACTAACTCATTACTCAGATTTATTTAATTTCACTATCACTCTCACTGCAACACACACACACAGAGAAGAAGAATTAAAAAAAAGGAAAAAGAAAAAAAGTGGAAAAGAAAACCCAGATTTAAAATCACAATCTAGAGAGAGAAACAAGCACAGAGTATGAAACGATCTATCTCCCAGATTCTCTCTCTATAACAACCGTCTCCTTCTCAGACCTGCATTTTCTCTGCGACTCCAGCTCTTCTTCGTCTAGGGATCCGCGGAGCTGCGACCACGTGGATGTGACTGCTTGCGCCGTCGGTTAGATCGGCCATGGCGGAGGTTTCCGGCGAGGCTGGAGTGGAGGAGACTGTGGCCACGCCGGTCGCGCCGTTGGCGGTGTCCGGATCGTTCAAGGAGGGGAAAGGCTCGTCGCGGAGGCGCGCGCCTTCGATGAGGCAGAGCCTCGACGCGGACGAGTTCATGAACCTGTTGCACGGTTCGGATCCGGTGAAGGTGGAGCTCAATCGGTTGGAGAATGAAGTTAGAGGTGCGAAAATGCGACTCGATCTGGCCAGTTTTTTACCTGATTTTTGCTTCGCGTTGTTGACTAATGGTGACTCGCTTGTGTTGCGCCGTGTTTGCAGATAAGGACAGAGAATTGTCGGAAGCGCAGGCGGAGATCAAAGCCTTGAGGTTCTCCGAACGGCTCAGAGAAAAGGCCGTTGAAGTGGTCACTTTCTAATTTTTGCTTCGTTGTGTTATTAAAGTTAAATTCAATCGATTACAAGTTTCTGAAATGATCATTGCTATTACTGTAAGAAATTAGAACTTAAGAATGTGGAAACTTCATTACTAAATTCTTTATTTTTTTTTTGCTTTTGCACTGGACAATGCTTCTTTGCTCACTGATTTTATTAACTACCAACGAAATATTTTTTTTTTTATGAAGTACTCTGTATATGTCCGTGTTTGTTTCTTGGTGAATGGTGGTATTGATTCGAGTCTGCTTTCGGTGTTTATCGAGTGTATGTTTTTTGTTCAATAGTCACTATGCTAGTTTTTCTGTGTCATGTATTTATGCAGGCAATTATGGTTTGGCTGATTTAGGGAGTGGGACTACTTTGTCCGTTTTGTACTTTAACGTGGTGCTGTAATTATTTCAACTATATGTATTGTTGTACTTTTTCGTGTTGCTGCTGTTTCTTAATTTCATCACTTTGCGTCAACTTGAAATGTAACTTTGTTTTCTGTTTTTTTTTCATTGTACTGTAGCTTAATGAAGAGTTGTCAAAGGTTGAGGGGAAGCTGAAGTTAACAGAATCTCTTCTAGAAAGCAAAGTATTACTTGAACCCTCTATCAACCTTAGTGAGGTCTAAATTTTTTAGGTTACATTATGTGTTTACTAAACTGGATATTTCTTGCAGAATCTTGAAATAAAGAAAATCAACGATGACAAGAAGGCATCAATGGCAGCTCAGTTTGCTGCTGAAGCCACTCTTCGGAGGGTCCACGCTGCTCAGAAGGATGATGACATGCCTCCTATAGAAGCCATTCTTGCTCCTCTAGAAGCTGAACTTAAGCTTGCGCGGCAAGAGGTATTATTAAGTTTTTCTTCTACTTTGGATGTGATTCCCATGAGAAGAAACCGATGAAGGGGACTGAAACTGGCCTGTCAAAGGTGATTTATGTCATTATTTTCTTCAACTTGTTCCTTGCAGATTGCTAAACTTCAAGATGATAACAAAGCTTTAGATCGACTTACCAAATCTAAAGAAGCAGCACTTCTTGAAGCTGAGAAGACTGTTCAGATTGCCTTGGCTAAGGCCTCCATGGTGGATGATCTCCAAAATAAAAATCAAGAGCTAATTAAACAGATCGAGATTTGTCAGGTATTTGCATTTTTGTACGGTGTTTCTTCTCCAATTATGCCATCCGTAATAATTTAATTTCTTACATTCGGTGTCATCATATCCTCTCCCAGGAAGAAAATAAAATTTTGGACAAAATGCATAGACTGAAGGTGGCAGAGGTTGAAAAGCTTACCCAAACCGTGAGGGAACTAGAAGAGGCTGTACTTGCGGGTGGTGCGGCTGCCAATGCTGTGAGAGATTATCAGCGGAAAGTTCAAGAAATGAATGTAATGAGTTAAATATATTAACTATACTCTTCTAGTTTGTTTACTCGATCTTAACTTAAAGCATGCTAATTGCTGCATATGCTTGTTTTGACACTATACAGGAAGAAAGAAAAACACTTGATCGGGAGTTAGCTCGTGCCAAGGTAACAGCAAACAGAGTAGCTGTAGTGGTTGCTAATGAATGGAAGGATGCTAATGACAAAGTGATGCCTGTAAAACAATGGCTTGAAGAACGACGATTCTTGCAGGTGAATATTATTTCTGATTCCTTTTGATTTAAGCTTGTTTCTTTAAATGAAAAAGACCTAAAATCTTCCTGAATTTTGTTTCCCTTCAATGAGGTTTCAACTTTTTTTTTACCAAACTACATTCTTATAGGGAGAGATGCAGCAACTTCGGGACAAGCTTGCTATAACTGAGCGCACTGCAAAGTCTGAAGCACAGTTAAAAGTAATAATCTGGTTTTACAGCCCCCATGTATTAGCTTAGGAGATTACTTCTGCCGTTACTCAAGGTAAACCTTTTACAATTTTCAGGAAAAATATCAATTAAGGCTTAAAGTGCTTCAGGAGAGTTTGAGAGAAACTTCTAACAGTATTAATCGCGGCACCTCAGAGGGAAGATGTATTAGCAATGGGCCTTCTCGGCGTCAATCCCTTGGTGGAGCTGATAACATATCTAAACTAACATCTAATGGGTTTCTGAAAAGATCACCATCCACTCAAGTTAGGTCTTCTGTATCTTCAAGCGCAGTTTTGAAGCATGCTAAAGGCACATCTAAATCATTTGATGGTGGTACAAGGTCATTAGAAAGGAGTAAAATTCTTCTAAATGGAAAACCTCCAAGTTATTCATTCAACCAGTCTTCTGAAGGAACCAAAGACAGGGAAGAAAATGATAATTGGAAAGGAAATTCAGATGATAAGCCAAATGACTTCCCAACAGTCGATACGGAGGACAGTGTTTCTGGTGTTTTGTATGATTTGCTGCAGAAAGAGGTCTTAAGCTTGAGGAAAGCTGGTCATGAGAAAGATCAAAGTCTAAAAGATAAAGATGATGCCATTGAAGTTAGTATTTATTTGTTTTTGGATACTAATATTAGATTTGTAGTTGATAATTATAATCTTAGCTAATAATAGTTTCATTTCAATGGTATTATTTGTCAGATGCTAGCAAAGAAAGTAGATACACTGACCAAAGCCATGGAAGTTGAGGCTAAGAAGATGAGAAGAGAAGTAGCATCCATGGAGAAGGAGGTAGCTGCAATGCGTGTGGAGAAAGAACAAGAGAGCAGAGCAAAGCGTTTTAGCAATGTAAAGGGCCCTGTGAACAGTGCTCAGCATCAGCTTGTTTCTGGAAGGTACCTTTTGTTTCCTTCTATTTTGATTTACCAGATTTTAGGTTACAGCATGTGCCTTTTATTTACAGTAACTGAATATCTCCTGAACTCCACGACCTAATAGATTATTTTGTTGTCTCCCTGGGCCCCTTGTTATGGTAGCTGAACAATGTCTAGGCATTTTGACAAATGCAATGCTTTGTGTTGAAAAACTTTACATCAATTTTCTGAAAAAGGAACAACATTGGTATCGATCATAACTTGTATCTTGTTGCATATATGATACATCTTTTATATTGCCTTGGCATTGTTTACTGAAATGATCTATAAGATTTTGTTTCAGGTCTTCAGTAAATACACTATTTTTAGAATATTTCTCTATATTATCCTCTTATTTGTGTGAGAATATTTCCCTAAAATTACATTATATGTTTGCCTTGTTTTCATTTTTTAAACTACGTTAGTATGTAATAGTAAAAATCCACGTAGGTATAGGATTTATTTTGTTAATTTTTTGTCAACAATTCTTCAACTTGCAGAAACTCCTGAATTTGGTGATTAAATTTTCAAATTGTATCATATTTGACTTTATGTTTTCCCCACTACCTTGGGTAACTGACGGGGAATGTTACATTTGCACAGAAATGTGTCACGGGGAGGATTAACACGCAGCACCCAATGACAATGTCTCCTGAAGAGGCACTAAGGATTGAACAGCATCGTTCTTCTACCCTTCTCTGTTTATTTTTACTTTTGTCTTTTCCCCCAATTGATTATAAATTGTAACGCATTCCGACGACCATTGTTTATGTTATTGGCCATGGATTGATGGTGAGAAGAGAGTTTGAGAATCGGTATGCATCTGACATAGAGTCTTGTATTTCCTGCTTAGAGAGAGATCGGCTAAGAAGCCAGGCAAAGGAAGAAAATTAACTTGGAGCTAACCTTCAGCTTTTCTTTGAGTGGCTGTGTGGTTGTATAGGTAGCTTTATATCCCCCCTTTCTCCTTTTTGCAGTTGATATTTGTAATACGCAGATAGTGTGATTGTGCCCTCTCATCTCAGGTTTGTTAATATCTTTGTAATCAGATCAAGATCTAAGCTTATTTGGTTGTGTTATACATTCATAGTTTCAACTTGATTATAAGTTCATGTTTGTGTGAAGCACCAAGTGCTGTCTTTCATTTTCTCTCTTGTTAAATTTGGTAACCCCTCTTATCACCAACGATAAAGTACACCACACTCTGTTTTTATAATAACTAGATCTTCTATTTTGAAAATTCTTCTCTTCAGATCTAAATGTTATATTTTGGTTAAGTAATTGAAACGATATATTGAATACTTTTATCGAAATACATACAAAATAAGACATCATTCTCGAAATTTCGTTAAAAATAAATGAAATATATCATGAACAAAATAAACACTTCAATATTAAAAGTATAGTCGTGTAAAGATGTTCAATTTTAACTTTTTATTGCCACTAACTAAAGTCGTTAAACTACACAAGTTTACTGAAATTGCATCACATAAACACAAATAGTAATTTTTTGAAAAAAGTTGTCCATTTCAATAATAACCACTTAAAATTACAATAGTTTCGTAAAAAATCCTTTAAGTAGACAGTTCTCTATCGCTTTTAATGATCCACCATGTTTGCACAAATATCCTTAACAAATAAAGTAGTGTTCAAAATTCTGCCTTTATGCCACTATTAGTTTATCACTAGATAATGAAAGAAATAACCAACATAATTTACATGGATATTCAGGGCAAAATATCAAGATTTCAGACTTCACTTCGCTTCCAAAGATTTTAGTGCAAACGAATGAATAGAAAACTTGATATGTCATCTATTCGCAATACAGATGCAAAAAAATAACAATCAATCCTCCAATTGATGACAATTATACTTTGCAATGGTTTCACCACCCATAGCAAAAACAAAAAATTGTTGGGCTATAGGGAAACAGTTCGTCTGTATAATAGTTCATCATCATCACTCTCAGCTTCCTCATCTGACACTATATCATTCCCTGGTAGCTCCAATTTCCCTCCCATGCAGAATCTGGGACCTACACTTTCAGTTTCAATGTAATGACCCTGCAACCTCTCTTCAAACCTCTGGTCACTACAATTCAGCATCCAATTCAACGAACACCTTATCCCCTTACTCTGGAGCCTCTGGTATCTGGGTTTGATCCTAGACTCCAAACTATAAGTAAAGTACTCAGGGAATTCCACAAGCTCTTTCAAGGGCCTCCCCATCTCACTCTTAAAGAAGTAAAAGCTGTTTTTCATCAGCTCAACTCTCAATGCCACCAACTGAGGACACTTGATCACCATTCTAGCCACATCCTCCACTGTTATAGTCCTTCCAAGGAGGAACTCAACGGGCTTCATAATCACATGCTGGTTGAGGCTAACTACCTGTGGCATGTTCTCCACCACTCGTGCAAACCCTTCAGGATCAACCTTAAGCTTCAAACTGAAAAAGTACTGCTGCGTGGACAACTTAGCCTTCAGAGGCAGCCCAAGAATCTGCGGATATTGAGCAATAACCGAAGCCAAGCACTCCCTTTGAACACCAAAACTCATCAAACATTCCACATTTGGTTTCACAGTTTCCTCAAGATCATAGCCAAGAATATAAGCTCTCTTCTCCAACATCCTAGCCAAAACCTTCTTCGGCAGCCCTAAACCCACCAAGTAATCAATCATGGGCTTTATCACAGTCCCAACTCTCATCCCTAACAAATAAGGATACTGAGTAACCATTGGACCTATATCTCTAGGGTTCACACCAATACTAACAAGATAAGCCACTGAAGTGCTCATAGTACCCTCAAGCTTGAACCCAAGCAGTTCAGGGTACTTTTGCAACACATACCCAATATCATCTTTCTCCACATCAAGGCCCCTGAGGAACTTAACAACAGGAACAAGCTCAACAATGACACTAGCATGCAACACCTGCGGGTAATTCTTCACGAACTCCCCAAGCTTGGGCCTTGCAATCCCAATTTTTTCCAAGTACCCCAACACGGGGATCATGTTTTTTCTGACACTGCAACCTAAGATCAAAGGGTAATTGTTGATATCGTCGACGGTTAGACCTGATTTTTGGAGAAACTCGACACGCTCGCGCATGACGTCGACGGTGGAGGGAAGTTCGAGGTCGTGTAACTCGTCGGGGATGATTCCCAAACCCTTGAGGTAGTCGAAGATGATTACTCGCGAAACGAGCTTCTCCTTGCGACCTTGAATCACGCCCCATGTTACCGATGGCATCTCGTATTCGGGGAGTTTCGATGATTGGGTTCCGTAGTGAACCCTGAGGGTTTTGGGGGTTTTGGAAAAAGGGTTAAATGCATTGGCGTGGTGAGGAATTAGGTCAGAAACTTTTAGGGTTGATAACAAATTCAGGAGCTTTCTTCTTGTCACCATTGATTCAGGTCTCAGGCTGTGTGGAACAGATGTGAAGCTCAAACAAACACTACAATGGTGGTCTCGTTGCGTTGCATTGCGTTTCAACAGTGGAGACCCGGATCGTAGAAAATGGGCTTGGAGGGCCGTTCTCTCTTGGGCCTCATCCAACTACAGTGGCCCTTTCGTTTACTTTTTAATTTCGTTTTGGCAAATTCTTTCTGGGCTAATTCTCCTGCACCCCAGATCAATTGTGATCTACACCCTACACCTGCACAGAAAGTGACTATTTTACCCAGAGGGATAATTAATCTTCAGTCTGCACCATACCAATTAAAACTTTCATTCTATCACCTTTCAAATTTTCTAAATTTACTCTCTATTCCTGATTTAAAAATCCGAAATTCGAAAAATAAAATTCAAAATTCTATATTAGAAAAATAAATTCAAAATATTAAAAATACATTTCGGATAAGAAAATCCAGAACACAAAATCTGAAAATACATTTAAGAAAAAAAAATTGAAATTAAAAAATATGTTTGGAAAATTCAGATCTGAAAATGTATTTAAAAAATTATTTTTATCCATACCCTCTTTTTATTTAAGTTGAGTTTTATGAATCATTTAAAATATTTTTATCATTTTGCAGAAACATTTTTATAATTTTAATAAAAAAATCAGGTAGAGGCCAGTATTGATATGGTGGAGGAGAAATTGCCTTTCGTTTCAGCTTTTTGTCTTAGTTGGATTGGAATAAGAAAATTAAGCTTTTCTTTAGTGGAATAAATGCATGTGATATAATGTACCAACATGTCTAAGTAACAAAAAAACAAAACATAATAGGTTTGCAAATCTTAAAAATATCTGTTAACTTCCACTTTTGTAGACGTTTTTAAGTTTAAGTACATTGGTAGGTGTATTATAATATAATACATTTAATTGTAGTTTATTATTGTACTTTTAATTAAATTTTAAGTGAAAATTATTCACAAACTCTAATATATATATATATATATAGATAGTATGACTACAATATTATTAATTATTTTTTAAATAATCTATCATCTTAAATATATCTTTAAGCAATAAAATTAATGTGGAGTAAACTTTTACAAGACAAAGTAGGTAATTTAGTTATTTTAAGAAAACACAGTTCCTTCTAAAAAAACAAGAAAAGGCTGTTTCTTTTAACAAAAAACACAGTTAACAACTATGTACCACGAATACAACATACATAAAGATTTGTCTAAATACGGGATAAAAATATAAATTATATAAATTGATAATAAAAATTGATGTGAATTAATATGTTTAGTTTTTAAATAGAAAAATATTTTTTATATTAATTTAAAATGATTTGTTTATTATTTTTATAATCATAATAAAATTTTATACATTAAATTTAAAATTTTAAAAAATTAATGTATTTTTTTAAAAAAAATTATGTTAAAATCGTGTTTGATTTATCAGAAATCCAGTAAACATATTTTGAATTGCACACCTTATAAATATATGTTTTTTAAATATTTTATAAATGTCGACAGATTTTTTTACACAAAAACATTGTTTAAGAGACGTGTTAAAATTTTTTAAAAATATATTAAAATTTTGATTTAAGTTATTTATTATTGGGAGGGTGTGAATGTCATGTCACAACAAGATTCAAAAAATGACTTTAGAACGAACTTCTTTTCCTTTACTTAACCCACGTAGGAAGGAACGTGTGAAGTGACCATTTGCCCCATCACATCGCACGAAATAAAGAACCGTTTGGTTGTTCTCCACTGTTTTTTTCTGCTTATGTTACTTTCCCCGTTCGAATTTCCCATCTCTTTGGATGCACATTCTGCGTCCATCGAAGCGCGTTTCGTCGATCCAAAACCATAAACCCTTCTCTCCTTAGATCTCTTTCCCTTCCTTCCTTCAATCTCTCTCCGATTCGATCCGATCTATTTTCCGATTCCAAAATGGCCACCATGACCAGCTTGATCGGTCTCATCAATAAGATCCAACGAGCCTGCACCGTTTTGGGCGATTACGGCGGCGAGGGTTTATCGCTCTGGGAAGCTCTTCCCTCCGTCGCCGTCGTCGGTGGCCAGGTACTGAACACCTTCTCCGGTCACACTGCAATGCTTTCTAACTCTTTATTTCTTTCTGTTTTTCAAATTTGTTTTGTGGAATATCAGAGTTCGGGAAAATCGTCGGTGCTTGAAAGCGTGGTGGGAAGAGATTTTCTGCCTCGTGGATCTGGTAATTCTCACTCTCTTTCTTACGAGATCTCTCTGGCAATGGTTTTCATTAAGCATTACTCCTAATATATATAGAGATTTTGGTTTACTGAAAATAGCTTCTCCTTGTGGCCCTGATCTTTTTATTTATCTATTTTTATTATTGTTATTATTGGTGCAAGAACACTTAAAGATAGTTACTAAAATAGAAAGAACAGTTATCTGAACAGTTTTCATAAAAAAAAGTTATTATCTAAATGTTGTGAGAATAAGGGTAAAATAGTATGAAAAATGTGCACACCAAAGCCACTCACGAAAATGGGTATCCTTTAAATATTAGTATAGATTATTATTATTATTATTATTGTTGTTGCTGTTGTTACTATTTTCTGTTTTTACTACAAGACGCGCGAGGATTGTTATAACTTATTTCCTTGCCTCTGAATTTTTTTTTTAAAATTTTTTTGTTTTGTTTTCTTTAAGGTATTGTTACACGGAGACCATTAGTGCTGCAACTTCACAAGACAGACAATGGGACACAGGAATATGCGGAGTTTCTTCACTTACCGAGAAAGAGATTCACTGACTTCGGTAAATGAAGTTTCTATCTAAATTTCCTGTTTCAGTTTATTTTCTGTGTTAATAAAAGTGTAAATAGTTTTGATGGTAGTGTAGCTTTTAAATAAAAGTAGAGCTTGTGAGCTTGTGGGTGATAGATATGTAGTATTTATACATAGCAAGGGCCTGTTTGAGCTTGGGGATTTATTATGTTTGTTTGTGTCCATTGTTCAGTGTGTGGATAACAAATAACAGCTGCAGTTAGAGTTTGAACTATTGTAATGTCTCAATTAATTGGTTCTACAATGATCCTTTATGCCCTTGCAGCTGCTGTGAGGAAGGAAATTGCAGATGAAACAGATCGTATAACTGGGAAGACAAAGCAAATTTCTAACATTCCAATTCAGCTCAGCATTTATTCTCCTAATGGTTTGTACCTGTATTGTCCGTTGCTAGCATGACATGAATCTTAAAAGCAATTGATTGAGAACTTATAATGATGTCCTGTATCTCTCTATTACCATTTCCATCTTATTTCTCATTTGATTGTGGTGACTAATGATGGCTTATAATTTAAAGAATGGCTACATTTTGTGACATCGTTGAATGAATCTTCTCTTCCAAAACTAGGAGGATTTGGTCTTCTGAACTTGAATATTCTTGTCCTTTTCTGCTGGTGATTCTACAAATTAATTATCCAACCCATAGTTTCCATGATTGTTTTATAAGCTGAGTATCCCTTTAACCATGCACTTCGGCTTCAATTGATGCCTTATGACCGGTTAGGTTGTTTGATCTGAATTTACAAATTATGCGTTAAGTTTGTTCAAAACTTTATATTTCTTGAAATCATCATAATATTAATCTCAGAAAATGTAGATTGACTATAGTAATTTTGAGAATCATCGTTAACAGACAGTGATTGCTTTAAAGAGAAGATTCCTTGCCACATTTAATTTTGCTGCTTATATAATTTTGGAAATCATATTTATTTATTTATTTCTTGGTTGAAGATCAATTGGCTTTCTCATTTAGTCCTTACCAGCCGTGTTGAACAACAGGAATATGGAAGACATAGTTAATGCCCTCTTTCTGTATGACATAGTTATGTGGCATTTTTTTTTTTGCAGTTGTAAATTTAACCCTCATAGATCTTCCTGGGCTGACAAAGGTTGCAGTAGGTAAACCTCAGTATATTTCTCTGTATGTTATACAGTTTGAGTTGTATTCTGAGAGGAATCATTAGAACCTCAGACATATGACCGTGTTTTGCCTTCTTTTTTGAAGAGGGACAGCAGGAGAGTATTGTTCAAGATATCGAAAACATGGTTCGATCTTATGTTGAAAAGGTAAATTATACTTTTGTTATGAAGAGAAACATGAAGTATTCGGATGATTTTAATTTTTTATAAGACGAGCTTGATATAAAGAATTTATCTAAATCACTGTTATTTAAAGAAGAAATATGATTAATCACTCGTTGAACCCCTTCAAATCACACTGCTTTCAGGTAATCAACAATTTATCTTTAGATTAAATTAAATGCCATTATTATAATTATTTATCACAAAAAGTTAAAAAAAATATAAATCGTACCATTAAAATAAATGACATCATTAAAATTAATAGTTTTGTTTAAAAAACAAAATAAAACATATTTAAATATAATAATTCAATATAGTTAAATTGTTGATAGGCTTTTTATAAAGCGTTTACTTTTTCTTTTTTTTTATATTTTAACTTCGAGTTTACGTGTTTTGTAGTTCTTTTTTCAGTGAGAAAAAAATAAAAACCCATTTTTTTGTGAAAAAGTTGACTCTGCTTGTTTTTAAATTTCAAAACTCATTTAATTCCAATGATTTCTTTTATCTATTGTTACAAGAATATTCTGCTGATTGGCTTAGTTGTCATTGCTTGTAATCAGTCTACGTTCACTTTGAACCCTGCAATTTATATTTTTCGTTTAAAGCAAATTGAACTGCCTTTCTTGTGTACTTATGTCAAATTCATTGTCTACTCTTGTTCATATAAATTATCTTCAATGTTTCTTGTAAACAATCTAATTGAGCTCTTCAATTGTGAAGCCAAATTGCATTATCTTAGCTATCTCTCCCGCAAATCAAGATATTGCCACATCAGATGCCATAAAAATCGCAAGAGAAGTTGATCCTTCAGGTATGGCTGTTTATATTGGAAGCAATTCCAAGGGTAGATTTGGATTCATTCAATTTTCTTTTTTCTCATTCTTTCTTGGCCAGCTTTCATTTAAAAAAAAAAAAAACTTCTCTTCATTGTACTTTTTCAGGTGAAAGAACGTTTGGTGTTGTTACCAAACTTGATCTTATGGATAAAGGAACTAATGCGGTTGATGTATGATTTCTTAACAGCTGCAACCATCTTCTGTTTTGTTCTTCAGTAACTTAAATTGATTTCCTTGCACTTAAATGAGATTGTTAGTTGCAAAATGACGGAAGGTTTTAAATGTGAAACATGAAGGTTCTCGAGGGAAGGCAATACAGGCTGCAGCATCCATGGGTTGGAATTGTGAACCGTTCACAAGCTGATATTAATAAGAATGTTGACATGATTGCTGCTCGTAGGAAGGAACGTGAATATTTTGAGACAAGTCCTGAATATGGACATTTGGCACATAAAATGGGATCAGAATATCTTGCTAAGCTTTTATCTCAGGTATTATATTCTATGTATTTTGAGTAACATTTTGATAAATTACTGAACTTACTTTTATTCAATTGATTTTTTTTCTTTCACTGGTTTTTATGATTACAGCATTTGGAGCAAGTTATCAGGCAGAAGATACCAAGTATCATTTCCTTAATAAATAAGACTATTGATGAGCTAAATGCCGAGCTGGACCGAATTGGCAGGCCAATTGCTGTGGATTCAGGGGTCAGAACCGATACCTGAGCTGAATTCTTTAATTGACAATACTTTATTTCTGAGTGTTTTAAGCTGTGTTACTTGTTTACGTAGGCCCAACTATACACTATTTTAGAGATGTGTCGTGCATTTGACAAAGTATTTAAAGAACACCTGGAGGGAGGGTAACTGCTGCTACTGAGCTCTAGAATTAGCTCCTAGTCTACTTTTGTTTCTTTCTATAACAAATGAATTTTATGCATCTCTTTTTCGTTTTTTTTTCATTTCAACTGTTTGATTAGCCAACTAATTTCTTTTCAGCCGTGCTGGTGGGGACCGGATATATGGAGTTTTTGATCACCAATTACCAGCTGCTCTAAAAAAGCTCCCTTTCGATCGCCATCTTTCGCTGAAAAATGTCCAGAGAGTTGTCACTGAAGCTGATGGTTATCAGCCCCATCTGATTGCTCCAGAGCAGGGTTATAGAAGACTAATTGAAGGATCTATCGGCTATTTCAAAGGCCCAGCTGAAGCATCCGTGGATGCTGTAAACGTTTTTACTTTGTTATATTCTGTTTTAGTCTGTCATCCTGTTCCTTGGTATGATGAAATTACCAGATATTAATATGAAATACATGCTTGTTTAGACATGAGATGTCCTCAACAACTACTGTATTGCTTTCTCTCTTTTTTCCCAAATCACTTCTAAAGTGATCCATCTCAGTGTTGATCACAGCAGGAGGTAATTATGAAGAGGCAAAATCAAGCTAATGGAAATCCTGAGATCACGTGAATATATAGAAGCATGCTATTGTGAACGTCTTCATAGTTTTCCTCTTTTCTTTCACGTCAACCCAAACCTGGAATGTTGTTAAACTGAAATTTCATGTGGATTGATTCTGTTTTGCTTTCTGAATCCCTTTGCTAATAAATAATTTTCCATGATAAAATCCTGACATATTTTATACCAAAAATCACATTTATAATTGTTTTTCTTATACTCGTTGTATACTGCATGATGGTTGTTTTTCGTTTACTTTTTGTCACTGAAATGAGATAAAAATAGTTACTCCACAAGAGGAACTGTTTTCCCCATTTACATTTGTTTTTTTTTTATATTAAATGGTTCTATGTGATTTTGTTCTTTCCATTTCTGAACTACATCCGTTCTTCTATTATACAGGTTCACTTTGTTTTAAAGGAACTTGTACGGAAATCAATTGCAGAAACTGAGGTAAAGCAGTGCACAAGTTGATGAAACTCTTTTCAGACATGTCATAATTTTAAAATTTTAAAATAAATAAGGTGCAAGTTGGATGCGCCTGTTCTTATATCACACCTAATTCATGGGTCTGAGTTGGTTATTAGGATTCCTTTTTGGGTGTGAAAAAATGAGTTAATCTTTGAAGCCTAATAATGAAGGATATGAATAATTGCTAAATAACTGATGTAAGGTGCCGTTCCAGGGCCTGTTAATAGTTTTTCTATCATTAACTTTAGTATCTGAAGGGGTGAATTTGGACGGGGAAATATTACTGGGGAAGAGATTATTAAATTAAATCTTACAGTTGGCCTATTTATGACATGTAGGAACTAAAAAGATTTCCAACACTTGCAAATGATATAGCAACTGCTTCAAATGAATCTCTGGAAAAATTCCGAGAAGAAAGCAGGAAGACAGTTACACGGTTGGTTGATATGGAGTCTAGCTATCTAACAGTGGAGTTTTTCAGGAAGATTCATTTTGAACCAGAAAAGAATCCAACTGGACCACCAAATCCAAATCGGAATGGTCCCCCAAATATGGACAGTTACACTGACAATCACCTGCGCAAAATTGGTAACATAATTTTCCTCAAGCCTTTTTGTAACGTTTAAGTGTAATATTGTGGTAATTAGTATATTATTATTCTAGGACTACAAGACTGATTAGATGGATAAGCTTATAGAAACCATGTCTTTTTTACTGAATTTAAGACTCGTCTTTCATCGAAAGTAAAAGTTATGTAATGTTTGTAAGCAATATTTGGGAACTTCTTTGGTTAGCATATGTCGTTTTCAATTAAAAAGGCCATTTTTTTTCTCTAAAAGATCATTTTTTTTCATAATCTCATTCACTCTAAATTATTGAAAATTGTGTCTGAAAAAGTTAGGGTTTTGGGGAAGATGTGTAAATCCCTTTTCTCTCATATCTTGTGTAAGTTTTTGTTCCTATAAAATAAAGAGCCAGATTTGTTGAAATTCATTTAAATCCCCTTGACAAGAGGGCTTAAATTTAAATGGCATAATTCCACTTAATTTGGGTTTTGATTAGAGAGTGTTTTTACAGTCATTATTCTGTGTATTATATATTATGCTCCCTGATACAGGATCAAATGTAAGTTCCTATATCAGTATGGTTTGCGATACACTGAAGAATACCATACCCAAGGCCGTGGTTCATTGTCAAGTTAGAGAGGCTAAGCGATCTTTGCTAAACCACTTTTACGTTCAAGTAGGGAGGAAGGAGGTATGATTTTATCTTCGGGCTAAATTTTTCCCATCTTAGATTCAATTTTCTCGCATTCCTTAAATATGTTATAATTACAATGCCATGCCGCTTATTTCCATGGAAAACTTAATGAACCTGGTCCAAGTATAAGCTTACGAAATGAATATTTTTTGTCAATATTATGAAGTATACTGTTGCATTAAGTTTTTTGAAATTGTAAAAATATAGACGCGAGAAGATATTGGCTTTGAATTTGGGGATGATCAAGATTGGGACAGTCTGTTAGTTAGGCTCCCTGTGTCTTTGTATTTTAATCGGGTTAAATTACAATGTTGGTCTTTTTTTAAAAAAAATCCGAAATTTGGGTCTAATCTTCATTTTTTGTATTGTTATGTTTTAATTAATTAAATTATTTTTGATGGTTTGTTAAATGAATGTTAGGTTTATAGTTCAACTGAATGTAAATAAATAAAAGGTATGCAAAAGTGAGAATTAGTAGGTCAAGAATAAAAATGATTAAAATTGCAATTTAGACATCATGAAATCATGTATAACACAGCTATGCAACTCTGTTGTAAAGGATATCTGTTGTTGCATATGCCAGCTCATATGAGCAAGTTAACAAAGGTTTTAGGGGAAAAGGACAATAGAATGCTGGCTACTTCCCTTGTGATTTGTCAACGATTGTTTAAGCAAGATAGGCACAATACTGGGGACTTGTTTTATTTGTTTGTTGCAACGTGTATATTGCAATTTGATGAAAGCAACCATTTATATTGCAATTTTGTCGAAAGCAACATTGTAACTGATTACAGAAGCTGTTTTGCAGAAGGAAAAATTAAGTGCTATGTTGGATGAAGATCCTTCCCTTATGGAAAGGAGAAATCAAATAGCCAAAAGGCTTGAATTATACAAGCAAGCTAGGGATGATATTGACTCGGTGGCTTGGAAATAATGGGATCCCAGAGTTTGCAACAGATGTTGTGAGATTTGTTATAGATTTTGTAGTTCTTACTATTTTTTAATCAAGCACGAACACAAAAGTCCACGGTTATGGCAAGAAGTGGAATTCGTACTTGCGTATTATTCTTTTGACCCACAGACCACAGTGTATAAAGTTCTATGTTGTGATTTTATGTAACTTACGAGTTGTTAAAGATGTTTGGATTTTACGACCATATAGATTATGTTAGAAGGACTTCTCCATTTTATTAGTCACTTAATTTTCATTCTTTTCTATATATTCCAATCATTACTTGAAATAGAAATTATTAATAGATATTTGCAACCATCTGTTCATGAATTTTGGTCCTTACAAAAATAAGAAAATGAAAAAAGTCGGAGAAAGTTATTAAAAGAGATCTTAGGTTAAATACTTTTTAATAAAATCATTCACATTTTCATTGGTGCTGTTGAATTATTTATTTCCACTCGACTTTATTATAAACCGTACGTTTAATTATGGTTTAATTGAAAATTTCGAGTGAATTTTAGAAAAAAAATAATCAATAACGTGTAAAAGATAGAGTCGGGTTCTCTGCAGTTGAAAATTTGACTGCGTTAATCACATTCTTTTAAAAAAAATCTTACACTCTAAACTATAAAATCATAATTTGAAAAATTACACACTTCGAATTTGAAACTGCACGTTGGCCCTGCAGTTTTTTTCAACTCCAGATACTCCTAAACACATGAAAGTAATTTAATTTCTTAAAATTAGATATCAAATGAAACTCATAATATGACTAGTTTACTTCTGAACACAACATCCAACATTCATAAATGGATAATCATAGTTATAATTTTAGTAGCATTGGTTAAGCATTTATCTACTTTTTTTTATCCGTAGAAAGAACTAAGAAGACTTATAATAACTCCAAAACCCCATTTAATTAAGGATTTATTAACTTTCAATCCTCATACTTATATTCCTTCAATTTCTTCTTTTTTTCCTTCCTATATTATATTGGTTGTATGAGAGTTGATGTAAAGAAATAATAATAATAATAATAATAATAATAAAAGAATTAATTATTAACAAAACTATTGTAAAAGAAAAAGGAGGGATGGTACAAGAGGCAAAAACTCTGTGATGATGATGTACAGAAGTTTGTTTCCTAGTGTGATAGTTATAGAGGGTAGAGGAGCATATAATATAGTTCAAAGAACACTGGTAATACACACGTCATGTCATATAACAATCATATATATAATATAGTTGATATACAAAACCAAACTGCTAAACAAAACCCATTTTTGCAACCAAAATCTTGTGTTGAGATTGAGAGAGAAGAGGGTCTGGTTTTATGCCCTTCACAGACTTGCCAGGCACAACTCATGCAACTCATTCAGTATCCATTCCTCTCCAGTGTGTCCTCCCAACACCAGCACCCTAGTCCCTCCAACCACACAAGTGCTATGACCCCAAGCAAACTTAGGTGGTTGCCCTGGAACATTGAGGATTCTCCAAGATGGTTTCTCCTCAGAAGGGTCCAAGAGAAAGAGCTGAGATGGTGAGTGAAGACCTGCAATGGAACCTCCAAATATAATGATCCTCCCACAAGGCATGCTCACAGCAACATGGTCCAGCCTAGGAGGAGGAACAACACCACTTTGACTTGCTAATCCTGTGAATGCACTATACTCTAGTTGCCTCCACTGTGGTTCTTCATCTTCTAAGTCAATTGTGTAAGCCTCACCTGATCTTAGCCGCAAGTGTCCACTCTTGGCAAGTCCACCAAACATCAGAAGCTTTGTCCTCCCATAGACTGAGAGTGAGTGCCCCAACCGAGATGGTGGAGCCCATGATGTTGGAATTTCTCTCCATGTTGGATTATCTATTGTCAGATCCAGCAAATACGTGTCACTGAGAAGTACACCTGCATCTGTGCACCCACCTGAGACCACCAATTTTGACCCTTCAATTGTGCAAGAACTATGCCATGATCTAGGAAGTGGTGGTGTTCCACCACATACTTCCCTCCATGTTGGCTGTTGAGCATCCAAATCAAGCACAAAGACATCATTGAGCAGTCCTTGCCTCCCACAGCCACCAAAAACCACCAACCAAGAACCGTTTAAGCACGAGAGTGTGTGGCCCCACCTTCCTGGTGGGGATGATTTCACAATAACCCGGCGCCATTCTGGATTTTTCGCATCGAGATTTAGAACAAAAGTGTCATCCATAGGCTGCATGTCCACTCCTTCACCTCCAAACAACACCAGCCGGTTTCCTGCAGCACAAGCACTGAAATTGCAGCGTGAAGGCTCCACTGCGCCTCCAACTGTCATTTTTCTCCAACAAACAGCCTCAAGGGTGGTGAGTTCGCGAGTCAGACGACCCCATCCTAGCTTCTTGGTCATCAGCTCCAATGTGCCGGTCACTTCTTTGCCCCACGCATTTTGACATACCATCTTCCTGACATGCTCATTCTTCGTTAATTGACGTATTCTCCTACATACAGACCCAATGGATGCAACATCTCTTGGTGTCAAGCGTGACAAAATGTTGTGAGCCAATACTTCGTCGGAAAGCTGCAGAATGCCGCACATCTCTTGCTGCTGGCTGTACAAACACTGTCCACTCTTTGGAGAATATTCACCATTCTTGTCAAACTCTTGATTGCAAGTCTCTTTGAACACTGGATATGAGACTCGGTTCAGATCTATATTTGCCTCAGAAAAGAGTTGGATACCTATTACGTGTGTCACGGTCCCATCATCGTCATGAATTGGTGCAAGTCTTAATCTGTTCACCAAAGGTGTGCCATCCTTTCTGAAATTCAGAAGTTCACCTTGGAACTCCACACCTTCCTCAAGACATCTTCTGATCTCAGACACAACAACAGGATCCACCAAAGGGTGTCGCCTCTGAGCTCGAGGATCTCTATACTGTAAGAACCGACTGAAACAAAAGAAATTTCAAAGCAATTATTGAACATCAATTTAGAAACTATTTATCAATAATAGAAACTAATTTAGAAACCAATAATTTTTTTACTCTCTAAAATAGTATCTAATTTAGTCAATATAGCAACTAATTATTTTTAGTCTTTAAAATTAGTTTTTATTTAATAATTTTCTAGTAGTGATAACTCTAATCAGTATATAACAAAATCTTATCCCATTAGGGATTGCACGATGCCATTTGGTACATTAAAAACCAAAAGTTTCAAAACAAATTGTTTCTATTAGGGGATTGAGTAAGGAACTGCAAGAAGGATTTACAAGAAAACAAACTCTTAAGCTTAACTGGCTAGCTTCCCTACTGTTGACAACCTAAAAATAACATTTTAAATCAATATCCTCAATCAAAATCTTTCTCAAAGTTAGTTGAAGCACAGTCTCAAACTGATGATATTACATCATAATATTCTATGTACCCATTTTCTTAAGAATTAGATATTTTTCATGTCCTTAAATTTGATAAAGTGTTTTTGGTCATCCAAATTAAAAAGTTATTTCTTTAGTCCCACAACCCTCTTTTAGTCCTTACCAGGGGTCTAAGATGATCACAAAAAATAAATCTTAAGGACTAAATGTGGACTTTTTTCAAATTAGGGAGCCGAAAAAATCACTTCTAATTTGGGAACCAAAACTAAACCAGATTCAAATCAGAGACACCAAAAACTCTTAAAACAAAACAAGAAAGTTATCCCTCACTAACCGTTGATAATACACATTTTTCAAATTATTTTAACCACACATGCATGTCCTACTACATTTGTTTCGCTGAAAATTCATACCAGCAATAATATTATGACACTAACAAGAAAAACAGAAGTATCAGCCGATCGTAACTTTCATAAAGCATATTGTAAAAAGGCAAAAACAAGGGTTCCAAAAGGATGCACGAAAAAAGAGTAAAAAGAAGAAAAAAAAATACTCCAGCTTGAGAGATAATAAAAGCACAGAAACAAGAAGTTTAACGGAAGAGCTAATCACAGCCAATGAAAAATTGCTGAAAAAATGCGAAACAGAGGGAAAAACACTACTAATCCTACAAATCATACTTCACAATTCAGTGAAATGTAGTTTGCAGAAGTCACCAGATGTTTCTGAATTATGAATTTTGACACAGTGGAATCCCATCTCTTAACTAGATGGCACAATGGAACACATAAAAAAAATCTCAGCTTAAGCATAGATCTGAAGGAACAGAACAATCCGAGAGACCCAGAAGAGGGGTTCTAGTTTGAGGAAGTTGAATTCAACCCAACCAAGTAAATTTCAGAGTGAAATGCACAAAAGAGCAAAACTGGTCGGAATTTGAACAAAAGAGAGAGAAATGGAAGAAAATTCTAACCAGTTGCGACCGAGGGCCTCGTCAGCACGATACCCAGTGGAGATTTCAAAAATCTTGTTGACATATATGACGGGAAAATCGGGTTCAAGAGCATCAGAGACAACAAAGGATGTTGGGGTTGTCGGATAGAAGAAAATCCCTGGCTTCAGAAGAAGCTCACTATCTTCCTCCTCAACAGCTTCAACACCATCATCATCTTCATCATTCCTCGTGCATTTCAACCTCTTCCCACAGGTCTGAACCTTCTCTTCATCTTCCGCTTTCTCTTTTGCCATAGCCATGTCTTCTTCTTCTTCTTCTCCAACTGCAACAATGAAAAACAACAACAATCTCTCTTTCTTTTCTCTCTCTTGCTCTTCTGACAACGTTAAAGTTGGTGGAATTATGTGACGGAAATGCCCCCGTGAGAGGGAAGAATTACGAGTTTGTTATGAAGGAGATGTTATGGAAACGTTTCTTAAATAATGTATAGAAAATATTATCGACACTCTAGATATTTATTGGTAAGTTTCTAATTCATAATATTATTGAATTTTTTAAAATTATACCATAAATTATAACATAATTTTAAGAAGAAAAAATGCATTATTTTTAAAAAAACTCAAATTTATTATATAAATTTTTATTTTTATTAAAAAAATATGAAATAAATTCTTTTGAATTAATAAAAAAAAATTAAAAAATTATTATTATATATATATTTATGTTCTCGTATTTTATGTTTTAAAAATTATATGTATTTTTTAGTGTCCATGTGTCAGTATTTGAGTGGTATATGAGAGGTGAGAGCAGTGGCAAATTGGTAGTTTAAAGAGAAGAGAAGGGTGAAAAGGAAGGGGAATGGAGTCAACGTGGGGAACACTGAGGTGGTGTGATATTTTAGTAGAAAATATCTATAAGTGAATTCCGACCACGTCATAGGAATGCAAGGAACAAGATATTTATTTCTGGGACTTGATTTTTCTCTTTCCTTTTCCACACAAATATCATCTCACTTTCTTTTTTCTTCTTTTTTTTCCTTCACTTCTGTCACCTTTCTCTGCTATTTTTCTTTTTATTTCTCAATTTCTTAAAGCCAACTTTCAAATCACTAATGCATAAATCTTATAAAACACGTTTCGACTTCAGTTCAGATAATATCAAGATCTCAAATCTCTTGTTATTATTCTTCTGTTCTTGTACTAAAATAATAGTTTCCAGGCGAGATTATGAGAAATTCTCATAAACGGTAATAATGTTTCGATTTCAACTCCGTTGAGCGTTATATTGGAGGTATTATTTGTTTTAGAGGTCGATGTTTTGTAGTGGTGTTATCTTTAAAAAACGTATCAATGAGTTAAGGGAGAAAGATATGTTTAAACTATTATTGATTTCGACTTCTAAGTATTGTAAAACTATATTAACCGTACCAGGACACACTAGATTTAAATATATTAATCTCACATTAAAATTAAAGACTCCCTGTTATAAAATTAAGAAATTGTTGTTTAGAATTTTAAAATTTTAAGTATGCATAAAAGATTAAAATTTGCAAAAAAGAATAAAATTAAAAGTTTTTGGTATTATTATCTCTTTTTTATGATCATAGTTTCACTAATGTGCATGTAACTAAAGGTAAAGGAACTCATTTCCTTTCTTAATTATATTTTAGTTTCTAAGTATGATCCAAACTTATTTTCTGTGATAACTTTGCATGCGATAAATAAACTATTTGAATTAACATTTTATGAAATAATTTTGTATACAAGTACATTTTATATATAATTTTGGACTAGAGTTCCAAATTTTATTTTGAAGTAAAACTGAACTTTTGTTAGCATTTCATTTCATGTTTGAAAGCTTTTGCGAATGAATGCTGGGTTAGTGTTATATGACTGTATTAAAAGTAACGATATATGAAAAGTAAACTTTTGGTGTGGTGATTAAATTGCCAAATGAAATTGGTAGGTGAATATTTCAATGTAATATTTTAACAATATATGAAAAACAAACTTTGGTGTGGTATTTAAATTGTGAAATGACATGTGGTAGGTGAATATTTCAATGTAATCTTTTAATAAGAATTTGTCTTAAAATCAACTAATGATATTTTATATTATACAAGGGAGTGGAAATTTACGAGTTACAAACTTAGATTTAAAGTCAATATAATATTATAGTTACTTAAAATATATTTCAATAAAAAGTTATTGAATTTATGAGGTTATTTTGAATTGGATCACGTATAAATATGTTGTTTTATATACGAGTTGATATATATATATATATATATATATATATATATATATATATATATATATATATATATATATATATATTATATATATTATTTATATATATATTTATTTTTATAT
>Ga0123342_1000318_pt1 | contig 72414 bp, 37 predicted proteins | sample Turbeawhitnodule_FD_89960 | JGI IMG/M metagenome (GOLD analysis project Ga0123342, IMG submission 89960) | Root nodule microbial communities of legume samples collected from Mexico - Turtle bean Mexico white nodule | ecosystem: Host-associated > Plants > Roots > Nodule | place: Mexico: Nepantla... | reverse complement strand
TCACAAGCACATGGTGTAAAAAAAAAAAAAAAAAAAATACTCAATTAAAAATCTAAAAAAAAAACTTAAAATGAAAAAAAAATAAAAAAACAATAAAAAAAAAAAAAAAAAAAAAAAATTTTCAAAAAATTTTAAAAAAAAAAAAAAAAAAAAACAAATCCAATATCCAACTTACTTTTGATTTCATAATAAACTATATAATAGATTTAATGAACTCTTGTTACGAAGAGTTGGTCCAACAAACTAAAGTAATTATAATATCATTTTTAAAAAAATATTTTAAATTTAACTAAATCATGTAAAATTTACCTTAATGTGATATCCAATAAATTTTGGGGTTTATGTCTTAAATCACTTTATTACCGTTCTGATAATTGATTTTAAGGTATGCATTAAAATTTATTTTGGACACAGGGTTATATTAACCGAGCAAGACCAGACGGTAGAATCCCAAATTTATATTTAAGATATTATAAATTAACTTCTTTTCTTGGAAGACCAAATTATGTGTCGGTGGTTATTTTCAAGATTTTGATGTTTATTAAAAAATAAGATACAACCTTCGTTTGGAGACACCATACCACTATAAAATATTATATACATTCTTTTCAGCCCATTCAAATATTACTTTGACTTAGTGGTCTCATTTAAACAGCCCCTTGTTTGAATTAAATAGCCACATGAAAATATTACTATTTTATATGTTTAAAATTCAGTCATACTTCGTATTTATATATTAAAGTATTGCATACTTTGAAGTTCAAATCTTTATCAATGATTTTATTTAAAAAAAATATTTCAAAAGGTTAAAATTTGAAAAGAAATATATATTTAAATTTTTTTTAGTATTGATTTCTAAACTAACATATCAAAACATACACAAATCACTTCAGTCTCTTGGTGCTAGAAAAGCTTTGCTTGCTCTTTACATAAAGTGGGTAACTCTTTCTTCCACCACGGAGAAAATCAAATAATGAAACACTCTCTTTTGATGAAAGCCTCAAAGTTTGGCAATTAAAATTAATCATTTTTCATTCGGGGGTTAGATTTATGAGCACCAAAAGTTGCATAAATTAATTACATTGACACACTCTATGTCTTAGTGCTCCACAACTCAACATCACACATATAAATGTGGACCATTGGATTTCAAGTGTTCTTTTTCTCCACTCCAAATATTTCAAACAAAAATTTGTAGTTAATTAAAGATGTTTACAAGAGCCATAACCACTAAAACTTTGCATGCACACCATTTTAATTTCCAATTTTCTTGCCCCAAAAATGTTGCTCTTTGTCCGAAAATATATATGCATGCTATTAAGACTACTATATTCCCTACTTTTAAAGACTAATATATTCCTGATCTCAGTAAATTTCTACCAAATATATATTCAAACTTTTTAATTTATAAAAAAATAATACTTAATTGTAATATATATATATATATATAAATTAATATTATAGATCAGTATGAAGGGTGTTTGGTTAATCTAGTTAGATTACTCATATGGTAGTTTGGTAGTTTGTAGGAGTAGTACGTAGTGTGTAGCGTTATGATGACTATTTTGTATAAAGATTTGAACAGTCTTGAAATGCTATTTTTTAATTGATTTAATTTTTTGCTGATGAAATTTTTTATATATATCATGGACTAGTACAGTATTGAACTTGAATCCTAAACAAATATTGGATTTAAGCATTGTATAGTGAATAAAAAAAGTGGTTGAGATAAGAGACTTATTTAAGTTAATCAACCAATTTTGTCATAAAGATTAATAGTGACAAAGTCAAGAAACTCTTTACCAATAATTTTTTTTTTTAAATATGTCATGAAGAGATAAATTAGCATAAGGTGTTCTTTAAGATTGATTTTGCATGCATATATTAATTTTTGGAGAAGAGGAAGCAATATTATGAACGTTTTAGTCTACCTACAATTATTGATGAATTGTGTGTAGGTGATTGTCAACCTACTTTATAGTACATAATAACCAAAAATTTGACTTTAGAAGAGTAGCTAGGTACCTCGCATATATATTCATATTGATTATAATATTATCAAAAGCATAATTGCAAGTATATGTATACATACTATATTATTTGCACACACAACTTTGGCTCATAAAGATCTCAAGATCATGCTATGTAATATTAACGTAGCTGAGTCTTTGGTAGCTTTGATTTATTAGCTCATGTTTACTTCAAGTGGCATCAAAATTGAGAAGCGTAGTTAATGTCTATCTTATAATGATACGGTTTTATTTATAATAAATAAACTATTAATTTATCAAGATCAATAAAAATGATTTAGTTATTAATGGATTATGAAAAAAAAAACTACCCTTTTCTTATCGGCAAAAAAGAACCCTAGTTTTCATTATTTATTCTTCTTTAAAATTTGAGTTTTCAAATTCAAACGTCCAAGATGCATATTATTTTATACAAATTGTTATGGTATTGCATAACAAATTAATAGATAAATCTTGCGCATGCTATTGCCTCATTGATACATACATATACAAATATACATACATATACAAATATATATATATATATATGTGCATTTAAAAGTCAAAGTGGAAATATAGGGTTTGAGATCTCTTAACATAAGATCGAAGACACGAAATGCTGTCGGATACAACATAGCAGTAGCATAAATCATTTTCAAAATGGCCACACAAATAAAAGTTTCAAGCAAATCAATCATTAATTTTATATTAATTTTATTTTGAATGGCCTTTTTAAAGTAAGAAGAACCACTTAAGTAACCTTAAAAATATTAAAAATTATACCAAATGGCTATTTAAATGATATTTTATTGAACTATTCCTTAAACTTGACTGTGAAAACTAAATTTTACTTTAAATCACTAGAGAATTACTTGAATAATTTGACCCATTTGCTACTTAAAAGAGAGAAAGAAAATGGTTCCAAGCTCATCTACACCAAAATAATAGAGCAAAAGTACATAATTTTTGTACTACTAAAGGTAAAAAATAAAGTACCAATGAGTCATTAATAAAAAAAAAGGAAACAAAGTATACACAACAATTTTCATTGATATATAGCAGAAATCATTATTTGTTGAGGCAGTACTGTTAACAATTGTAGAAGCATATTGAGACTGGGGTCACTCCATCTCCATTTCTTGATTCTATAGTACTGTAAAGATAGAGCAGGGACCATGTTTTCAGATCTCAAGGATCAAGAACACAACATATACATAGACATTTCTCTCTTTTCCCTTTTGCAGCATGATGGAGTAACAGACCAAGAAAAAGAAAAAGCAATGAAAAGAAAAGTGATGTTGCTTATGGTGCTCTTTTTCTTTAGAGAAATGGACAACAGCAATCATTCACACAACCATTCCCTACCTTTAATCATCATATATATTCCCTCTGTCCTAATCACCCCAACATATTACACATACTATAATCATAAAAACCAATTCTCTCTCTCTAATCATGCCACATAATGCTTCCAAATTTTCCCCAATCAAAATCTTTATTTTAATTTTAAAACACTAACGTTCTTTCAATTTCCTTGCACTTCCCGCGTCCAAGGATTCATCCCATGATGATGAAGCATCACCATGTCTTGTTCCTCATCTTTTTATTTTTCTTACCATTTTTCACGTTCAGTCTCCACCACAATGATACTCGTGCACTCACCCTCTTCCGCCGCCAAAGCGACGTTCACGGCTACCTTCTTTCAAACTGGACCGGCGGAGACGCATGCGCCGCCGCGTGGCGCGGCGTCCTCTGCTCCCCGAACGGCCGCGTCACCGCCCTCTCCCTCCCTTCCCTCAACCTCCGGGGCCCCCTCGACCCCCTCACTCCCCTCACCCACCTCCGCCTCCTCGACCTTCACGACAATCGCTTGAACGGCACCGTTTCGCCGCTCTTCTCCAACTGCACCAACATCCAACTCCTCTACCTCGCCGGCAACGACTTCTCCGGCGAGATCCCCCCGGAGATATCCTCCCTCAAATCTCTTCTCCGCCTCGACCTCTCCGACAACAACATACGCGGCAAGGTTGACTTTCTCTCCAACTTAACACGACTCATCACACTCAGACTCCAGAACAACCTTCTCTCAGGTGAAATCCCTGACTTGTCTTCCTCCATGCAAAACCTTAGACAAGTCAACATGACAAACAACGCCTTCTACGGTCGTTTACCAAACCCCATGCTGAAGAATTTCGGTGTGTCAGCTTTCTCAGGTAACGAGGGTTTATGTGGTGCAACACCGTTACCTGTCTGTTCCTTCACCACAAACCCTCCTAAAGATAATGAGAATAGCAGTGAAAATGAACCGTCTCAGACTGTTCCTTCAAACCCCAGTTCCTTCCCCGAGACCAGCATAATAGCTCGACCGGGGAAGGAGCATCATAAGGGTTTAAGTCCCGGTGTCATTGTGGCAATTGTTGTGGGGAATTGTGTGGCGTTGCTTGTGATGACATCATTTCTCGTGGCGCATTGTTGCGCAAGGGGGAGAGGGTCTAGTTTGGTGGGGAGTGGGGAGAGTTATGGGAAGAGGAAGAGTGGGAGCAGTTACAATGGGAGTGAGAAGAAGGTGTATGGAAGTGGGGGTGGTGAGAGTGATGGGACTACTGGGACTGATAGGAGTAGGCTTGTGTTTTTTGATCGGAGGAGTGAGTTTGAGTTGGAGGACCTGCTGCGAGCCTCGGCGGAGATGCTTGGGAAGGGGAGTTTGGGAACGGTTTATAGGGCGGTGCTTGATGATGGGTGCACCGTGGCGGTGAAGAGGCTGAAGGATGCCAACCCTTGTGCCAGGCATGAGTTTGAGCAGTATATGGATGTGATTGGGAAGCTTAAGCATCCCAATGTTGTGAGACTCAAAGCCTATTACTATGCCAAAGAGGAAAAACTTCTTGTCTATGACTATCTCTCCAATGGAAGCTTGCATACTCTTCTTCATGGTCAGTCACTCTTCTGCTTAATTACTCTCTTCGTCTACGTTTACATCACCCCCACAAGTTACTCTATCCATTAACACGGAAAGGGATAAAATTAAATTTGAGTTAAACAAACTTTAAATACCTTTGCATTGCACCAAAAGAAACTTATACGAGTCTGAACTATAACTAATTTAACTAAAAATCAAATTTAGAAAGTAGAACATGTCTGAATCGCAATTTGTGGTGATTTGATTTAAATTTTTGTTTTGTGGGGGGTTTGTTGGATACCGATGATAGGGAATCGTGGTCCCGGGAGGATTCCGTTGGATTGGACAACAAGAATAAGCCTGGTGTTGGGAGCAGCAAGAGGTCTTGCGAAGATCCACGTAGAGTACAGTGCAGCCAAAGTGCCTCACGGGAACGTGAAATCTTCGAACGTGCTTCTGGACAAGAACGGCGTGGCTTGCATCTCGGACTTCGGACTGTCACTCCTCTTGAACCCGGTTCACGCCATTGCACGATTGGGAGGGTACAGGGCCCCCGAACAGGAACAGCACAAGAGGCTGTCTCAGCAGGCTGACGTGTACAGCTTCGGGGTGTTGCTGCTGGAAGTTCTCACAGGAAGAGCTCCTTCGTCGCAGTACCCTTCACCGGCTCGTCCCAGAATGGAGGAAGAGGAACAGGCCGTGGTGGACCTTCCCAAATGGGTTCGCTCCGTGGTGAAGGAAGAGTGGACCGCAGAGGTGTTTGACCAGGAGCTTTTGCGCTACAAGAACATCGAGGAAGAGCTTGTGTCCATGCTTCATGTGGGGTTGGCCTGTGTGGTGGCTCAGCCGGAGAAGAGGCCAACTATGGAAGAAGTTGTGAAGATGGTTGAGGAGATCAGAGTGGAGCAATCACCTCTTGGGGAGGACTATGATGAATCGCGCAATTCGCTTTCACCTTCCATTCCCACCACTGAAGATGGTCTAGCTTAGGAGAATAATGTTCAAATCTTATGTATGGTATATACAAGATTAATTAATGTCATACTCTAGTTAATTACTTTCACTGCAGTGATTAGCTCCTCTTCTGGTTGCACTGTCTTATTGCCCATTACTTTTTGCTAAGTGTTCTTTGTAAAATTTGTGAGTTCTGTGGAATTCCATTGTTGAACGTAACACAAATCTGAATTATCGATGCTAGTTGAATTGTATACTGTTGTACATCTGGGATTTGCATCATTGGACATTGGTACAGTTCAATGGCATTGTCATGAATTGAATCTCGTGCTACCCTGAAATCATGGAATCGTGTTCATAAAACCAATGTGAATAAAATTGCGACAAATGCTACGCACGCAAGCTCATGATGAATGAACCGCGTGCCAGAAATATAGATTGCAGCTTACAAATAATGAATGAGTACCTTAAAAATATTAAACATGTGTGAATTCAGACCTTAAGATTTCACGTTTCATATTGAGATCATATATAATATTCAAGCCACGAAAGACTTGAACTATTTCTTGAAAATCTCATTTTAATTATAAAATGAAATAGCTCTCACTTAGTAAAGCTATTAGACATGCTATGGAAGCGTGTGAATTCAAATTCTGCAGTCCACATCCTTCTTTCGTGAGCTTTCCCTAAGGAATAGGTACTCCTTGAACCAAAATAAAAGTTACTTATATTTGTTCTTATTTTTCATCTCTTGACACAAAGGGGAAATGATTAATAATGTTGCACTAATAAATAAAGTTGAATTACTCTGCATCTGTTTACATTTACTACAAAGGAGGAGGACTACTGCTAATTCATTACTATGCTACAATCACCTAGGAATAATATACAAAAACATCTCTCTTTTTTCTTTTTACATAAGCTTATTAAAATTACAACCACCACCTAAAATTAGTGAAAGGGAATTTGTGATTACAGTTCCGAAGTACAATTTCCACAATCTTGGCCACAGAATCTGTCTGGATTTGATATTTTCTTCTTAAAGAATCTAGTCATAGCAAATATCCCACTCAACTTGATGGCTCCAGTGTGACTAATAATAATTGAATAGGCTGAATTAACTGTTAGCTTACTGCTCCAGTTTCATCAATTAGTGTGCCAACTTGTTCTCCACATAAAGCTTTAGAGATGTTCCCAGGCTCCAGTAGATTAAAAACCACGACTGTATAAGAAAATGGCCACAGAAATTTGTCAAATAAAATATGTAATAAAATGACCACTTTATCGATAACTTCATTGGATACTCATAAACCTAAACATAAAAGCAAAAATATTAACTCTAGGAGGAGAACCACGAAAGGACCAACAGTTTTTCTTGCACAAACAGTGCCTAGCAGAGTTTAAGTATGCAACAGGGACAATTTTGGAACCCATTGTCAATGCAAAAACCAAGGCACTGAAACCTGAAAGACGCTCATAAAAAGATCAAATGCAAGAACTTACTAACCAGGAATGGCATTTCCCTTGCAGAATGTCAGCGCTGACGCATCCATAGAGGTGACTCCTCTTGACCCCAACTCTCTGAAGGATATGTGCTCAAAAGTGAAATTGTTATCTCGTGAGTTGCAGTCATACACACCGTCTACATTAGTACCCTTGAGGACCGCTTCAGCATTAACTGCAAGGTTGAAGGAGATATATGCTGATGCTAGCAAAACCAAAAGCCAAAAACCAAAAACAAAGATGCATGTGTTGCCCTTTGCATAAACTACAGATAAAGTGGGAAAAAAGGTAATTAGAAAATTATTTTAAAAACAAAGGACAACAGCATACGCTCTGAAGCACGAAGAGCTGCAGCTATGTCAGTTGAGAAAAGTGGATTGCCAGCACCAAAACTGATGCCACCAAATATAACAACTCTTCCTTTCTCAAGATGTCTGATGGCCCGCTGCCTATTGTATGGTTCAGCAAACTCCTGCATGGCAATTGAAGTTTGTACACGAGTCTGAACACCCATCTTCTCTAGAGTTGATTGGAGCAATATTGAATTCATCACTGTTGCCATCATGCTGGAAAATTCAAGTTCAAGAAAACCGTACTTATTCAGGTCAATATTTTAAAGAAAAGTAGAAACAAAAGTAAATCACTTTGAAAGATAATGTATTAACCAGAAAGATTAAAAATATCTCATGGCAGCATATGTACCTAAGCAACAAAGTGATGGCCATCACCCATGTGCAAGGTATCAAGAAGATACTTGGCAGAGCATAACAGAATGTCTCAAAGTTAAAGCATCAAAAGACATTTGTTTTTCAATAAAAAGAAACAGAGAAATCAAATATGAGAATAACAATAAGATGGCAGCTTAAACTGTTACAAAAGAAATAATTGTTAAGCATATTTCAATATAAATTCATTCATCATAGATCAAAACTTCCCCATAATTGAATATGCAACTAAATGGAAGGTCGGAGGTGCAACTCTAGAAAGGGGAAAAATGGGTTTATATAGTCGGCAGAGGCACATACAGTTAAAAATGATAAATATCATCACACAAAAAACTGGACCAAAAATTCTCATGGTGAGTCTGACCATAACCCCATTCAGATCTTCAAATATCAGATTTCCAATTTAGTTTTCTAAAATGAGAAGAATCTTTGTCCTCCAACCTTTATAGCCTTATGACCTGTGTCAATGTGCTCTACATTGACACAACCAATACCCCATACTAGTCAAGTCAAAGTTCAGTTCACAGATATAGCGTTCTCCAGCACCACCACCAAGGTACTTTCTATCCCACTTCACAAACATATATTCTTTGGTTGGGATCATCTATTTTTTATCAGGATATGGATGGTTGCACGGATACCTAAATCTATTTTCAATTTATTTTCTTTGGGATTGATCTCTAGTAAAATTACAATGGTGTAAATCGAACTTGCATAGAAAATTTGGTGATTAACCTTACCCAACTTGGTATGCAGTACATCTTTCTAAACCTGTCGCAGTTACCCATGCATCTCCAGAGAAGAAATTACGACCTCCAACAACAATAGCCACCTGACATATCACAAGATACTTCAGCTAAACTGAAAGGGTGACAGAATAACAGACCCCAGAGAACAATCAAGAGAACTGATACCTCAACACCAAGGCGGGAAGCTATGGCAACTTCTCTTGAAACTAACATAGCCACCTGATAATTAGTTTAAACAAACAAATGTAATAAGTCACAATATCTAGATAACAATTACTACACCGTAAGACCTTAGGTCATGAGTCAAATAATATTATAAAACTTCCCACATATTGGAACCAAACCACAAACCTTGGGGTCAATGTTGCAGGTATCAGATCCAGTAAGAGCTGCTCCACTAATTTTGAAGACTACCCTCCGCCATCTAAGGTTTGTCAGTGCTTTTGACCTCATGCTATTCGCTTGACCGCCAGTGCTGGGTGTTGCCACTCCATATCTAGGAATAAAGCGGGGAAAGTTTAACATTCACTTGTCACTATCACAAAAACAAGGAAAGGAAAAGGGAAAAACAATTCATATTGAATGAGATTCAGCATAAAAACCCGCATCCTAGTAACACCACCTACATTATAAACTGGAAACGTCATCCGCATATGATTTGTGATTCAGAAGTGTGCCAGTGAAGATAGCATTAGCTTTTTACAACAACACTGGAGAACTTCAAATTTTTAGCATCAGTTAAACCATAGACCCATACTAATTCCAAAATCCTATTCTGAAGCCCAAACTAATACTTAAATACATAACAAAAAATCAATGCCATTTAATGCTAAGATTCTACAAACTGTAATATGTGCACTCCTGTAGTAAAAAGTAAACTAGTAATTCATTATTAAAAGTTGTAACCGTCTGTACAAATTAAGTACAAGGATAAGGAAGGTACATCTAAGAAACAAAAATGGACAAATCCTTGGTGGACATAAAGCACGGTGAAACATTGCATAACAACAATACACTAAATAATTTACCATCGGATACTACATCGAGATAATAACACAGTACAGATAACTGAAGTAACGCCATAAACATTTTGAGTTTACATGATATTTCTAAACTAAAAGCGTGTCAGTGAATACAGAATGACCCTTGTTAAAATGCAGCAATACCTCCAAAGAAAACAAGTTTTCTGATTCAGTCAAACCACACACCCCTATTTATTACAAGAACCAATTCTAAGGTCTAGTCCACGAAAAACATGACAAAAACCTACATGATGCAAAAGCAAACATTGTACACTCTACTAACTATACCATGCTGCACAGTTGAACTGCAAAGTAATATCATAAAGCTATTCAATATTCCAATCTTCAAGCATCTAGATTAAACTATGTATTTACAATGCAGCCAACGAACAGATTCAGGCCCTAGAGTACCAAACCAAAACAGAAAACAAATAAACAAATCCTGGTGAACATAATAACGCAATAACTATCAATGTGAACTACTAATACTCGTTTGCAAAAGTAATGAGAGAAATATTAAATATTACGGTGCAGAATGCTGAATATAATACCTCTTCGATTGTCTGGGCGAAGTTCCGGCAGAAACAACCGCTTTATCCTCATCGGGAAATTTCGCCGGAAGAGAATTCCCGACAATCTGCTCCAATTGTTTGAACCAAGGCCAGTGACTGGTGGAAATGCAGCCACTGCTCATTCTATGTCGCTCCAATTTGTACCTCTTCTTTAGGTTATCGACCTTGTTCTTACACTGTTCCACGCTCTTCGATTGGTTCTCGCACCGTCCGCTCACCACCAACGCAACCTCCTCCCAATCTCTTCCTCTCAGGTTTCCCCGATTCAGCTGTGTGAACTTCTCCGTGTACGCCTCGAGGAGGCACACGATCGCTGTGTCGCTCCACTCCTCCCTGTCCTTCCGGTACTCGGCGCTGCCTGTGCTCGACGGCGGAGCCTTAGATCTCTTGTTGAATCCGTACGACGCAGCTCCCTCGCCGATCTCCTCGCGGTCCTTGCGCTTCTCACTGCCGCCATCGTCGTCGAAGGGGTTTCCGTAGTCCTCGGCGTCGTCGGCGACGGATTTGGGTGGGACAGGAGCGACGGCGACGGCGGAGGGGGAGAAGTGGTGGTGCGGCGCGTAAGGTTGGTGGAGGTGGTGGTTATCGTCACGGAGGAGAGAGAAGTCGTCGTCGTCGTCGCAAGAGGCCATAAGGGTGTGGAGGACGTTACGGCGTCGTCGGGGACGTTAGGGAAAGAGAATGGGGCGTTGAGAGAAGGTGTGTGTGGGAGGGTTTGACGGAGCGTGCCTTCCGTGAGTGGGTCTGGTATCTGCCGTCACGCGGGTGACGGTCCCGTTAAGTGCCAAAAACGAGTGCATTACACGCGCTTTTGCTAGTCCTGGAGTGTGGGGAATTTGGATCTGCCGGTGACGGGCCATGCTTATCCAACTCAAATCTGTTTGTTTGGGCCAACCTCATGTGTATGGTATGAAAAATATATATCATTTTTAATTATTCTTGCTCTCAGTTTTAATTCTTGTAAGAAAATATCTATAATCCTTATAAATTCTAAAACAGCTTTGTTTCTATTGTTAAACTCATTGCAAAAATAAGATTAACAATTTAATAATGTAATGAAATCATTGTCAATGAGCATGTGTCTTCTCTGGTTTTATTGTATCAATTAGTAATTAATTTGTCTTCTTAAATTTAAGTAATTTATACAAAAAAATTACTTCAAGAGTATTTAACTTAATTTTGTAACACTTTAAGAATATATTCTCCATTATTTCCTCACTCAAAACATGTATCTTTCTTAACAGATCGTATATGTATAATTAATGTCACTTTATTTTTTTTATTGAAAAAAATTATTTATCAGGAAAGATCTTATATAATGATTAAAATGAACTTTTTTATGTCATATAGATGCACACGTGATATAGAAAAGTCTAGAAATTTTATGCCGTTGGACAAATATCATGGAAAAGTCATAGCAAAACATTATAAAATATTTATGATTTTTGTCCTACTTTTTATAATGGTTAAAAATTTATACTTATCATAAAAAACATGGCATCATAATCATCGTAAACAATAACACATTCTATTATATATGTACTTTTAATCATTCTAACCACAACTAAAAATATCACTTTATGTACAACTAAGTTGCACAAGATACTAATACAAATAAACTTCACCTTGTTAAACACGCCACTAAAAAAATACAAAACCAACACTTTAAAGATTTGTTATCATTATTCACCAAGTAAATGTAGCATTTCTAAAAAATAAAACCCAATAACACAAGCTTTAAAACCTAGGTTTTCATGACAAGGAAATGTGAGTTAACTAAAACATGTTTTAGGAAGGAGATGCTTTCTAAAAATTGGAGTGATTGAGATCCCTAAATTTTGTGTCCTCTGAAAATTTATTGAAAGTTCATGGGCATATGCAATTACATTCCATGAAAGTCATTTATTACCCTCTCGAAAGACAAAGAATGAATGGAATTGGAGAGTGGCAGACAAACCAATGATCTAACAAATTATTTAGTCTAAGTGAGTATAAACCTGGTATAAACATCTGCAAGTTAAACTTAAGAACAAAACTAATAAAAAGTGACAGATAAAATGCATGACAACAAAATACATAAAATCGATGACCATAAAGGATACTTTATACTTTCAATTGTGAGAGGGCATATAATAATATACCCACACAATCTTAAAGTCTTTATTTTCACGGGTAGTAACTGGAAATTAGAGACATGAAACAATATGTTTGGTAAAAGAGTATATAAAAGAAGTCGCTAAGCAAAAAAAAAAAATCTTTTGTTATACCTCACTTCCATTTAATATCTAAATATTTTCTAAATGAGCAGTCCAAATAACTCATGGAGCCTCACATCTTTTAAAATAAGTAATTGATTTTTTATAAAGCATAATATCCTCAATTGTTATTATATATGGATAATTAGAATTGAGGCTAGTATCTACAAAATTTAGGTATAAACTAAATCAATAAAGAAAATAAAGAAAAAAATTGATCTTTATGGCACTGATAAGGAAAGATAAGTCATAGATAAGTTAATCACTTTCTAAAATGAAACTTGTAAAGGTAATGCACCAACGACATATTATTTAGACAATTATAGCTATAAAATAGTCTTTAATTGCATCCCTAATATACCATTTTCAAATAAAGTATTTGATTGTCTATAAAATAATATTGAATTGCATCCCTAATATACCATTTTCAAATGAAGCATTTTGATATAGGTCATTGTTAAATTAACTTATTAACAATAACTTTTAGAATAAGAGGCTATTAATGCAAAATAAGTGAAACTTTTTCAAAAGTTAAAATGGATGTGTCCACCTAAATTTTTGTTAAAAAGTCAAAGGAGATAACCTCCATAAAAGTTGGAAAATGTATAAGTTAATTTTAATTCATGAGTTATGATTATAGCAAGCCCAATACTAAACTCACCATTATAGACAACAAAACATCCACGACATGCATATCCAATCATTTATAAAATATGTAAGTAATCCTCTAATCTCAACTTTTAAAGCTTTGAGTCTTCCTCGTCATCCTTCCTTAGAATCTTTCTCTTAATTTTTTCTTCTCTTTGTTTGTCATGCTTATTGTCTTTATTCCATTATTTTTCTTTTCTCTTCCCTCCACATACTATTCTTCATTTTATTTATATTATAGATGGCAGATAACTGAGTCATGACTAAAATGATCTACGTGTCAGGAGACTGACGAATAAAGTAATTTTAGCTTGTGCTTTGAGAGATCTCTTTAGTTAAATAGAGGCAACAAATATTTTTCTACAATCATAAAAACACACTAGTAGTACAATATTAACTTAGCTTATGCATGTGTCGCTTTATCTTGTAAGCATGTCTTCATCATAAGTGTTTAATTAGATGTAAAGAAAAATTGCGTTGTGTTGTACAGTCCGATAGACAAAACACTTAGTCTTACAGTATTCGTTGTCAAAACCATTCGTCTTATAGATGGTGCATGATTCATGTTATATGCTTTGTAGTTTTTAACATTTAATCAAAATTACAGGGTATTGTGTTTTTCCTTAATAATTAATAAATAACTGAAACTTTGAAAATGATGTCAAGTTTGTGTGTGGTTTTATGAATAAACAAATATTATGAATGCAAATTGAATCACCAAAGATTGTATGATCAAATTTGTTTGGGTGATAAATTTGTTTATATGTACTTTTCTCTTTTAGTTGGTATTCCATGTGATACATCTTTCATAAACCACTTATTTAAATATATATATATATATATATATATAACTCATAAGTTTTACTTAATGAATTCATCAACTTGAATAAATTATTTAATTTTTCATTAATATCGTTTTATTTTAATGTGAAAATAAAGACTACTCACTAAATTGTATATCGTAATCAATTTTTTTATTGAAGCTTTTATGATATCATCTACTACCATGAGAGACATTATTTTGAAAAGAAATAAAATATTTGAACTTTTTTTAGAAAATACATCCTCAGTAGCTGATTCTATTGACAAGGGTGTAATAATGAACTACATGAATTAGTTCAACCAAAAACCAACTGATTTTTTTTAATATCTATTTCATTTTAACAAGAGAACTAGTCTTTGAACTATTTATCCAATAGAATTTTGGAAAAATCAATTCACAGCAGGTTTACAGACTTTTTTTTTTCTAGAAAATAAAATTAATAAAAAAGTCAATACAATATTATTTGGAGTTTTTTTTCCTTAAACATAAAAAAGTTTAAGAAAATGTATTCTTTTTCCAAAAAACTTGTCGTTTTTAAAGAATGTTATTGAACCTTAATTCTAAATATTACGACACCTATCACTTCTATGCGTATTTTGAATTTTAAAAATGTAAATAATGTTTTTATTTTTAGATTTATTATTATTATATTGTGATATTATATCTCTCTAAGGTTGTTTTATATATTATTTAATTATTATTGTTTTATTAATAGTGATTCAGTTATAGTTTAACAAAACAAATACCTTGATAGATTCAATGACAATTTTTATTTTAGAAATAATTATTAACTCATGTCTGTTTTAATAGATAAGGAGGGGGCTTTATATCCCTATTAAATATTACGATGAATTTATAAAACATGGGGAAAACAATAAGGAGATGAAATTGTATTTATAATAGATTTTTAAATTTTGTTGAGAAATGTGATGTTTAACATTTGTCATTTTTTCAAGGTTAATAACATATCAGGTTTAGAATGTGACTAATTTGTGTGAGTAATTTATCATTAAATAAAAATTAATTTTAGAAATAAAATATAAGTAGTCACTATATTAATTAAATTAGACACTAATTTAAAATTTAAAAAATTATTTTTATATAAAGTAGTTTTTATTAAAACAGTTTCTAAATTAGTTATTTAAATTTTAAATTAATCTCTAAAAAATTAATAAAAAATAATTTAAAATATAAGATAATAAGTAATTAAAATCTTTGTAGTTAATGATTATATAAATTTAAAAATTATTTTATATATTTTTATTAATAATAGAAAATAGTTTAAATATCAATAATTTATTTAGTTTATAAAATATTTATAATTTAATTAAATAATAATTCTTTTTTAAAATTATTTTTTATTTGATGATTTTTTTTAAGTGTATATAAATATTTGTAGTAAGATTTAAACTGAGAGATAACACTTTTAATTTTTAATATATTTGTAATAAAGAACGTACCGGAATACCAATAAATTACATTAAAATTTATTTATTATGTAATTTTTTTTATAATGACTAATTTTAATAATTTATGTAATATAATCATAAGTTTGGAGCAGGGGAAAAACAAATTTTGCTCCAAAAAAAAGTAGATATTAAACCATTTGTACTTTACTTATTTTTTTTTAACTCTTAAAGAAGTGTTGGTAAGTCGATGGTAACATTGACAGTAAAGTAACTGAAAAAGGTAGCTAACGTAGCACGCTACACCACCATGCGTTCCTCGCCGTCTGCAGTGGCGTCACCTAACTCCTCCACCACCGTGTCACGTGCCTTCACATTGACGCAGCCTCAAGCACCACGTGCCTCACCCGTTAACCATTGCTTTCACCTAATATGCTCCCAACCTAGCAGCACTCATTCTCATCTAAAAAAAACAAACACAAATAAAATAAATAAATTAATTAGAAAAAAACAACCTAAGACCGTAGTCATAGCAAGAAAAGCACGGTTCTTGAACGCGGTGGGCCCCTTCCGACAGCTGGCATCTCCCCACGTGTCAATTTCCCCCCTTTTTTTATCACCACACACTGTGAAACATAAAACACGAAACAAAACACTCTCACACCACCCTAATTCCGAGAGTTGAAAATCAAAGAAAGCAAGGAAGAGGGAGAGAACAATATATTTAAGACGGAACAAAGACAAAAGCATATTCTTCCAAACTAATCATTCTTTCCTTTTTTTTTTCTAGAACAACGTTCGGTTTGGTCTGGTCTTCCAGGGAAAGCCACCGCCACTGTTCAATCCTCGAACTGTATTCCTCGCGTTCTCGTTTTCTTTAGGTTTTCTTGCGGTTCAAGATTGTTCATCGATCGATCTTCAAACATGCCTTCTAGTCACTTGCTTCTCGAGGAACCCATTAGGATGGTCTCCATCCTGGAGCCATCCAAGCAAGTTAGTTTTTCTTCACCTTTTCCTTTTCAATTTATGGATCTATTTTATAAATCTTATAAAAATGTTACTTTTTTTTACAGAGTTTTTTCCCCGCAATGACAAAGATCGTTGGTACTCTGGGTCCTAAATCTAGATCCGTTGAAACTATTTCTAGTTGCCTCAAAGCTGGCATGTCTGGTATGTTATGTCACACCTTTTCCCTTTTTTTTCTCAGATTGTGAAGGTATTAGGTTTTGCTGAAAACTGATGGAGGGTTGTGTGGTTTTTTCTGTTTCTTTTTTTATGGATGGTCTGATATTTATTGTTGTTGAGTGCAGTGGCTCGATTTGACTTTTCTTGGCATGATCCTGAGTATCATCAGGAGACTTTGGAAAATTTGAAAGTTGCTATCAAGAGTACTAAGAAGCTCTGTGCTGTGAGTTTTCTTCCTTATCTGTTGTTTCTTACAGTGGCTTTTGTTACCTTGGTGTTAGAGAGCGGGGGCTTCAGTTTGTTTCATGGGGAAAATGTGACTGAAAGAGGGCTATGCCCACAAATCAGTTTTTCATTTTTTCCCCTTTTGATAGTTGGTTGCTTTGGTTAAAAGAATAGAAACTCAAACCTACTTTTGTGTATATCTTTACTGTCTGATTTGTCAAGGTGCAGTGGAGCTTTTATAGTAACTGCTTCAGGAATCTTTGGTTTCTGTGTTCTTGTATTTTTTTTTTCCATTTCTGTTGGGGTTTATGTTTGCTGAGAGTTTGTTATTTGATTTTGACAGGTCATGCTGGACACGGTGGGTGCAGAGATGCAGGTTGTTAACAAAAGTGAGAAAGCTATCTCTCTTGAGGCAAATGGTCAGGTTGTTCTAACTCCTGATCGGGGACACGAAGCTTCTTCTGAAATATTGCCAATCAATTTTGATGGGTTGGCTAAGGTATGTTGATATTTTGTGTTGTCGTTATATGATGCGGCTTTCTCTCACGGGAATTTTTTCCACGTAATAGTAACTCAAATGGTTTCTTCTAACTAACTTTGTACACTTTTACTGCCTGTGCTTCATGCTTCGATTCAGTTTCTTTTTCCCTTCTAATTTGACTTCCTTGAATTAGCTATAAATTTTATCTTTGTTCAATTTAACTTTTGCCTAGATCTTTGTAATAGTTAACTTTGATTTTTCTGTTTCCTACTTGTAAATTTTCTGTGACTTATAATTTGTTTTGTGTTGGCAATGAACCTTAGTGTTTATCTTTATTCTTATTGTTTATAGGCTGTGAAGAAGGGAGACACCATTTTTATTGGTCAATACTTGTTCACAGGAAGTGAAACTACTTCTGTCTGGCTAGAGGTAATATTTTGAACCCAGATGCAAAATTTATTCTAATAGGTCCCTTGTTATTGTTACTTCAGTGTTCTCCAATATCTATTCAAATGATTTACATCGGTCCTTTTCATTTGGGTTATGAGTTTTAATTTTATATATTTTAAAATATGCACCAGCCATTTATTTTAGTCCATAATGTTATTTCTTGTACTTGAAATTTACTGAATTGATGTGTTCTTAATCTAAGTGTGACCTTAGGCATAAAAAGGAATATTCAACCTTCTATATGTATGATGTTTTCTGCAGGTAACTGAAGTCAAAGAGCAAGATGTTGTTTGCATTATAAAGAATTCAGCTACATTGGCTGGGGCACTGTTCACTTTGCATGCCTCTCAAATTCATATTGATTTGCCTACTCTCACTGAGAAAGACAAGGAGGTAAGTTATGGTTTTGATTGGCATGTTTGAATAATTTACTTTTCATTGCGCGTGCAGTGTTTGTCTTTGCCTAGGAAATGGATCTCCTTAGTTTTGAACCATGAAGCATGGACAAAGACACCAGACAATGCAACACCTATAATTTTAAAAATATAGGATACGGCAAACACTTGTGTGTGCATATAGATATATATTGAACATTATTATGAATTATTTAAATTGACAATCAAGATTATATTCAAAATCATCTATAAAATGGTTAGTCAAATATAGCAATCTGAACACATTATTTCCAAGTTCTAAAACGGATCCAATCCATCCATCTAAAATTCAATAAGTGAAAAGAATCTAATTCAGTTAAGACATTTCACCCCTTGTTGATCACCATCATTGAAAAAACACTCTCTAAGTTAGATTAAGCTGAATACAAATTTAAGTAGAGAAGAGGAAACACAAAATGTAAATGTGAAATAGATGGTTTGTTAGTTTAAAAGAGAGATAGAAACTTACACCATCAGTTTCTTACTTTGTAACTTCTTAAAAAAGTCACTGTTTGCCCTCCTTAATGTTGTATTGAACCATGTTTAATGAGTCTCGAAGCCATGAAAAACATTTTTTAAATTCAACATGTATCGTATGGGTTTTGTATGCGTGTTGGTGATAGACACATGTCAAACTTGAAGACACGATGTTATAGAGCCATACTCGAGCTTCTTAGGTTTCGGGTTTATTTTTCTTTATTTTGTTTGTTTGTTTTCAGGTTATAAGCACATGGGGAGTTAAAAACAAAATTGATTTTCTGTCATTGTCATATACTCGACATGCTGAAGATGTTCGCCAGGTAATTTGAGTTCAAAATCCTTCAATTTGATCAAAGTCAGATTCATTTTTGGTATTTAAATCTTTTATTTTCAGGCTTTCTGTTAATGAAATTTTATGTCTGTTATGCAGGCACGTGAATTCCTTTCAAAATTAGGTGATATCAGTCAGACTCAAATTTTTGCAAAGATTGAAAATGTTGAGGTGAGTTTGCATATATATATTGGCAGTGTACTGTAATGTACTGTGACAATTTCATTTTTTGCGGAAGTTATATTATTATTGGCTTTGTCAATTCGTTTATATATGAACATCTGCATCTGTCTTGTTTCTTAGGGATTGACCCATTTTGATGAGATTTTACAAGAAGCTGACGGAATTATCCTTTCCCGTGGAAATTTGGGTATTGATCTTCCACCAGAGAAGGTAAATTTCTTTTTAAAAATTTGTTTTGTGGTTTTTTGTTGCAGTATCATGACAAAATAAGATTAGTTTTGGTTGGACTATATGTGTTAGAGATATATTCTCTGCAACTATATCTGTTGATTTATTGCGGTTGTGCAATACTACTGTAGTCTTCTCTGTGAAAGAGAACCTTTCCCTTTCTCAGTTAGTTGGGCTAGCTATTATTTCTGTTGTATATGTGCTTAGTCAGCACTTTGTATAGCTTGCACGAGATTCTTCACATGAGTCTATGTGAATGTACTCCCTCTCATGTTGAGAGAGTGAGAAATACAATTTCACTTTCAGATTTTCGTTTCAGTCTTTATGACTCCTTGATTGTAATACTTAAATATTTGCAAAGTTGTTCCAGAATCCAGATGTGACTATTGGAACTTTAAAATTTAATATGAGCATGCTGTGAGGAAAATGTAATATGTTTTAGCTGAATCAGCTTAATGAATTGCTGCCTATGCTATTGGTCCTTAAGACAATTATATCTTTGTTACTATCCCCATTCAGTGGGCGCTGAATAGTTCTAAGACTGACTTGTGCATAGATATCTGTATTAATTATTTTCCATTTTCTTTTGTAGGTGTTTTTATTTCAAAAATCTGCCCTTTACAAGTGCAATATGGCTGGTAAGCCTGCTGTGCTTACACGTGTTGTGGATAGCATGACTGAAAACCTGAGACCAACTCGTGCTGAAGCCACTGATGTTGCCAATGCTGTTTTAGATGGTAAGTTTTCATATGATGCTACTTGTTACATTGGTAGCCACTAGTAACAAGCTGTTTGGATTGGATACTTAGTAGCGTATTCTCCTGTAACATTAGATACATTATCATTTCTCCTCCTTCATCAAAGACAGTTGGGACATATTTCTCTTCTCTTGTATATTCAGTTGCTTTTCAATTTACAATGATGTCATTTCTCTATGTTAGTTCTATTCTAGTGCTTAAAGCTGTTTGTTAATATTAGTTTGCTTCTTAATTGATAAGACCTTCTGCATGTATTTAACCAAGTCCCATCCCCTTGCCCTTTCTGAATGGTTGTTTCTTTTATAAGTGCTTCTTCACTGTGTTTAAGTTAGAACTATTTGATGTGTTTGTACATGAAACTGTTAACAAATTTACAGGAAGTGATGCTATACTTCTGGGTGCTGAGACTTTACGTGGATTGTATCCTGTTGAGACTATTTCTACCGTTGGTAGAATTTGTTCCGAGGTAAGTTTATTTCATATCTCATTAATTTTGTTCAATACATTATATTTGTTTGAAACTATTGATGTGTTGACCAAAATACTTTCTCCATATGTTGGACCTCTATTACCTTCGTGAATCTTGAATTTGGTTGATAGCTTTCTTGTAAATTGATAGTGATCAACTCTTACAACTTGTAAGGTGTATTTGGGGAAAGGTTTAGGAAAAGGGGAGATCTAAGTCCAAGGCAGCAAGGGACTTGTTGTGACTTAAGCTAACTAATTTCCTATTTGGCAGGGAGTGCTGATTGGGATTGGGGGTGATAGGATCTTGGGTATTATGAGGTAGGGGTGGTCATGAATTGGATTTTTCAAAATCCAATCTAGATCCAATCCAAAGCCAAATAAATTGATTGGATTTAAAATTCATATCCATTTTAACTAGATCAAATTTATTGGATTTTTTTAAATCCATTTAAAATGGATTAAATCTAGATTAAATCCACTTTGTTAATTAGATTAAATTCTCTTTGTCAATTACATTAAATCCATTTTGATATGGACACGGGCTAACTTGGCTCGAACTGGGCCTAAGCCGACTCAACCTGGACGCGGAGTAACTCAGCTCGACATCGGCCCGGGCCCGCTCGGCTTGATATCAGCCTGGGCCCGCTCGACTCGACATCTGCCCGGGCTGGCTCAACTCGACATCTGCCCGAGCCCGCTCAATTCGACGTTAGCCCGGGCCAGACGACTCGACATCGTCCTAGGCTTGGGCCCGCTCGACATCAGCCTGGGCCCAGTCGATGATCCGTTATCCGATATCTATAATGCTAGATGGAGTATATATGGGCTAGGTTCTTCCCCCTTAGTACCTAGCTTAAGAGTGGGTTCCCCAAGAGCTTGAGTACTTAACAATTGGTATTGGACCTGGTTGTTAGTGTCATGGAAAGGGCTACCATGGAGAGTTTTGACCAACAAGGAGTTGGGTCAAGTGCTATATAGTAAAAGTTGTTGAATCTAGCACTTACCACTAGGCTAAAAGCTGTAACTAATAGTCAAGGCACAACTCTTTCTATTTAAGAGCATCACAGTCCAAGCGCTATGATTTGATTGTGGCTTGGTCCACCTGACCTCCATCACGTGATAATTAATGCCACTTGCAACAATCTCCCCTCATCAATTGTCCCACTAGGAATCAAACTCTTCAATTGTGACCCCCATCACGGGATAATTAATGCCACTTGCAACAATCTCCCCTAATCAATTGTCCCACTAGGAATCAAACTCTTCAATTGTGACCCGACACCCCTAGTGTGACCTTGGCTCTGATGCCATTTGTTGCACAAAACACTTACAATTAAGCCAAAAGTTATAGCTAATAGTCAAGGTGCAACTCTTTTTTATTTAAGAGCATAGTAGGCCAAACGCCACGATTTGATTGTGACTTGGTCCACCAGCAATAAAATACTCCGAATGACCTGAGTTCTTACATAAGATATTTTTTAATAAATATATTCATTTTCCTTGATAAACAAGCAAAACAGACTCAATTAAAGTCTTTTGTGTAGGTTGCTTGATGTGAACCGACAGAATATTAGTGTAGATTCATTGACTGTACATCATGTTAATGCACAAGTTTATCAATGATATGAATGTGGTTAATGGTTTAGTTACCCTTGGTCGTGTACTTGGTGCGTGCATAGTATGAAGAAGACAGATGCTGTGTACGCTACTTTTCTATCTGTATTCTGTCCAAAAAAATGGTTGTGTATATTGTTAAAAATCCATTCATTTCCGGTTCCAATTCGAATTTTAAGGTGCTTTTGTATAAAGTCTTCAATTAAAGCATGAAAAGTATGTTATTATCAACGAGTAGTAGTAGAGGGTATCAAATATCAGTAGTTAGTGAGAACAATAAGTTAGAGGGTGGAAGGACAGGAGTAAAGCTTAACTTGGTGGGGGAGAAGAGAGTGGCATTCTGTTTTATACTGTTTTTGAGAACTGAGCATGAGCCCTGTTGTAGGAAAGGGAAACTGTCTGAGAAGCATTGACCCTTGGAGGTCAGATCTTTGTAGTTGTACTGTTCATTTATATTCAGAAACAAAATTGTTATTTTCTTTTTGTTTTCTATTCTGGATTCCTAATATCCTTTTTTTTCTGATTTTTCTTTTCTATCTTTTGGTATTTAACTCAGTGTGGCATTTATTCTGCAACCCATTGTTGGGAATTCCTTACAATCATACGAAATGTTCTCCTCTTTGAAATGTCTCAATTTTGGCTGAATTCTATCTTGTATTTTATGTCCTTGTAGGCTGAGAAAGTTTTCAATCAAGACCTTTATTTCAAGAAGACTGTCAAGTATGTTGGAGAACCCATGTCCCACTTGGAATCTATTGCATCCTCTGCGGTAGTTACATTTACTTTTTTCTCATTTCTTTAATAGTATGCTTGTTCTTTTACTTTATTTATATGGTGGTTGATTTGATTTCATCTTTGAAAGTAGATTTTTACATGATAATCTTTACTTGTTAGGTACGAGCTGCAATTAAAGTGAAGGCATCTATTATTATTTGTTTCACTTCATCTGGAAGGGCTGCAAGGTACTTGAGTTTCTTTGAGTAACTAGATATCATTGTTTTCATATTTAGTTTTTTTGGAAAACAAACTAGTTGCTCTAAATTGGGGGGTTAGACTTGGCTAACAAACACTATCATTAAAAAATGTTTGTATTAATTTCTCTGTCTTTCATTTTCATTTAACTTTTATCCACAAGACTGTCTATCTAAAAATGTAATATGTACCTGCCAGATTGATTGCTAAATATAGGCCAACAATGCCAGTTCTATCTGTCGTGATACCCCGCCTAAAGACAAATCAGCTAAAGTGGAGCTTTAGCGGAGCTTTTGAGGTTGAATTTTAATTTTGCTGCTTATTTCTATTAATTATCTGACTGTTATTGGGTTGAATGTGTACATATAAATACCTGGGGTGCCAAGAAATGCTAATTAAATTGTGATTTAGGAACAATTTATTCTGTTTTTATTTTGTCATTTCCGAGTTCAACTGCCAACATCATTCTTCGTAAGGTTTTATATCTAATGCAACTGAATATTTTTAAAATAATATTCGTTATAATATAGTTTAAATTATTGTTAAGTATTCTCAGCATATCATAGTTGTTTTATCCTGTGTAAAGTAAATACATACAAGCATTTATTATATTGGTCATTGGAAGTTTTACTATACTCTTGGATATGGGCATCCCCATTACCATTTTCTAGGAAATTTGATTCACCAGAACGCATTGGGTTTACATTTTCTAACTTTGTTTACCAAACTTATTCAATTTTGTGACAGGCAAGACAATCACTTCTTGTGAGGGGTCTCTTTCCTATGCTAGCAGATCCTCGACATCCTGTAAGTTTTTGTTTTGGGATTTCTCCTCAATTATAGTTGTTTATTGAGTTCATAGGCATTGTTCTGTTGTGATTGTTTTTTGGGGTAGACATTAGATGCTGAATCTGAATATCAAAGTAGAGTGTACTTAGTCCAAGGTTTTATTATTTTCAACAATAATCTTCTTCACTCTACATGGGACTTTTATTAATGATATGCTATGTGCTACAGTTGCACTGACATGTGTAAAATGTCCAATAATGTTATGCATCTTAAGTAACGTACCCCATTATTGCGTAATGATGTATGATACTCTATGCTTGCAGGCTGAGTCAACAAGTGCAACAAATGAGTCTATACTTAAGGTTGCCCTTGATCATGGAAAATCATTGGGAGTTATAAAGTCACACGACCGGGTAGTTGTTTGCCAGAAACTTGGTGATGCATCTGTGGTTAAGATTATTGAGCTTGAAGATTAAAGCGCATTCAACCAACTACAGATTTAGTGTTTTTTATTTATTTTACATCTTTCCTCAGTTTTTCAAAGATGCAGGTCATTCTGCCACTAGTTAGAGGTTATCTCTACTTGGTTTTGATAAAACGAATTTTGGATGCAAATTATTGCTGGCTGTAACATAAAAATCAAGGGAATGTGCCCTTGATGCCAATTTTTGGGTTTAGTATTCATACTAGAACGCAGCTCGAAAATGTGATTATTGAATCGGATTACCAAACAAATTAGATGCTAATAGCTTGTTATTTCAGATACCTACTGTTTATGACCATACTTTTATTATCTAGTCTTTATGCTCACATGAACAAGAAGTAACTATTGAATGAACAGAGTTGAATCAAACTGACTTTCACGAATGAAAGTGTCTAGACTGTAATGATTGGTTAAGGTTTGCTAAGTATCGTTTTAACTATTGGAGGAAAGTTTAGTGAGTTAGCATAAACGTAGTCGATTTGATCTTGGTTCATTGTTAACAGCATGTATACAAACTAATTATTTATTGTAGCTGTTTTTATGAAATTAATTGGAATATGATGCTAAATGCAGTCTGGTAAAATCATTGGGCTTAAGTTGAGGAATTCAATATCACTAATGCTGTAAAGCGGTAAACAACCTCAATTAGCGATATGATGCAATTTGTGCAATGCTTAAGTCTTCTGTTATGTTGCAAAGTAAAACGAAAGGAAAACATATGATAAGAACAAAAGTGGCACAGCAACATTTCCAATTTCGTATATTAACAATTGGGAAAATATCTGTTTGACACTATTTCTATATTCAACGGGTGGGGTGTTGATATATTGACACCATCAAATAAAAAACATTGTTAATGTGAACAATGTGCGTTTCCTAAATAATATTATTTTAATTATATTTTTTTTATTTTTTAATTTAAAATTTTAATATGTATTATGATATTATTAAGGCAGGTTGTTAAGTGAATGTTATATTTTGGATTATGGTCAACAAAACTTGTTTATTTTTACATAATGAGAAAAGTTTTGTTGACCCCATGAATAATAAAAAACATACATTTGACTGTTTGTAATAATGTTTTTAAATTTAAAAATAAAATAAAAATAAATAAAATATTAATTTATGAAAGTGTCAAATGAATGTTTTAAAGGTTTTTATTCATCACTCTTGCATAATATATAGTATATAAGATGTTAAGTGAATGTTATATTTTGGATTATGGTCAACAAAACTTTTTTCATATTTTACCAACAGTTACATAGTGAAAAAAGTTCTGTTGACACCATAAATAATAAAAAACATACATTTGACTGTTTATAATAATATTTTTAAATTTAAAAATAAAATATTAATTTATTAAAGTATTGAAATCTATGTTTTTATGGTTTTTATTGTTGAGAATGTTAATATATCAGCGCCCTTAAATAATATATAGTATATAGAGTTGTAATTTGATGTTAAAGAAAATAATGTATAAAATTATAATTTGAATGTGAAAGAAAAATATAGTGTGAAACTATCATCATCTTGCCAGTTGTTATTCTGAAGAGTGTGTGCATGATCTAGTTTTGTTAACAAATAAAAACTTTGTTTTGTTCTATATTAAACAACAAGCGCCTGTGGCCTAATGGATAAGGCGCCTGACTTCTAATCAGGCGATTGTGGGTTCGAGTCCCACCGGGCGTGTTTTTTTTTTGTTATTTTATAATAAATCATTTTTTAAATTTGCTTATAAACATCCCATGAAATTCAATTTATATAATTGGTTAAATTCAAATTTAATGCTGCAAAACAATATATGCATAAAGACATTATGCCGGGTCAAGTGGCTTTACTTTTATCCAACTTGAAGAAGGAAGTGATAGATTATATTAAACATGGTTTATAACAAAAATACCAACTTAATAAGTACCCCAAAACGAGAACAGCTATTTGGCCTAATTCATCTACAATTTTTCTATGCCATAGTTTCATCTATCATCCAACTAACCCCAGCAAAATCATCACCCCTTGATCTAAGTGGAAGAATGTTGTTGTTGTTGTTGATGCTTTTGTTGGTGTTGAAGGCTCATCAGTTCAAACTCCTTCTGGCGAATGAGCAAAACCATTCTCTCATTCTCAAGCCTCCTTCGTTCATTTTCAAGTTTGGCTCTCTTCATTTCCCTCTCCTTCTTGCTGCTAAACCTTGCCCATTTCAACCTTTGTTTCTCCAACTCAAATGATTGACTCTGATAGCTTATTTGCTGCTCCTCCAACTGCAGTATCCTGCTCCTCATCCATTGCTTCTTGTCCCAAGCACTCCTACCCCCATCTTGGAACACACCACTCACCTCAGCACTCAGTTGCTGCATCATCAGTGGTGACACAGGAACTTCCCTCACTTTCCTTGCCCTCTTCCTCATTGACCTTCCATCATTATCATCCTCCATATTTTCATGTCCATGCCCCACATTACCCCTTGAACCACCTTCTCCTGAATCATCTTCCTCCTCATCCGAATCATCCTCAGAGTCTTCCTCCTCATCAGAATCATCATCATTCTCTTCCCCATTTCCCACTTTCAACATCCTCAAACCCTCCACCCCTGAAGCCCCCAAATTCTCCACCTCTGATGAATGAAAACAAGGTTGCTGTTGCTGTTGTTGCTGAGGCTGCTGCTGATGTAGTTGAGCCTGAGACTGAGGCACGTCACCCCCAGTCTCTCCTTGCTGTGGAGGATTGTTATTCACATGACCACAACTATTATGGTAAGCACACATTTCCCTAAAGAACAAATGTTTGGAATTGAGCAACTTCTTTACCTCCTCTTTCATCTTTGGTGACAACTCCATCGTTTCCAACAAATTCTGATTCTCCACAACCCTGCAAGCAGTTCCCTTGCCAAGAATATCATTCACCCTCTTATACCTCTTGTTCAAGTCATTGAACTTGTCCTCACACTGTTGAGGAGAAACATAGGACCCTTTCTCCATCATAGCCCTCGACACCGATTTCCACTTCCCTTTCTTCTGCAACATACCCAAGGACTTCTTCTTATCAGTCCCTTCCGAGCCACCCTCATCACCAATGTAATAAACCGCCATTATCAAAAGCCTCACCATGGTGTCAGTCCACTTCATTCTCTGCCACAGAGAGACCTTCTTCTTGGGGTCCGAGGTGTCATCATCCTCATCACTGAGGCCACTATGCTGCTGTTGTTTGGTCTTGGCCGAAGAATAGGGAGGGTACCCTTGTTTGATGGATTGATTATGTTGTGGATGATGCGGATCAGTGTCATGGTGTGGAGCATAGGGAACCATTTGGGGGTGGTGTTGCAAGTGGTGAGGGTTTTGTTGTTGCTGCGGTTGCAGAGAGTTATCCACTCCTACCATCCCAGAGAACATTCCAGCGCCTAGTCCATTGGGTTCCATAAACAAGAAACACCAACTTTTCAAAACTCAACCAAACAAGCTAAAGCTACAAACTTTAGAAGAAAAACGCTTACCCTTAATCGAATAGTTGAAGAGAGGAAAGAGCATGGAAGAAGATGAAGATGGGTTGGTGGGGGAGAGTGAGAGGAAAGCAAAATGGCAGTTTAGTATGGGATTACATAGGAGTTGATGATAGATTGTGTTGTCGGGGAAAGAGAAGAGTAAAGATAATATAACAGAAAGTGTAACAAAAGGTTGGTTTTTGAAGCAACTGGTTTTGTTGACGAAGCAGTAGTGAGAAAATAAAACTGCCCATGGTTTTATAGTTGGGTTAGAGTGAGGGTTTAACCAACCCACAGGTTTTGTGCTCAAATTGGGGACTCACGCCGACTATGTGTGCGCCGTTTCAAAGCGCCAACAAAGATACCATAAACTAAAACCATGAAACCTTCCTATGTGCTCTCTCTCTCTTTAACTTTCATTTTAACCAAATAATTGGCTTTCATTTAATATAATTTATCCAATCTAATTAAATTTAGTTGACTTCAATTTAATTATTTAGATTAACGTTGAGTTAGATTAATCTTTGGATTCAATAATTTTAAAATATTAGCATCTCTTAATATAAATTACATTAAACAATAGGTAATGTATAAATATCACTTATGAATCATTACCTTTTTTATTTAAAAACCCCATTTTAACCTTCATTAAAAAATATTTTTTACATTAGAGATATTATAAAATATATATTTTTTTATAGTGAAGTTTTGGGACAAATAATATTTTATTATTTATTTATTATATACTTAGGTTGGGTTCATATGATTTAAAAATTTAATAATTCTGATTTTCAATGTCGTTTAATATTTAAGTTTTTCTAAAGTTTTGTTATATAAAGGATTACCTAAATTGATTCTCAAATAACATATATATGTTGTATTTATTTTTTAATATTTTTTCTTACTAGCTAATTCTAGAATGTTTAGAACGAAACTAATTAGAAAATGCAAACGTATTGAAAAATTATAAGGATTGGAAAATGAAAGTTCAACTTACAAATTTAAAATTCATGGTTCCTCGTATGATAGTCGTTTAAAGATTAAGATTTGGGTTTAAATAATTAATTGGTTTAATTAATTACTTTAATTAAACACAGGTCATTGAATCAGAAAAATATGAATCAAAACTAAAATATCACTCCATTTATGATAATTTTAAGAATTGGTTTTCTATGGATGCATCATGAATAACACAAATGAGTAACGAAAACGGAAAGAAAAATATGAAATTGAAAGAAAATGAGAGGATTTTTTTTTTTTATATTTGAAAACTAAACAAATGATTTCAATCTATGTGATTATAGGATTTCAAATGATTCTCAATTTATGAAATTGTCTTTTTGTTTTCTCATTTTTTTTCTGTGTTTTTTTTCATCAATAAATAACTAATTTTTGAGGATCAATTTACGAAATTATTTCTTTATCTTCTTTTCTCTATTATCTCAATTTCTAAATTTGTCTTTTTATTTTCTTCTTTCATGTACATTTCTTTTATTCTCTTTTTTTTCTGTGTTTTTTTTTCTTCATCAATGAATAATTAATTATTGAGAAACAATTTACAAAGTTGTCTCTTTTTCTCTTTTTCTCCTTTTCTCTATTATCTCAATTTCTGAAATTGTCTTTTCATTTTCTCCTTTCATCTACATTTTTCGGTATTCATCAATGAAGAACTAATTTTGGAGGACCAATTCATAAAATCAAAATCAAATAAAACCAAATTGAATTTTCCATTAAGACTCTGAGTTTGCTTTTGTCTTTTCTAAATTCATTATCACCTTATTTAAATTTTTTTTTTCTTTGTGTTAAACATTTTCATTTATTTTGAACAATCTTATTAATTTTAATTTCACAAATTAAATCAAATACACACAACTTTTATTTTAAATAAAGTTGTATGTTAACTACAAAAACTTTTATATTTAAAAATTATTTTATTTTATTTTTTAGAAGTTATATAATAAGAACACGATTTCTGAAACTCTATCTTGATCCCTCCTATAATGACATGTCTCTTCCCAAACTTGGACACAAAAGTGAACAACACTAGTAATCACCTTCAGCACCCAAATCCTCCAATAACCATTATTCCAAGTCTCAAGTTCGTCTTCATCTTCTTGTGTTTGTGTTTCTATTTGTACTTATGTGGACCACACACAAAGCTCCTTGCAAACTCAATCTTACTTAGCGCAACTGTCACATTTTCTTTGTTATTAATATACACATCAAACTTCACACCATGATGCTCACACTTGAATCCAAAACCACAAAAAACTTTATAGTTTGGGAAGTCTCAGTAGTAGCCAGTGCTACATCAACATCAAAATCCATTACAATTGCTCTTTCTAGATGCATTGTAGGCTTAGCTTCTATCCACGTAACATCTTAGTAATCCCAACTAATTTCAATCTTTTCTTCCCTCCGAAATGTTTTCGTATAGACCACATACACATTGATGAAAAAAAAAAGTTACACTCTCAATACACACTCCTAAAAAGTAAAATAAAACAAATTTAAAAATTAACCTAAGACTTTTTTTCAAAATAAAATATAAAAATCATGTTTCAAAATCCTCGTATTTTGAAAAACACGATTCATTTTTTTTTAAATTGTATTTCTGAAATGGAACTCAGCTAATTTGCAATTTCTTACAAATTTTTTTAATTTTGCTAAATTTGAAAATGTTCTCGTTTATTTATTGGGACTCAAAGAACGATTGTATGATGCACCTGTCGGTCGGTCCGTTTAACCTTCAATCTTTCTTTCTTCAAACTCTTCATTTTTTTTTCGCCTTGCTTATCGATCTTTTTGGAATACAACAAAGGACTCGTTGTTGTTAGAGCAATGTAGATAATGACGTAATTGATTTTTAGAATCTGCACTATTTATATTATCTTAATAAATTTTGTTAATGAACTATATTAGGAGATTGGACCGCGCTTATTAATGTTGTGCTAAATAACCTTTAATTACAAATTAATTTCGTTAACTTGGCCAATTCATGATTCATCGTCATCACACGATATCTTCGACTATGATTAACGTAAGTAGACGATTATGTGACCTGCAGTGTGAATCGAGATGACCGTCCGAACCAAATGATCGAGCGAACGTACCAGTACAAAAAGATTTCGTGTTGGCTTAGACTCTCCACCTCGCTCCTTAACTTGGAAAAGTTGTGTTGGTGGGAATGGCGAAGCCCTACTCCTGAGGAGTAGACCTCTGCACAGCGAATCCTCGCTGTCAACCAAAAGCGGGACCCACCTCAGCTTCACTCATGGCTCACGGCACGACTTATCATATTCCCTTAAACGGAAATAATCCCAAAATTAAAACCTCACAAATACTTCACACACAACACAACAAAAACAGCACCAACGATAACTCCTGGAACAATCCATGCAACAAAAACGGAAAAGGATCAATTAGTGTTCAGTTCCCCACGCGCTTGCTTTCCCTCGCCGTGCTTCGTTTGGGCGCGTGCCATGAGGTGAGGACCCAGGAGGAGGAGGAGCATGGGCGCGTCGCTGTCGAGCGTCGGCGCGAACGGTTCGATAATCGGTCCGGGCCTCGGCGACATTCCGGAGTGCTGCGTGGCGTGCGTGTTCCTCTACCTCACGCCGCCGGAGATTTGTAACCTCGCTCGCCTCAACCGCGCGTTCCGCGGCGCCGCCTCCTCGGACTCAGTCTGGGAGGCCAAGCTGCCGCGCAACTACCAGGACCTGCTGGATCTGGTCCCGCCAGAGCGCCACGGGAATCTCTCGAAGAAGGACATTTTCGCGCTCCTCTCACGACCCCTGCCGTTCGACCACGGCCAAAAGGTGGGTGGTGCTCTCCAGGTCAGTTTTTTTGGTTATTTAGGGGTTTCTAGAACTTAGGTTTTTTGTTGATGGTTTAGGTTTTTGCAGGAAGTGTGGCTGGACAGGGTCACTGGAAGGGTTTGCGTGTCGATTTCGGCGAGGGCGATGGCGATTACTGGAATTGAGGACCGGAGATACTGGAATTGGATTCCTACTGAAGAATCTAGGTTAGATTTACTTGTCTTTAAAGCTGTATCACGAGAAAGAAGGATACACTGATGATAATGTGTTTCTTGTTTGATTCAAAAGAAAATGGAAAGAAAAGAGGAACGTTGACTTTAGAAACAAAATATTATGTGACTAAATTGACTATGTTCTGATATTGTAAAGCGATTTTACATAATTATCTAATCACAAATCACTTGTACAATTCATTGTCTTGTACAATGAACATATTTTGTATATAATCGATGTCTGTTTGTCTTGGCTTATTTTGTTTTTACTCTACCAAACATAAATTAGTTTTTTCCCGTTGCTTGGATATTTAAATCCTCTGATTTATCCCTCATTTTCACTCATTTTTTTAAAGCCCCAAACATTTGAGAAGTTCTAATTTTATCTTCCAACCATTTTCCTCCTTTTTCTTACTTGTCCTTGTAAAGCTTGATTTTTATAAAGAGCAGAGAGAGAACCAGGAATCAAATTAAGAAGAACTAAAACAGGTCCATTGGTTCGTTACAAACAAGGTATTTTAGACAGAGGAGGAAGTAACTACCCTTTACTGCTTTTTCTTTACTGAATGTGATGGATCTCCTGACACAACATATTCAGTTATTACATGATAGTTGTGAGTATATTGCACTCGTATACTCCTCCATAACCTGGAAATACTGAAGAAATTATGTATTTTCTGATATTTCAAGTTAAAATGTTTGTGCACGTACTCACTCCCGTGGTTTCTTCAATTAAGCAGTGTAATGTAGTAAAACATAATTGGTTGCACTGTTGCAGCCGTTTATTCACTTGGGTTAAACTTATTGTGGATTGTAAGGGCATGACATGATTCATTTTGGTGTTTATTTGACATCTTCTCTTGGACAATGACTGTAGTTATTGAAATTGTCTAATTCTTTGTATATTTATGTGGGGCTTCAATCATGGATTTATAATAAATGGTAGATGTTTTGTTTGTATAACTTGAACAGACTCTGAGATAAAAAGATAATATGTCATGATATGGGGTTTTGGCCTTGGAGATAGATAAGTGTAGGGAATTTATAGCTGTCGGGTACATACAAAAGAAATAGTAACAAAAATAACATCACCTTTTAACCGTTGCAAACTGGCAAAAACTGTTTTCCTTGAAATAATTCATTGTCCGTTCTTGACACAACTTCACAATCCATCTCTTCAGCTACCTGATTGACTAATAGAAGGATATGAGCTTTTGATTTCCATATACCTTTAATAAGTACTGTTGAATTAGGTAAACATAAATCATAAGATGTTGAATCTTTCTTGGCATTTTCTCCATATGAACTGACTATACTTTTATCTTATTATCTAAGCATTGATTGGGAATCCTAGATCATTGTCATTGATTCAAAGAATTCAACTATAACAATCAGAGATACTGATTGTTGCTTATGTTAATACTGAACTTGAAGTTTGTTTCTTATATTAAAGTTACTTTTATTTCATCTTGAGCTTAACTGCTTCTAGTATACAGTTCATGTTATTCTGAAAAAAGGACTTGTCTTGTATTAATTTCTAGTTGTGCTTTTAAGTTGGAGAGATGCAATGATGATTCATGGGTGGCATGGCATCTTGTATTCCTTGAAGCATGTCTTCTTCAAATATTGTATAATTCTTATTTTTCACTGAAAAATTTAAATCTGGCCCCTTGGCCATTTCAATCAAGCTTTGCGCTGATCATATTTTGTAATATACTGATTTTGTCGGAGTTTTCCTGGACGAGCTTTGTCTGTATGATGAATGAAATCAGGATGTATTCTTTGGCAAAATCCCTTCCTGATTTGACCCTGAAGAGTGCCCCTCTTAGTATAGAGTATAGCGAGGCTGTGCCTGGTACTATCATTCTCTTCTCTAGAACGGATGAAAATTGTATTTCTTATTCACCCTTGTTTCGAAGTTTAGCACATAGTGTGATTGATACTTGGACAGTCTGACTTATAAAGCTTTCTATTTGTGAAATATTCCATAATCTTGGTTTAAGATCCAAATGCACAGATTTGCATGTTAGTTTCATTGTTCTTGCATTGTATCTTGATAAATTTATCTTGTTCATTTTTTACTTGAGGAAATAGAGGAGAGAATGTTTCTGTGATGACTAATGCTAATTCATGAAGTTCAAGATTGTTTGTTAATTGTGTGTGGGTCATTGTACTGTTTACTTCCTGGGCTTTTTTTAAAATCTTCAATGCCCCATTTAAGAGATACAAAATCTTGTTGACAATGGTGGTGTTAAATTGCGGGCGATGCTTGGTTTATTTTTTTTTATTTTAAACAATTACCAAAATGACTTTGAACAATTCATGGAACTGTTTAAAGGAATCAAGCTGATCTTCATCTCAGAGCTAAACCAAATGACATAGTTCTTTGATATGGGTTCTCTTAGTTAGCCTGTATCTACAGTTAAGCTCATTTCAATTGTATGAACAACTTGACAACAGTATTACATTGTTCTCTCGCAAATAAATTATGTAGCCAAGTGTTTACATTCTATATACAAAAGCTGCGTCAATATTTGAAAGAAAACATTTCACAACGTTTTATATTCATAATTCATTAAATGTAAAAAAATAAAATTGAACAGTACAACATATATGCAAGCCTTAATCTGGATGAGGGAAATATTCAAATATTTGTGACTTGGAATGATGTTTTTTTAGTATTGATTGCAATTTGGTTCCGAATAGATTCATTGACATCAAATGTGCAACCTTGAACACGACTGATTCTTGAAATGCTCAACCTGATTGAACCTACTCCTTCTATTAAAGATATAGTGGAGGTTGGTTTGTGCATAACATACGAACATTTTAATTCTCCTTGTCACACTTAGTTACGTCAACTTACTACTCATTCTGTTTGCATTCCTTTTTGCAAATGGTAGCTCTTGCAAATCTCGATGTAAAAGTTGTTTTGTTCTCCATTTGTTCTTGTAATCTGTCAGCATTCTGTTACACCCTAGATGATTTTCAGGTTTCACACGGTGGCTTATTTGCAGCAAATATGGTGGTTTGAAGTGGATGGAGAGGTGACGTTTCCATTTCCCGCTGATATTTATACTCTCTCCTTTAGGCTTCACCTTGGACGGTTTTCCAAAAGACTTGGACGGCGTGTTTGTAATTATGAACACACCCATGGTTGGGATATAAAACCTGTGAAATTTGAGTTGTCTACTTCAGATGGTCAGCAAGCATCATCTGAATGCTGTTTGGATGAAAGTGTGATTGATGATACATATGGAAATCATAAGCGAGGATACTGGATAGATTATAAGGTGGGTGAGTTTATTGTCAGTGGATCAGAGCCCACAACTCATGTTAGATTTTCCATGAAACAGATTGATTGTACACATTCCAAAGGTGGCCTTTGTGTAGATTCTGTATTTATTATACCAAGTGATTTGAGAGAGCGCAAGAGAAAGTGCATTTGAAATATAGGAAGCTTGTTTCTTTCAGTGATGTCAAACACCCAGAATACACTATTGGGATCTATCACAGCTCATACTTAACCAACAAAAGTTTACAATTTGGAGAAAGTATTTTTTCTGGTTTTTTATTATCTTTTTTGGCCAGTGGGTGTGTATATCCTTTGTATCTGTGTAATAATAATTTCTATTCAATGTATTTTAGTTGTTTCCACTTTAGGTTGATAATTTATTTATCTGGAGCAAAAAAGTTTAAACTATTGCTGTTCTTTATACCTTCTGAATCTTTATTTGCAAAGGTAGGACAATGTTAAGGCATTGATTGCTGCACTGCATAAGATAGTATAGTAAATATGAATAAATGCAAGGCCGGATAAGATATGGTGATAATTTCATATGCAAACTACTCTTTGGTGTAAAAATTTGAATTTAGCTGAAAGAAACAAGTATATATTAGAAGTTTATTCCACAGGTACCTAGTTTTGTGATATTAAAATTTTTACTTCTAACATTTTGAAGTACTCTAGTTAATGATTAGTTACCTAATTTTCTTATACATAGTAAGCATGTTATATTATTTGAAAACATTTCTCTCTCTCTCTCTCTCTCTCCACTTTCTTTTTTTCTTTTAGTATTAATTGTAATGAATTTGAGAGTAGTAATTAGTAACTTTGTATTTAGATGCAGAGCATGAACTTGACTTTGCAACTTCAATTGTGGTTGATGTGTTGAAACTAAGAAAGGCACTGAGATTTGAAGCTCCACTTGCAGGGACCTACCAACACAAATAACATAAGTTGTAACTACATATATATACACACGTTTAAATATAAAGGTTCATGTTTAATTTCATTAAATTCAAACTTAACCCTAACATATTCAAGCTAAGGACATTTTTGTGAATGAATAACTTAAAAGATTATTTTTTATTTATTTCTCAATCGCATCCTTCCAATCTATATCACTTTCCACTTCACTCACTTTTTTTTTATATCTAAATAATTTCACTTTTCACTCCTTTTCCATTTCTTTTCTTTTCTTCTACTTTTACCCTCATCCAAAAAAAGTGAGTTATACAAATAATTTACATAACACAATTTGTAAAATAAAAGGAAATTGAGTTATTTTAAAATGGATTTTGAGGGTATTTTTAAAAAAAGGTATAGAAAGATGATTTATGGATTTAATTGATATATTCTTGCTTTTGATTGATTATTTAAAAATACAAGAATGAGCTATCACCAAATGCGTATATAATGTTGATGGGAGAGTTAACACGTGGTTTCAACTTTAACTTTTTTTTCAAAAATGCAACTGTATAAAAAACTTATAATTTAGTATTCACTGTAATTTAATTTAGATTATTAAAAAATGTACTATTCTATTATAAAAAAGTCACGCAGTCAGTGAACAAAAAATTATTACTCACATTTACATTTATTATGTGCATCTAGTTAATATTTTAACAAATTTTCTCCCCCACATAGTAGTTTGAATTCAAAACTCCTTACTTACATGCTTAAACACAATCACATATTGATATGACAATTTATTCAACAAAAAAAGTCTATCATAGCTTGCTTATGATGTAGGTTAGGCCATAAAATTATTGTCAGGATCTCCTTATTCATCTTTTACCTTTTTACTTAAAATAATTTATATTGTTTTAAAAAGATAAAATTATTGTTATTTTTTATGGCACATAAGATTAATGACATTTTATAAAGAAGTGAAATCCAAACTTGTTAGACCATCTCTATTCCTAACTTTTTAAAAGGTTCTTACTTTTAAGAGTCACTTGAAAACCTAATTTAGATGGAAGGAATGCTTCAACAAGTATTGGTGTTTGTTGGATTTTTGAAGGCAACAATCAATTATATGTTGATTTTTTTTGGGATTTTTACTAGACCCACATACACAATTTTTGCTGAGTTTGAAGTTGGAATAGAGGAGTTGTTATTCAAGATTTGAATGAAATGTATATAAGTAAGAGGTATGAGAGGAAGTGTTAAAAAAGTTGGTGAAACTCTTAACCCTTTGAAGGAGGTTAGGGAAGTCCTCACACTAACCCATCTCATCATTGCAAGAAGAGACTTGAGACCACATTCCATGGTGTCAATCCGTTTACTTTTTCAGTCAATATGGAGATGCTTTTTTTGACCCAAACTTGAAACTTTTCCTTATCCAAACACTTGGCACAGCTGGTAAAGTGGTCACTCCCAAAATAGTCTCTTAGCCCAAGAATCTTTGACCAAAATGGTAAAGACTTAGACTCTTCAATGTTGCAACTTAGCTGAACCTAAACCACATTCTATGGCTACAATGATAAGATTGTGCTCAAGCAGTCCTAGCTAGAAAGACACACAATGCAACACCAAATGTCAGAAAACTTGGCCCAAGACTTCATCTATGGAATCGACCTACAATACTAACTTTGGATTACTCACCAACCCTAAAAATGTATAGCCTTTAACGACCCATTCTCACTCTTCTTACACAATGCAACTTTTTATTCAAACTACCCAATTTATTCAACCCAAAACCACAATTAGACCTCTTTTGAGTTATAGGGTAAATGTTTTTTCTTATAAAATTAAGATAGGTATGTAACTTTATTTAGTGATTAGTAATTCTATTTGAAACAAACATTAGAAACTTTTACATTTATACCAATATTTAATGTCAAAATTAGAAAATATGTGTTCAAAACTTAATCCAAACACACAGCAAATAAATCCTTGTATAAGAAGTGATTAATCATTGGCTATTATTGACTAAACATACTTTTTCCAATAAATTATCACAATATTGTCGCATCACATTATCTCTTTTATTATCTTTCTAATGAGTGCAAATAGAATAATACAAGAGCCTTAAAAGGTCATAATATTGTTTACCTAAATTTAACAACTTTATATTGTTTTATACGTATAATTACAATTTCAATCATTGATTAATGACTCTAAATACAATTTATCTTTCCTTTCATGTCTAATAATAACTATAAATACACTAAAAATAGTATTTTTTAGCAGTAGAAAATGAATTTAACCTAAATATATAAAATTCAAATAAAAACTGTATTAATTTACCTATGGATTATTCTGAGTTTGACAGACCTAACAGTATATCACATTATAAGTCCAACAAATCTTATTAAAATAAATTTAAATATCATATTAAAAAAACGAAATTTAAGTGAATCTTCCAAAATTAATTTATATAACTAAATTGATATGATATAAATTGGATGTTAAATGAGTTTAAGGTTGACTAAAACACTGAATTGAGTGAAAGACTATTAGAGAAGCTAAAGAAAAAAGTAGTTAACATATATAAGAGATATTTGTGGAGTAGGTAGGTAGTGTGGGTAGGAAGAGGAAGAAGAGAGCGCAGTGCATGCATGCATTCATTAATCTGAAACAAGTAAAGGAATGAGAACGTCACACACGCTTGAACTGGAAAACACTTTAACTATATCAACAACATTGCTGAAAAGGTAGGTCAATCACTATGCATCTACCAAAAAGCAACCTCCTATATTAATAATATAAAAACTTATCTTTATACTATTCTTTTATTGTATAAAAATCTAATACTTTTTTTGTATTCTTTGAAAATGGTGAGACATTAGAACAAAATTAACTATGTTGTTTGTGAGAGGCACTGATATTGGTGATATATTAATTGTCGTAAATAACATTTTTTACATTGTTTCTTCCACAACTGACGTAAAACCTTCTTTTATAACATAGTGTCTACCCATTTTTACCTTATTTTTTTTATTTGTGTGTGAAATTTTGTTCCCTTTTTGACATTTTCTCATGATGTCATTAATGTTTGTGCGTGTCCCTCGTCTGCATTATGCCATTGCAAGTTATTGCGTAGCCCAACGCTGCTGCCATGCTTCGTTGTGTGCTCATCACTCGCATTCACATCCTATTTAGTTGTTGCCATCTTCCATATTGCTAACTATAGAGAAATATCTCATCATTCTAGTTCTTCCATTTATGATATAGGTTAATAACATTAATTTGAACAACTATTTTTAAGCATTCATATTTTATTTTAACATAAATTATTTATTATTATTTTGTAAATTATTTTAGAGTCCCATTATCTACTTAATTATTACAACTACTTTAGATTTTAAAATTAGCTAAAATCTTGCTAGCTAATAAGATACCAATTTAAAAACTAGTTTATAAATTTTATTAATAATATAAACTATTTTATATACTAATAATTTTTTTAATCTCTAAAATAATTTAGTCAATATAATAATTAATTATTTTTTTCTCTAAAATTGATTTCTCTTTAATATTTTTTTTTTGCAAATACACTTATATCACCTTCCTCCAATCCATGGAAAAAACAAAACTCCTTCCATCCTCTACCAATCTTGGTGGACCTTTTTGAGAATCTCTTATTAGCATTTTACATTACATTTTTTTAATCTATGTTTGTGAAGATAGTTCACAAAATCTAAAGGCAAATCCTTAAAAAAAAAGCATTTGCCTTAAGTAAAACAATATACTTAAGATAGTCAAAATCAATTTAATAAACTAAAATATGGAACAAATAAGTAGAATAAAGATCTCATGAAATTGCTTGTTTGAGATTGGTATTTTGTCAATGTTATCGAGAAATGAATCAATGATGTTAATAAGAGTTTTCAGTCATCGAAGACACAAATAGAGCTTGTCCAATGACAATGATATACATTCTCCTTCAAAGACAGTAATGTGAAAGCAACAACTGTTAAAGTATCAAAACAAAAAATATTAATCTCCTTCAAGGTCATAGAAAATTCTCAATTGAGACCAACCTTCCATGACCATTGACTTCCTTAAGTCCATGTTGTGGGTAATAATGAGTGTTACCTTTATGGTTAACAAAATACTAAAGGGGACCAAGTTCCAAACAAAAAGCAATGGTAAACCCATGATCAACATAGTTGAAAGTCTTGAAAACATTTTGAAAGAGTAAAATGTCAAATATTATTAACAAACATTCACAACAACACAACAAATAGATAATTTTTTTTTAAAATAGCCCTAAAACGAAAGGAAAACAATATAGAACATGTTTAAAGATTTATTTTATGCCAAAAAAGACACAATTTAAGTAGGAAAAGGCAAAATAATTAAGTAATATAATTTGTAAAAAACACTACAAGAAAATCATGAAATAGAAACCAATTTGTAGAAACCAAAATAATTAGTTGCAATAGTAATTAAATTAGAAACTATTTTAGAAACTAAAAAGAAATTTGGTTTCTAAATTAGTTTCTATTATTTTCTATTATTGTTAAATAGTTTCTAAATTGGTATCTAATTAGCAACCAAGGTTTTTGCTACCGAATTTAGAAACTAAATAAATGGTAGTTAAAATCTTAGTTGTTAATTAGATACCAATTTAAAAACTATTTAACAATAATAGAAAATAATAGAAACTAATTTAGAAACCAATTTTTTTTTTAGTTTCTAAAATGGTCTTTATTTTAGTTTCCATTGTAACTAATTATTTTGGTCTCTAAAAATTGGTTTCTATTTTTTGATTTTCTTGTAGTAGAAAGATTTTACATCCTAATATGGTAAAAGTTGAATCTTTGCCCAAAAAAACTATAATAAGAAGAATATAAACAAAGTTTAACTCATAACAAACCATAAAAACTTCACACGTCAACAAAATATCTCCTTTCACAGTTTAAATTTTAAATTTCAAATTAAAATGGATGTGAGGTTCAAATCTTATTGATTCGTTTCCCAAAAGGTTCACATTTTACCATGAGTACAACTTCTAACATTCGATGCAAATTTTATGTTTTTTATGACTATTGAAGTCAAACAATAGTCTGAATACAAAATGCAATGCATCATTTTAGCAAGGTATGCACTACAAAAAATGCTTTGAATAAGACATCACATTGTGCACCGTGCATAGAAAGATTATGATTTGGAAATTAGTATAGGGTTTTAAAGAAGTGAAAATCCCTTTATATTATTACATTGTAGCACGATTTTGACAAACCTTACAACAAAAAATGAAGTATGGTTTAAGAGAGTGAGAGAGGCAACGAGTGCATTGGGAGCTAGAGACAAAATGAGTGGGGAATGAGAGAAAAAGAGAGATAGCATAAGATTTTGGGGATAGAGAGAGGCAATGAGTGTTTGTGGAATGAGAATGGCATAATAGGTGGAGAATGGAAAATGAGAGAGGAAGGGAGTGGAAATAATATTTAACGTGATTTATATCCAATTTTTGAATTTGATATTATTAATTGATCTAAAATAATATCGTATTATTTGATTGATTGGTCATTATATTATAATATGATTTTATTAAATTGAATCCATATTCTTTGATGGTGTTTATGGCTTTGGAATGGGTGCTTAATATTGGTGAGAGAGAGCACTGGGATCAAAATCATTTGGTAACTATAGGCAACCTAGCTAGAATAAAGGCTTTAGCTTTTTTACCCATTGCTGTTTGGCTTAGTGTTTTCAGGATATGTGTGGTACCATTGCTGAAACACTCTCTCTCCTCTGAAGATAATGCTTCTGATGCGTCACAACTTGTTCATGCAGTCACTAACATTTTCTGCTAATATACACTTCATCTTTCATGATGCTTCACACACTCCTTCCAAAGTTTCATAACAATATATATATAAAACTTTCAACAACACCACATTACATACAAATGCATTCATAACTATTCACACTCTGAATATATATCATAAAGTTTCTTCTAATTATATGACTAAAGCAATGCATGTGGCTAATACAGAAAAAAAACACACAGAAGTTATGGCAGCTAAACAATTCTTGTGCTGATAACATTTTTTAGGGCAAAATATGAATATATATATATATACAGATATAATCACATTATTAAAGGAGCAGCTGCAGAATAAAAAGCTACCCACCTTTTTTGATCGTTTTTAACTATACTTTTTTCTATCACTTGAATCTAAGTTACCATTTAACCCTACTTTAATATATTCTCACGGTCAACACTTAAAAGAAGTGCTTTCACTACAATTACACTGAAGAACTTAATTATTTCCCCTCTGAGCTTACTCATACACTCAGAATTCTTTCCTTCAAGACCTTTGACCAATATATGAAACAGTAAAACTGAATTTGTTTGTTTATTTATCAAAATTCTGACACTACTTGTGACCTATATATGTGTGGCACCATTTTTTAGCACATTAACTCCAAACCCACTTCAACTTTTTCTTTATGGATCAAATCTCTACACCTGTACTAATAAGCCATGGTCTGTCAACAGATGTTTTCCGTGAACAATTTCATAAAACGATGTTTTTCTAATAATTTAACCATGTAAAATCAGAGGGTTGATACAAGTTTTAGTGCCCTCCAAAAACCATGATAGTGTCATAATTATATATAAAAATTAAGAGGAACTACTTTTTTTCTTCTTGAAGATCTTTCTAGTAAAAGAAGATCAGCAAATACAATAATGGCATAGAGCTAGAGAAGTTTGATCTGTTTTTGACCTAATTAATGGTTAATTAAGCTATAATTGACGAATTAATTGAGTGGTCACAGTAGAACTGTACGCAAATTACTGTGTCATTGTTGAAGTTATGGAAGGTGTGTAATTCTGAGAATGGTGTTCACGTGGGGCTCTCTAACTCCCTATGTTTTCACAATCTTTCTCCGTTCCAGTTCCCCATTTTTTGTCTTCTAGTAACTTTTTTTTCTCCTATCCTCATTCACTGCTTACAACTCCTCGTGATGATGTCCTACAACATTGAAATGATAAACTATTTAAAAGTATTTGAAATCGAGATACGATGCACATATACAACAATTCATGCACTATATTTTTTGTCTATTTCACTTCATTGCATCATTTGCTACACTCTACCAAATCATTTACAACGTTATTACTTATAGAAGTTGTTTAAATGCATCGTTATGAAGTTGACAAAAGGTTTATATATATAAAGTAGTTGTTTATGTAAACAAGATCATTCTTTATGAATAAACAGTTATTTTTAGGCTAAGAACCAGTTGAAAAATTAAGTTAAGTATTAGTTTTAACAACTTTAATCTTGCAGTAAATTTTATGTACACCTTTTATGAACAAATTAAATTACATTAAAAAGGTGGTTTATTTATAGATTTCGTGTGGGACAACATCATCAAATATGTTTCGTGGGACTTTTGTCCTCGTCACCATCTCCATAAACACGAGTCAAATGAAAGTACCCCACAAGGACCTCCAAAATCCAAATGATAAGAAAATGGCCATCCCTTCGTACTTGACATTTCAAGTTTAGATTTTTCAAGAGAAAAGTATTATTAATTACGATTTAATTTTCAACTATTTCACTCGAACAGAATTCTGATAAATCACATTTTTCTAATTTTTAATGAAATTTTGTTTGAAAAGAACTGAGCTTTAGGACTCCCTTCTTACGAAATAATTATGCCGTTCTCAAAATTCATAAACAGTTTTCTTTTCTGAGGATATTTCCAAATCTTCTACATTATAATTTTACTGTAAGAGAAGTTAAGGTGTGTTTTTGTTTGGTAGATTTTAAAGAGCCACAAAGAAATAAGCAAGTTATGTAATTAAGTAAAGTAAAGCTAAAACATTGGTAACATTTATATCATTTGTGGGTTGTGGGTGCAACTTCAATGAAAGGAATCTATGGATCACATTCTTCTCCAGTATGAGGGTATTTCTTAGAACATATTCTAAGAACAAAATGTGCAAATGAATGTAGATTCGATTCTTAATTTGGTTGTGAGTGAGATAGTGGAGGAAGATATATTATGAGTGTTTGTTTCCGACATGAGGCTATTAAGTATGTGAGGTTGTTATCAAGGGGCATGAGAAAGAAGTTGGAGAGATGCAGAAGTAGAAGTTGGATTCTACAAAGAGCTTTGTCTCAGCAATCTCTGTCATCATTTTGGGGCCGAAAGAAAGGGCTTCCTTATCGCTCCAACGTCTGCTTTTATGTGTAGCAAAGGTACAGCCAAACACGCAGTCCAATCTGTGAACTTAGCCCTACCACCAAACCACACCACAGACAATGAATGAATGGATTTGTTTGTTTGCACCAAAATTCAAAATATTTAAATGGAAACCCAGATCCCGATTTCATGCAAGGAAGCAACAGATAGATCTAGAGACAGGAGAGGTGAAAGTGAGATTGTCTCAGCTTTCTTCTCTGTGACACTGCAAAGTTATAATTAAGGTGAAAGGGAGAGGTGGAGGTTGAAAGAAACAGAAGTGAGTGAGGTGAGGCTAAGTGTTGTGTTTTATTTACCTTCCTTTATTTGTCTCATGTGAGGGTAGCAGTGATGGCAGGTTCACGTACCCTCTTTTCAGGCAAAGAACTTCTCCTATGTTGCTATTAAATTCCCATTTTGGAACCCATTTTACCCATTTTGCAAAAGTGCCACCATTTTTTGTGCTAATAGAAGGAGAGAGTGCCACAATAGAAACACTGGATTCATAGGTCTATGATCAAATATGGTCCCCGTTGAAGGCTGCCTGGGGGCCAACTGACACATGCCTTCCCTTTTTCACGCCTTCTCCTTCATCTCTCTCTCTCTTCTTTCTCTTCCCAACCTACTGTGTACGGTCTCTGCATTAAACACTAAACTTTGTTGCGCCCCAAAAGTGAAGTATAGGATCATCCACGCAACAAAACCTCACCAAATTCACAACCCCTCTCACAACTCTACTGCCACCCCCTCTCTACCCTCCTTAATTTAAATCTTCTAAGTACTTCTCATACTGCACTTTCAATGCACATAATAAACTCACAAACTTAATTACCACTCTTTAACATATCTTCATAATACATATCTGTTAACTGTCAAGATAGGTATTCTATGCTGTTAACCAATTAAAAATCACCTGCATAAGAATCTCTCATTCATATGAAAAAACTATTTCAAGGATTTGCTTCTTTCAATAAATCTTTTATGTAACAAATCTAAAAAATACAACTCTTTTATATACTATTTATCAATATGTTGAGAAAACAAGTTATGCATTGATAACATACAAATTATTATGTAAATGGTTATTTTTACACCATTAAGGTTGATATATTTTGCATCCTTTTCCTTTAAAGATTATGCTTATATCTTTTCTTTTCTCTTAGAGGAATCTAATCCTATAAACTCTATTTAAACTTGTTGCAGACACTTATGACCTCTCTCTATCTTCTCTTCGCTGCCTCTGTGGTCCATGTATTTGCCCAAGCAAGTGAGGTCCATATAAACACAGATAAAGATTGAAGCTGGAGTGGAAGTTAAAGCGAAGAGAGACAAGAAAACAAGGCCAGACATGGAGTGGAATGGGAGCACAAGACGTTATGTTCCTCGACCAGAGTCTTCCTTCAGCTTCCTTTACAACTACAACTACACCCCTTACCCAGGTAAGAATATTATCAAAACACTATCTACTCTTCTTCAAAGCACTCACCCTTCTCCTGGAATGGCATCAACTTGCTTTCTTTTTCACTCATCATAGTTTACTACTTACTCGTTTCAACCACTTAGCTTCTACCATGCATTTTAGTTACTCCTTCACGTTTTTCAGACTCTATTTTTTGTAAATTTTCGAATGAATAGTAACTTGAAGTCCAAGCTATTACCCTCCATAGTTATTTCTTTTCTTGAACAAGTGATACAAAATAGGTACTCTCATTCTTAATGTTAAAGCAAGCAAGTTAATTTGGCAACCACATCTGATGTTTTAGCTTGGTCAACGTAGAAAAAGACAGTGAACATTTAAGAAAATTACAACTCTTCTTCACTAAACCCTCTCTGTCTGTTAACTGATTAAGGAATGGAAGTGAAGCAACAAAGTCTAGCAGAGTCAAGTTCATCCATGGAAAAAATGAACTGCGGGAACGACAAGAAGAAGAGATTAACAAGTGACCAGTTAGACTCGTTGGAGAGTAGTTTTCAGAAGGAGATAAAGCTGGACCCTGATAGGAAGATGAAGCTCTCCAAGGAGTTAGGGCTTCAACCTCGCCAAATTGCCGTTTGGTTCCAAAACAGGCGTGCAAGGTGGAAGAACAAGCAACTTGAACACTTGTACGATTCACTTAAACAGGAATTTGATGTCATATCCAAGGAAAAACAGAAGCTAGAGGAAGAGGTAGGCTACATATACACAACACAGTGATAATATATATCATCATTTATTACTATTTTTTCATTCCTTTTTTATCACATCATACACTTATGATATCTGTACTTCTCTCTTCTTTCTTTTTCTGTATAGGTGTCCTCTGGTATTGGATGACCGTGAATTATTTTCTTATACTATATGCACACCAATATCAAATTTTAGACACGTGAGATAGTGCAATCACCCATCTATCACTTTTCACGTCTGTCATTTTCTTCTGATATCATAATATCGAATACATTTTCTTCTCTATTTCTTTGAATCTCAACATATATAGACACTCCAATCTTTTGTAGACACTTATTATTGAGATTTCTATACCCAGAAAAAAGTGATAAGAAAAATGATAAATTTGAAGTGGGTTTTCACATGGATGCACAAGAGTCGGAGTTAATTATGCAGCTTTTGCAAGTAGCACTCAAAGAGCCATAGACACACTCTGTTCAACCTTTTTCTTTCACATGTACGTTTTTTTTTATAGAAAATATACTTTGAGAACCACTTATTAAAAGACAACCACTTATATAACTACACAAGACTGTTTTTCGTTGCTTGCATTGACGTAATGATTGGTGCTTTGGTGAAGTGTAGCATGAGTAGACATTCATTCTTTGGAACTGGTCATTTCCTTGAGCTGTTTTGCGTGTGCAGGTAATGAAGTTGAAGGGTATGCTGAGAGAGCAAGCTTCTAGAACCCAAGTGTCAACAGGTTACACAGAAATCTCTGGGGAAGAAACAGTAGAAAGCACGTCAGAGGCTCTGCGTTGCTCCAAACGGAGAACACTGCAGCCACAGCAGCAGCAGCAGCATCAGAATATTGGAGAAGGAAACTGTTCTTTCACTTTGGAAGATTACAACACAGTTCCAGTACTACCCTACTGGCCTGGGGTCCCTTACTATCCCTAATGAACAATATTTTGTGTTTGAAATAATAATGTGAGTGATGAGTTTAGTTAATTAACTTAATTGATTGGTAAAGTAATGTGTGTGTGTAGTGTAGATGGATGGAAAACCCTTTTTCGTAGGAACTGACATTAGGATCAAATCAAAGCGATCGATCAGAGACCTGCATGTTGTTGGTTGGTACGGTAATTATGACTATAAAATAGCTGTTCCCAGCAGACACCACTTTATTAGTCCATTCCAAATTGCAGCAAAATTCTTAATTGTTACGTACTGTTATTTTATTTATATCATCCTTCTTTATTAGTAAAACTTTTATAATTATACTATAATTTAATGTTTTACTGCCTCTTACGTCATGAATGTATACGCAAGGAAAGTCTTTGTCTATTTGGGCTGAGAAACACTATTGCATATGAATAATGAATAATATGTCATGAACACCTTAATGCTAAATGTTCTTATAGCTTAACATGTGCTAAGTGTGTGCAAGAGAAAATAAGTAGAAAAGTAATTCCTTTTGCATCTTGATTGAGAAATTTCTAAATGACAAAATATATGTTCAAAATGATTCTATGCTTGGATTTAGTAACCACAACTTGGGAAATTCTTTTACCTTAAGTCTGAGATAATGTATAGTTGGATTCAACCATTCTTCATATTAGTTATTTTTTTTATAAATTGTAAAGCAATGTTTTTTTATCAGCGATTTTTTTTATATAAAATGAAATTTCAACTCTTTTCTGATTTATATATAAGAAAAAAAAATCAAAATATAGAAAATATTATTGGCAAAAATTCGATCAAATCTCAAAACAACTTTTTGAGTAGACAAAAAGTAAATAAATTGATGTCAAGATTTGGCATGTATGATGCCATTTTTTTAGGTTACATTTTCTGCTCCTTCGTAAATAAAATTATTTTTTGCATTTTGTTGTGGCCTTGAGATGTCTTCGACTATTTCTTTCTAACTTTACTTTCCTTATGCAAATTTTCTTGAGTGTATTAAGAATTTCTTATAAGAATTATTTGCCTGTTTCTTATGTTTTATGTGTTGATTGGACATGTAGTTGTTAGATAAAATTATCTTTCTATTAAATTTCTTTACAATAATATTTTTTTTACACTCATATTTCACTTTACACCCCAATAAATATTAATATTTTAATTATTTATAATTTTTTAATTTTGAAAATTATTTTAACATTTTGCATTTTGATTATATTTTCATTAAGGAAATTTGTTCTTTTTTAAAAAAAAAATTATTTATAAATATTAATACTTTATAATGGATGTAAAGTGGAGCAAAGTGTCAAAATACCACCATCCATTTCTTTAATAAGGAATCTATTGAAGACTATTTGTGTGTTTACAACTCATCAAAAGACATGCATATGGAGGAGATTTTTTTGTTATATAGGCATGTTTTGAATGAGAGACTTGATTTGTTTTGTCCGAGTATAGAAGAATAAAAAATCATTTTTTAGAGTGTTTTAAGTCTTTTGTATGATTTTTTTTTATAATAAGATTGAATCATCTTTAAAATTTTCAATTTTTTTATGATAAAAATGTATCTATTATTGCATATTCTTAGTCTATTTTCCTCTCTTTTTTTACTCTATGGTGTCTTTTCATTACATTCGATCTCTTAGCAATCAATTATATCCTACTTCGTGCACAACATAGTATTGTAATTGTTCATTGCACCTTCTAAAGCTTAGGTGGATCAATGTTTTCATCCTCTGAGTACATTTTTTGCCAAAAATTTTAGATGAAAACGAAGCATATTCTTGCCCATTTTAGATGTTTTCCATTAAACAAAATTACATATTTATCTGCTATTGACATTAACCAGATCAAGTCCCTTTCCCTGCATTAAATTTTTATTACCTCGTAAATTTTATACAATGGCACAAATCCAAGTACGGGAATTTCGAGTTTTTGTTTTTTTTTTCTTTGGTACTCAGTTCCAGTAATATGAATTAGTTGACTACAAATAACATCAATTTAACATCTAAAATTCGTGTCAACCCAATGTGATTCTATAAGAGTCAACTTAATTAATTCTAACACAATAGAAATGATTTATAATTTTTTTAATAAGTTGAAAACTGTAAAACTATTTTAAAATTCTCATGTAAAATTCATGTGCCGGTTAAGCTGAAAATAAATTATAAAAAATATTTTAAAATAATATTTTTTATTAATAAAAGGGTGGTGTTGGTTGAATGGATGCGAATATTTTATTTCGTTATTTTTTTTTTCTCTAAGAAATAGTTTGAGTCAGTTTTTACAGCACTACTAGATTATTTTAATTAATTAAACAAATGTAATTGAGCTTACACTATGTGATTGCTTTATTATTATTATTTTTTGTTGATAAACATTATGATATTAATTTATAATTTAATTTTATTAATATTTGTTTGTATCGACTCAACTTTATGTAATATGTTGAGTTTTTAAAAATTCATGAAAACATTTATTGTAGTTGGATGATTTAAGAGACTAAAAACCTTCGCATGTAGAAAAAATGTTATAGAAGGAACCAACAAATGAAGGTTTGTTCAAAAGAGGATTAGGAAGAAACAAATTGGGTGTAAGTGTGGGATGATTAATAGAAGTGACAACATTGCGTTTATTCAATCGAGGTGTGACAGATGTGTTTGAAGTGTTCGCTTCGGTGCAAGTAAATGTATGGTCTTGGATTTATGCAAAGTCTCGTTTTGCTTATTTCCCTTATTATAGTTTGGTTTTAAATCCTTTGGCTTGTATGGGTTGATTCATTAATATTGGTTAGTGTTGGTATGGTTATCCCTTTACTAATTTGGTAGGCGTTCTAATAGGAGATTGGTGTCAAGTATTTCTGTATAAGGGTTGGGCCACCCCTAAAGTGGTTCCTATTTTTTTTTTATGGCTGATAAAAAAAAAGTGACAACATTAAAAATAACAAATATTAGCAAGACCTTTCCTTATGTATTTTAAATGTTACTAGATTCAAATTACAATTATATGATGATCTATCTAGTAAATATTGAACAATGTAAAATATGACTTCTTGTTCTATATAGGTCAAATTTGAAATAGGTAAAATAATGTTGTTAAAACTTGAACACTGATGTTTCTTTGTGGGACACCTTTGTTGATATTATGATCAACTCAAGCCATTATTATAAGAAAAAATGTAAATAATAAAGTTTACAAAATAAAATATTTACAATAACATAATATTTGTTATTGATGTTCTTGAATTAATGGTAAAAAATCAAACTAAAAAGTTAATCCATATACATTCAATTTTTTTTAAAAAAACAATACAAATATATTTTAGAAAGATATCCAAACAACTTGTAAGTTGCATGAAATTCAAAAACTACTTTATATTTTATAGTTTATAATTCACTTCTAGATCTGTACAATTAAAATATGAATTATGTGGGATAAACTCACTGAATGATAAAATAACATAAATTAAATGAGCTTACAATTAAACATTTCAAATTGAGATTTCTAAAACAATAAAAGAATTAATATCTCAAATGTATCTAATTAATTGATCTACCTCAATAAACATTAAGGTGCAATTGTCTATTAAATCTTCTTCAACTTTTTCTTTTGTCCCTTTGTCTTTAATATATCTCTTTTTAATACTTCTATATAGACGTAAAGTGTTAACATTTTATTTCTGAATATCTTGAATATTATTTACATTAATTATTAAATATCAACATTTGAAATAATCTAATGTTTATACTCAAATAATTTAATTATAAAGTTTTAATTTTTAAAAATATACTTAATTTTTTGTATTCAGTAAAAATAAAATTTTCTATTTAATTTGAAATTTATAATATTAATAAAATTCATGGAAAATTAGAATCATACCGACGTTGTTACAAAAACACATTTAATTTTTTTTTAATGAAAGCAGTTTAAATTGTAAATAATGAATAGTATCATTCAGTATAAACGGAGAAAAAAATAGTTGCATTCCCAACTAATAATCACTTTAAAAGAGTAGAACATGGATAAGGAATTTTACCTTTATTTAATGGAAAATTTTATAGAATAGTTAATTCGATGTTTAATAGTAAAGTATATGTTGTTTAGGTAACAGGTTAAAATAAATTAGATTTTAAAATTTATAATAATAATTTAATAATTTTAAATTAGATAATTTTAAATTTTACGTAAAAAATAAAAGTTTAAAATTGTTTATACTCTCTGTATATTCTTTCTTATCATGATTATGTAAAAGTTTAAAAGTATTATTTATTAACTAATATTAATAGGTAATTTTTTTTTAATTAATGTTAATTAAAATTGTTTTTAATCAACGTTAATAAAAAGATAAGATAGTAGTTAACCTGTACGAATTTTTCTATTTTTTATTAATATATGCCGCAATTTTACATCACTAATATTATATGAATGTCATTTTTATATTTATTAATAACTAAATAGTTTATAAAAAAAAATCAATAAATTTGAACAGATTATAAAAATATTTTAAAAAGCTAGAAATTAAAATAAAAACTATTTAAATTTAATGTATTTGATTTCCTAAAATTTATGACATACTTTTTTTTTATCTAAAGCCAATGTTAACCTTCTCTGTTTTAGTATTTTTTGTACTGCAACTATATTGTAGTAATTAGTAGGCATTTTGTTATCTTGTTTGGGCTTAAATATGTCACGAAAACTTATTTAATTTTGATACGGCAAGTGCAAGAGAAAGTTTACAATCAGTCGATATCTAAAATATATTTTCTAATTATTTAAAAAATTATCAATCTTACTCGTACATTTGAATTCTTAATTGAAGGGAAAAATGTAATAGAAGGAAAAAAACTGAATAGATGTTTGTAAAATTTTCAAAATTAAACTGAACCTGTAGTATTACGGGTCTTAATTCCATCACAAGGATGAGATTGCTCACTGTAATCTCTAATAAAAATATGAATATCTTATTGTTAGATATTTCAACCAGATGCATGACTAGGAATTTGTTGTAAAGGTATTTTTATAAAACTAGAATTAGATCTGCGGGAAAATCCATTCAATAGGTACTATAAGCTCCAAGCACAAGTTTTTTAATAATGAGGCAAATAAAATATCAGCACAAAAGGAACAAAACTCTATTTGAGTACCAGACCAAAAGGGAACAAAACTTCAGACTTAGCGCTTGCCACCACCACCACCAAGCTTGGGTCCTTTGGGTGCAGCACCCTTGCTGACAGCACCTTTGCCTTGTGATTTTTGTAACTTGGCCTGAACTTCAGCCTTCTTTGCCTTCTTCTCATCTTTTGTTTTCTTTACCCTCTCCTTGATTTCACTGCAGGACATCAACTTCAGACAATGAGATACTATATTTGCACGAGATACAGATGGTTTTATACAATCAATCAACAACAACATTGCCTTTAAACATCAGAAAACTAAAAAGAAAAGAAAACACACCGCAGAGCAGCTTCTCTAGCAGCATCACGAACTTCTGGCTTCTCTGCTCTTTTCTTCTGAATAACTTCCAGTGTAGCACCAACAATGGACCTAGAATAAGGTTTCTTGGTGGCCCTACGCCTCTTCTTCACAGCTTCTTGGGCAATATCCTACACATCACAATTACACAAATAAAAAATCAATGTAAAATTTCATCAATACATACTACACTCGCGCATAGAGATCTCAGGTGAAACAAAGAAAGTGGCACAGAAACCTGTTCAAGTGTGTGATAACTTAGAATAGGGTATAACAGGATGGTTATGATTACTGACATTGCCTAAGTCACATACAAATAAGTTCATTCATATATTCACCTTCTTATGCTGTTTCCTGTACATGGCTGTCCAGGTGAGCTTTGATGGCTTCAATCGGTTGTGGAAATACCTCTTGCATTTGGAGTTGGCGAAGAGGAAGACCTACTCATTAAAAATCAATACTCTCGCATAAGCAACCAATTATCAAGACAGCATTAAATAGTAACATAACATCCTTAAAATTCAAGAAATGCCACAATTACGATACCTGAGAATCACCACGAACAAATCGTATGCCTTTCCCAGGGTAGATCTTTGCACCACTGAAACGGCAAAGTTCGGTCCTAACATACAAACATCAACTGCCAGTGAGCAGACCTTCCAAGTGTAAAGATTATAATTTGAAAAATCACCAACCATTTCTTAGTTTCCATGTTATGTTATCTAGTCTAACAATAACAAATTTTCGACAAAATGCATCCACTCGACAGAACAACCTCAGGCAGAAAACAATCACAAAAAAGGTCAACATTTCACAGGGATGATGATGATGATAAACTTCATCATCCAAACCCATCACCAGGTCAACAATCACAAAAAATATATTTAAGCATTTTAGAAAATTTAAGGTTTTTGCCAAACATAAACCCAAAAATGACAGCATCGCAAATCTGTAATCTTCTGCAAACTAATTAATCAATAATGCCAATTTCTAACGAATCAAAACAATACAACAAAACCTAAAAGAAAACGAAATCCCGCTTCAGCGAACCTAAATCGAGTGTTCAACAATATACAAATTTTCCTTTTCTAAAACGACCGGGTAGCTATCAACTACAAGAATGACAAAATGACAAGTCGCATGTTTGCTCCGATTGTAAAACGAAAATATAGAGCAGAAACGTTTCAATGAAATTGAAGAATAAGATTATTGAATGAAAGTATCGAGTTAGATTTTGGATAAACCTACTTGAGAACCATTGTCGCTGCTGCTGCTCCTCCTCCCAAATCTCCTTTTCCGTAGAAACCCTAGAACGAAATGGTTGTTTATATCTATGTATACCCAAAATCTCAATAAAAAGCCTTATTTTATAATAAAACTACGAGAATGCCACCCAAAATTAGGTCGGGTGGTGAACAGGTTAGATAGCCAAAGTAACCTTTCTCTGTCTGAAAAAAAGCCCAGCTGGGTATTTGATAATTGGGCCGGAGCTGATTGTAAGAATTTTGTTAAAAAAAACCCAAAATCTCTATACTATCGAATCAGCTAGTTTAATTTTAAGAAGATTTTGCACCGTTATACTTCCCTTCTCACCCCCAAAAACTATGAAAGTTTTGTTTTATCAAAGTTTAAGATTAATTAAATTTTAAAATTTATTTGAATTATATTTTAATTTGAAAAATTAAAATTTAACTTATTTTCCCAGTTTTAGTTAAAAGAGTTGAAAATTAATGTTAATTCAGTTTTTGGATAACTGAATTATGATATATTTTGGGTGAAGATGAACCAGAATGTAATTCAAAATTCAATTGTTCATAGTTGAATCCTGATCATAAATATTGAGAGCTTGGGTAAATACGCTTGAGTGAAGAATTAGTCTTATACCAGTGTTATTTGTGGAAAAAATTGTGCACTTTGAAAGAAAATCATTTTAAAATGTAATAAATTCATCAACCAAATCAGGATGAATGATTACATTTAGCTACAATCATTGAATATTTGGTATTCATATCTTCTTTTACTGTGGAATAAATAATAAACAGTGAAATTATTAAACATATTAGAATACATTTTAATATTTTAGTAACATAAAATATACTTAATATTAAACTATTTATTCAATACTTGTTTCAACCGCGTAAGCACTTTTGCATAGCCCAATCATTTTGTACCACAGCACACAACTAAAGTTTCAGAGAAGAATTTTTCAATTCTAAGAAACATTGGTGTGATCTGTTTTATTATTTATACATACCGTAACAAACTTCTTCAACATTAGTCATCATCATACGATGTTTACTTCTAATTTCAGCACCAAAATTTAATTTACTTTTGACTTCGTCTTCGTATGAATCGATTCTCATATTTTATGTTACAATTAAAAATGTATATGAAAATAAAGTAAAATAGAAATATTAAATACCTTTTATATATTATTATAGATTTTTTAATTGTAAAATAGTTAAATAAAGATTTGACATTAGTTTTGTGTATGTGATAGTAGTGATTGAGTGGTAGGACAGGAGCATGAGGGTGTAGTAGTGGGATGCAATGAAAAAAGAAGGGAAGAAGAATTAAATTAACCGGGAAGGAAGGAAGGAAGGAAGTGAAAGAAACCCTTTTCTTTCTCTTCAACCAAACCCCTTCCTCTATTCCTATCTCTCTATTTTTTTTCTTTGCAACAAATTCACAAACACATTCACTGCTTCTTCCTTCTTGCAATCATTCTGTTGTTCATGAAATGGGGGACAAGCACCATCTAGACGACAGCAGCGATTTCACCTCCGAGGACGAAGGCACCGAGGATTACCGCCGCGGTGGCTACCACGCTATTCGAATCGGCGACACCTTCAACGCCGGTAGCTACGTCGTTCAGTCTAAGCTCGGTTGGGGCCATTTCTCCACTGTCTGGCTCGCTTGGGACATCAAACATTCTGTCTCTTCCTCTCTCTCTCTCTCTCTATATATATATATATATGTTTACTTTTTTGTTATGATCTTTCCCCTTAAATGTTTGTTCTAGGTTTATTCATGAAATGGTTTTGTTTTTGCCTTTTTGAGTTCAGTTGCGTGTTAGTCTGGTTAATTTCTAATCTAGAATCAGTGCAAGAGATTATTGGCGTTTTAGCAGCGGTTGACAGTAAATTGGCAGCAGTTTTTTGTTTTTTTCGATTTTGTTGACTTGTTTTGCTTCTTTTTTTTCTGTGTGGAGATTTGCAGAGATATGTGGCTTTGAAGGTTCAGAAGAGTGCTCAGCACTACACCGAGGCGGCCATGGATGAGATAACGATTTTGCAACAGACTGCGGAGGGAGATCCTGACGATAAGAAATGTGTGGTGAAGCTTTTGGACCATTTCAAGCATTCTGGTCCCAATGGGCAGCACGTCTGCATGGTTTTTGAGTACCTTGGGGACAATCTTTTGACACTTATTAAGTACTCGGATTACCGCGGGTTGCCTATCGCCATGGTTAAGGAGATTTGCTTTCACATTCTGGTTGGATTGGATTACTTGCACAAACAGCTTTCCATCATACATACTGACTTGAAGCCTGAAAACATCCTGCTTTTGTCGATGATTGATCCATCTAAGGATCCTAGAAAGTCTGGGGCGCAGCTTATTCTTCCCAATAGTAAAGATAAGATGGTACTGGAGTCGACAGGTGCGAAAGATACGAAGATGTTGAATGGGGATTTGGTTAATCACAAGAAGAAGATTAAGAGAAAAGCTAAACAAGCAGCTCATGGTTGTTTTGAGAAGGAAGCTTCTGAAGGAGTTGAGGGTAATCCTGAAACTTCTGGGGCTGTGGAGTGGTCTCCTAACACGAGTTCTGCAAGAGAACAGGCTTCCAGTTCTGCTGGAACTAGTAGGTTATCGGATGCTGATGCAGCAAAGTTGAAAGAGCAGGGTAACAAAAGAGGAAGCCGATCAATGAGACAGAAGCTGCTGGCATCAGTTGATCTCAAGTGCAAGTTAGTGGACTTTGGTAATGCCTGCTGGACATATAAACAGTTTACTAATGATATCCAGACAAGACAGTATCGGTGCCCAGAGGTGATCCTTGGGTCAAAATATTCCACATCTGCAGATCTTTGGTCCTTTGCTTGCATTTGTTTTGAGCTTGCAACTGGAGATGTGTTATTTGATCCTCACAGTGGTGACAACTTTGATAGGGATGAGGTATGTGTATTTTGTTTACTTATTTGTATGTTCTACCTAATTAGATTGCCATCCTTACCAGTTGTGGGAATCAACCTATGTATTTTTGGTTTGCATACCCCCCTCCCCAAAAATAGTGAGAAAAGACTTTTTTTGCGATGTTTAGACATATGGGTGATTGAAAATTGCAGACTAGATAAAACATATCCTACTATGGTAAGGTACATTTGATAGGGGCTGAATACTTAATCAAGTGTTTGTTTGTATCATAATATAAGTTCAGATAAGTTGTAACTTGTAAATAAGCTGTTCTAAACACATCCATGATTTATGATAGAATATGATGATGTCATTTGATACTTTTAGTCAACCCTAGAAAAAGGCTTGGCTATTGTTTTTGTCATAGTTATCTAGTCTTGTTGAATATCAGTAATAGAAAGTAAACGCACTTGCAAACACCATGGGTTAAACATTAAACAAAACTCAAATCCAAGTTCTATTATTGAGGTACTTCAGCTCTTCAATATCCTTTACATGAGTTTGGTTTGCAACTGAACACAGATACACTGGAAAGGAAGTACTTATCTGTGTGAGTCGATCAGATATAAGCCGAGTAGTGAAATAGAGTCAAATGAAATGCCTTGTTTCAAAGCTTCTTAATATTGCTAAGATGGAAGGTCTTTTCAAGAGCATTCACCAATGTAATAATTGTAATAAAATCTGGTTGCTAGTTTATTGTGGTTTGTGTTTTCATGCATGCTGTTGTGAAAACCAATGTAATAATTGTTTTTTTAGTAGACTCATGTAGACTCGACCAAACCTGATCAAACTCAGGTAAAATTGCAAGTTTAGAGTTCAATCTATGAGCACAGTTGGACATTAGAAAAAGCCTAAAATGACCCTGGATTTGTTTGTTTTGATGTCATGATTGATTTATGCAAAACACATCTAGGTAATAATTCCATGGTTCATTGATTCTCAGTTTCTGTCTGTTTTGGGTGTTGATGTTGCGTTCTACTATCTCAAACAAATCTGTCTTGTGTCTTTTTCAGCTCCACTCTGTTTTTGTGTTTTGATGTTCTCTTTTGATTTGTCCTAGACACCTTGACGATCACATTACTCTCCATTTCCTTTCTCTTGTTCTGCACTACTCTCCCATTTTCTTTCTCTTGTCCGTTTCATAGATAGAGATGGTGCAAGCTACAAATTAGCTAAATATAAAAAGAATAATATATAATATGATCAACTAACAATAATAATAACATTACTGTTAAAAATATAGAAAGTTATTTATAGCATCATATAATATTGAATTCTTCTTATGTTATTTATAGGTATTACAAGTTTACGAAGCTCTCTCGAGATTATGTATACTCTTGAGATTGACAACTTTAGTGATGAAGAATATAATATATCTTATACTGAATCATTTAGATATAAATTGATTGTAAACGCAGAATTGGTTTTCTTATTTATTTTTATTACAAACAGAACCAATATAACTTACTAACTTAGTACTTTTTAGTTCTAATATCTTGTTTTTTTATGTTCAAGCCTATTTTACATGAGTTTTCCTGTTTATTACTGATGATAAAAAAAATTAATTCTCTAGTTGAAACAAGGAAAATCTCCATTTCTTACTGGAAAAATAATTTAGCTTAGTTATGTGTAGAAGGTGAAATGTTTTAAGGTGCTAGGTAACAATGAAAGTCATGTAAAGTTAAACTCTGGTCAGTGTTATTGATGGCAGATTGTGGTGGCTGGCCAAAAATCTACCCTATAAATATGGTAGACAGTGTTCTAATCTAACATGTGGTGGAAGCATGACTTTTGTAAATAGGGGACTATTGGAATAAAAATATCTTAATATCTCATTCTTTAAATCTTAATTTTGTCTTGTAAGTTTCACATTGTCATTATAATTTAGTGTCTTTAAGCCAAATAACTCTATAAATTGTACTATAACCTTTAATGTTGATTCCTTTGTCATAGGAACATGATACGAGTCGTCTAATTGACAAATGACATGAAACACAAGGACTTTATTATTTGAAAACAAGCGCACATGTGTCTTGTTTTGCTACGTCAACCCTAAAGCTTTTTGCATGATCGTTTGTGTCACCCAAGTCTAGCCAAGTTCAAAATAATAACTCCTAGTATAAAGAAACTTCAAGTGTTGGAATGTGAAACATGTCAACTAGGAAAATATGTTAGGTCACCATTTCAAACAAACTTTAAACATACGTGTCTCAATTTTGTAAACCATTCATTAAGAAATTTGGGGACCTAGCCGTGTAACATCTTTTGGATTTAGATTTTTTGTAACCTTTATTGACGAATTCTGCCATTGTACTTGGTGTTTAATTAATGAAAGACAAATATGAACTTTTTACCATATTCATGTCTTTCTGTAATGAGACTAAGAGCCAATTTGAAAAAATAACTCAGGTCTTCCGAAGTGACAATGGTAAAAAATATTTTTATGTTCAACTCTCATCCTTACCCTTACAGGGTATTTTGCATCAGTTCACTTGTCCTCAGGCATCAAAACAAAATGGTATTGCATAGAGGAAGAATAGACATACATTGAAACTGCACACTTTCTAACGCTGAATACAAATATTGTTGCACATTATTAGGGATATGCAGTTGTCATTGCATGATTTTTGATAAATAGAATGCCTTCTTCCTCTCTTGAAAATCAAATTCCTCACTCCATTGTTTTTCCAAATAATCCCTTATTTTGTATCTCTCCATTGTTTGGTTCATAATGTCTCTCCAGGTTTAGACAATGTTTTTCTAGGATAAAAACTCTCCAACTACCAAAAGATACTATATGCCAACTGATGTTAACTTTTTTTTTATGGCACCTATTTTCTTGTCCTCCATGGAAGCTCTTCTGTCCATTCAACATGTTCTAGCTGTTCTAACCTTTGATCTTCTTATGATTCTAACCTTTTTTTGCCTCCAACCCAAATGAAAACCAATCTAACATTACTTCACCATCTTTTTGTACATACCAACCCAAGTCACAGAGAGCCCCTCTCACTCTTCCTGAAGTCTCTTATGATTTAGATCCTCCAACAACAACTTCCCATTCCATGAATCCTTCTCCATCAACTCTTTCACACAACACCATTTCAGATTGGTCTATTGCTCTTGGGAAAGGTATATGGTCTACTTGTAATCTATATTATGTTTATAACTAAGTTATCATCATTTTTTTTCATTGTATTCTTTTGTTTTTTCTTTGTCTACCATCATTCTTCCTAAAACTATTAATGGGCACTTAATCAACATGGATGGCGACAAGCCACAATTGATGAAATGTGTGCTCTTGCAAGCAATGACACATGGGAGTTTGTTCCTCTTCCATCTAGAAAGAAGATTGTTGGTTGTAGATGGATTTATGTTGTTAAAGTTGGACATAGTGGTGAAGTTGATTGCCTTAAAACTAGGTTGGTGGGTAAAGGATATATACAATTGATAGACTTAACTACTATCATACTTTATCTCTCATGGCCAAAATCACCACATGTTGGCTTTTTCTTGCAATGGTTGCTATTCGCTATTGGCTTCTTCACCAGCTTGACATTAAAAATACTTTCCTCCATGGTGATCTTGAGGAGGAAATTTACATGGAGTAACCTTCTGGAATTGTTGCCAAGGGGGAGTTTGGTTTAGTGTGTAAATTATGCTGCTCCCATTATGGTCTGAAGCTTTGCCTTGAGTTTGGTTTGGTAATTTCGTTCATCCTATGTAGGTTTATGGATTGGTACGAAATGTGGCAGATCATTTTGTTTTCTGTTGTCATACTTCTCCTAGGAAGTGTGTTTATCTAATGGTCTATGTTGATGATATAGTTATTATAGGAAATGATATGACTAGGATCTATAAACTAAAGGACCATTTATTTAGCCATTTTCATACTAAAGATCTTGGTTCTCTGAAATACTTTCTGCTATAGAAGTGACTAAATCAGAAGAAGTTGTTGTTATTTTACAAAGAAAATATGCTCTTGACATTCTAAAGGAGATATGGTTGCCAAATTGCTAGCCTATTGATAATCCCACGGATCTCAATCAAAAGTTGATAGTGGGAAAACTCATTTATGTTAATATTACAAGACTTGATATTTCTTATGTAGTGAGTTTGTCAATTCATGCAAAAATCCTCACATTGATCACTAGAATACTGTAACTCACATTCTAATATATAAAAAAAAAAGGCTCCAGGACAAGGATTATTGTAGGGGACAAAAGAAATATTCAAATTATAGGGTATTCTGATGCAGATTTGGCTTGTTGTCCCATTGGCAGAAGATCCACCACCTGATATTGTGTATTCGTTGGAAAGAATATTGTCTCTTAAAAGAGCAAGAAACGAAATGTTGTCGGATCTAGTGCAGAAGTTGAATACAGATTTATGGCTTTGGCCCCTTGTAAACTTGTGTAGATTAAACAACCCTTTCAAGAGTTGAAATTTTGTGAAGTTGAGAAAATGAAGTCATATTGTGGTGGTTGAAGACCCCACATCATTTAAAGATGTGGCCAAAGTTACAGTATACAAGTGAGTGCAAACCAAACCAATTTTGTTAGATTGAGTTAGGTTTAAATTCCAATTTCTTAAGTTGGTATCAGAATCATTAGAGTCCATCCTTAAGTTTATTGGGTCAATTGTGTTACCTGCTATCAAGTTCTTCCTAGTCCCACACAACATATCTAATTCTTGGCATGAGGGGGTGTGTTAGAAATCTTTCATCGACTAGATATATGACCAAATTATAATATCTAGGTGGGTGTAAGCCTTATCTTACCAAACCAATTTTATCGGGTTGAGTTAGGTATAAAATCTACTTTTTAAAGATAGTATCAAAGTCATTTAAAGTCTATTCTAGTCAAATTTGTTGAGCCTAATGTGTCACCCTCTATTGAGTTCCTTCTTGTGCACACTTGACATGTCCAATCCTCAACGTGAGGGGGTGTGTTGGAAATCCTACATCATTTAAAAATACAACAAAATTTATAATATACAAGTGAGTGCAAACCTTATCTTACCAAGTTGGTTTTGTGAGGTTAAGTTAGGTTTAAATTGTACTCATCTTTATATATATATATATATAGACACACACACATACATCAGCTGAGCATAAACTGACTGATTTTTCCTCACATTTAAATTCAAATGTTTCTTTGACAAGAATGCAAAATGTATCTTACAAATTATGGGGAATAGTGTAACTATACTTTTACATTTCAATTTGATTTGCAAATCACCCTTCTAGAGAGTCAAAATGGTGCATGTTGAAAATAATCCATGATGGGTTGCATTTAGTCATGATGCTTATTTTGAATAAGCATAAAATAAAATGATGTGCCTTTTGGGTTTATGATAACCATGCTTGGTAACATAATCTTTCCTAAGCAGGAATTTGTGTGCATTCTGTTTGTTGACGTGAACTAGACGTTAGGTAAAGTTAAATCTAGGAGGTCATTCCTATATGAAAGCATCAAGGCCTCTCATAGTAGGACTAACCTCATCACCTATTAATTTTTCATATGAAATTTCAAAGCATTTAAATAACCCCTGCACGAGAACAAAAACAATATACAAAACTTAGATCCTTCCAAAGAAGAGAGCTTGGCCGAAGCATTTGTATGATCATTGCTTGAACGTAGTAAACCACCTATGTCCCTTCCTATAATATCAAGACGAACTGCAATTGGGACTTGGAGAGAGTCAGCCTGCTTTAGATCAAGACAAAGCAACATGAATGCTTTTATTTTATTTTTATGTTAAATCTCTAACATGCTCCAAATGTATAAGATATTTGTGCTTTAAGCATGGAAAATACACAAACCAGCATGGAATAGAGCTTAGCCTCGCGGGTTGTGACAGTGTGTCCATATTCCTTTTGTACATTGTCTAGACAGTTTTAACTTTTTTAGCCTGCCTAATCATTTTTAGGCAAAAGTTATTTAAAAATATTATTAGGCAAATTGATTGATTCAGTTAGATTGTGTTCCTGTTGGTGAAACAGTTCGATTTGCGTGGTATTTACTTATCCAACTTCTTGAATGTGCTTATTCTTTCCAAGGACTGCATAGTAATTTGCTTTGTTTGGGAGTGATTTGTTAAATCTTTATATTATGTTAGTTTATTTTCAGTGTTGCTGCCGTTTTAAAATAATTTTTTACTTGCATTTGCGCTCCTGTTTTGATGTTTAATATTTTTATTTTATCTCAGGACCACTTAGCATTAATGATGGAACTTCTTGGAATGATGCCACGTAAGGTAACAATATTGTTCTATCCATTTCTTGGGTCTTAACCGTTATGGTTCATTATTAACTTGAGTTGGCGAACTATAATTCTCAGATAGCACTAGGGGGGCGTTATTCCCGTGATTTCTTTAATAGATATGGTGATTTAAGGCATATCCGGCGATTGCGATTCTGGCCCTTGAATAAAGTCCTCATGGAGAAGTATGATTTCAGTGAGAAAGATGCAAATGATTTGACGGACTTTTTGGTTCCTATCCTTGATTTTGTTCCTGAAAAGCGGCCTACAGCTGGTCAGTGCCTTCTGCATCCCTGGATCAATGTAGGTCCACGTCTTTTGGAGCCATCTGTGCCTTCTAATCACAACCCAGCTTCTGAAACTGCTGTTTTGGATCAGAAGAAAAGGGAAAAAGATGAGAGGGAGGCCATGGAGGCAGGAATGGGAAATATTGTTATCAATTCAGATTCTAAATCACTGATGCAATCACCATCAAAGAAAGCCTTCAAAGCCACCCAGCAGTAGTTCATCTGGCAAGAGCACTTTCCTGTGTTATTGTTTCTATCTTCTAAGCGTGCCCAAGCATTGTTTCTCTCAATTATTGGTGCCCATGGGAATTGTTTTTGGGGCATGTTTATTTCCTGCTTTTCCTAAACTTCTGGTTTGGATGGGGTCGGAAATGTTGAAGCCAGGTGCCAGCTAAATCCTTTCAAGTCTTTCACATTGCATACTACACCTCTCACTACGAATACCGTTATCATATACCCCCTGCCTTGTTTCTCATGCCTATGATAGGTAATAGATGAGTTTGTCAACTGGTTCCATTGACTTGTTTGTGAACTTTGTTAATTATCATGTACCCTTGTGCTTAATAATATTGTTGATATTAAAACAATATAGACATTTTCAGGAATTTCATTAACTAATTTTTAATTTTATGGTAACAGCAATGTTGAAAGACAAGGAGTAAACAATTTCGTTAAATTCAAGGTTAGATTTAGTTCTTGTATTTTTATTATTTTGGGACCAATGGGAAGGGCAAATAGTCTCATACAGAGGGTTACTGTCTGTCACAGAATCTGGTAATGAAGGACTTGCAATCAAGGAACAGTAAGTTAATTAAATTATGTTGTTTTTTTTTTTATTTGTGCCAGTTTAATTCATTTTCATAGGTTGATATTTTTTTTTAAGTTTTGCTTTCTTCCCATTATTATTATTTGGTACTCGATACATCTTTAAAATTATAATTGTGAGACCAAATGTTGTTCAAGGATAAATTGTGTAAAACTGGTTAGTTGTGTCTGCAGAGCATAACATGCTCGTACTTCAGAATAAAAACCAATCACGAAAAAGCCAAATCCGGGAGGATGCCTTTTCCTTTATTTATGGAAAGTGTTTTAACAGTTCCGTTATTTTACAAAAGTTGAAACCATTTATTACAAGTTATATGTAATTTATCTCTGTTTTTCATTTAATTTCAATCTTTATCACACATTTAAAAAGAATGCACCTTCGATATTTAAAAGAGACATTTTGTTGTTGTTTGTCCATGTGCACACACTGTTCTAATTCATTTGATTCTGATGCTGACGTAGTGAAAAACATCCCTTAAGATGGAGAGAGAAAAATAAAAAATAAAAAAATTTGAAATGACAAGGAAAGAAATAGAAAAAGAATAAAATAACATTGTGATGCATATGGATACCATTATTGGTGCTAAATAATAATTATTAATAAGGTGAAACTAGTTGCTGATCTTGACATGAATGACAGACAGGCTGAGAGACGTCTTTTATTGTTGTTTTCTGAGATGTGTTTCATTGATTAATTAGCGTTCATTTATTCTTAACCAGTGGCCAAAAATTAACTCAACATTCAACGTTCAGTTATTGTCTGAGAATTTTGTTTATGCCTCTCGGTTTCTTTCTAAAGTTAAACACATTATTCAATAGATCCAATCATGAGGTGGGATTTGGAAGCGTCTCTTATCACTTACGAGGAGAAACTATGATGTCATAATTGAAAAGGAACATTATAATTACAAAATTATTTTATAATATATACTTGTATGCAACTTTCATTTTACTCAAATTAAACCAAATCGTCACCACTTACCTTCAAAGATAAAAGTTGTTTAAATAAGGCTAAGTCACTGAGGTCAATTTCCAAAGTATTTCATCAGATCTTCTTTTCCTTCATATCCACAAGAGAAATTGAAACGAACACAATTTTGAAGAGTTACAAATAAAGTATTTTTTTAATTGAAGTTTTCACCTTTGCAAACTTTTTCGTAAGGGACAAATTTAAATATCATTATTATATTGTAGCCAAAAAAGATAGGCTGATACTACTGATTGCAGAACGTGGTCACGTGATCTTTTTAACTCTGACACTCCGTACAGTACACGACAACATTCCAACGATGCATTCCGTATTCAATTTCCACACATAATCTTCACACCAAAATTTCGGTTCATTCAATTTGTTCAAAAATCCAGCTTCAGAAAAAATAAAAGTTCATTTCCTAATCTACTCATTTACGACCAAAATCTCTGATTACGACACCCATATTTATTTATTTGTTCTTGTTCACTTTTATTTTCCTTGAGACCCCTGAGAGACTTGGAAGAGTTTGCATAGCACATGAAGTTATGAACCTCAACAAATTTGGTCCACCAGATATGGTTGCAAATTGAAGAGATAAATATCTAAATAGTTTTATAATTTATATATTGATGTTCCAACAAGTCTTAAAGCATATTGGGCAGATACTGATATTTTAAGATGATCCACTCATTTTACATGAGAATGTCTGCAGAGGTATCTTCATCTTTTCAACATCCAAACATATAAAACAAACTGATATCATTTCCATTATTTATTTTTCTCCATTCAAATTTAATAAAACTGAAAGCACTGTGACATGACATGTGTTAGCGAGGAGCTAACACTCATCCACAGATTTATTCTCTCACAAAGCCTTTATTATTGACACTGATGTTCCAGTTGGTCAACTAGGCATTGACCAACATTTGTTAGTGCCATTGTACTACACACTTCATCTTTATTTTCACACCAAATTGGATTTTTCTTTTTTGCTATGCAAACTGCATGCAGTCTAAGATAAGATATATCACTGGCTGGAACAGAAGCCCAAGAATCCCATGAACTCGTGGTTGTTTATCATTTCAATGCTGTTCTCAATGCCAACTACACCTGAAAGAAAGAAAAATGTCACAATCAGACACTTCCATGCAAAATGTATTAACTACATTATAAGAAAAAAATGTTATCAACAATTTAGGTTGGTTTGCTTTACCCATTGTGAGAGCGCTAGCAAAAATGACACCTGAGAGGATGAATACAATGAGTGATGCTCTCCCAAGAAATGCAACAATTCTTCTCACAAAGAACTGTCCCCAGAAGCCAGCCAAAATAGAAACTGAGGTGAGGTATAATGCTGCAAGAAATACAAGGAAATAGGCTATAGTTATAATCATGAAAGTAATAGGATAACATTAAAATCAAAGTGCTGTAGATTTTTAGTATACTGGCCAAGCAAATTGAGAAAAAGGATTAAAGACTGAAGAGTTTATGTAAATTACCATAAGGAATGGGAAACCTCTTGAGCAGATAGAATTCAACCACAGACAAAGATGAGGAAAACATCATCACAAATGTTGCTGTTGCACTAGCAACCTACAAGATGTGATCAAACACCTTGCAAGTTAAGTTTCTTGAATTGAGATCCAAATTTAACCGTGTTTGTTCAATTGAAAGGGCACATGTATGTACCTGAGGGATGACACCAATCTCTAGAAGAAGAGGGCCCAAAACAAATCCACCTCCAGAACCAAGTAGGCCTCCCACAACTCCTCCTACAATGCCACATATTGCACAAAATGCTAGGTTCACAACAGTCCATTCTATAGAAGCTCCACAGATGCATTCCGAGTTCCCTGTGCTCATTCTCCTTTTGTGCTCCCTGTACAACTTCACTGCTTCATATCCAAACACTAAAAGTGCAATTGGAAACTGGAAGAGAAAGAGAATAACAAGTGCAAGCAAATTAGTTCAATCTCCCTCTACATAATAAGTTGAGTTTATGTGTTTTTGCTTATTTTATAATCTAACCTGCAAACCAAAAAGCACCCAATACCATAAACTGCAGGCCTCTACATCATTCTGCAGACCAAAAATAGACATTACATTAACACAATTAATAGACATGTGAGTGACAGAGAAGAAAGAAGGGTGGGGCACTTGCCTTGATGACTTGAACTAGTAGGAAACCAGCCCACACCACAACCAGTACAACAATCCTCTTCCACCTAAGGTTGAGACATAAAATTTCCTGAACAGTTTTTAGGTGTGAAGAAGGTAAAGTGAGCAAAATTTACATACTCATTTCTGATCAACCAAACTGAATAATTTGTCAAATGTGCCAGACATTTACATACCACAGTTGTCTTCTCTTCTTTAGGAATCAAAGGCTCACATTTTGTTTCGATTCTAACTGCAATTTGAGAAAACAAAAACAACACTCAATTCAGTCAGAGAAAATCCTTAGTGAATAGAAAATTTTGTGTACTATTTACTCTTTTAATTGACATGAAAAGATAATATTGTTAAATTGTACATGCCTGTCCTATCTTCATCATGGCAATTAATCAAGGTCGCTCGTTGCCTGGTCTTTTCTTTCTGCAAAAAAGCAAACAAAAAGTAAACACGGAAAGCTTACAAGTGACTTATTTCCCAAAGAGTAAAAAAATTAGGTTGATGAATTAAAAGAGTTAAAGTCCATAGCCTCAAATCAAGAAATTTTTACCTTGTAAATAGTCTCTTCCCTCCACATCCCGATTCCTTTGAAGAAAGACCTTGAAGAAGTCCCTGCAAAAAAATTAAAACCGATATATTAAATGAGACAAAGACACTCTTCTATAACTATGGCCTATAACTGATTCATTCAAAGAAAAAGATTGGTTCTATTGCACACACCTATAAATAGAATGATGATAAGAACAGTAATAAGCCAGTAAGGGAAGACAACACTGAGAGCAACACCAACTGTGATTCCAAGCATAAGCATAGGCTGAAACAGAAGCGCCAGATCATAGTCTAATATGGGCACCTCTTTCGTTGGATGGTGCACTCTCACATTAAACCAAACAGATGATGCTGATGCCCCCATAATCATACCTGAACATTTACAACAAACAAGTCAACGATTAAGATGTGACCATAAATTTCAACCATTTTTTGAGAACCCATAATCAAGAAAGTAGCACAAAGTACAGAAAGTTAGTCATAAGAGAAAGTGTTAATTGTGTACATTTAGAAAGAGCAGCAGCAGACTTAGTATCAAAGCCAAGAAGCAGATTGAGCATAGGAACGAAAATGCCTCCTCCTCCAACCCCACCAACGGTTCCACATGCTGATCCAAGAAACCCAATAACCGTCGCCAATACAAGTCTCCAACTTGGCTGCAAATCCTACAATCAAAACACCACAACACAATTCAGAATGATTCCTTGTAACTAAAAAACTATCTTTTGAAGCATCAAATATTTAGAATACATTAATAGTAGGAAAAAATCAAATAACTTCTCATGGTTAAAGTGAAACAACAAGTAACCACTTCTGTTTTTCATAGTTTCTTCACAATTTTGTAAAGTATATAATCAATTATGCTTGTTTTTCTAAGACATATCTTGTTCCGTAATTGAACTTCTCAGCACATACTATATGACACAGCACAAGTCTCACATGATTAAACCGTACTACATCATGTTGACAAACATTAACCCTTTTGTTCATAAATCACATATTGAAAGAAGGAAAGTGCTTACAGGCCAAACTCTACGAGTTCCAGAGACACTGGAGGCTAACAAAGTTGCTTTGTGACCATGATAGATATGGTTGGTGAAAAAAAGCGCAGACAGAACAACACAAGAAAAAGCAGATAGGAGATAAACTATGAAGCCTCGTGAAGACATTAGTATGGTGATAGATGAAACAACAATAATCAACCAAGAGAAGATTGTATTGTGTGTATGTTATGTGTTGTTTTGTTGTGTTCCGCATAGTACATATAAGTGGAGGAAAAAAATAACAAATATGAAAATGCTTCTACTTGTCAGTCAAGTGGCACCTTGTTACTGGTCGGTGGTTCATGAATATCAGTTTTGTCACAATCTCTGATTGATTGATTGGTTTTGTTTTTCTTTTATTTTCTTTCTATTTTTATCAATATTTGGTCTAAATCAGAATATCCTCTAAAGTATGAGGATTCCTAATTCATGAGACCTGATGCAATGGTTGGTAAAAAGGGAAAATTTTAGTTTGTAAAGAATCTTCATATTTCTTTCCTTTGATTTATCTTTTGAGAAAACAAACTTATAAAATTATATTTTTTAAGAATGATTATGTGGTAATATTTAAAAAATCTAAGATCCGAAAACTATGTTTCAGTTTGATTTTCCTTTTAAAAATAATAACATTAATTAACTATTTACAACACAATAAGAAAAGGGATGATGATGAGTGGTGAATCTATGAAATGCTTATTTACTCTTTCTGATAATATAATATGTATCTTCAGTCAGTAAGGGTTTGACTGCGGACAAAATAAATAAATAATAAATTAATTAATTAAGAAAGAAGAAAATAATAAGTAAAACATCAAATTACTTAAATTTATGGTAAGAAATATAAAGTTGGAATAAAGGATCAAAAGTTGTTTCTCACCACTCATAAATAATAATATATAACCGTTCCTTCAATGCTTATATGTATGTTTTAGACATAAACATTAATTAAAGTCACAACGTTAACATGTAAAGTATAAGTTCTGTCACAAGAAAGAAGAAGGTTTTGAAAATTCTGCGGTGTTTTATTAAATTGTGAAATTTTATCAAATTACCAATCTCTTCCCTATGTGTGTAGACATTCTGAAATTAAAAAATATTATGAAATTATGAATTTTTTTATAAAAATGAATATAAATATTTTTAAAAATTTCATTGTAGATATTTTTTTATTTATTTTATAGATTTTTTCTTGTAAATAGTTCTTTTAATTTAGAAAAAAATGATAAAAGAATAAAAATTTGTATGCACAGAAAAGGAGAATCTTTTATTAATGTTATAGATTATTATATTATATAAACAGAAATCTGTTATATATATTTTTACTAAATTAAATCCAATATTTTACATTTTAAAAAGAAATTAAATTTATCAAACGACATTTAATAATAATCTATAAATATATTGTTATTATTATATAAAGGAAACTATTATATCATCTAATACTGTAATATCCCAGATTGAGACAAAATCTTTACTCAAATTATTTTTCTATTTATGTTAGGTTTTCATCTAAAATAACTTAATTTAATTTTTATTATGATATTTATTTATTTATGTTTGATAGATAATATAAATAATAAAAAATCAACACTAAAATAATAAAGAGAAAGATTGAGAATAAATATTATAAATATACCCTGCAAGAAAATTATTAAATAGAAACTATATTTTGAGACTATCATTAAATAAAAACTATTTTTGGAAACCAAAATTATTACTTACTATATTTACTTTACTACATTGACTAAATTAGAGATCATCTTATAAATTAAAAAATTATTGGTACCTAAAATAGTTTTTATTATTAATAAAAATTTATAAAATAGTTTCTAAATTGATATTTAACTATTAGCTACCAAGATTTTAGCCGCTAACTATTTATGTTCTAAATTAGTGTTTATTATCCGTTTAGAAAATAATTTAAAATCTAAAATATGAGTAACTAAAACTTTGGTAACTAATTTAGATACAAATTTAGAAACTATTTTATAATATTTTATTAATAATAGAAATCATATTAGATGTCAATAATTTTTTAGTCTCTGAATTGATATATAATATAGTCAACTAATTATTTTTTATCTCTAAATTTAGTTACTATTTCATGATTTTCTTGTGGTGATAACTACACAATAAAAATTAAAAAAAAACTATGTAAAAAAGAAAAAGATATAAAGAAACAAACAAGATGAAAAATATTATTTTTATTATTCACATCTGATTATGTTTATGAATAATTAGTTAAAAACTAATATGATTTATAATATATATAATTTTGTAAAAGTAGTACTGAAAAATTTGTGTAACTGTTATCTTTGAAAAGAGATATTTAACTATTTTAAAATAAAGAAAAATTATTCACTATTCATTTTATTAAATAAATAAATTTTATTCATCAAAGGATAAAATTATCTAATTACAAGATAATATCAAAAGAATTTACCAAAAGTGTATCTTATTTTATATAATGGTATATTAAAAAAAAGTATTATTGAATTTCTATAAAAATATAGAAAATATATAATAAAATAGTTATATTTATAATTTTTCATTCTAGTAACTAATATTTAAGGTTAGTAATATTTGACATATCATAAAATCAATAAAATTAATAATGTTTGTAAGAATAAAAACAGTAAAATAACAAATACACACAAAAGGAAAACAGTTAGATAATACAATCTCTATTAATTAATGGATAGAAAAGAAAACAAAATATTTATACTCAATAACACAAAATCCAATTTCTGTTAGATACGGTTATAAATTTTATTATTAATACTAGCGGGAACACCTACACTCACGTACCTGTATATCCGCATTTTTCATTTTTACTATTTATATATTCATATAATTTTAATAAATATTAAATTATATGAGAAGATATGTAAATTATCTAAATGCACCATTGATAATAGTTTTATTAAGATTTTATG
>Ga0123342_1000317_pt1 | contig 72443 bp, 64 predicted proteins | sample Turbeawhitnodule_FD_89960 | JGI IMG/M metagenome (GOLD analysis project Ga0123342, IMG submission 89960) | Root nodule microbial communities of legume samples collected from Mexico - Turtle bean Mexico white nodule | ecosystem: Host-associated > Plants > Roots > Nodule | place: Mexico: Nepantla... | reverse complement strand
AGCTCTGGGTTGAAACTGCAAAATATAGTCATTTTGGAATGTAGTTTACATAAACTAATCATACATGTATATGATAAAAATGTTTATATACATAAAGCAAGTTCTACAATTACAATTGGCAAGACATGCTTCATTATACAACTTCTTATTAATAATATAAAAAAAAAAATATGTAAAATTTGAAATTTTAAGAAAAAAAAAATATGTAAAATTTGAAATTTTAAGAAAAAAAAAAGTTGTGTAATGGAAAAAGTTCTCAATGTATATTTTTTTATTAAATATTTAACTTGAAAGAGACTATTCTGGAATGGTAAATTGTACTATGGATCAACTATTGTCTTCTTTATTAAATTGGATAATGTGTAAAGTAGGAAAATAAATAATAAGGTAAATTTTAATTTGGATTTTTCATATATTAAACAAAATTATTATTCCGTTTTCATCCATAAAAAATGCTTATGGATTTGATTCATTTTATGCTTCGTATTTATTAGCATTTTTTTCTTAAAAAATTCAATTAATCTAAAATACTAATATTATCTCAGGTTATATGTATAAAAAATAAATATAACTCTTGAAAACGAATAAAAATAGTTAAATTAGTTAGCTTTAATTAAAAAATACATATTTAAATTTTATTGAAGATAAGTCCATAAATTAATTCATTTTAGTGGTATTTATGTTTAATGATATTATTCATAGTTTAATGATTTTTTTTCAACTATTAAGGACCCCCAATTTGACCAGTATAGTCCAATCCATACTTTCATGAGAAATAAGTAAATGCCTCATTATTTATAAAAACCTAATGGAATAAAAGAAAATTTAGCAATGTATTTGAAGTTGTTATAGGTTTCTTATATTTTAGGCAAAAATATTTCATGTGTTTCTTATATAGAAACGAGGTAATATATTTAAAAATTAACTATAGTTTATTTTTCAAATAATTTTTAAAATTTTTAAAATTAAAAAGTTCCAAAAAGATTTAATCATACAAAATATGGGTTGGACTAATTTCAATTTATTAAAATTGATTAGATGATACATTGAATATTTGAAAGATAAAAAATGAATTACAATTATTCATAAAATTTAATGAATAGGTTTGATTGGATTTGTTTATATATTTTTATAATGAATAAGTTGAATGATTTATTTGGGATATATAAAAAATGAATGGAAGATACATAAGCTTCTTCTCTTTCTCTTTCTCCGTCTTTCCCATCCTTCTCTTCTCACTTTTCTCTTCACTCAACATTTCTATTAGAGTCCATTTCTTCGTGTACGATATCAATTTTAACATTAACTTATCATTTTTTTAAAAATTTTAAAATTATCTTTATTCTGGATTTAAAAATTCAGAATAATAAATATAATTTAAAATTAAAAAATACATTTCAAATAAAAAATTTGAAATATAAAATTAAAAATGCATTCTAGATAAAAAAAATTGAAATTAAAAGCTGTGTTTCGAAAATGCAAATCTAGAATATTTCTGAATAAAAGATTTTGGATGTAATTTTTATTTACACCCTCTTTTTATTTAATTTTTTTTATTATTTTGGAGGGAGGGGTCTATTTGTCATTTTCAATAGAACATTGAGTGTATATTAAAATTGATATGGTGAAGAGAGAATTTGTCTTCTGTTGATTGGAAATTAAGTGGAATTCATAGTTGATTGTGTAGAAACTAAAAAGGCAGAGAAAAACTCCTAATATATTTCATGTAAAATAAATGCCTATAATCTAACAAATTAAAAGTTTGTATTTTATAAATGTATTTTAAAAATAAATTATTTAATTTAAATATTAACCAGTGATTTTTATATATTATTTGTAATTCAATTATTTATAAAATCTTATAATAACATTTTTAACATGTCTTTCATAATAATTCTTAACATTTTCAGAATAATAAAATAATTATATTTTAAATGACCGTTTGTTATAGAATAAATCCATTGCAAATACATTATTTAAATCTTTGAAAGTAAGTTTAAACAAAAAAATAATAAAATATTGAAATAATTTATGTTCCACAATAGTACAAGATCTTAATTAAGAGCTTCCCTTCATTTTAGTTTGCTATGTGTTTATTTGAAAAAAATTACAAAATTTCTCAAAAATTGTTCTAATGTAATTTTTTTTCTAAAATTTCACCTAAGAATCTGAACTGAATTTGGAACAAAACGCAACAAATTTTACGTCAAATAGATGAGTATTCACCTAAAAAAAAAATCAAACAATAACACACACAAACAGACATTCCTTCCAACCCTAAAAGTGATGAATAAAAAATTTATTAAAAATATTGTAAAACGAATATGTGACTCAAATCTCAGCCAAAACTCAATACACAATAACGAACGTCTGTAAAAAAAAATTTCAAATAAAAAAACATCAAAATAGAGCGTAACCAGTTTGACGAAAACTAAATATGGTGAAAACGTTTACCTTAATCACAGATATTTACTATCAACCAATACAAACAAGTACCACCAATTAAAAATAAAAGAAGAAAATACTATACTCAAGTGAATTTAACTTAATTAACGCTCCTACAAATAAATATGATTAATTCCATAAATGTAAATTGTGATTCATTATCATAATTGAAAATTTGAATGTTACATTTTGAAGGTAGAAGGGGAAGAGGACAAAATGAGGCACCAGGTGGCAGTATCCGAAGGAGGATGATCTCCGAGGACAGCGTGTGATGTCGTGTCCTACAAAATCAGGAAGAGAAGTAGTGAAGTGTGGGGTCGCCTTCTCTTTCACTTTCAATTCGTCACTTCACTTCTCCACACTTCTGGAATCAACTTCTGCAACTCACTACTCACAATAACTCTACTCATACATATTCATCATCATCTTCATCCCACACAGCAATTATCCTTTCTTCCTTTCCAATGGCAGTGCCAATGCCAACTCTTTCTGCTCTTTCTTTCACTGCTCTTCTCAACGCCAACACAAACACCAGCAGCAGAACCACCTGCACTTTCCCTCTACATTCCAACATCCACACCCGTCTCTCTTTTTCTTTCTGCTCCAAACGCACTTCCCTCACCTGCGCCACCTCCTCCCACAAAGACGACCAACAAACTGACTCCTCCTCCACTGCCACGGTTGCCGTTGCTCCAGAAAACGACGTCGACCATGATTCTGGTTCTCACTCTGATTCTGATTCTGACACCCAACAGGAAATGGACTGGAAGAGCGACGAGGAGTTTAAGAAGTTCATGGGCAACCCTTCCATCGAGGCCGCCATAAAGCTTGAGAAGAAGAGGGCTGATAGAAAGCTCAAACAACTTGACAGGGAAACCACCAACTCTAACCCCCTTTTGGGCCTTTTCAACACCTTAGTGCGTGACAACTTGCTCAGGGAGAAGGAGAGGCTGCAAAAGGCTGAGCAAACTTTCAAGGCTCTTGATCTTAACCAGGTCACCCCATCACTCACTAATTCGTATCTGTTTCATGTGTTAGATTCATACTAGAATTTTCAGAATATTTTTTGAATTGGACACATATTATACGAGTATCGTGTTGGTGACCATTTAAGAGGAGTGTTAAAGTCTCATAGCTGCTCTATTATGCTATTACCTGGACTTGAATGATGACTACCTACTAATTAAATTTAGTGTAATTTGGCGTTATGCAGTTAAAGAGTTGCTTTGGGTTTGACACCTTCTTTGCAACCGATGTTCGAAGATTTGGAGATGGGGGCATTTTCATTGGCAATTTGAGGAAACCCATCGATGAGGTCATTCCCAAGATGGAGAAAAAGCTCTCTGATGCAGCAGGACGAGATGTGGTGGTCTGGTTCATGGAAGAAGAAGCAAATGACATTACCAAACAGGTACTTACCTTCCCATCGTTTATTTCAATGTTTTTAAATTCTTGGTTTCTTCGTTCTGGCTTTGCATGTTCTTTAGTTTCACTTGCGCGTATCATAAAGAAAAGGCTGTAAAGTTGCTTTGCTAGAGGACCAACTGATAGATAAAAGTCATGGGCATTGTTTCAGGCTTGTGTGGTGCAACCCAAAGCAGAAATGGATCTCCAATTTGAGTCTACTAAACTGAGTACTCCTTTGGGCTATTTTAGTGCAATTTTATTAGCTGTTACTACCTTTGGAACAGTTGCTTTGATGAGTGGCTTCTTCCTTAAACCTGATGCTACATTCGATGACTATCTGGCTAATGTTGTGCCTCTATTTGGTGGCTTCTTATTTATTCTGGGAGTTTCAGAGGTATGCTATATTTCAGAATTTCCACCAAACGTGGTAGTTTATTCCACACATTTATATCATGTTCTGATTATGACTTACTATGCCCTTACTGATAATCCTCTAACTGATAAGTAGCTTGTTTATCTATTTATAAGCAAGAAACTCACACAAAAAGCCTAAAGAAAATTTGAGAAAATTTTCTTGCCACATGGTGTTGTAGTTTACGCCATAGACAGTATTATCTGCAAGGAACATTGTGACAGTAGCTCACTAGTTCCTCTTTTTGATGATTTCAGTGGTTAAACAGACAATTCCAACACCAGACCGGTACATTTGTGTATTCATGCAATTTTTTTTTATCAACAATAATGAATAAATAAATATGGATCACTTCAAAGATTATTCAACCCTTAACAACTTACCAAAAACAACCAGCCAACAAAAAACTAACCAAACTACTTAAAAGTCATCCAAACCAAACTACTATAAAACCAGAAACCAACAAGCTAAAACCAAAGTTAAAACGAGTTTAGACAAATTATAGATTCAAGACATCAATCAGAATAAGAAAAACAAACAGATAATTTTAGAGGAAATCAAAGACCAAACCTTCAATTGAGCTAAAGAGAAAATTTCTGAATGATCGGCCATTGTATTCATGCAAATTATGTTGGAGTTTTATCTGGCCATCTTTGACATTCAATTCATTCCTTGGCTGACTGACTGTATCCTTTTCATTATGTAGATAACCACCAGGGTAACAGCAGCCCGTTATGGTGTTAAGCTTAGTCCTTCCTTCCTGGTGCCATCGAATTGGACAGGGTGCTTAGGAGTGATGAATAATTATGAATCTCTCCTCCCAAACAAGAAAGCTCTTTTTGACATTCCTGTAGCCCGTACTGCTAGTGCATATTTAACTTCACTACTGCTTGCTATTGCTGCGTTTGTGGCTGATGGAAGCTTTAATGGGGGTGATAATGCATTGTGAGTGCTGTATATAATACCTTCTCTAGAAAACGAAAGGAAACTTAAATTTAAGTGAACATTGTTTGCCAGAACCATAAACTTATGATCTACCCAATATCTTTATTTAAAGGCCTATAATACATGGACTAGAGATACATGTTATGAAATGTATTATGGAGTATATTGGGGTTATAGCATTGGGAATGTAAGTTCTATACATTAAAATTTACGACAATAATAATATAATATGGGGAGCAAGCACAACAGAAATCGTTGTCTGTTCTCAATAGTAAATCCTAAACCCTAAACTTCTCATGATAATAACTTCCTGTTTATTTTCAGGTACATACGGCCTCAATTTTTCTATAACAACCCTTTGCTTTCTTTCATCCAATACGTTATTGGACCTTACACAGATGATCTTGGAAACGTATTACCTTATGCAGTGGAAGGTGTTGGAGTTCCTGTTGATCCGCTTGCATTTGCTGGGCTTTTAGGTGGGTTTGTTGAGATTTCTGTCTTTAAAACCTCCTTTTTGACAATAATTTTTCAATAAACAATGCAACTCTACATTCTTTACGACCTAAGATCCAAGATTTTATAATGTTCAGGCTACTTGTTTGACTGAAGCTCACTTTGTTGCAGGCTAAATGGCATTTGCTAAAATTACTTAACGTCATGAACATGGTTAATAAACTTATACTTCTAGGGAAAGGAGCAATTATTTGTAATCTTACTATATCTAGAGCGCGTTAGATGCCCACCATTGAGTTTTTACAAGTTTTGCTTTGATAAATTTGATCCCTTGCGTTGGTTTGAAGTTATAGGTGAATTACAATGACATATTTGTGGTGGTTGTGTTGGTTTTGTGGAATAAAAAATAGCCATCAAAATAAAGAGAATAAAATACTAAAAAAGGAAAATATATTAAGTGAAACTAAACGGAACAAGACATTCATTATCTTTTGTTAACCATTACATTTATAATAATTGAATTTGATGGTTATGCAGGGATGGTGGTGACTTCTCTGAACTTGTTGCCATGCGGGAGGCTAGAAGGTGGTCGCATTGCTCAAGCCATGTTTGGCAGAAACACTGCCACACTCTTATCTTTTGGCACTTCACTGTTGCTGGGTGTTGGTGGCCTCAGTGGTAGTGTTCTGTGTCTGGCATGGGGATTGTTTGCAACCTTTTTTCGGGGTGGAGAGGAAATACCAGCGAAAGACGAGATCAGCCCTCTAGGGGAAAGCAGATACGCTTGGGGCATCATCCTTGGCCTCATATGTTTCCTCACACTTTTCCCTAATGGTGGAGGCACATTCTCCTCTTCATTCCTCAGTGCTCCATTTTTCAGGGGTGACATCTAAATGTAATACTTGTATGTATTTATACGTAATTATAGTGTCATTTTCATTTTACATATTCTCGAGAAGATAGAACTGTGTTTCTTTGTCATGTAATCATAATCAAGAATTCAAGATGGCTCATTGTAATTGTAATTATAGCTGCCATTTAAACGTTGAATTGCAAATCACGAGCTCCTAGAAAGCATTTCCATCATCATCCGAGAAAAATACTCCTAATTCTTCTATTGATGGTTGAAGATTCCATATCGATTAGAGATAATGATATTTGTTCTCGTCGGCTGACTTGGATCGGGTTTTGTTGGTGGATTTTGGACCAACCTTTCTTTTCTACGTGGTGAGGAAAATTAAACCTGTTCACAAGATTTCGATGATCAAGTCAACATATAATTATGAGTATACTCACTCACAAGACTTCGATGATCAAGTCAATATATAATTATGAGTATAGTGAGTACTGTATTACCTTTGATATCTGATCTCTGAAGTTCTTTTATTAGATCCTTCCTCTAGAGTTAACAATCATAAAAATATTCTCTTAATATATTCCCTTATTTTAGAGATGTGGACTGAGTATTATCTTGTTTATTTTCATTTAGAATAAATACATATGCTTAATTGATTCAGTGATATTTTTAGTTGTTTTTATATTTTTTACTGCCTTTGTAATATATTTTTATTTTGCCAATTGTTTAGGTTGATTCCTTAACACATAATTGAACCGACTTTTGAATTTATTATAGTTTTGGATCAAGTTAAGTATATAACTTTTTAAACTAATCAAATCATAATAAGTGATCGGGATATTTTATATACAGTTTTATAAATCAGTTTTATAAGATTGAATTTGGTTTAAAATTTGATTGAATTAAATTCAATGTAAAAATTACTTAAAACTTCATAATTGTTATTATTGGATTGGAGCAGTTTTTGTTTGAATAAGATATGAGAGATACTTGATGTCATGAGCTAGAGGTATAAGAAGAAAAGTTTTGGACCAAGAGATGCTTTACTTGAAACATTCGCACTCAACCTGTATATATAAATAGAAGGAGAATCACTGTAGTTTGTTGTGATTGTTATTATTAGAGTTGAGGGGTGAAGTTAATTATGTTATTCTCAGCAGTGACGGTTAAATCTGCTGGTCTTCCGTTATTTAGCTCTTTTACCCCTAATTCTCACCTTCGTCCTTTCCCCAACGCCCTCTGCACTCACCACGATTACATTCCTAGTCAACGGGTCTCCAGCTTCTCTCAATCAAAGGTGCCTTTTTCGACAATTCCATTTTCCTTTCTGTTCTCTTCTTTGTGATTACAGTTCAATTTGCTTCAGAGTCGCAGGACTTTGGTCCATGATCCTCGCAAGTGGGTGCATCCAAACAGCGACGACGATGACGATGAAAACGACGAGGATCGGAGTCTGGATCTACTGGTGAGGTTCGTTCAGAATGTCTTCAAGAAGGTGTCGAAGAGAACACGAAAAGCAGTTCGATCCGTTCTCCCTTTCCCCATCTCCACCCATTTGGTTCGGCTACCTAATCTCTTCTTCTGCCACTTCTATTGCAATTCTGCATTTTTTAGGGGTTGAAATTTAACATCTCTTTTAACACAGATCGGATTTTCTGTGAATGGGACACTGTTGCTGGCCTTCCTGTGGATTTTGAAGGCGTTTCTTCAGGTACCGTTTTTCATCCATTAACATTGTTAAGATCATTAATTTTGACATATTTTCTGCTTAGGAAGGCATCTTTCTTTTTGGGTATTCAACAATGATTGTGGATTGTGGACACCTGCATTATTTTAGTTCATGAGATTTTGACATTCTATACGATAGCATTTAGTGAGTTCAACTTGTTTAGCTGTTTTCGACCTTTGTTTTCCAAGCTTTTTGTTACTGAGTGGAAAATGGTTCTACATACTCTCTAGGCTACTACTTTTCAGAGCATCATAGAACATGAGAATTCGCTAACGATAGAGGGGTGTCTTAGTTCACGGGGTTCGTCTGAGTAGGGTCTTATGCAGCCTTGTGCCACTGTGGAAAGGCTGTTTCCTTGATTAAAACCAAGGAAAAGATTTTGTTGACACGTAAAAAACTTTTTGGTATGTGAAGTGAATGTTTGGCACTGTGTGTGGTGCTAATGTATCATCACTCTAAAACCAATGACATGGTCTTAAAGCAACAAATGAATCATGTCCTGTTTTGGAAGAGTTTTCTTTATAGGAAAAATGACAAGGCGCGTAGGTGGGTCGCCTATGGTTCAGATATATCTGCAAAGGCAGTATTTATTAAAAGGTTTAACTACTTGTTTGCTCCATTATTTGCATGATCTTTGTTTAAATTTGAACATCTAAAGTTTCAATTCATAGACATTGTTTTTAATCTGTTTTCGACTGTGTAAAGACTAAAACGAATTAAAAAAAAGTGTATATCAAAGTAGTAAAACGAGTAATTTCTAAGTGTATAGATTAAAACATAAAAAATGTTCAAGTACGAGGATGAATAAGTAGTTAAACTTCCTTACAATATACGGGTGATGATTTTTCCAGTTGATATTTGCCATGGAGCAGGGAGTGAAAAATAGATGCATTCTTGTTCTGAACTCTCAGACTTTTAGCTTTGCAGTACCCGGAATATCTGTACCTATATCTTTTGAACTTGTTGTATACCTTAAACATTTTGGTACTGATGTATAATTCAATGCAGGTGTTATGCACGCTTGGAAGTGTAGTGTTTGTGAGCATCTTATTAATCCGTGGAATATGGTCTGGTGTTAGCTTTTTGCATGAAAGTCGACACCAAGAAATGGATCAACTATATATGCACCATGCTTGGAATGGTGGGCAGCCCGTGACTTGAGCAGTTCATTTACATTTACTCATTTTGATTTTGAGCACAAACAAATCACAATTAGGAATTATTATTACTACTCCTTATCAAGATGGGGAAGTCGAATAAAGGAAATAATACTAGAAAAAGCTTTACACTGCTAGTGGAAGCATGCATTGCTGCAATTCTTATTTGGCAAAGAATAAAGAACACGGGAAGCTGCTGAACAAGATTCCTTTGAAATACTTGTAACTCGCTAACTTTATGAGCTCTTTCATGATTCATATATATTCAATTTTTTTCCTTATAATATGTATTCACCCTTTTTAGTGTTAAGAAAAGGGTGACTCACTTGAGAAAATTCATATCCAATGTATAAGAAGTGCAGGAAAATTCATGTATCTGCGTATAGCCAGTAAAACTATGACTTTTTTTTTCCAGATGTTACATTCAAGTTCAGTAAATCTTTAAGATAATACAAATCTAGAAATTAAATTCTTTTAGATTCATGAATAATGAACAACTTGTAAAATGATATTGATGGTTATCCTGATCATTTTAAGTTCAATTGATTTTTTAAAATTTAAAATTAATAACTTTATCTTCTTTTTAAATGTTTCGTAAAATATTTAATAATTAAATATTGGGGATAACAGTGTGAAGGTCCAAGAATGGTGATACAATTTCCAAGAAGTATGCAATGGACGCACATCCTGGAAGAAATAAGATTGTGGTTGTGAAACCTATTTCACTCCTATGGATCTTAATGTAAACTTCTGCCAAACCAATGGCTCCTTGTATACTCAGAGTCTACATATTGTGAATGATGTGGGTATAAACTTCACTTTCTCAGGCAAATTTGCGTAGTTGAATTAGACATAAAAGTTAACTTTTTAAGAATTTCATTGAAATTAATGATATTTACGGGCATAGAAGACAACATTATTTAAAAAATGTTCATAAATAGTTATACTTTTGAATTGGAAGTAAAAAATTGAGGATGTTAGAAGATTTGAGAAAAAAGTGTGAAGAAAGTTAAGAATGTTTAGATAAGATATTTTAAAATGTATGTGTGAGAAAAAGAGAAAAATTTATTGAAATATATAATCATGTAATGGTTGTAAATAAATTTTAAATTATAAAATTTAGTGTTGTGTATAAAAAAAATAATAACTAATTTTGTGTAGATTTTGTGTACCTTAACGGGGAAGACATTGCATAAGGCTTTTACATCTTATCAGTATTTCTAAATCAATAAAAAAATGTGAAGGACGACGTCGTATCATATGGTGGAAGAAATTCATATACTCGCGGTCTGAAGATTGAAGAACCTCGATCAGTGTAAATTGCGGTAGCTAAGAGGACACAGATTTCTTCATTTTCATCTCAGTAGAAACGGAACAGGTCAATTAACCTCTTTCTCTCCAATTGTTTATGCATGTGCATCACACAGAATATGAATGCTTCTAGTTTCAAAGTTTTTATGATTTGAGTTTTAGGTTTTCGCTACATTCCTTTCATTCTTCACTCCTCATTATTACATTCTCCCAGTTAGCGACACTGTTCCGATAAAATAAAATTAGAATTGCAAAATAAACACTTGTGAGTGTACACAACACTCCTCTGTGATTTTTTGGTTCACGGTTTACGTTATCAGGTTAGTTATGCATGCAAAAACGTGGACAATAGTTAGGTCATTTTTGTGTAAGTATGAACTACGTTTCTTGAATATTTGTAGCATGCTATGATAAAAGTGCTTCTGCATTCGGAGAAGCTAACATTTATGACGGTGAAATCTGGAGCAAGAGCTTTCATGTCTCTTTTGTTTGTCTAAATGTTGGATGGATTTATTGCAAGTGTTAGATTGCGTAAATAATACATGTAGCTCTTCTGTAACAGTGCAGAGCATAGCGAATATGTAATGTATGGTTCAGGGGAATTATAGAGACATAGATGAGTTTATCTGTTATTTGAATTGTTAATTGGAACTGCCTTTTACTTCGAAGAATATGGGAGGGAGACATTGTCGAATTAGATTTATCTGGTTTAGCCATGGTCTTTTGATGTTAGAAATTTTTGGATGTGGGTTATTATAGTTCATCGTGTTTAATGTTGATGACATAGTCTCCATTTTTAGAATGCTTGTGATTACTTGCAATCAGTATTCTGCAATGGAAGGTAGTTTAATGATATAGTAACCCAAATACCCTAGGCTCTAGGATTGATATAGTTAACTTTAGTTTATATGACAAGTTTAATTTTGTTTATGGGTAAATTTCATTTAAAAATAAATTCTGTATTTAAAATTACCATTATTATCTCAGATAAAAAAAAAGTTATCTCTTAAAGTGAAAAAAGATTTTGCTTATTTTTAATTTTATCCTTCTGTTAAATTTATTTTGCCTTTTTTATAAAAAGGAAATAAATAGAAGAAAAAGTTTCCTTTTATTGGAACAAGTTTTGGATTGAGCATAGTGAGAAGGAGCTTGAATGAGGGTAGGGTGCACAAAACAGAATGCATACTGAGGCGTGAGGTATTGGAATGAGTTATTGACATTTCTTCTTCTATCTCTGTTTATTTCAAATGATAAAATTTGTTCCCTTTCTATATAATAAAAAACCCTAGCGTGAGTTATTGTTCCTATGGTCTTCTTCAATCAATCGTAACCTAACCTAACCTAACCCATTCTTTTGGCCTTATGCAGGGAAGAAGGGGAAGTTGGATTGGGTGTTAGTGGCTGTGTGTTCGCCAAAATTACAGAGCCACAAAGGCCTACTTCATCAGGTCAGCGTCCTTCCACCTCTACTGCATTTCCTAATATGCTTCTGCTTTTGCATCTTCTTCAATGTTAACATAGTCATTTCAACAGTTAGATAACAGTTGCACATGTAACATTCTATCTCCTTAGTGCTATGTGGGGAGGAAATGAGATTACTGCATTTTGATTTGAATAAAAAATCATATTTCTAAATTTTCTTTGAAAACCTTTTTGTGTGTAGAAGCAGTACTACACTGGTGCTGACTTTTATTGCTGATTGATTTTTTCCATTCTAAACCAAAAGCTATTTTCATGACATGTATGTATTAAATGAAGTGGAGGTTCTTGGAGGAACACACCAGTGATGGTTCTTCTCAAAGACATTATGCCTGCAGCTCAGAACAACATAGACACTAAGTTTATACTTTTGGAGAAAGGCAACACAACACTAGAAGGGAAGAATAGGAAATGCTTGACTCTTGTAGCTGATGAGACTGCAGCAGTTCATCTTCAGCTTTGGGGAGATGAATGTGATGCTTTTGATTCAGGTGACATAATTCATTTGAGCAAAGGAATTTTTTCCTACCAGCATGGTAATCTTGTACTCAGAGCAGGCAAGAGAGGGAAGCTAGAGAAGAGAGGAGAGTTTACCATGTCCTATGTTGAGATACCAAACATGAGTGAGATTCATTGGATCCCTGACCCAAGTAATTCTAAAAATTATATCCAGGACTATGCAATATCTCCCCAGTCACGCATCTTCCCTCCAATTCCTTAGAGGGATGTGCTCTTCTATACTTGACACAATTTTTTCAGACTAAGATCTTCAACATGTTTTAGATTAAAAAAAATGGCTTTTATTTAAGTACTTCTGTTTATTATGATAAGAGGACAGTCTTCTTTTTTGTATTTATTTTATCATTTGGTGGTTGATGTTATGGAATGGAAGACATTTTTTAGATGAAAAATTGCTGACAACGGCATCAAAAGGACATTTTTAATGAAGTTCTTGAAAATACAATCCGTCAGTCACACTAGTTCAGAATTTTTAAGAAGTTGTGCAGCTTGAATGCAGATATTATGTGGGTATTACTCATTCTATAGCGTCCTTAAACGCAGAAAATTCCAAGCAAAAATCATTATACTCATGTTCTTAATTAATCCATGTGGAACACGTAAACTAATTTTTCGATAAAGAATAAATAAAACTAGAAGTGTCTTGAATGATATAATTTTTCATGGCAATAAACATCTTTAGTGATATGTTATGCATCTTCTCATAAGAATTATGTATTCTGTACCGTCCCCGAGCGTTGACCAAAGTCGAAGTCAAAGTCAACGTATGGTGGGACCCCTCAAGGGGCCCAAAGGGAGATGGTCAACAAGTTGACCGCTTAAGGCATCGCCAGGTGTAGAAGTCGCCAGGTGTAGGCGTCGCCAAGATGAGACGTCGCCAGGATAAGACATCGATGGTGTCACCCCTCGATACCCAGGGGTAGGAAAGACCGTGGAGGGGACGACACCACGAAAAGCCTCGGTACCTCAGAGCAGTAGTAAAGAGAAGAAATAGGTGGCTTCAAGGTCATAATTCTAGTACCAGTAGGGAGTAACCTGACTCGTGAAGTACTCATGCCACCTCTGGGAGGCCCCTGGGATAGATACGAACCATGAGAGGGTCACGCCAAGGGGTAAACCACGTGCGTGGTGCGAGAGGAAGGTAGATGCACTCCCAGGACAAGTGACTAGAGGTTGGGGCACATGAGTTGGCACCCAAAAAGTCACCCCTTGCGCCAGATGCACTCCAAGAAGGAGGACTTGCACGATGGATTATCCTAAGTTGGGTTACGACGCTGTAAAGGCCCTCCACGGAGAATAGCGATCAAGTCAGAAGAACACATGGCAGTAAGTACCGAATCATTAAGGGGTACATGTTGCCCTGAAAGTTTGCTAAGGAACGCGCTTGTTTATCTTACGTTTCGAACGTTTTAAAGCACTTTAAACGCTTTAAATGCTTTGAACATTTTAAAACATGTAGAACGTTTTTAAGCGCCTTAAATGCGCTTTAAAACGCTTCCAATGCGCTTTAAGACGATTTGAATGCTTTAGACGTTTAAAAGGAGCTCGAGGGGTTTGAGACGAGGGGGGAGTTTTTCAGTTGACACACCCTAGTTGTTTTGCTCGCGCGCCCATTGTACGCACAGGCAATTAGGGCAGCATTCAGTATTCAGTTATTAGGCCACCTTCAAAGCATTCATTCACGGTGCTCCGATACAGAGGTGTGCCACTTTGATGTTTCTCGCCAGCTGACTTGATCGTCGGAGCGCAAACGGTCGCAAGGGCGCCCCTTTGTTCACTTCTTTTCGGGTACACACAGATGGTGCAAAACGAAGGTGCCTTGGCTCGCGAGGATAAGCCACGCGCAAAGACGTCCCTGGTCAACCGGCGGGAACATTTGGCGCCCACCGTCGGGCCGATTTAAAGATCAGTCCCATCACAAGCACAATTCATCAGTTCCAGCTCTCAAGGTACTTTCTCTAAGATTTCTCCAAGACCCACCGTTCGTCGCGAACTTGGAGCACTTGCACCAAGTGCTCTGGGTTCAGTCCATTTCTTTTAAAGTTGCACGACAGTCAAGAAGGTTTCCAGAAACCACAAAAGATGAGACCCGCAAGGCAAGGTTCGGCGCGCGCCGGGAGTGAAGACCTAACCATGCAGCAGGTCATGGACATGGTGCAGGGATTGCAGGAGGCAATGGCGGCGTCGAAAGTGGAGCAAGAACGCATGCAGGCGGATCTCGCGACATCTCAAACGAGAAATGAAGAGCTCCACCTCGCAAATGAGGAGTTGCGCCGCAGATGGCGCAACAATTTAGGGCAACGCAGCATAAATGAGCCTGAGCAGTTTACTCCACCAAAGGGGTTTTCCGCGCCGCTCTCACAGCCAAATCTGGGAACAAAGACGAAGAGGGGCGTGATCACGGTGGTCGAACGGCCACCCATTTCAGATACCCTGATGGAGGTAGAGCTTTTGGAGGAGGCGACGCCCGCGGAGTCGACGTCTGTCGATGCCACAACCACAGAGGCAACGCCTAGAGAAGGTTTGTGCACAGAGGAAAGATGTGGCGACGCCTCGTCAATGGAAGAGGTATCCGAGGGGGGCTCGCCCATGAGGAAATTAGCGGAGGAGGCTTCGTTCGGAGAAGCCAACGAGGCGACGACTAGGAGAGAATGTAGCGGAGACCAACCGAAGGACAACGTGGTGGTGAGACAGATTGGCGGCAGGATATTCAAGCTATGGCGCTCACTGAGGCAGGAGGAACAGGATGAAGTGGGGGTCGTGATTGCAACCACCTAGATGCGTTCGCATGGTCTGCCTCAGACATGTCAGGCATCGACCCAGACTTTTTGTGCCACCGCTTCACCATGGACGCTAAGGTTCGCCCCATACGATAAAGGAGGAGGAAATTCAATAAGGAAAGGTGCCTCGTAGTAAAGGAGGAAACACAGAAATTGTTAAGTGCTGGTCACATCAAGGAGATACAATACCCTGAGTGGCTGGCCAACGTCGTCCTGGTGAAGAAAGCAAGTGGGAAGTAGAGGATGTGTGTCGACTTTACTGATTTGAACAAGGTTTGCCCCAAAGATTCGTATCTGCTACCCAGCATCGATGCATTGGTGGACAAACCTCGGGTTGCAAAATGCTGAGTTTCTTGGATGCATTCTCAGGTTACAATCAGATCAAGATGCATCCAAGGGATGAGAACAAAACGGCATCCATGACAGAGACGTGCAATTACTGTTATAAGGTGATGCCATTTAGGTTGAAGAATGCAGGCACCACCTACCAGAGGCTGATGAACAAGGTCTTTGCGCCCATGCTGGGAAGGAACGTGCAGGCCTACGTAGATGACATGGAGGTGACTTCGCATGAGAGAGGGCAGCACGCAGCAGACCTGGAAGAGCTGTTTGCTACCATATCAAAGTACCGCCTCAAGCTGAACCCTGAGAAGTGCATCTTCGGGGTCGAGGTGGGTAGGTTTTTGGGGTTTATGCTCACAGAAAGGGGGATAGAGGCAAACCCTGGTAAGTGCGCAGCCATCATTGCCATGAGGAGTCCAACCTCAGTGAAAGAAGGGCAGCAACTAACTGGGTGGATGACGGCTTTGTCAAGATTCGTGTCTGCCGGAGGTGAGAAAGGTCACCCCTATTTCCAATGCCTCAAGAGAAACAACTGTTTCGCGTGAATAGATGAGTGCGAAACAGCATTCCTCAAGTTAAAAGAGTATTTGGCGACGCCACCAGTGCTTTGCAAGCCACAGACAGGCGTCCCCCTTCGTTTGTACTTCGTTGTGACTGAGTGGGCCATCAGTTCTGTGTTGGTCCAGGAGCAAGATCAAGTGTAGAAGCCCATCTACTTTGTCAGCAAGGCCTTGTAAGATCTGGAGACGAGATACCAGTCGTTGGAGAAGGCGGCGTTGGCAGTAGTGTTCTCGTCAAGAGGCTACGCCACTATTTTCACAGTTTCACAGTGTTGGTGATGACGAACCTCCCTATTCAGAAAGTACTTCAAAAGCCAAATGTAGCTGGGCGGATGGTTCGCTGGACAGTGGAATTGTCAGAGTTTGATATTCAGTATGAACCCAGGGAATCCATCAAGGGACAATTCTATGCAGATTTCGTCGCAGAACTCTCACCCGGGGGCACCCTAGAGTTGGGGTTAGGATCGCAGTGGTTGCTCTCAGTGGATGGGTCCTCCAATCAACAGGAGAGTGGTGCGGGAATAGTTTTGGAGGGGCCTTACGGGGTGTTGATCGAGCAGGCCGTACGCTTCGCCTTCAAAGCAAGCAATTACCAGGCGAAGTACGAGGCGCTGATAGCTGGAATGCTCTTGGCCAAAGAGATGGGCGTCCAGAGCCTTGTGGTGAAGAGTGATTCACAGTTGGTCACAGGGCAAGTGATTGGGGAATACCATGCAAAGGACCCACAGATGGAGGCATATTTGAAGTAAGTCCAGGTATTGAAAGGAGCGTTCGTCGCTTTTGAACTGGTGCACGTCCCAAGAGAACTAGAATGCCAGAGTTGACCTGCTTGTCAAGCTGGCCAGCTCAGGCAAGGGGGAAGGCAGAGGACAGTCATCCAAGAAACGCTCAAAGCGCCGCGAAGGTTTGTGGAAGATAATAGGGTGGATGTTCTTCACATTAGCACAGCAAGGGGAAAACCAAGGAGTCATCGTTCCTTGACCCAAGATACGGCAAGGGCACCCCGCATTAGCGCGTATGCGACCTCACTCGAGGAAGAAAAGCAGGTACATGTATGTGTCTTAGAAGAGGGGGACACGTGGATGACGCCTTATAGACGATATATTGCAGATGGGATCCTCTCAGCAAAGCCTGGAGAGGGAAAGAGGATAAAGAAGAATTCTGTAAGATACACTCTCGTGGATGGAGTGCTATTCAGGCATGGGTTCACACACCCAATTCTGACATGCGTGAGTGGTGACGAGTGTACGAGGATCATGTCGGAGCTGCAAGACGGAATTTGTGGATGTCATGTGGGAGGAAGATCATTAACTTCGAAGGTGGTTCACGCAGGATTTTATTGGCCCTCGATGAAGGAAGATTGTGTAAGATACGCCTAACGATGCAAGCAGTGCCAGATGCATGCTGACTAGCATAAGGCGCCTCCAGAGGAGTTGAGATTGATTCACAGCCCATGGCCCTTCCACACATGGGGAATCGACATTCTGGGGCCTTTCCCCGTGGCGATAAGGCAGTTGAAGTACTTGATAGTAGCCATCGAGTACTTCACGAAGTGGATAGAAGCAGAACCGGTGGCCAAGATCACTGCACATAAGGTACAACACTTTGTGTGGAAGAACATTGTGTGTCGTTTCGAGGTGCTAAGGCATCTCGTTTCAGATAATGGCACTCAGTTTTCGAGCTAACAGTTGGGGAAGCTGTGTGCAGAGGTAGGAATCAAGTAAGTGTTTGCATCAGTCGAACACCCCCAAACGAATGGGCAGGTAGAGTCAGCAAATAGAGTTTTGCTGAGGGGTTTGAAGAGAATATTAGAGAAAGCCAAAGGAGCGTGGGCAGAAGAAGTGTCATGGATTGTGTGGGCTTACCACACCACGTCTCAATCTTTGACCATGGAAACACCTTTCAGCTTAGTATACGGGTCAGACGCTATGATCCCAGTAGAGATTCACGAGAGTTCTCTGCATTTCCTAAGTTTTGTGGCAGAAGAATCCGATGAAGAAAGAGAGGTGAACCTAGATCTGTTAGACGAGGTCAGAGAAGAGGCGAGAATAAAGGCTGAGGCCGTGAAGAGAAGAGTGGAGTGTCAGTACAGCTTTAAGGTGAAGCAGCGACAATTCCAAGTTGGTGACCTGGTCATGAGGAAGGCCCATCCGTATGAGTTGGAGAATAAGTTGTCTCCCAAGTGGACCGGACCCTTCAGAGTGACCGAAGCCAAAGGAAATGGTTCGTATAATCTAGAGACTCTAGAAGGAAGCACCATCCCACGCAGCTGGAATGCGGCAAATTTAAAGTTTTATTTCAGTTGAATTGTAAAGGAACACTCAGAGGGGTTTTTAATGAGGTCGCTCAAGTAAAAAACAAAGTTCAAAGCAAACCTTGTCTTAGTCTTTCCCCTCACACGATGTAAGATCAAAGATTAAGAAACAGGGTACAAAGAATCAAGGCGCCGCCAAGATGGGGTGTCACCAAGCTAAGGCGTCACCAAGATGAGGCGTCGCCAAGGATGAAGCGTCGCCAGATAAGGGAGCAGGCGTCAAATTCAGGGCAAGTAGCAGGAGCGCCCACTCATGCCCAGAGATCAAGACAAAAAGTACGTTCGGTATAAGTTAAAATTTGGGTGCCTAGTCCATGAGCAGGGTTAAGGGATTCCTTCGGGACGCCTCCTCCTCAAGTATGAATAGCTAGCCCCGGTGTCAGATGTTAGACACGAGTTGAAATCCGGGTGCCTAGTTCCTGAGCAGGGGTTAAGGGATTCCTTCGGGACGCGTCCTCCTCGGGTATGAATAGCTAGCTCCTGTGTCTGATGTTTAGACACCTCGCAAGGAAGTGGCAGGGGGCGTTTTCTTCGAGCGTGGGCATCAGACGGTAAGAAGTTACGGAGCAGTGGAGAACCAGGTCACTCGGTGTTTTCAGACACCCTGAGGACGATACGGCGCTGCTGTAGTAGGCCTCTCCTCAGGTGTGGACACCAAGCGCGTAGAGATAAGGGCTAAGTTGTCTTGGTGTTTTAGACACCCCATGGACGATACGGCACTGTTGTATAGGCCTCTCTATGGGTGTGGGCACCAAAGCGCGACTTTTGTCCCGAATGTTTAGACACGCTGAGGACACCCAGAGCAGGTCTCTCCTCGAGCGTGGACACCCAATAAGGTAAGATAAGTCTTTCACGCCCTTAAGCGATGTTGAGGCCATAACACAAATAAGTCCTCCGCGCCCTCGAGCGATGTCGAGGCCCCAAATAAGCAGATAAGTCCTTCTCGCCCTTGAGCGACGTCAAGGCCAGAAGAGAAATGAGGCCCTTTTTTCTTCTTGAAGCGATGAAAAAGTCAGTAATGCCCTTGGCAACAAGCACCTCGGACTCATAACAAGTAAGTGAAGAGCAGGTTGAAGATTTTATAAGTTTAGAAGGAAAAAGAAAATCTGAAGAAGGAAGGATAAAGCAAAAGCTTAGCAAGTTCGAAGAAACAAACGGGACAAAACCCTAAGAGGACCCCTACCCGCGCGAGAAATCGAGAAAGGGGGAAGATTGAAGAAATGTGGAGGAAAAGAGAAGAACACAAGAAATGCATGAACATGAACAGTCCCAAGCAGTCGTAATAGCAATACAGTAAAGCAAAAGGGTGAAGAGAGTAGAAAAGCCATACCTTTTGTGTTTGGAAGTCGCAAAGGTGAGACCTTTCACGAAAATGTTTGGAAGAGTGCAGAGAAAGTTTTTGGAGGAGAAGGTGAACAGTAGAGGGAATACGAAAGGTGTGAATGGAACAGTGGCCTTAAGCGCGCGTTTTTGAAAAGTTATAACGTTAACCTTAGAAGCGCTAACGACACTCGTTCCCAGCCGTAGGATAGTGCCACGTGTCGAGAGACTAGCACACAACTTAAAGCGTCACATCACCAGCGCTGAGAATGTCGCGTCAGACGCTCAGAGAATGTCACGTCAACTGCTCAAGGGAATGTCACGTCAGCAGGAATGCCACGTGGATAATAGGCCTTAGTCTTTTTGCTAAAACAAGTGTCAGCTCAAGACTGGGGGGCTTGTGTATCGTCCCGTCCCCGGGCGTTGACCAAAGTCAAAGTCAAAGTCAACGTATGGTGGGACCCCTCAAGGGGCCCAAAGGGAGAGAGTCAACAAGTTGATCGCTTAAGGCATCGTCAGGTGTAGGCGTCGCCAGGATAAGACATCGACGGTGTCACCCCCCAATACCCAGGGGTAGGAAAGACCGTGGAGGGGGCGACACCACGAAAAGCCTCGGTACCTCAGAGCAATAGTAAAGAGAAGAAACAGGTGGCTTCAAGGCCATAGTTCTAGTACCAGTAGGGAGTAACCTGACTCGTGAAGTACTCATGCCACCTCTGGGAGGCCCCTGGGATAGATACGAACCATGAGAGGGCCACGCCAAGGGGCAAACCACGTGCGTGGTGCGAGAGGAAGGTAGATGCACTCCCAAGGCAAGTGACTAGAGGTTGGGGTGCATGAGTTGACACCCAAAAAGTCACCCCTTGCGCCAGATGCACTCCAAGAAGGAGGACTTGCACGGTAGATTATCCCTAAGTTGGGTTACGACGCTGTAAAGGCCGTCCATGGAGAATAACGATCAAGGGGTACATGTTGTGCTGAAAGTTTGCTAAGGTACGCGTTTGTTTATCTTACGTTTCAAACATTTTAAAGCACTTTAAACGCTTTAAATGCTTTGAACGTTTTAGAACGTGTAGAACGTTTTTAAGCGCCTTAAATGCGCTTTAAGACGCTTCCAATGCGCTTTAAGACGCTGTTAAGATCCATTTTTAAGATCTCACCTTATAAATCGGTTGTCTCAAGCATAATCCGTCAACATATTAATCTGAAGTTAAAAAAATATTCCTAAAAATTATATTAATATACTTTATGAGCTAAAATCATACTAAACTGTTAAATTTAGAGACTGGATGAAACAAATGATGTTTAAGGATTTATTTTTTATTTTTTCAGCTTTCAAGACAGATAATTTTCAGTGACTAAAATGATGGCTTACTTGAGATTTAAAGTGCGAACACAGTTTGTGGCTTTATAATATACGAGTTCACAAATAAAAATATTCAAATTTTGGTATGAAATTTACCATTAATTTTTGCTTCACTAAATTCGACAAACTAAAGTTGTACATGATAAAATTTGGTGAGTAGCTAATTTCCCCGACCATGATCCACTTTATTACATTCAAAAAGCTAAAGTAATTAAAATAAACTTTAGAACGAAATAATGAATTCAGAATTTATTTGAAACTGGTGATTTTAAGGTTATAGAAGACCAATAGATTATAAAAAAAGCTATCTCAAGAACCTGTTAAACAAAGGAAATAGACCAAATGGTATTAAAAATAATAATATCAATGGTGAGCGGTTACCGACAATTATCCCATATTTTCTTCTTCCTCCGCGGCCTTAGTGGCCTTGCAATGAAGTGAGTGCCTCTATATACACATGCAGATTGATATAACATACTCTATATTTCAAGCTGCTTGTGCTGAAAGCTTTCAAGTAAAAGCTAAACTATGATTTTATCACTACATCCCTGGTCATTGTAGAATTTGATTCAGGATATTACTACAAGCAAATTTAAATGCTTTAGAGAGAAATTCAAACTTAAAATCCACAAATCGCATTCATGACCAGAACGAGCACCAGTGTAGTCATTCATGTGAGGTTTTTCTGCTTTGTACTCTGATCCACAAATAGCTATTTGAGCATGCCTTCATCTGATATCAAATATAATGTAAAACAAAAGCTTTGTCACGCCTAAGACCAAGTTCCATGTCCATCTTGTAGGGATATTAATTGAACATATATTACTAGACACATTTCCTGATGGAAAGATCATATTTACAAAGACATGGTTAAAATGTAATGTGCAAGGCTTCAATCTTTTCTATGCAATGTCACGAGACAATGACTGTACATATATATACACAGTAAATATGCTAGGTAAAAGAAAGGAGGGGAATGAGGGGACAAAATGGACATGGATCCCTGGCAAGTTTTGATTATGTACAGATTATATACAATATTTACTGCTCCCTTGCGAATTACCAGAAAGGGCACCACCTGAAAAAAGTAGAGAAAACAGAAATCCAGAAGTCATAATGCGCTGAAGGCATAAAGGTTCATAATCTGTCATGAACGAACTATTTTAAAAGCTTAAGCTGTTAGGTAATTACACGTTTTTATATCACAATTATAACACGTCCACTCACACAAGAGCCTGATAAAGTACAACCTACTTTGTTGTGATCATATTAGACCAATTGGGCATAAAGAGCCATAGCATGTAATGAATCAATTATCCTAAAAATTTAAGCTTATAAATGTGGCCACACAATGCTTTTATATTATATTTCTTACATTATCAAGCCAAATTAAAAAGCTCGGTTTCTTTTTATCTCATCTAAAATATAGAAAATAAAGGAGGGAGAGAAAGATTGCCAAGCCCATTTACTGCAAATCCTGAGTGTATGTGTATAATTTGATGTTTGCTCAGAAAATTACGAAGTTAAGAGACCATACCCTACGTAATTTTGGCACAGATTTTCATGTGAGGAAGCTTGGATAATTAACTTTTGAACTTGCAACTTAACAGATAAAGCATGATCAACTTCCCGAGTGTCTCCAGAAATTAAGCTACTATGGTCTGCAGCATGCTGAAGGGAGTTGTTTGACACTGAAGAACAAGTTGAAAAATCCCGACCAGTAAGCTTATTACTCATGCGAGCCATGACAACCACAGCACGCTCGTTCAGAACCTCATTAGCATCACCAAGTTGGTTAACAGCCTAAATGCAAATGTAGATCAAATGAGCATCATTAATCAAAAAGCAAGCAACAAAATAATACAGTATGATGATACCTGTAGAAGTTCCCTTTCACGGGCACCACGCTGAGGGTGGGGAAGCTCTCTGTTTGGAGCAGATTCCTCAGAATTTACAACAGGAGGTACATGATTGATGGTAAGCATAGACATTTGTGGAACTTCATTGAAGTTAAAAAGTCGCCAATTTATGAGAGGATCATGTACAAAGGCCTGAAGACAGGAAGAAGAAATAATCTATTTATTAAAAAAAATTCTCAACTACTAACATAAGTTGATTTAGGGAAATAATCCCAATACGTGACCCAATTTAACGTGTGGTTAAAGACCAACATAATGATGGTTGTTATCTTTTTTAACCTTTAACAAAAAAACAAAGTTGTTCATCTTTCCCTTATTCTTTACTCGTCTTTATACATAGTCTATACTATTATAATATCTATGCAAAAGTACAAAAGAAAAATTCCATGGAAAACTGAAAAGAAAAACTTCCACCACTTCCTGTTATGTAGACTGGGTTTGCGTGGAAAGGAAAAAAATAAAAAAAAAACGAAGTTAAAATATATTTTGCTTTCATAAAAAAATAAAAAATACTTGGCTTATAACCACAACACAACTGTATCCATGATAGAAATCAACCAACTTATTAAGGGTCAAGACGTTGTTAACTCTTAACAGTTTTCCTTTATAATTTTTCATACACATAATTTCAGCCAAAATACCTATTACCCACATTAGCAACAAAATCCAGTAGTGCTAAATTAGCACCAGCAAAGCAAGTCCTCAACTAGATTTGATTAAATAATAAAAAATAACACTAGATTTGATGATATGGCAATGCTGATTTGCACTGCCCCATCAGTGGGGAAAAGAATGTTTGCTCAGCAAATGGATTTTGTAGCGCTACTAAACCAAAATTTACTCTCAACTTAATAATTAGTTTCAAATTAGAATGTAAAATCTGAAATCATCCCATTACGCTTTCATCATTTGGAAATTTATAAATTGAAGATAACCAGAGAGAAGTCAGAGGGATGAAAGCAATATATACCTCCATCATGGCCATAACACTATCTTTATTTGTTCGAAGAACTTGCATAACATTTTCGCAAGTTGAGCGAAAGTTTCCCTCAATACCACTAACTTCCATGGCTTTCACAAGCATTCTTGTCAAGCGAAATGGAACCTGAATTGGAACTTAAAAGATAAGATACAATAAAATATCTATAATCTCCACCATTCAAAGTTACAAATATTTAGTTCTTGAGTGCACCTTCTCTGGGAACTTCTCACGGTTCATTGATGCTTCAAAACAGTCTCCAAAATCTATGTGTAAAATCTTCCCACTGCAGCACATCACAAGTATTAGATGCAAGAAATTTTTTAACTAATGACAATATAGCTAACTTTCTTTATCAAACGCTACCTAAACCGATGTAACATAAGATTGCTTGGATGACGATCGCCTAAGCCAAGAAGGTATCCAACCTAGCAAAACCCAAGCACTAGTTTAGCTCATATTAAACAATAACAAGAGTAGAGAAGTATAACTGAGATTGGCAACTCATTCAGGATAGTAATGCCAAGATATCTTATGAAAATGTAATAAAAAGGCAAAAGTTGATGCTAGAAATTGGAATTTCCAATCTGATTACATTGGTTGCTAGAAATTAGATAGAAAATCCAAAGAAAAGCGTCCCAAAATTTTAGAACTGATATTTCAATGGTAGGAAACTCATGCAAAAACAAAATGATAGGTTGGAAAACACAAGAGTCTACTTAGACTCCTGAAGTTTTCATAGACTAAACTTGTAAACACGAAAGAGTTTACCTACCATAAAAATAATATTAAAAAAAATCTATTAATGACATATATGCATAACGTAATAGTCATAACAGTACAATAATTCAACATGTCAACTTCATAATAGACAAAAGTAGCCAATCAAAATAACAAAGTGTGATAGTACATTAGTGCTAAATAAGATTAAAATATATAAATGACCAAATAAAATATAAATTCATAAAAGCATAAGTTCTAAAATTTAAAACAATTCAAAATTGAGCTAATTTCTTGACTTGATAGTTTAAAGAGTTTACTGATAGTGAACTGTTAAGGGTTTAAGAGTTAACTCAAGAGTTTGACAACCTTATTAACAACAATTGAGGATTTCACCATATATATATATATATATATATATATATATATATATACACACACACACACACACATATATATATACATATAAATCAATAATAGAGTAGAAAAAATATGTTCATAATAGTTGTTATGCCAGCTTAAAACATCAAGGAGATAGTAAAAGGTGATCAAGTGATGGTGAAAATTTTCAACAGCATACAAAGTGCATCTCCTAGTGGGATAAGGATTTTAATGTATATAAAGGTTTAGAAAAGCTACTTGAAGGGACTTCTTATAAGTGTTCTCAAAATATAATACAATCAGAAGTTCATAAGAATAAAAACTTCAAAGAAGCATATGTTCTGCATTTCACCTTGGACATGGCACTTGATGGATTATAAAGTATATAAAAAATGTGTCAGGAAGATACAAGATTACAGCTTATGCATATCACGAACATACCATGCTCATAACTGCCAAACTCCTCGTATAATTTGTCCTCCTCTCGAGCCATATCTCAGAAGTTCGACTCTTCAACCAAAGCACCTAGGAGTTGGAATGTTGTGAAACTTAGGGTAAGTATTATGATTTAGCAAACTTATAATATGTTAAATTTGCATAAACATCACACACCCTTGATAGGTCATTTCCTTCTGTATTGTTCAAAGCATGTTCAAACACCTCCACTTTAGCTATAAGAGGCAAATGATCATAATCAGGTGCAAAACTGAGCATGCATTTGTGTTCCTGATTCAAGGTTATCTGTACAAGAAGGATAAGACAATTCAAGCAACTTAAATCATGGAAAATAATCATATTTATGAGTTGACTATAATTACATTTATACCTAATTATTAGTAAGTGAAAGCAACAAGAACTATGGAGAGAAATGGATAGAAGAAAGGGGATTCTAACTGACCTTTCTGGCATCTCTATACTCCCGAATAAGATGATGCAGGGTATCACAATTTGGGACCCATTCTATTAAACCACTATTCGGAGACAAAGGGATTACAGCATATCGCTCGATAGACAGATCCTTCTCTGCTGTTTTGGGAGAATTCTCAAGCAGCGTGTTCACTAAACCGAAAAGCTAGCAAAAGTAATGGTAGACTGCTTATTAATTTTTCAAAATAAACAACTCAAGAAAAACTTTACATTATGTATACAAACAGCATATGCCCAAAGGCAACCAGTGGAATGGAAATACCTGCATGACTCGTTCATCCTGGCGTAAATCCTCATGACCCTTTAATAAGAAGGCATAATCTTCACCATCACTCCCAAGAATGGTTAACTTCCTTGGTCGCTGCTTAGATGTTATGACAACAAGTTGACGGGCAAATGATGCAATAGTAACCACCGGTGCATCTTAAAAAAGGATATGGAAGTATTAGTAGACTAAAGGATCGAATCCAATAAATGTAATCAATAGCAAATAATAGCCTATAAAAGGATCCAACACCCCACATAAATATCACAGATGGTATGGGGGCCTATTGCAAAAAGTCAAGGCAGAAAAAAATTACACATACACACTAAAAAAACAAAAATGACAAATATATTAAAAAAAGCATAATGACAAACTAATTTCATAACATTTATAAAAATCTCATTATTGTCATCACATAAAATATTAAAATTAATTCATGAAAACTCTAATATTTCATTTAGTAATGTGAGGATGCATTGCTTTGGTTTTGGGTACTAGACATTATCCTATAAGTGGAAAGTAATTGGGAACAAAGTTTTATAAGTAAACATAAGAACAACGAACAAATACTTTGTTCTGTAATTTTGAAAAAAGAAAATAGCAGCAACTAGATGAAGAACATGTGAAAAGAGAAAGAAAAGAAAGAAAAAGGAGAAAAAATGTTGAGGAAGAAAGAAAAGAAAAAGGAAATAGAAGGAAACAAGAAGAAAAAACAGAAAATAAAAAATTTCGATTCAAGGTGTGGGTTGTCAAAGCTTATGTTGCTGCTGCGGTTCAGGCCACCGAAGTTACGGCCACAGATGACTCAAAGGAGACTTGACAACAGAAAGACTCATTCTCTAATGCTTTCTCAGCCTAGGGTTCTTTCTCTGGGAAGAAGAAGGTTTGTATTCATAATAGAGGGCTAACTCCAAGCTTTGGGTTATTTAAAAATGAGCCAAACCCAAAATCACGTTTCTGAAAAACAAACAAATAAAGAAAACCCCGATATTCCAACAAAGGTGAAAATGGTGGAAGATGCCATATCCTTCAGAATAGCAGATGGCAATGACTGGCAAAACTGCCACACCTTATGCCATAGCCGTCATTTGATAACAGTGAATCTAATCCAGCATCAGGGAAGTAATGAAACTAACTTACCAGCACGGTATGAACCAGGAACAGCAAGCTCCAAATTACGGCATTCTAGCAATTCCGGAGAAACAGACTACAAAGAAAATGCATGAATTTAAGGTCCATAACAACAACAAAACAAATTAAAGAGGGAACGAATAAGTGTTGCTCGTACCTCCAAGTCTAAAGTTGTAAGACTTTGAAGTTGCTTATCTATCTTTCTGAATACATGATAATAGATATCCCAAGCCTGATAAAGAAATTATTAGAAAACTAGCTTCACATAGAGAAAATGATAATTAATTGGTTAATTTCTTTAAAACCAATCATTTCTACATTATTTAAGGATGCATGATGTAGGAAAATACTCTTCTCTGGTATTCTCTTTATAGTGTATAAACTTGTATCTGGTTTTATTAGTTACAGTTGCATTTTTACACAGTTACAAACAACTACCATTGTTAGACAGTTACATTTAACTGTAGTCCTGACTTTTATCAGAAGGGTTATTAGTATGTGACTCATCGTCACCTTGTATTCTGCTAGTGTGCGCAGAAAACACTGTCATACAAGTAGTGATGCATCACTATTGCATTAGTAAAACAGCATCTTTGTCACCATTTTCAAACAAAACCTTGGCAGACTTCAATACTGATTGGGGATAAAAGAGGCAAGACCCAAGAATGGTGATACAATTTCTTAGAGCAAGTACACAATGGACATCTTGGACCAAATAGGATTGATGAGTGTCAAACCTATTGCACTCCTGTGGATACTAATGTCAAACTTCTGCCTAACCAAGGACAGCCACTTTCAGACCCACATGTACAAAAGATTGATTGGAAATTTAAACTACCAGTTGTTAGTCATCCAATCATCTTTGCAAGAGTTGGTAAGTCAATTTCTTAATTCTCACTGCAGAGGACATTGGGATGCAACAATCCACATATTGAAATAAATTTAAGAAGCTCCAGAAAAAAGATATCTTGTATGAAGACAAAAAAATTCATACTCAGTCCTGGAATTTCAAATGTAGTTTGGGTAGGCTCTCCTGCCATAAATCCCTTGTAAACAACATTCTTCATTATGTACCTCAGGCACACAGATCCCTCTACACGAATCTTCTAGTTCTCTCTCTCTCTCTCCAACAATAATGTGTCCAAATAATCCTCAGAACAAGTAATTTGCTACAATTTTACAAGTCAAAATTTTGATACCTGGGTCAGCTCGGCATCTTTCCCAGTTCTCTTATAATTCATACAACACTCATAAGCCTCTAGCAATTCCTGTCGATAGGCCTGAAGTAACAATAAAAAAAATCAAAGTGATATAACACCAAGGTTGAAAATTATGATAATACAAAACATTTTCCAAAATGAGCAATAACAACTTAAACAAACAAACAAAAGATTATAAGACACCTCAATAAATATTCTCTCCTTTATGGTGACATTGTTTTTCATTGCTCCTTCTTCAAGCATTTCATGCAATGGCTCCAACACCTTAAGCATCCCTTCAATATTATGCTCACCAAAATACAAACGGCTAGCTTCTTCCAGAGCTTCATGCCACAGTTCATGCCAAAGAATAGCAACTCTGATCAGTTCCTTTGATACAAGTTGTGCCTGATCCACTAGTACACCACTGTGCTGTCGAACTTTGTCTACAACTTCTTGAGCTGCAGCCTTGCGTAAGTTGCTTATTGATTTACAGGCCACAAGCAAAGGATACATGAGAGCCTACAGAAGAAATGAAACAATTTTGACATCCAAATCAATTGAAATGTGTTTTCATGACATTGACTTATGGCATTCTGAAGGACTAAAATTGCACATTGAGATACCCAAGAGACCCAATTGACAATCAAAACTTTAAGGATTAAAAATTCACATTTACAATATCTAAGTTATCCAACTAGCATAATTGAAACATGTGGGACAAAAAATGCTATTAAGAAGTGGACTTTAAGCCTAACTCAACCTCATAAAATTGACTTATAAGGTGAGGTTTGCATCCACTTATATACAATAAAATGTTATAATCTCTAGTTGATATCGCCAACAAATGCAATTAAACTTTCATACAAGGATGCCAACCAAAAACTAAAATTCATCTAATATATAAAACTCTAAAAAATATCTTCAGTTTTCAGAGGTGAATTCTACAAACTGATAACTCCAAAAAATTCACAAATGGAAACAAGTTTAAGTTCGACAAATAAGTCATAGATACCTGTGGATGATTTTGCCCAATCCGAACCAACAGTGATTGTATCAACTCTCTCACAGCATGGTTATTAGAGTGTATCCTGGCAATTATTTGAGGTAGAACTACTAGCCAAGTATTGATATTAACTAGGGAAAATCCTTTCTTTAGGGCCATTTGTACTTCTGCTGTAGCTCCATGGTTGAACCACAATGTCAGAAGTCGAAGAATATCCTGCACAGCCAATGCAACAGCAAGTTAAAGATTCTAAAGGAAAATACTAGCATATTCCACTTGGATTACAAGCAACAAAGACATCCCAAAAGTTTAGTCAGAAAAAGTAGTTTGCAAAATTTAATTACCACACACCAGCTATGTAGAAAGCAAATTTCTATTTTCTTTTCAAAGACTGTACAGAAACAATAAAGACTGTGTCTATCTTGAAAAAATAGATGATCAAGTCACAGGCACAACAAATTCTATCATGCAGCTAGAAGCATACTATGGAATGATGAGAAACATGTCAGAATCCAAAGGAACATGATGCTATTTTCATACTGATTGTGCTAAATAAACATTCTTCCAATGGAAATCAGGTCACAACCAATCATTCAGCATGAGCCTCAGCACACTGTCAGATTTTAAGCATCAACTACTCGCACTCAAGGTCTTCACAATTTTATGGGTAATAAATGAATTTTAAGAACAGAGATTACAACTAAGTCAAGAAAGCAATGCTGAAAATTAAAATAAAGAATCAAACATGAGAATATAAGATGTGTATGTGTATCACACTTCCCCCCGAGTCAGTTCATACAATAATTCCTGAACCCAAATTTTCTTCATCATTACCAGTATTTTGTCCAAATTAATAGATACATGTGTGGATGGTTTCATATTTAACAGAAATTGTAGCTTACCTGTAAACTATCATCAACACCTTTGGAATTTGCTGCACATGCTATAGAATGAAAGTATCCAGTTACAGCTGCCACAACAAATTGTGCTGCAACATCGGGGAAACCTCTTAAAGTGTAATGAGACATCACTGCTGTGTTGAATAATGCCCATTTATGCCAAGCTTTCCCCCATTTATTTGCATACTGAGTAGCTTTTGTGAATGCATTAAGTATATCTACATAATTGAAACTAAATTTAGAAAAGAAATAATCAACACCATTCTATTTCTATGTTAAAAGTTAAAACTATGACAACTACGAACCTTTTATGGATTCATCAACCAGCCCAGGAGAAAGTGACCACTGCCAGGAGCCAACATTTAGATATACACGAGCAAGGAGAGGAACACTAGGATTCAAACCACTTGTGAAGCTTGATGGTGTAACTGGTTGAATGATGGGTACACTTGAAAGTTCCATAGCCAAATTCTAGACCACGTAAATCAGATGATCAGTGAAAAATATTTAATTTCAGATAAGCTATCTCTGTTCAATAGAATATAATACCTGAAGCCTAATAAATGCTTCTCTGCGCTTTGAATCCTCTCCAAGAGACCACTGATACTTCAAGTATGCGAGCATTACTTGAGGATGGCCATGGTATCGTACATTTTCAGGAGACTTTTCAGGGTCATACTGATAGAATGAACAACAACTTCAGTTGGGTACTCAAAAATACGGAGTAACACATAGCAAACTACTTAGATCAGGTACGCAGCACAAACCTGTAGAAGTTTAACTAAAGTAGATTTTGCCTGGCTAATCCGCCCACTTTTTCTGCAAAGAGAGGCGAATTTGAGCCAGGTTTCAACATCTTCCACAGGAGACAGCACAAGTGCTCTAACAGCCAAAAGTCCCTGCCAAACCTGCAAACAAGCACAATAAAGTTAGAGTACGAAAAACCAATCCTAATTACGCAAAATGTTAATTCCAAGGATAATCTTAAGTTGGGATTGCAAGAGCTCATCATAAACTCTTGTTACTAGACTTAAACTGAATATTCAATATTGAACCCAAAAGTTGTCAATCACGAAAAATAGTTGCAATATCACAGTGGACCTTAGTATATCAGCCCTTTACACTCCAGAATTCCTATAACTTCACATTTCAGATTTAAATCGCTATAATGGTATATACTGCTGCAAATCTTCAAAAATTGAACGTTTTTAAATGAAATGTCTGTTTCAAAGCTTATTCCTCTCTTAAAATCAGGTCATCTCTGTTTTGCAATCTCTTAAACCCAAAAAATCTCTATTTATTCCACACTTAAACCAACCCATTTCCACTGATTGAGGGAGTTATCCACAGCATGGCATAGACCAATTGTTAGGGCTAGCAACTTTTATTCTTTCTAAAAAAGATCATCAGAGTAGAAATACAATCAAAGTCGTAGGGATGCAGCAAGTTCCCATAAGGTTACATCAGTTTCAGAAAGCTTCTAGCTGCCGAATGCCCATGCCTTTTTCATATCAACTTGTTCTGTGCTTAGACTCGGTACTACCTGTTTCTTAGTATCTTATAAATTAATTGCATTGAATCTGCTACCTTCAATGCAATGCCCACTCTGCAATCAGCTATACCATTATTGTGCTTACTTGGGATGGCCAAGATTAACTAGTCTTAACACAAAATAGAACATCCATGGTAAAGAATATTAAATAAAACCATGACAAATAAATGGTCTGTTAACGTGTATTAGTAGAATTGCACACAACCACTGTAGTGCCAAGCACGTGGATTTGATTGTTATAATCAAAAGCTAACAATGGTTCAGAATCAAAGTACGGTAGCTTAACAATAATTAACTATTAAAAATATTTTATGTCCCAAACTTCTCTGCCACTTACAATGAACTGAAAATTAGTATGTACTATTTCAAAATAGTTTCCCTTTTTCCTCGCACCTCTTTCTGTACCATTACATTAAAACTGTGGATATACAAGGTCATATCAATCAAGACCACTCGTGACAGGTTGAGATACAAATCTAGTAATCGTTAGGGCTTTGGTACAAACAAGGATTATGGCCTGGGCACAAAAAATCGGGTCTTTTTAGAAATGAATTAAAAAGTATGCATCCAGTTAAAACACCCTAATTACATTCCTCTGAAAGTTAATTTATAAAATAATGACAATATTTAAGCATACATATACATTTTATGTAGAAATAACCATTCTACCTCAACATTGCTTTTGGCTCCCTGTATACGCTGAGTCCACATATTGCGAGTGAGAGCCCGTCGCTCATCTGACACTCGGTCTCCAGTAGGGAGTGTACGGTAATCAATCACCTGATAGAAGAGAAAATCTTCCCAATTTATATTCATAACAATAACATTGGGTAAAGGACAGGAACTGAAAGTAATACTTCTGAATATATTAGAGCTTAACCTCTTCCAGTTCTGATAGTTGCTGCACACGAACCATATTACTGTAGGCACGCTCATAACTCTCCAAAACCTGGAAATGAAAATAATTATATAACAAACTTCTTTGAAAGCAAATGAACTAAAAGCAACATAACAACTATGAGTATTAATATTTTCGTTCATGCACATTCTGATGCACCTTTTTCAAATCGAGTGATCTAAGTCTACTTGATTGGACACTTGGGACTACACATACTTATTGGTTTTCTTCTCAGTTTTTCATTTTAAAAGCTTTTTTAAAATATTTCCCTGAAACTCAAGAATCAATTTCTCATAAAAAACAAATAAGTTTTGGAATTTGTTTCCAAAACAAGTGATTAGAAACCAAAACACAGAAACTCTTGGAGATTTTTCTCATCCTCTTCTTTTGTTTTGCGGGCTTGGCTCAAAGGCGTAGGTCATCTAGAGTGGTATTTGACAGAGATGATGCCAGATACAATAAAAACTAAAAAAATAACAATGCCCAAGAATAAAATCAGTAAGAAAAATTTATAAAGCAAACTCACCAGAGCAGCAAGCTCAGTTGCCAGACATTTTCTAGCTCTTTCTACATACTCACGTGCATCATCATACTGCCAACAGATTGCAATCACAACAATTAAAATAGAAAACATTAAAACCTGGTTGATATTTCAAGCAATAAATACCTTTCCTCTTCGAACTAATAGAACAGCCCTGAAGAAAGTACCACTACTACTCCCATCACTACTGGAAGCAGTATTCCCCAAACCTCGAAGTTTTGTTTCATCACCGTCATCTAACCGAGACACATATTCTGCCATTTGATCCCATTCTCCCATGTTCCAAGCAGCACTTGCAGCCTAAAAAAACATTAACACTAAGCCTGTGGAGGAAAAATATCCATCACATGTGACATGAGTATAAAACCAACCATTGATGCCATTTCAAGACGAGCAGCTGGCTCAGCTGGGGTCCAAAATTCTTTACATAGGATATTCAACTCATCCCATTGGGCCAATGCAGCAAGGCATCTCATTTTACCTGAAAAGCAAGTTCCAAGATCAATCATATCTTAAGACAGAAAAAATCCTAAAAAGGTTAAACTCCAAACTGGCAATAAGTAGTAGGAAGTTTCAAACTTCAAAGAACAGAAATATTCTTCAATTAAGTAGCTACCGTTACTGTAATATAAATATAATGGAAAGAGAACAATAGAATGCAAGACAAGATGGCATCCAAGTTAAAATGAAGGTAAAGTCATCAGTACAGACCTAAAGTGGCATCCAAGACAAGATGTGGACTTGTTGCTTGAGAAGCCTTTGCAGTATAAGCCTTGAGAGCGTCATCCCATCGCTGCAGTTTCTCATACCTAATGGAAATCTACTTTCAATCTCTACCTTTCCACAGATAAAAACTCTAATTGTATAAGAAAACAAAGGGATGGTGAACTTAAAAATTAAATGTAAAACAGTACCATGACTCCTTAAGCTGGAAATCTAGATGCTGTTGGGCATAGGTAAGTATTCCAACTGCAGCCTACAGAAAGAAAATGTTTTATTAAAATGCAGAGATATCAGAAAACAAAGTTAAGACTATGAAAACAGCAGCAAAATGATAAACTTCGTGAAAAAATATCCATTTCTATTCAACTGAACCTCATGTTGGTGTAATTGGTTGTTTATATGAATAAGAGCTTCAACTACAGCAACTGGGTTAGCATCCATCTTCTTGGAACGTGCTCCTTCAAATTCCATTTCTTTATAGTGCAAGGCTTTTGCAAATGCACGACACTGTTTACCATAGCAAAGCAACAACACATGAAAGGTATAAGGCAAAGTCAAAGAAATAATCCAATATAACAGTAAAGAAGTTCTTTAAAAGAGCACCATCCAATGAACAAAGACAAGAATGAATAAAAATTAAAAGAAAAAAAGACAAGGACCTTCTCAGCAAGAGCACCAAGAAGGCGTATGTCAATAGGAAGAGGTTTCTCATCATGCTCCATGAACTCAGCCTGCAGTTTCAGTCAACAAAAACATGAGAGGAAATAAAAAAAGTAGCAAAATGTCATAATTTCAACCATCTCCTTGCATCTTTAAAATCAATAAAAAAATATGAATTAACTCCAACCCTTTACTTGGTTTTCAGAGGAGCCAGACATTATAGAAAATATTTCACACACAATTTTCTCTCTATTTAAAATTTCAAAATTTTCTTTGCTCTTATCACAACAAACACTTTAAGAATAAATTTAAGAAATTATAAGTGATAATTTTTCATTAGGAAAGAAAGGATTTATTACAACAAAAGTATAAAAGTGTCATATAAATGCTCTCTTTCTCAATAAAAGCCTCCTACTATAACAAATCTGTATATACTTGATAGGGGGGAATCAATAATGGGGGAGATATGATTAGAATTTTGAAGCCAAAAGCCACAAATATCTGCACCCATAGAAGTAGGCCATCAGGTGAACTTTTTAAGTTAGTTGCTGTCCAAAGGCATTACAGTTACTGTTAGGTTCCTTTTTCCTGGAATATGATAACTAGGAAAAGTTAACACCCAAACAAGGAAAAGAAATTTTGAATATGCATCTTTATTACTGAAAGAAAGTAAAGAATCATTCAAAACCATGTAATTAAACTTTCTTGACCCCACAACAGTCTCATGCTTCCATCCCATTCAGACCCTGCATCCTTCCCATCTTCCTCTATGGACTTATCTTTTCTGTGTTGCTGGGGGCATCAATTTTCTAGTGGCGTGGGCCAAGTGGGCCAAGTCACGATCAATCCAACTTTTTCTACTTGATTCAATTGTGACTTGGCCTACTTGGCCTACACCAATGAACAATCGATCACCTTGCAACAATCTCCCCGTAGAAATTGTCCCGCTAAAAATAGAAACTCTTCGCTTGTGACTTGGCCTGCCTGGCCTACGCCTCAGGATAATTGATGCAACCTGCTACAATTGTCCCCTCAACAATTATCCATAGGAATCAAATTATTAACCTTGGCTTTGATATCAATTGTTGGATTTAGTGCTTACCACTAGACCAAAAACTATAGCTTATACAAAACACTAGATGATTCATAATACAGAGCATGTACAATTTACATTCAATATTTGTTATCATCAAAACAACTTGTTGAAATATGGATGTAAATATTGCACATTTACTGTACAATAAATATAGATTTGTTTGTTAAAAATACCTAAAGTTAAGGGACTGGGATTAGGGGTTTGTTTGGTAGATTTGCTACTAATTTAGACTCTTTATGTTTGGAGATTTATTTCCTTTATATCAGTAGATTTATTTCCTTTTATTAGGATTTCGTTTTTCTTTTAAATATCAATGCATTGTTTCATTTTGAAATCAAGAAAAATAATTCCATAATTATCGCTTACTGCCAACACATTTTTTCACACATCCTATAAGAATGGTCTAGTGGTCCTAGACAAGTTACACCATCTAATCTCAACATTTTGTTCTCTGAATTGTCTCCCTCAACAAAGTGATATTTTCTGTTTTTCATCTGCGGCAACAATTCTTGTCTGTTTTTAAATCCTCAAGTTTCATGCCATTCTCATTGACTCTTTATGTGTGTTATGTAATAATCTTCTCCAAATTTCCAACCCTATTCTCCACTTTTTTGCATCCGGCAGGTTGAACCAATTGTTAGGTTCCTTTTTCACGGAATATTGATATTAGCATAAAACCGGATCATGGGGTGAGGTTTGCACCCACTTATATATAATGAAATGTCCTTATCTCTAGTCGATGTGGGATCTCCAACAGTTCCTATTGGGAAAAACTGACACCAAGACAAGGAAAAGAAACTCTGAATATGCTTCTCTATTTCTGAAAGAAAGTATGAATCACCCTAGCACCAAGGTATATCGAGTATACCTCCAAAGGAGCTTTCTCCTTTTTACACTGGAAAATGACCAGTAAACTGAAAATTCAAAAAACTTCCGTATATTAGAAAGAAAAGGACACATTTACAAGCAGATAACAGAACTAACTAACAACCTGTTACAATTTTAACCCTTTCCTTTTCCTATAATAAACCTGCAGACCGTTTTCATCTTTGGCATTTTGTAACAACACGTATCTAATAATCAATAATCTTTAGGAAACATATATAATTGAGATCTAAAAGTTCACATTCACAGATTGTATAAACACACTGAGATGAGAAGCCATACCAAATTAAGAAGTGTTGCCAAAATTTCTGGAGGAATATTTGGAGATGAAAATGCCATCTCCAGATTCCGAACTAGCTGTTTCTGGCTAGTCTCATTCAGCTGTGCCCAACAACTGACAAATCCAGCTGCAAACAACTCTCGCCCAACAAAAGGCTGTAAAATTCAGAGACAGATGAAAATCAGATAGGAAAATACTAATGCCACAACGAATAATGTCAAGAATAGTGAATGAAACCTGCAATTGTGCAAGCCTGGCACAGGTTCGTAATGCTGGAGAAGGAGACTCCTTCAGAAGTTGAATACTAAAATGCCTCATCCATTCTGCCCAATCTTCCTTTGTACTTCGCTGAGAAGCCTCTCCAGCTGTCCGTAATCGACCATCATTCACCTGCATGAATGTTTTTGTGAGTGTAACTCCTACTTTGTATATCAGTGAGTTAGCTATAGTTTGTTATCTCTGGTTAGGCATCCGTTGTTAGTTGGTGACTGCTTTAGCTAGACAGTTACAAGTAACTTGTAACTGAACTAACTATAAATAGAGATCTCTGTAAACGTACTGGTGTGCAATCAATATTCATTCAATTCATAATATACAAAGTGTTCTTTCACTCAACAGTTTTCAAGCCAGCAATATAAAAAATGAAAACTAGAGAGCTGAGATAAAGTATTATTAAACTCTTTATGGTCATAATGTTGAGGCTCGGTACAAATTTGATTTCAGCAAAATCCGACCCATATATTGTTAATTCATCAGCATCAGGAGTATTATTGACAATATTGGTCAATTTCAATTCTGATAAGTATGACCCAAATGAAAGTTAATCTGAACAAAACATATGACTCGATTTGTTTGTTCTATAGTTACCCACAATCTTTATATCACTCAGTTTTCCTTTTATTTCTTTGTTTATCTGTCTTACAAGTTACACCTACTTAGTTAATTTTCATTGTAACTAATTGTTTCTTTATTCTGTTTACTGTTCTTTTTTAAGCACCTAACCTTCTTTGGGGTTTTCATATACCATCTCTTCCTCTCATTTTATGTCACACACCTCAATATTTGTTCCAACAAAGACTTAGAAAAAGGCTTTGCAGATTATGTAAATGTCTTACTAAACATGGCAATACGTAACACAAACACTCATATCATTAATCTTTGGTGGTTTGGGAGTTCGCACGATTGGACTTTTTGCATTTGAAAAAACTGCTAAATTATCTCCATGGATTGAAGATGTGTTTTGTGTGAACATTAAAATTATTGTAGATATATTACATAAGCTTTGAAAATCATCATTTTATGATATATACCTTCTTTTTACAGAAGCCACTAGTTTTACCTTTAGAAATACACTAAGTCTTGATGAATATTTCCTTATAAAAAATCTTACATAATTATCTCAAATTTTTTAAACAAATAAAATCTCAACCTAGTAGAAGAGATATTCTTGTGTGGCTGATTTCCGTTCTTGAATTTTTTTTCAATTTGAATAAATATGTAAATTATTACGCTCAATGATCACCAGATCACTTCATGCTATCCTAACATACAATCAACAGGGGATTAGCAATTCAGCATTCAAACTTTCTTTGGTGAGTTTAAACATTATCTCATAAGTCACTTAAAGCATGATTAGTAATCAATAGCTCTTAGAAAGTGTTAAGTTTAACTATCTCACAAAATTAGCTTATGAAATGAGGTTTGTAGCGACTTATACACCATAATTTGATCATAACTTTAGTTGATATGGGATTTTCAACACATCTTCTTAAGTCGAGGATTGGACATCTCGAAAATGGGAATAAATATTTATAGGTGATCCAATAGTAGGTGGCACAATATGCCTAACAAATCCCATTTGCATAGACTCTAATATTATTTTTAAAAGTGAACTTTAAGTCTATCTTAATCTTACAAAATTTGCATGTAAAGTGAAGTTCGCACCCGCTTATATATTATAATATAGTCATGTCTCTAATTAATGAGGGATCTCCAACCATAGCTATAGTTCCTAGAAAGTCCAAAAAACTTTAAAACACATCACAAGAGGGTACCTGGTGGCCTCTGAGTTTGTGAGCATCAGATCCATCTTCATAAGGATCAATCTCCACATCATCTAAAGGATCACTAATGACCTCAGCGGGAAGCCTTCTGTTCAGTCTTTGTGAAGCTGTGATCCCTAGAATAAGTGGCTCCCGTCTCTGTAAACGTCCTTCAATTTCCTCAAATTCCTTGTGCTGCAATATTATTTTACATTTAGAAAATTTGTGAGACAAAAATGCTTAATCTCACACAAACCCAACAAGAAAGAAACGAAAAAAATAAAGATGGAAAAATTCAAGACCCGCAGGCGATATTTCTGTAGAAGTTTGTGAATTGATGGAATAAAAATTGTGAAATCCTCGCCAAGTGCATGGGCCAAACAACAAAGTGCATCAACAGCATCCTTTCGAAGCTCGTCATTTTTCCTGTAAAATGTAAGTTCAATAAATAGAGATCACCAGATTAGGTGATAAAATGAATTAAAAGGAGAAATGAGCAAATCAAATTATTCAAGAACTAGAATAGTCTTCTAGTTGTTATAATGGAAAGTATCAATCACATAAGAAGAGAATCAAGAGATGACAGCTTTTTATCAACCACGATTATAAGCAGGTGATAAAAAATAAAATCAAAGGAAGAAACAAGAGAATAATATCAAAATTCTCAACATTTAGCATTCAATAACAAGCTGTCAACCCTAAGACAGATTGCATGACTAATACGGGATTCTCAAATGACCCTAAACCTCCAGCAACAAGCAACCTGAATTTAGAACTCAAAGAAACCTGTCAATAATCATTTATCACTTCGACAAACAAATAATCAAATTAACTTTCACAATTACATCAAAAGAATGAGTGGTTGGGGCAGCAACCTGATACATACAAATATATTTTGAAATTTCAGAATTTGCACACTCACCCATCCAAGACTAACTTCAAGTGATGCACAAGAGAGGATATATGACCAGTGACCTGATGATCAAATAAAACACTAGAACAATCACAGACCAAACAAGGAGAATAAAAACATTGAATTATCTAGTATAAATGTCTATTTTAAAAAATTGAGGGTGAATAGAAGCAAGCACAGAATCTAACCTGCACACGAGGAATCAAGCTTGTCAATGTTTTGATTGCAGCACGTCTTATGTCCACTGAGGCATCCACTTTAAACAATCTTATTAGAGCAGGAAGAAGCAGATGCATATGTTCATCCAAAGTACCTGCACAACCAAAAACAAAATTTTCAAGGTTTGCCATTCCCGGCCATGACAATTACTCGTCACAATTTTCATTATGCACAGTAATTTAATATGATATTACCTCACATAAAATTAAATGTATAAAATCTGTTTTTAGTAGTAGTGTCACCCACAATTTTCAAGTCTATTTCAAACATTTGCAAGTCACATCACATGCACCCATAGTAGTCAATAGTACACTATAACAAAGGAGCAGGGAAGAGCTATTAAGCATGCTACAGGATTCAAAAAGTGGAGCAGTTTTCAATTGTGGCCATTATGGCTTTTCACACACTATCGCAGCACTATCATGATATAGACTTCATAATCCATTTTGACCCCTTAAACAGGACTGTTTAAGGGTTTGACGGGTAAAAGTGCACTTCTCCCCAACTATTAATGCATGTTTAGCTTCAGAAACATAATAGTATTTGAAAACTCTTCCTTGAGCATAAAAAATACAACTACCTTTGTTTTGACCTATGATGTCACAGTTTGCAGGATTATTTTGTTTCCCGGTTCACATTCTGCTAATTTTCATCTTATGTTCTTTTACTATTAATTTCATCAGCATCTTTCCTTTTTTACTTCATTACTATGTTCTTATTGATCGTGATTGTGTGTAAATTTATAACTTATTACTCAACATGATTTTCTTTAATTTTGGTTCTTTTGGTTTTGAGTATTTAAATGTGCAGTATAAATAATTTAGTTAATTCTATAGCATTTAAGACAGTAATCATCCCACTGTAGCATTGACAGAGATGGCTGCTATGCACTGGTGTCTGAGATCAATAAATGTTCACGCACCATTCTATCAATAATTGAAACCAAAATACCTTACTAGTTTAGGAAGTTGATTACATTAAACGGAAGCAGAAAAAGGGTAAGTTGCAGATGAAAATAAGTTGAGGGAGTCTTCTGGTTAATCAATTGCATAAAAAGAAAACTAGAACCACACTCTCTTGAGCACACTACAATTGACTCAGATTTAATGGAAATGACAAAATTATGGGTCCCACTTTTTATTTAATGAATCTCACTCATAATTTTAAATGTCAAATAAAGTGACATTTTAGATTTTCAATATTTTAGCAGATAGTAAAGAGTGTGTTTGGAGGAGTATTTTGTGAGTATGCCCCTTGACTTGAATAAAAATACACTCAATATTCTACAGGAAAGGTTACTTACCACCAAACACTTCTAGAGTGTGAAGGATATCAAGAACATAAGTATAGTCATTGCAGCGTTCTGCGTCACTAAGGACCTGAATACAACCTGGCAGAATAACGGGAAGATATGTTCTAAATTCATCATTGAGAGCCAGGCAAAGCTGTTCCACCAGGTGAAGAACCTGCAACATCAAAGAAAACAACAAATAATAATCATAAACCACAAAAACATATCCCTAGGCTATTTTAACTAAACCGGGGACAAGTAACACTAACAGGATAGCCAAGAGCAGGACGAGCAGGTGCTGGAAGAGTGAATGCTGACCAAAACTCAGATATTAAAGATAGCAAATCTTGCAAATATTTCCGAATGTGCTGCACAACCACATATCATACTTGAGCTTGTAAACAAAGTAGAATAATAATCATAAAAAAAAATGGATATTTTAAAGACAGTCAAATCTACCTGGCGCACAATAGACACCAGAGTTCCAAGCTTCCAAGTTATAAAGTCCTTTAAACTATCTTCACATGTGCGAACAGTATGAAAAAGATCAGGCAAAACCTACAAGGAAGGGGCAAAAGCCATAAAACAAAAAAAAATGGATACAAATTCAAATGCAATAAATCAGTGTACTTAAGGCATCAAGTCAGATATAAAATAACACTAAAGAATAGGAACGTAAGGTCCATTACAAATGGAAGGCTAAGAGCTAACCTTTGGCAAGTACGGAACGCAGCCAAGTCCCATCGACTGACCTCAACAAAATAAATAAAAAATTGGCAATGAATATCAGTACATGGAACTAATTCAACAATATCCAACTAATGAAACAGAAAACATAATATTATTCAGCAGTGAAAGGCCCAAAGTGATACACAAAAAATCTTGAACATGTAATCACTGCTATGAAAGTGCATTGTGGTGTAGTGAAAATGTCTATTGTCGACATAAAAAAGAGAATATAGTAGTACTACTTGCTTGTGATCTAAGATGGCTTCTTAGGCAGTAATGGAAATGGGGTGATGGGCTCTCCATCCATTATCGGACAGTTAGATTAAAAATTAATATCATGAAATTTTTTACTAACTAATGAGAATTCAGAAAGATAATAATATCACTAGTGTATCAACCATTTGTTCAAGTTTTCATCAAAGAAGGATCAAGCTTCAGGCTCCTCAAAATTTCAGGTCCACAACCACCCCTAGTAACTTCACCAAAATACGTGAATTGTTATGAAGTACAGGAGCAGAGAGATAAACTAAACAGAACAAATATCACTACCCTTTCTTCTCTTTTCCACTTCTTAAAAGATGTATACCAGAGAATACAATTTAGGAGGATCCTAGATACTTCTTAAACAATGCCACACAAAAAACAAGAGGAAAGAAAGAAAAAAAAGAAAGCCCTATACATGCATCTTTTATGCTGCATACCTTGAATATGAACATAAGAGATCCAACCACCTTTAAGTGATAACTAGCAAGTGATGGATCCCTCAATATTCGCATGAGAGAATTAATTGCAACCTGAAATCATAAAAAAGAAATTACAAATACCCAAACAAGTGGGAAAAATCAGAACATTATTAACAAGAATGTTCATAACCAACCGTGGAGTAGTAGTCGTCCGAAGAAGCAAAAGAAGGCCAAAGGTCCATGGGATATTCGTCCATAGACTGAATCTGTTGACTTGAATCACTAGCAGGGCGGGTAACATCTCCATGAGGTCCTGGCAAGGCTTTTTGATTTCGTTTATGCAAATGAGGATCTAGAGCACCCATAATGCCAAGAACCTGGCAAAACCCAAGTACAAGTTAATTATGTAAACATGCATCAAAAAGAATTATCTACTTTAATTCTTATTCTTATGCACCTTCAATACTTCTCGTCTGGTTGACCACACTAGCTCACCATTCAATAATTTTAAGAGTAACCCTAGTAATTGTGGATACTCATTATATGGAGTTATAACATACCTGTCAAAATAGAAACAAATATAAGCATCATGAACACAGAAAGACTCTAACTCAAACTTTATTTTATTCTTCATAATATGAACTCAACTTTCAAAATAATACACAAACAAACCAAAATAATATATATAATATTAAGAAATCTTGAATCTAGAAATTTGCACAGTTATTACCTTTTTTTAACAATTTTAACGTATTATTAGTTGAAAAAATCATACAAAAAGTCAAAATGATACACAAAAAGGCAAGTGATTATTTATATATATCAACAAAAACAAATATGCACATACCCTGTGCTTTGCACAACTTGACCAAGTGTAGCAACAGCCACTTCACGTTTGGCCACAGCAGCTCCATCTAATAAAGCTTCAACGATTAAAGGCATAAGTTCAGGAATGTATTGCCTCATTGCAAAACCACCCTAAACAAAACCAAAATCCAAATAAGTTAGCTAACAACAAATATAAAAGACAAGCATGGCAAAGGAGAGAAATTTACTGACCACCCTCGCAAGATCCCCCACAGTTACAAGGACTCCACTAATAGTTCCAGTATTGGCATTCACATCAATAAGTCTGGCCACGAGTGCCTGATATAATCATAAAATCACTAAGATATCAAATGCAATAAAACAGGAATGTATCTTTAACACCATAACAAACTAAACCTTATGAATTGGAGCAATGTATGGAAGTATTAGCCGTTCGCAATTCCTTATCAAACAGCCAATTAATTTTGCACTTTCTTCTTTGCATTTGCTATCTGCACTGCTGACATACCAAGAGAATAAAACGGACATGTAATAGAAAAGCTCTTGATCCTTCCAACCAATGAACTCCAAAACAATGAATATTTCCATATATGTGCTTTATCTACTAAAATAGTAAATACTTGAACATTACCTCTGCTCTAAGTATGTTAACAACTGTATAAGATGGCGACGAAGAGCTGGAAGAACATAAGCTGGATTTTTCTCTGATAACCTACCAGCCACGGAAATTGCATACTCTCTAACATCAAAATCCTGTAGAATTAGATGCTTCAACATCAACATATTGCAAAAGAATGGAGTACAATAACTAATTACTGGAAAATAAGATCCTACTCAAGTATACCATGCCACATGAAGATATCATAACGACAACTACACAAGGGGGGGAAAGAGGCATAATATTGACTCTGTGCCTAAACCAGTATGTTGAAATTGCAAACTGGGGTGTCCTAATGTGTGCCCGTGGGCACATGATAAGAAAACAAAAATAGAAAGTTCTTATTCTAAAAGAAGTTATTTACTATACCAAAATTAAAAAAAAAAAAAAAAACATTCAATGCTTGATTCTTTTAGTGATTTAAACCATTTAAGAGTATGTATTTTCTTTCACACCGTGTATCTGCCCATAGGCACACATTACAAAAACTTATTATTTAAAAATGAAGGAAACAAAATTTCAGCATCAAACAGATTAAAGTACATATCAAACACAACAAGGGAGCCCCTAAAAGCTGTGTGCCAGCCAACATATTCATCATGCATCATTTTCTGAAGTAAAGAACAGACAAGTGTAATTCCCAAAATATCCAATTACCACCTTGAAAAGAAAGAGTTCAACGCAACTGCCCATACACAAATTAGTCAATAGAGCCTACTGAAGATTAAGCAACACAAAATCAAAATCTGAAGGCCAAATGGCATCATGCCAGTACCAGGTAGGCTAGTTCTACATACCTCATCATTTAAAGCAGCAAATACTGCACTCAGGTTATCAGCCTGGGCCAAATACTCATCAAAACCTCTATCTCCTTGGAGAGAAGTAAAGATAGAGTGTCGAACAGTAACATCAGCATCTGCAACAGCAGAAATGAGAAGCTTCTCCACAAGCTTCAAAAAGTCAAAAATCAGTTAGCAACATAGGCATATCATGTCATCACAAGAAAAATAAAAGGACTAAACAACAAAACAACAATAATCTTATCCCACCAGGTGAGGCCAGTCAAATGGATCACACAATGTCATTGGACTCAATGAAAATATATATTTTCAGGAATGTTTGTTCTCCCTTTACCCTTTTCACAGGGTTAAAAACCATGTAATCTACTCTCCTCACCAGTGCCTCAAATGAAATTCTTACATCTTAACCAATTTTCTAACATCTCATCCATGATAGTTGTCACATAAATATCTCCTCATATCCAATCATTCCATATCTTAATATTTAATGCTAATAAAAGAACAAAATCATGAGAAAAATACAAAACACCCAGTCAGCAACATTAAACTTATTAAGAATATGACTTTTGAAAAAATTACCAATTCTAAAAAAACCCATGATTTCCTTAACAACCCACCTTAGAAAGCTAAATTAATTAGTACTTTGGTGGAACGCAACTATTTTGAAATAAATATTGTTTAAATGAATCTGCATGTCCCTATATTTTTTGGATGTTCAAATGAATCCATTGGGTTACATTAGTTTAAATGTTTTCAAAAAAAAGGTCCCTATCATTAGAACACCGTTATGTATTGTTAAATTCAGCAACCCAATTAGGAGTTGCTGAAACTCTAAACCAAATGGCAAGCATTTAAATCCATATAGTTGAAAGAAAAACTGATTAGGTCACTGAATCCAGCCTACCATTAGAAAATTAACATGATGCTACAACACTAGAATGATTAGGACCCAACTACAAATTTTAAAGGGGACTATGCTGGGTATCCAATTACAATAATTTGAAATATAGGAACATATCTGAACATCCCCAAAAAATAAAGAGGACTATGCTGGGGGATAAAAAAACAAGTTTTGTGATAACAAATGTTGATAGAAGCAACTCCCTCACTCTCACCACTTGTTCGTATAAAACTATCATTTGTATGTATACATTTGAGTTTCATAAGTTAGACTAGAATAATATTTAATAATGATTTTCAATTTTGATACGGTTTCTTAAAAAACTTATAATAACAATTTATTTTATTTTGTGAATTATATGTATGCATAAATACAAACTTTAAACGTATCTGAATGCACTGTATCCTATATTTAATAAGATGAGACAAATCGCCGTATTGGATACGTGCCGTATACAATACTCATATCATATTCGTGCATCATAGAAGCAAAGTAAGGGGTGTCACATTTTTGTAATGGGTACTTGGGAGAATTTCTGGATCACTCTAATGTCCAGAGTATTCATCCATCTTTGTAATCTACCATAATCTAGTGCTAAGGTTCAACAGTTCTTCTACTCTTCATCCAATTTTTGAACCAGTTGCTTCAAATTGTACTGGTTTTGTACTATAAAATCGCAACGAAAAAATCTACCCCTCAGATTATTTTAAGATTAATATCTTCAAAGATACCAATCCTAATAGAGAACTAACTGTATCAGCATATCTTACATGACCTAATAACTAAACATTGGTTTCAACAGATATGAAATAAACAAGTTATTGGGAATTGTTCTCTGGATTTTACTTTGCTTAACTTTCCTACATTTTCTTGGTCATTCCTTTCACAAACTTGCTAAACCTTTAAAAGTAATGAAGAAAAACTGTCTCAACTTCTGACTTCTGCTAGCTTATACAGGTCACATTTCATCATAAACTATACAAAGTATTAAAATCACAATCTGAAAGTTTCACAAGCCAAAAGCCTATCAAAGTTAGAAATCAAATGAGCAGAAGCAAGCAAAGAACACCAATTAAAGAAGCTTCTCCAAGAAAATAAAAAATTACACAGGTAGTAATATTTCTTAAAAACGAAACTGAACAAAAGGCATGAAATGTGTCAAATCACCAAACCTCCTCAACAAGGCGCCGGCGCTTCCCCCCTGAACGAGTCAACCTGCTAGAACCAAAATGTGTGCACACCATACCAGAGAAAGAACTAGCAATTAATCTGCAACAACATAGAGCTGCATCTTTTCGTGTAGCTCCATCCTCATCATCCAAATAGACAACAACTGATTCTCTAGCAAACTCAAGAAGTTCGTGGCCCTATGTCAACAGAATAAAATGAAATTAAACCTCTAGCAATTCCCCAACAATTTATAAATACGAAAAAGAAAAAAAAGATTTTTATTAAATATGAATGTCAATAAAGAAAATAAGTATACAAAACCTTAAAGTTAAAACGAGCAAGAGTCTGCAAAGCAAGTTGTATAAGAGCAGAGCCATTAAGCTCTGAGACTTGCTGAGGTGCATTTACTATTGTCCCTCTACCCACACTTTGAGAAGACCTCCCCAGATGATAATGGGATTTAGAAAGAACCATAGATATGCTGTCTAGTAACCGGTCTTGAATGGTAGGTAGCAAAGACGGAATGCTGAATAAAAAATAACACAAATACAAAGATGCCTTTCAAAATCAATCACTAGAAAGGTTATAGACTTTGCTCCAAGACAACACTGTACCTGGTACTTATTTGCTCAAGGGCTTCCACAAGTACCGTAGAAAGACCAGTAGAAAACATTATATCCAGAAGTCCTCGTACATGAGGTTCCATCACTGAGCCCATTGCTTTAGCAATGCTTCCAACACAAGCCAAGGCCTCAAGCGAAGGTTTCATCCTACGTGGAGCAATCTACATTAACAAGATGACCAAACTGTCAATTCAGATCCTTAATAAGACAAACTAACCAAGCACTTTCCAAATAAGAAATGCAATGCACAATAAGAAAATTATGGCCCAAAATTAGCATCCAATAACAGTTACAGAAAAATACCGCCTCACGTAAGTGAGTTGTTATTGTCGGCAAATAATGAATGAGTTCCCCATCCAGTGCCCCAGCCATCTCTCCAAGAGCAATGAACCCACTATCACGGTCTTGTGGTGCTTTCAAGACAGAAAGAATATGATCCATGCATATCTGCAAGGAATTTCATCTCCTTAGGCACTCAAACAAATAAATTTCATTCTCAAAGTCATACCAGATTAGAAAAGCATAATAAAGTAACAGAGCAACATTCACATACAGTTAAGTAGTTAGTGACAAAACGATCCCGTAGAAAATGTGCAATGCGAGGCAACAATGAAGTTATGCTCAGGCGAACAAGCCGATCCCTGTGCTCAAGGTATCTGAGAACGATTTCGGCAACTTCACGGTATCTTGACATCATGAACTCACCAGTGTTCCTGCACAACCATAATTAGTGATACATGAATTGATAGCAACCCCCAATTAAGAGTTTTCTTACTATAAGGAATAGAAAGCATGCAGGAACCAGGGTAGTTAATGTTTTTGACAGTCAGTAGAAAGCATGCAGAAATGATTGGTTAAGCTGTCAGGTAGTTGAGTAGATTTTGAAGACTATGTGATAGGAGTCCAGTGGTTAAGAGAGTATTAATTGAAAAATTGTAGAGAAAACTTGAGGAGAGCAAGGACTCTCAAATTTCTTGAGTGCAAAGTTCCTTTTTGTATACTTCCTGGTTTTCTTCTGTCTCAGACCTGTGATATCTCTGATTTAGATCTTGAAAACATAAGACAATCAATAAAATCATGATTTATTTTTCTATTCCACTTCATCTAAATATTATCCAATTCTATAACAAAATAGTGGAAAAGGATTAATAACTACTATCTGTCTCAAATTTCATAATAGTCCAAGTATCTAAAAAAAGGGATAAATTTATTACAGTAAACCAACTCTGGATTTTTCTACATTTTTACACAAACTAACTATTTCTAAATTTGCAACATAAGGTTGATAATACTAATCCCCATCATTGGCCATTTCAAGAACACACATTACACTTGGTTGATAATTGGACATACTAAATCCAAGTGTAAGCTAAACCACAGTTGACTGGATGGTAACAAAATTCACAGGGGTTCTTCAAGCTTTCGTGAAGAGAAAACAGGCAATTGAAACAAAAGAAGTAGATTTCAATACTATGAATTAGCTCAAAAATCAAATAGTTCCAATAATAGTCCAGTATGGTTAGTAAAATTGATATTAAAATCCCATCTCATGTTTATTATACATTACAACATAGTTTGTTTTTTTTTCTAAATCACAATTCATGAGGGACAGAACATTTGGCACCACACAGATTGCCTAGCAATGGTAACAGTCGGAAATATCATCCAATACTGACACTACAAGATTCAAATTCCAAACCGCAGATCTGTTTTTGGTAGATGCCATTGAAGGTCCAATTGTGGCAAAAAAAACAGTACTACTGTAATGAGTTTCAAAAAGCCATTTTGACCTCTTCTAACATCATCGTTTGGGGGTGGAGATTGTGATCTTTAGGGAAAACCCTTTCTTTCCTAATTTTCTTACCATATGACATTCCCTGGTGTCTGGACACACCCACCCATCTCCAACAGTATTTCCACCGTCCTCCAGCCAACCTAAGATCTATGCAGCCCTCTGCTTACTTTCACCCTTTGTTCAGTCCACTGTCACAGTAGGTGTCACTTTCTTGAAACAGATCTATCAAGTGTCATCTTTTACCACAGCAGGTTCTTTTCTACCCCTTTTTTATGATTTCTATCTTGATGCTTTTAAACGTTTTACCATCTGCATATATATAGTACACCTTTTATATCTCATACCAAATATTTTGTTGTAGCAGCCATCAAACTATAGGATTGTCAGAGTTGCCTGCTACACAGCAATGACCAGGATCGATAACTATGTCTAGTACCAGTGCTGAAGTAAACAATGCAACAATTTCCAAAATTGCAGACGTTGTGAACATAAATTTATTCATATATGCACTCCACACACACACACAAGCATATAATAAGTTAATAATGATCACAAAAAGGAAAACAGACACTGTTTAGAATGCTAGATTGAAAATAATGAAAAATTCTGCATATCAACAAAGGGTATAATTAAAACTCTACTAACCTCAAAAGCTCTCCAACAGCAAGCAGTGAACCGTGTATGCTGTGCACAGGTGCAGTTTTACCCAACCCATCTTGTGTTGCTTCAAACATTCGGTAGTACCTAGTATAAAAAAGAAAATAAAGGATTCACTCTCTACTAGGGCATATTTATGCAATAAATCATTTAAGCAACATATGCATACTGTAAGATGAAAGTCAGTATAAATCAGATTTCCAAAAGACAACAGCGTGCTTGTTCTAATCAAAACCCTACAGAGAGCACTGGTCTGCTTGATCCCTATATATCAACAGCATAACAATGTGGATTCAAATGACCAAAGATATACCCTTTTCTGTAGTTATTCACAATCCAATTCTATTAAACTGTTATCAAGTATTGGCCCAGCCCATACTTTTTTGTTACCAGCATGGAGAACACACAAGTAAACAGCTCGATGAATTAATGACAATTTTTGTGCAATTTATTATCCGTGTAGAGATAAATTATCATAAAATGTCTGCCATAATTATTCGTGGTTAGGATAAGAGCATCAGCTTTCAGAGTCTACTCATTAATTGATTCTACTCACTAGAGCTGGCAAGCTGTTGAATGATCTTTTACATGTACACAATCAACCTTTAATTTGATGGTTCAAACTCTTCAGTGAAAGAGTTTATTTTAAGTTCATCTAGTCTAAGTACATCAACCATCACCAAGCTGATAAAAAAAACCGTCACCAAAGGCAACAGTGACTAAAGAGCATTACTACCCCCTACCAGCTTCGTGTATACCATAGCTTTTACTGTTACACATCCTAACAAGTTCAGAACTAACCACTGCACACGCCATCGAGTCTCCCGCTTTTCAATAACACGAAGGCAAGCTCGTAATGCCTCCACGGCCCGCTCACGAACTGGCAACGCCGGATCTCTCAAAGCAACCCAGATAGCATCGACAAATTCTGGCACATGGACATTGAACACAGTCGAAGCATTTTCTGCCATTTCCTGCATGACCAAAATCAAAAGATGGTGCATTTTCTCAGGAACAGAGCGACTGTAAAGATGCGATAGTACGAAAACTCGATCAAACTTCATTGAAAGAATTTCTGAATAAATAAATTCCAAAAAAAAAAAATGGAAACAGGCAGGAAAAAACTCTCCGACTAGAAAATGACACTCAAGAAGCATAGCATCGAGCAATTCTCACCAAAATAAGAACAATAGTAATAACACTTACTTTCAAGATTAAGACAGCAGCAAATCTACGATACTCCACTCTATTCCCTCGAAGCCAATCCAGAGCAACTTTAACCTGAAAAGAAAGGACAAAGGAAAAATAAAAATCAGCAGAGTGAAGTAAAATCGGAGAGAACTGAAAAAGGATGCAGTGCAGGAACCTGGCGTTCAACTTCATCCGCAGTCATGGCTCCGCCAGCCCTAGCGAGGTGACCGAGAACCCTACTAGCCAGAACCAAAATTTCGGGATCACGCTTGGTGTCGAAGACAATTCGCATGTAGCTGGAAAATCTGGAGACCTTAGAAGCATTCTCCCCAAGCGCCACATCTATCAACTCGTCAATAGCCCTCAGAGCTCCCAGATTCTCGGCAACATCGCCGCTCTCCAGAAGGCTCGATATCCTATCATACAACTGATCCATAAATCGAGAAAAGGCCTCGCCGCTGATGTCACGAGCTTGTTCTTCTAGATGCTTCTTCAGAGCATGGGAAGCACCCTCCTGAGCAAGTGAGTGCGAGTGAGTGAGTGAGTGAAGTGAAGTGGTTGATATGAATCGAATTGAATTGAAGTAAAGAGAAGGAGAAAGGGAGTGGCAGTGTCACTACGCGATTACCTTGGGAACGCCGCGAGTGCACAAGTCGGCGAGGATGCGGTTGAGAGCATCGCCGGGGCCCGGTCCGACGGAGGGAGGGCCTATGTAACGGTGGTTCTGAGACGCGGTTGCCATGTATTTGTGTAAAAGCTGAGCCCTAAATTAGTTAGTTAGGATTAAGAGAGAGAGAGTGTAGAAGTGCTAATGAGAGAGAAGGAGAAGGAGCCAAAATTTTAGCATGAGAGGGAATCGCTGCATCGCCATGCCTGCCACTCAGACAACCTACTTCTCAACTCAGGGATGCACTGTGTGACTACCTTCGGGTACCACACCGTGGAGGGTAGTTCACTCCCACCAACAATTTTATTATATTTTTTAATTTCTAATATTATGTTTATGTTATTTTAATACATATTTATTTATATATGTTTAAGTAATAATATATTTTTTATATAATTATATACAATTTCTCAATAGCAAAATTTTCTATATCTTTACATATTTCCTTTTTCAAGTATCTTTGTTTATTATTAAGAATATAAAAATTTGAAATAAAATATTTCATAAATTATTAAACTTTTGCGCTTTATTTATACAAACATTACTATTCGTGTTTCCCTACAATACCCTCTCTCCGTATTACAGACAAAAAAAATGTATTTTAAAAATTAAAATAGTTAATTGTGTGATATTGACTTATAGAGTAAATGTTATTACAAAATAAAATATATAACATTTATAGTGTGGCTTGAGATAATTAAATATGCAAAAGTGGAAATCTTCTTATGAGGTGTACTAAGAGATTTGGAGATATTATATAATAAGGCATTAAGATTCAAGATTTGGTAACTTGCTAAACTTTACTTATTATAAAGAGTAATAAAACACTGTGATGGAGAGTTAATTTTGTGAGTTGGCACACCTTATAAATACCTCATTTGGTTCTCAAAGTTCATTTCATTCTCACCATGATGAAGAAAAAGTGTAGTTCAGGTCGCCAAAGGATTCCAATTGAGAAAATACCAAAAAAGAGTCACTTGCAGGTGACATTTTCAAAACGTCGGGACTCTTCAAAAAGGCTAGTGAGCTTTGCACACTTTGTGGAGTGGAAATTGCCATCATTGTTTTCTCTCCTGCTGATAAGGCCTTTTCATTTGGGCACCCAGAAGTTGAATCTGTGATTGATTCTTATGTAACTCCAAATTCATCACTGGAGAGTAATCTTGGTAATGGTCACCAACTTGTTGAGGCTCATCGTGGTGCTAATATTCGTAATCTTAACATGCAACTTACTCAGATTGTTAATGAGCTAGAGATGGAGAAAAGGCACGGAGAAGAGCTTGATCGAATGTGGAAAACTAGACAGAGACAATTCTGGTGGGAGATCCCAGTTAATGAACTTGGATTGCAAGAGTTGCAACATTTAGTGTTTTCATTAGAGGAACTAAAGAACAGTGTTGCAAAATATGCTACTCAAATAATGCAAATGGATCAAACAACTCTTGCTCCACCGATTACTGGGCCCAGGCCCAGTGGATTTGGGCCTTATGATGTCTTCGATAACAAACATGTCGAGATTTACCCTAATAATTCCAATCTGAATTTTCCATATTGATAGTATCTACCATTTTTTATTTGTGTGTTGGGAGATTAATTCAAGGCTAGTTTCTCACTAGTCCTGTTCTACCTGGCCTTATTTACTTCTCATCCTAATAATATTCTTCTATAATTAATAATTGTGTGATTCATTTAACTTTTCCTAATATTTTCTAATAAAGTTTGATTAAAAGGAAGATAAGATATATTTAGATAGAAAAAAAGTAGTAGTATATGAAGCTCGAATACGCTTCTTAAATTATGTGTTCGGATACACGTAACCGACACCGATACTTATAGGACATATATAATTCAAAAAAAATTATTGAATTTCTGACAATTCTAATACTAACACAATTTTAAAAAGGAGAAATATATTAATTTTATAAAAATTCAAACTTCGTAATAAAAAATAAAAATAAATCATTTTGAATCAGTCATGAAAAACATATTTCTACTAAAAAAGAAAAATTGAAATATACTTGTGGACATAAATCTTTATTGTCAATTTATATAATTAATAATTATATAATACATAGATACGTGTCATCGTGTCGTACACACATTTTATCCGTATCGTATCAATGTCCGTGTCAGTATTTGTGTTACATAGGTAGTAATTCAACGTAATATGATTAATGCAAATCTTACCTCAATTAAAGATAAAAACGCTTTCATAATCTATATAAGTATATGCAAATCTTACTTTATTTTTTATAATCAATTTTATAAAAATTTGAGTTAAACTTATCTTTTTAACAAGTATTGGTTTAGGTTTGATATAAAACTAAAAATAAAACCTTTGTTATGAATATAATATTGGAAAAATATAAAAAGATGGTTATTTGAAAAACTAATAAAAGAATAATGGGAATGAAAGATATGGCATAAAGCATAAATGAACAGGTTTACTGTTTAGAAGGGAGAATATTTATGATTGCATCTGTTACCTTGTGCTAAATTCCAAACGCACACAAGTGGTGGATTTTATATGAGAGAATCAAGGGCAGATCGTAACAACAAAACAACAAAAATCATGAACTGCATGCATGCAATTGTCATTTTCCTCCATAGATATTAATTCACCATTTTCTAAAAGGAATAAGGTTTTCAAAAAAAAATTCATGAAGCAAACTTTGTGAAACATATATAATACCTACCAAAATAAGTTTTAAATAACAAACTTTCCAAAAGACATGAAATATATGTTCTGGAAAGAGTTTCTGGATATTTGTTTGTTTCTCTTATAGTGGATGGAGGGCAACTCAGTCATTTCCAGTTGTTAAGATTGTAGATTGAAAATTAAGGGGTGCAATAAGTAAATGACTCAAATTAAAACAGAATTATAATTGAACTGGATTATAAGTTGAGTAACTTTAAAATAAATATATCAGTATTTTTTAATATTAAAGTAGTGACAACACTTATGATACATAAATAACATTTATATAATAAATATTATTTTTTAACAAATACCAAATAGTATATTTATTTGTTATTTTATCTAGTTTGAAATTTATAATTATGTTAGTTGGTTAGCTACAACTCACTTACAAAAGAAAAACGAAATTTTAACAAATCTTTGAAGAAAAAAACTCATAAAAGTCAAAAACGTTTTATAAAATCTAGGCTCTGTAATTATTATTTTTTTTTTCAATTTGAAATGTAGAATGCCGAATAAAAGTAATATAAAATAATGACAAAATTTTGTACAATTTGTTCCTAGAGAACCTCCTGTTTATATTCTAACAACTTATTTATATTTCTGTTTATATTCTAACAACTTATTTATATTTCTGTTTATATTCTAACAACTTATTTATATTTCTGTTTATATTCTAACAACTTAGTGATATTTATTATGATACCCATTGTTAGATCAAATACTTATTATTATATAATTTATTTATTTATTTAAAAGCATATTGTTATTGTTGTATTGGTAGTTAGTTTAATCTTATATTACAAGAAAATATAATTATTTTTTTACAATTTATATAAATATATGTCTCTAATCTCGACTATGGAAATACTTGTATATTGATAGTTAGAAAATATAAATTATTTAACGAGTCAAATATATAATTTACTAATTATTAAAAGATGAATTGAATAAAATTATCTAAAATCTTAGAGTGAAATCCCATAAATATTTGTGCTACTTCAAACTTAAAAAGTTAAATAATATTAGTTAAAATAAATAAAAAATAACTAATTAAACAGATAAAAATACATGAATAAACTCACTAAATTTTAAGCATGGTAGTTAAAAGATGTATTAATCATATCAAGATAGTTTGCAAATACATTTTGGTAGAAAAAATCTCAAACCCTATAAAGCTCGAACACAAGTATCGGATATAGACACTCGTATGACATACATAAGACACGTTAATGAAGTGTCTAATTAAAAAAAAATTATTGGATTTCTGAAAATTCTAGCACGAGTCTAACACAGTTTTAAAAATAAATACATTAATTTTATAAAAATTCAAATTTATTGTATAAATTTTTATTGTAATTATAAAAATAAAAAATAAATCATTTTAAACTAGTCATAAAACATATATTTTGTTCCAAACAAAAATTAAAACATACTTAATTGACATAAATTTATATAGTTTATAATTACATAATATAAAAATTTGTATTTTGATGTCTTAAATAAGGATTATACATTGCTGAAACCTCGTTTTTCTTTGTTAATTTGTTTATCTATCTAAAATCATCTTTAGTCATTACATTTATTGCAAACTCTTTCACTAAAGCAAAAACATTCGATTCCACCAAATTTGCGTTTGGAACGCATTGAACATTTCGTTGACTTGAGGAATTCAATCACATTCCTCATTATTACTTTTCACACAAAACCGACAAAAACGGAACGAATTTTCAGTATCTTCATATCTAGTGCGTCGATGGTGGTTCAGTTGCACAATCATTATAAGGTAATCTTTAAATTTAATTTACTTTAACATTAAAATATTTTACTAATTACGTAATATTATAACTACCTATATATTATTCCGCACAATTTTAAAGCAAATTGCGTTATGATAGCATTATTGTGTTCCGATTTTTCTGTAGAAAATATTCATAACTTATTTTCGTTATTTATTTATTTTTTAATATAATAATCAATGTGCTTTTCAAATGGAAAACGAAAAGATGATTTCTTATGTCTTATTTTTTTAAAAATTAAGAAAGAAAGTTATGTATAACGTAGAAATTATTATAATTAATTTTTCCAAAATCGTTTTTAATCAATTTTTTTTAAAAAAAAATAGTAGAAAACTAACTTTCGTGAATAAAAATATAATTTTTTAGTAAAAAAGAGTATTATAATCTGTTTTTTATTAAATAATTTAATGCAATAAAAAATTAAAATTGATCAAAATAACTCTTTATCTTTTTATTTCTAAAAATATTTATAGAAATAGTCTTCACTTACTAAAATTTAGTTTTAAAATCATCGGATTCTTAACATTGATGGTTTCATTCGACTAACGGTTTAATATTATTTTATTTAGTTAGGTGGAAATGAGAAGAATATTAATATATTATTTCTCACTTGTTTAAAGAATGCAACCAAATTTAAAAACATTTAAGGACAGTTTCATCTATTCACATTCTTTAAAAGGATATAGCTATTATTATTCAAATCTTATTTATCTTTTATTTGATGCTATTAGTGTCAATTTAATACATGTTTACTTAATGTGATGAGATAATATTTATTTATTAATAAATATAAACAAAATAATAATAATAATACATGAAACAAATTTTATGATTGTTGTCTTTGCTTAATTTTTTTACACAAATTTAAAATGTAAATTAAACTTTTTATATAGATATATATAATAATATTTAGTATTTTCTTCATATATTTTGTGTTTTGTATGTGATGTGGATTTATAATTTTTGTTGAAGTAATATCTAACTATTGTCATGTATTTTTTTTGATTTTTCTAAGTTTCAGGTGAACTCACTATTTTTAACAATAATAAATATAAAGATTTTTTTTATGATCCACTAGTGAGCGCTAACAATCATAAGAGACATTGTTGTTAGTTATAAAGAGAGTTATTACAACTCATTAATGAAAGCTATCAATCACAAAGTCTCATTGAAAAAGATAAAGATCATTTGTATGATTCATCAATGAAAGTTAACAATCATAAGACCTCATTTTTATTGTCATGATCTACTATTTAATGTTACCAACAATAAGACTTCACTTAACAAATACAAATATAAGATAATTCTTATGATCCACTAAATGTTATCACCACTGAGGGTTTCATGTTGACGATGTAAGTATAGATAATTTCATCAAATTTCTAAATAGCACATAACACTTATACATAATTTGTTTAATTCAAATAAGATCCTTAAGTCATGCATAGTCAAAATATTAAAAAATACATTCAAAACATAATTCAAATATCAAATCTATATGCCTATTAGACTCGACAACAATGAACTTGTGTATCATTAATTAACCCAATATCCTATTAAAACATAATGCAACTATTTTTGACAGTTTATTTAGGTCTCTACATCTTTAGGTTCAACACTATAAGAGACTTGTGTATCGACAACTGGTATGAGGCCATTTACATAATTTGCTAATAATTAATAGAGAGATTCAATAAAACTATACAAAATCTTAAGCTCATAAGAATATCTATAGTGGTACTTGAAATTGATTGAGAAAAATATAAAATTTAAGGATAATATTAGTTAAGATATAGAAATAATAAAAGATCTAACTAGGGTTTTATAAAACACATGTACTAGTACGAATAAACTCACTCAATTCTAAATGTTATAGCTAAACCCTAAACCCTAAATTCTATTAATCATATTGATGTACTTTTGGTTAAAACAATCATCATTATTATTACACACATTTCTTGCTAGTAAAAATAAATAAATTATTTAACACATTTACAACTATAAATTACCTATCTAATAAAACATTTATCAATATGCTTTTGATTAAATTACAAGCATTATGTTAGAGTGATGATTAGAAAAAAATCAATCTCACAGTAAATGTTTATCACTCATTACACGATTATTGAAGGTAATACAAGGTTGGTTAAGTTTCATATAACATTGATTGTGTCTACTTAACCAATTTTTCAAATGTATTTTCAAACATTTTATCTAAGTGTTTCAATTTTGCCTTTTATATACTTAGAAAACTATTTCACTACTACTAATATAATTTACATAAAATAAAACTTAAATACCTATATTATTATTATTATTTAACACATTTACAACTATAAAATACATATAATAAAACATTTATCAACATGCTTGCATTATGGTAAAGTAAGGATTAAAAAAAAAACACATCTCACAATACATGTTTATTACTTATTACACCACTATTGAAGATAGTACAATGGTGAAGTTTCACGTAATTGACTGTATCCATTGAAAATATGTAATATATAGCCACAAAGACTTTTATACCCTGCCACAAATTCATTGTGAAGGCATAACATGTGCAATTTTCTGTATCACAGATACTTTTGATAAATAGGCACAAATTTAGTGCATTCATTGTGATCACATTTTATTAAATCGGATGTGGTCAAGTTCCGTTTGATAGAAATTAAATATTTAGTTTTCAAGAGTACGAAGTTGAAAAATACCTTTTAATGTTTGATTTTTCAACAAATAATTTTGTTTTCATCCTGTTTCAAGAAAATATCATAAAAGAAAGTGTAGAATTATGAGTTTAGTTCGATAATATATAATAAATAAATCATTTTCCCAGATCGTTGTCTCTTTCATGTGGATCGAAACTTATCTGATAAGAAATTTCGTTATCTTATGACCGTTATAGTTACGATTGCCGTTTATCGAAGTTTCAATTCGATCTATATATCCTAACATAATGATATAATATCACAAGTGAATACATTTTTGATTAATTAACTTTAATTACTTAATTAAGACTGAATCATAATCATAAACAGAAATATTATGATTGATTTTCTCTATGCATGCCAAAGAACACTCTACGGAAGAGAACATCTGATACACACCGGATAACATCTTGATCACTTTGAATGTTTTTAACCTAAGATTGTCTAGTCCTTATACAGGTAAGAAATGACCTTTTTGCAAAGTTAAATATTTTACTTTAAATTAATGAGTATTGACTATTTTAAAAGTAGTATATAAATACTTGAAAAAGTGGATTTGATGAATAAAAAAAAATAAAAAAGATAGTTTTATGAAATATTTGTATGATTGTTATTTTGTTGTTGTCTGGTAAGCATTTGTTAAGAACAGGTGTGTGAGAGATGCAGATGTAGGGAAGTGTGAATACGACAGTGTTTTGCCCAACAACGCTTCGCTGGTGCCTACTCTTTCTCTCTCTCTCACCAGCTCATCCACCACTTTCATCTCACTTTTCCTGTTACCTCTGTCACACAACTGTCTCATACTTCTCCCACCCTCCCACGTCACACAACACCATCTTTTTAATTCACCACATTAATAAATAAATAAATATTATCAATTAATTATATGTCCTGGAGAATATCTATAAATAATTTTCACCTATTTCAACAAGCTAACACATTTCTGTTAAATGACGTGTCGATGTTGGATACTAGTATTAAACACCGACACTCGTATGACATTTGTAAGACACGTATATGTGAAGTGTCCAATTAAAAAAGTATTTGTTACATTTCTGACAATTCTAATACGGTTCTAACACAATTTCTAAAAAGAAAAATATATTAATTTTCTAAAAACTCAATTTTATTGTATAAATTTTTATTATGATTATAAAAATAAGAAACAAATCTTTTTGAACCAGTCATAAAAAAACATAAGAACTGCGTGTCCTTCGATAGGGGGTGTTAGATGCGCTCGAAGTATTCGCCTTAGTACAGGTAAATGTTTGGTCGTGGATTTACGCAAAGTCTCATTGTGCTTCCTTCGGGTACTCTAATTGGGTTTTGAACCCAGTGGATTGTATGAGGATGGTAATTTAATGTTTTCCTATAGTTAGTTTGGTTGTCCCTTAGATAATTGGGTAGACGTTTCGTTGTAGGAATATGGTAAGGTGTTCTGCTCTTTATGTATAAGGGTTGAACCACCCCTGAAGTGGTTCCCATTTATTTATTTATTTTTTATTGTCGATAAAAAAAAAAGTCATAAAAAAACATCTTTCTGTTCTAAAAAATAATCTGAAACATACATATAAATATTTATTATCAATTTATATAATTCATAATTATATAATATATATATATATATATATATATATTCACATGTTCTACATTTTAAAGATTATACGTATCTTCGTGTTTGTGTCCTATAAGTGTTAGTGTGAGTGTATATGTACATAGCTTCAAAGTCAGGGTAAATTATAAACAATTTAATTTAATTTAATTAATTACTCAATACAAAAACATTCATTTTAAAAACACGCCTAAATAAGAGAGAATAAATCTAAATATTATCTTATATATATAGAACATCATATAATATCCTTCTTCTTTCAAAACTTTAAAAAAAAAATTATCGTATCGAGAAAATCATATCTAGATGATTAAGTCCTTTTTTTTATTCATATAAAAAAATCATACGTTTTTTCTTACAAAACTTTAAAAGATTGTTATCGTATTTAGAAAATCTACCTATATAATTAATTTCACCTTTCTGTTTATTCGTTTTGATGAATATATATGCCATAGTTATTATCTGTCGTGCGATATATTATAATATCATGTCATTTATTAATTGTTGGCGCCAACATTAATTTTAATGAAATCATGTTTAAATTCTTTTAATTGAGATTTTAGAGTAATATGAATGACAGAATATTCCAAAAAAAATTAAAATAATATTGAGTTATATTTTTTTAAAAATGTCATAGATAATAGAGGCGTTTACTTTGTTTTAATAATATACTATCCAACAGGTTGATTAAATTTGGTGTCATATATTATCTGTAAAATAAAATTATTTCTAAAAAAAGTAATGATATTTTTTTTGCTCTGATTAAGTGAATCACATAGTCATGTAACATGTCCATTACCATTATTAATGTTTCCGTATTTGGTAATTTTGATGTTCTATAATTTGATTGGAGTACATGTTTTTTTTTGGAAATTGAGTGGATAAATGAGAATCAAAATTAATATATTTTGAGTTGGTAAGAAGAGATAATGGTATTAATATTAATATTATTTTTTGACTTTTATTAATTTACTATTTACAAGAAGTGGAGGGACACAAATTATTGGTTTGAGTTTATGAATTAAGTCATGGATTTGATACAATAGAAAAGAAATAGGAAATGTTGTTTATTGGCTGGGTAAGCCAAAAAAATAGAAGAAACTAAGCTGTTAAATACGAGGATGCACAGTTTTTTTTTTTAAATGACGTGTTCGTGTCAATAGTATCAACATTATTAGTAGGATATATATTTAGAAAGTGTTTAATTCAAAAAAATATTTGTAAGATTTTTAACAATTTTAATACGGTTCAAACACAATTTTAAAAAAAAAATATATATTAATTTTATAAAAAATCAAACTTTATGTATAAATTTTTATTAAATTTTTATTATGATTATAAAAATAAGAAACAAATCATTTTGAACCCGTTAAAAAAATGTTTTTCTGTTTAAAAAAAACTAAAATATATTTGTACACATAAATCTTTATTGTCATTTTATATAATTCATAATATATAATATATTTGTGTCCCTTTATCCTACTCTTACTTTTTAGAAATTATACATACTTTTATATCAATGTCCGTGTAAATAAATCTGTGTCATTATGTCATACTCTTACATTATAAAAATTATATGTATTTTCGTTTTCGTTTGATATCAATTTATATGATTATGTGCTGCATTTTGCTAAAGTCTTTATTATCTTTTTCCCTTTTATTTGAATTTATGAATTTAAATATAGAAAATTTAAACTGAATAAAGGCAGAAGAAAATGCAAATAAAAATAAAATTTGTTACGTGATGTAAAATAAAAAGAGTAATAGAAGATATTGCGAGAAAGAAAGAAAGAAAAAGGAATGAAATAATGAATGTCCAACTAGTAACAGGCTGTCACATTCAGTTTCCTTAATAATCCCTTCTTCTCTCTCATTCTCTTACTGGCAACAATGAATATAAGAATATATCAACATCACTCACCACTGCTTCCAATTCCAATTTCATATCATATTAATCCAATTCACTCTCACGCTTCATTCATTCATTCAACATGGATCCCTGCCCCTTCCAGCGGATCCTCGTCGGAAACCTCGCCGTCAAATCGCCGGCGTCGTCCAAACCTTCTTCATTCTCGGGCAAAGTGCACCCTTCCACTTCGCCATTGTTCTGCAAGATTCAGCTGAAGGGAGTGGATTGGGATGATTCGGTTTCGTGCAGCAACGTATGCAGTGTGCCTGTGATAACGGAGTGGGACCCGCAGCCGCGGTCACTGGCGGCGTCGTTCGATTTCTCCAAGCCCAAAATCGTGAAAGTGTCAAAGAAAGCCCAAATAAAGATATCGGTGTACAAGGGGGCGGCGACGCCGTCGTGCGTATTCAACTCGGCGAAACTAATTGGGAAAATCTCAATTCCGGTGGATCTCACCTTGGCAGAATCACGCCCCTGCACCTTCCACAACGGTTGGCTTCCCCTTACCAAAACCACCAACCAGGCCCAATTACTTCATTTGACTGTCCGGGTTGACCCGGACCCGCGCTTCGTCTTCCGGTTCGACGGCGAACCGGAGTGCAGCCCGCAGGTGTTCCAAATCAAAGGCGACGTGAAGCAACCCGTTTTCACTTGCAAGTTCAGCTTCAGGGACAAGAACCCTGCGCACTTCCCTTCTCCCAACAACGCGAACAGTTCCGCAGAGCGAAAAGGATGGTCCATCACCGTGCACGACCTTTCCGGCTCGCCGGTCGCCGCCGCGTCCATGGCCACGCCCTTTGTCCCTTCCCCGGGCTCGCAGCGGGTCAGCCGCTCCAACCCCGGGGCCTGGCTCATAATCCGCCCCGACGGAGACGGCACGTGGAAGCCGTGGGGCCGCCTTGAGGCCTGGCGCGAGCCCAACAACTCCAACGCCGTCGGGTACCGGTTTCAAATCCTCCCCGCCACCGCCGACCCCGTCACCCTCGCCGCGTCCACCATCAGCTCCCAACACGGCGGGAAATTCACCATCGACGCCACCTCCGGCGTCACTCCGTTGAGCACCCCGCGCGGCAGCTGGGATCTCGGGTCCGGGTCCGGGTCCAGTTTGGATTCCGGGTTGGAAGCGATTCCCTTTTTTAGCAAGGGGTTTGTAATGTCGGCGACAGTGGACGGTGAAGGGAAGTGTAGCAAGCCCGAAGTGGAGGTTGGGGTGCAGCACGTGACTTGCACGGAGGATGCTGCGGCTTTTGTTGCTCTCGCTGCGGCCTTGGATTTGAGCATGGACGCCTGCAAGTTGTTTTCTCAGAAACTCCGGAAAGAACTAAGGCAGTAGATTGTGGATTTTGTCGTTTTGAGGTGAATTCCTCTGTCGTTTTGAGTTTGAGTGAGAATGTACAGTTAGGAAATTATTTGGCATTTTCTTAGCACAGACATCAATTTTTGAATTCTTGTTTTCCTTAAGGATCAAATGTTCTTGGATTCTTTGATTCTTCTTTTTTTTTCACGAAGAGTTGTTTTGTACAGTGTTTTTATTTTTAATTCATGTCTCGTGTGTTGGAATTAAGATAAGATGAATGATGAAGCTTGAGAATCCTATGCGTGCGTGCATCCATGTTTCAATTTTTCCAGTTTCTGAGAATAAATAAATAATTGAGTTTCAAACAATGAGATCCAATGAGCAAAGCATTATGCCAGCCTGTAGACAGCCAAATCCACATCAACCTTAATAATAATAATAATTAAAGAAATAAAAATACTAATAATAAAATTAAAAATAATATCATGAGAAGTTAAGTTATTGTGAAAATTCTTAAACAATGCAGTGATAAAGATGAAGTTATTTTGACAGCAATTTTCTTAAAACAAGATGTAGAATTGAAGGTGAGACAAAGTTGAAATAATGTTGAATAATATGAACAAAAAAACTAGAGTTTGACAAATGTTTTTTAAAAAATCTATTTATCTCCTTAATTCCAAAAACAGTGATCAAATAATCGAAAATAGTGTAATTTTTACTTTCAAATATACATACTTCTTCATTTTGATTTCAAATTTAAATTGACTCAACATTTTCTCAAAAAGTTTCTTATACGACCATCTCAAACCACACTCTTTGTAACTTTGAATGTTCTTAATTATTAATTTTGAAATTACATTTGAATAGATTCTTAAAAGAAATTATAAATTTAATTTACGTATTTTAGAAAATACATTTATTCAAAGAGAGAGAGATAGAGAGAGAAAGATGAGAATATAAAGTCATCCCTACCGTCCAATTACTGATTTCAAATTTAGCCAACTCATGTCACCGGTTAAGCAAGTCATCACTCATTATATTCAACTGCAGATACCAAGAAAAATATAAACAATGATTTCAGTACCCTCTTTTATATATAACCGATTCAGATCTTTTTATACTAATAATAATATTTAAATTTATTGATAATATTTTTTAGAACTAATAAATGCTCCACACTACATTACAAAAATGTTTTTCCTTTTTAATATATTTTAAGCATAATTAAATTTCACCTCCCTCCTAATTTTAGATATTTTCAATTAAAATTCTATTAAATCTTTTTGATATATTAAGTATTCAATATTTTTATACCTTTTAACTTATATTTAACTTTTAAGTATTTAATATTTTTACACCTTTTAACTGATATTTAATTTTTTAAGTAAAAAATAACGTTAATATTATCTTGTCCCAACCTTACTTAATTGTATCTATTTTTAAAAAAATGCAAGATTTCATAATTAATATAAAATAATATTACATTTAATATAAAATAATATATCAAAAACTTTAGATTAATCTCAATATCATTTTATTATGTATATTAATTTTAATATCATTTTATATTAATTCTAAAACTGTAGATTTCTTTATCTATAAAGACCAAAATAACAATCAGTCACATCACCCTCTTAATAAAAAAAATTAAATTATTATTTTTTTAAATATTTATATAATTATTTTTAATACAAACTCAATTAAAAATACCAACATATGTTACCACCATTCCTTAAAAGAATATAAAAATTTCTTTCTTTCCATTTTCTCTTCAATTAATTTAAAAAAAATATTTTCCTAACCTTTCTTTCCAGGAAGAAATAGTTTAGATATTATATGGAGAGATCGAAACAAGAAGAGACTAATCGAGAAAAGGGAAAAAAAAGAAGATTGCAGCACAAGTAATAAGAAATGAAGCAAAGTAAGACATAGCAGTAGATAATGGAAAAAAGAAACTAGTTACACATTCAACTTTGATATCAATATCCACAAGCCTACTTTTGTACAAAAACTCTTAATCCAGAACAAAAAACCATGTTTTAGTCTGTTGCAGTGGCATCACCAATATCCACTTCCTTTCTGATATCTGCCACACTCTTGAGGATGTGAGAATCAGATGAATCACCTTTGAATCCATCCTTAGTAGAATCAGTGTTCTCCTTCACATGAGAAATATTCTGAGTATTGTTAATTCCACTCATTTGTGTTATAATCTGTTTCATTTGATGCCACAGATTTTGTTCTGCTTTCTAATTCACCACCCTCTAGCATAGAAGATTCACCTGCGGCTGCATCTCCCTTTTCTAATTCAACAGGGGCTGCTGAGTTAGAAGAACCAAGCTGGTTTTCTTCAGAGACCCTATTGCTGCCACCCTGCAATAATCCTTCTGTTGGCACATTTTTTACTTCCCCGGTTACTACTGTGTTCACGGTACCCTTTTGAGTTTGATTTGATTCAGAAAATATTACAGCTTTATTCAGTTCAAATGAAGTATTGGCACTGATTATTGTCAAGTTATTGCTACCTCCATGAATCACTATTGTCAGATCAGTGCCTGCTTCTGAATGACTGTCTGCAAATGTTGTGGTAAGATCTGCGTTGGAAGACTGCACACTCGCCAATTCAGCTTCTTTAATCTTAACATTTGAACCATTTTGGTTCCTGCGAGTTTCCTTGGTATTCATTTCTGAGTTTGCATCAGGGTTTACTAAAAGTGAAACCTTATAGTGAGTCACAACAGCACTAGAAGCATCATCCGCTTTGTATTGTTGCTCTTGAGCTTCATGACTGTTGTGGTTTTCCTCCTCCTTACTGCTGTTTTCTTTCTCATAACTCTCAATTTCTTTTTCGTCCTCTTCGTCCAGGATGATGTCTGCTGGTAATTGATCTTGATCACTCTCATCATCTCCTCCACCCCTTTCATCTTGCACCTCATCGCTTTTGCTTTCATCTTCCTCATCTCCTACTCTCACCTCATGCTTGTCATCTTTTTCTTCATGTTCATTATGTTCATGGTTTTCTTCATGAAGATCTTTTCTACCAAGTTTCGGAGTCGGATACACAGTTTGAGTTCCAACTGACCCTTTTGCATCATCTTCAACAAATTTGTTTTTCTTATCACGCGAGTGCTTAACCTGATAGATCAACCAGGAGCAAAAGCACAGCAACAGAATAATCTGCAGAATCCGTTTTACCTTGATGCCTCTGGTTCTGTTGTTCCTACTTGGCAACCGCTTTGTCATGTTTAACTTACTCAGACACTCCTAACAGTAACTTCTCCGAACCTGCTTTCGATTGGAAAAGCATAATTAAAGAACTACGTGAACAATTATCAGCAATGTCAAGATACACTAACAAACCAATATTAATAATAAAATTGAAAACGAAGCATAAAGGATCCCATTCCTGTATCAAATCAACGAAACTGCATTTAAATTGAAAGCTCCAGAATTCCAAGAAATGAAAAACAGAAGGATAAAGCATTTAACATTAACTTGGAAACAACATTTATTCACCATTCAGAAACATCTTAGCACAAATAGCATAAAATTGTGGGGGAAGGATGGTGGGAGAAGGAATAAAGAACTAAAGAACAAACATTTCACACAAAACCCGTAACAAATGTCAAAAGAAAATTTCAATTTCAATAAAAGCTATCATCAGAATCTTTTAAAACAAGGTTCCGGAATAATTATGAACACAGGCAATACTAACTCAACGCTAAACAAAAGAAAACAAAACCCAGATTATCGCCCGATGCTTCTACAGCAGAAACCAACAGAAAATTTTAAAGAAAGAAAAAAAGAAGTAATCTTGATAAAGGCAATGCACACATGAATGAGAAAAAAGAAAAAACGAAGCTTGAATAGAGAAAAGTTAAAAGCTTGTTGCATAAAGGAAGAGAAATGATCAGAAGGGAAATCACCTGAATGAGAAGCAATGCAGTCAGTGGAAGCAACTGTTTCAACTGCAACTATTTCAACTGCAACTGCTTTCAACTGCAACTGCTTTCTTCCCAAATTAAAGCAGAGTAAGGAACCTTTATAGTGTTGCAACTGCAACTGCAACTGCTTTCTTCCCAACTTAAAGCAGAGTGAGGAACCATTTTTCTTATCAATTTAAATAATTTCTATTTCTATAAGAGGGCTCCTCTTCATTGATTCAGTTTCAATTAGTTCCATATTGGCCCACTCAACTGCAGAATCTTTTAATATCTGATGCTATGAGTGTTGCTAGTTTGCCTTTGGAATGAGAATGCAATGCTTTTTCATTTCCCACTTACACAAACATTCTTCTCTGAGCTGCCATGGTTCGTATTGCATGGTGAAAATCTGATAAAAAAAGGGTTCAAATTGCTTTTGCTTGTAAATTTAGAATTAACTATAAACTTTAATATTGAATGATAAAAGCATTAGTTTTTTTGCCAAAATATAAGCGTGAGGCATTCCAAGTCCAAGGCTACTTCCAACCATTCAATTTCTTAATAATTGCTGGTTCAAATATTCCTGAGGCAGATGTGAGTGCGATTTGTTTGTTTAGTGGAAAATGATGAATAAGAAGGATGGCGAAAGAAGACGGGCACTTGGTTCTGCTGTGACTTCCTTTTTATCCCAATAATAAATATCTTTATTGGTTGAAGTTTCAGTCAATTTTGATGGCTAAAGTGTCAACATCACCAGGGCATCACAGTATGTACTAATTCTATGTTGCAGTGCTTGATCAGCAAATGGGTGGATTTCTCTCTAGCTGTGGAAAGTTCTTTTTCACCTCATGAATTCAACCCCTTCTGCATGATTGTTTCTCTAGGTTGAGTTTTACGCATAATTTTGAAATCCTTAAAGATTCAAGGACAAAAAAACATAAATCAATAGTGTCTAACTCTGCCTTAGTACTGTCTGTCAATAAAAGTTGCAAAATCCTTACTATTGCACATAGGTTACTCCTTGAACTTGCACAGCCACATATTTTGGATGCAAATTAACATTGTTTAAACACGAGATAAGTTGGTTGGCATTGTTAATAGGTTATTTAAACTTGTATATGTTGAATAGCAACTAGTGTTCCAAGATTTCGAAATACAGTCATGGGAAACTACGACAAATAAGTAGGTGGATAATGATACATTCTAAAATCTCCAAGCAATGAAGCTTATCTAGGATCCATTTCGCTAATGGAAACATCGTTGATAGACATTGGTAATGATTTTGTTATAGACTGATCAAATTGCTGCCCTTTTGGCATGGTTGCATCTGTTCCACTGTGGATGAAAAATGCAGGTCGCTTAGGAGTTGGTAGAGTGACAGTGTTACTATCTAGCATAAGAACTATTGTTGCCATTGTAGGTCTGTCTTCGGGATCTTCTTGGACACAGAGCAGACCAATATGGATGCTTCTGATGATTTCATTCTGATTGTAGGATTCTCTTAATATGGGGTCCATCAGTTCCAAAGGTGTTCCATCCTTCCAAAGTAGCCACGCCTGCAAAAAAGTTACATCAAGTATTTGTCACATATTTTCCCTTTTCACTGGAATACTCCATTGGATGAATTAGCCCAAGGAAGCTAAATATCTGCTATACTTACATAGCTCAGTAGATCCTCAGCACCATCTGTTTGATAGAAAGAACTATTCTTCTAGCCGCTTATGATCTCCATAAGGAGGACTCCAAAACTGTACACGTCAGACTTAACAGAGAACTCTCCATGCATTGCATATTCTGGAGCCATATAACCACTGTATAGAACATGGATTGAATAACCAACACAATCGTCAGCACAGGAAACAAAAGACAGAAATCTGGTCCAATACTGAAAATTAGCTTTAAAATTTGTATGTTTGTTTGAAACTACCAAGATATTTGAATGTTTTTGATCGATATGTTAGAATTAGGTGCTTCCACAAATACAGGTGCTCCAAGGAAGGAAGATAGAAATCTGTACTTACTAAGTCCCTACAATTCTGTCGGTGTTTCCTTGAGTTTGATCAACTCCAAATATTCTTGCCATGCCAAAATCTGAGATTTTTGGACTCATATCCCCATCTAACAATATATTACTTGCTTTAAGATCTCGATGTATAATTCTAAGTCTAGAATCTTCGTGAAGATATTGAATGCCTCGAGCAGTCCCTTGAATAATCTTGTAACGTCTCCTCCAATCCAACTCACTTTGCTTTTCAGGGTCTACAAATTGGACAAAATATTCAAGTCGCAGTTTCACATTGACATATATTATGCACAGTTTCCTTTATTGTTGTCGCCTATTAGTGAAGATGCCAAAAAGGAAAACACTGGAAGAGAAAAAAAAGGTAGCATAGAAAGCATAACATAGTTCAGAAATCCTACCAAAGAGAGTGTAGTCGAGACTTTTGTTGGGAACATATTCATAGACAAGTATCTTCTCTTCTCCTTGCAAGCAAAACCCGAGAAGCCTCACTAAATTTCTATGTTGGAGCTTGGCAACCACCACCACTTCATTCTTAAATTCTTCTCCACCTTGCCCAGAGCTTTTCGAGAGTCTCTTCACAGCTATTACTTGTCCACTCGGAAGAGTACCCTAAAATTTTCCAAATATAACTGAATTACACATCCGAAAATCGATCTAACAAAAAAAGTAGGCTAGTTTCTTACCTTGAAAACCTCACCAAATCCACCCTCCCCCAGCTTGTTGTCCGCTGAGAAATTGTTTGTGGCGGCTTCAATCGTGCCGAAACCGAATTGCAAGGATTCCAAAGTGGTGATGTCATCTACATCTAGAAACCCAAAACAAACGCGTAAGATGAAATCATTCATTTAAAAAAAAGAGAGGAAAAAATGAGTATCTTTTTCGTGGATCCTTACTTTTTCCTTCCTTTGCAGAAGCCTTCTTCCTGGCTCTTCTACTCAAGAAACAAATTCCCACTATAAATAGAAGCACGGCGACAGAAATTGGAACCACAATCGCAACAATGGTCCCAGCTGAGATCCCACCGCCTCCTGCATCAATCCCAATCCAAAAAACATCAGAACAAATTCCACGAAAGCAATTACATATAATTCAACACAAACTTAATACAGTTACTTATGTGCTTCCAGACAAGACTATGAACGACTCTAAACCTAGAACTACTAAGAATAAGTGTACTCTGAGTGTGTGATACTTCTTTTTCCGTGTCTTCCTCTACATATACTCGAATCCTTTTCCTCTTGTCTGTATCTGAAATTGTTCTTGGCCAATTCTAATAATAAAGACTAATTACTCAGTATCAATTTGTGCTAACGTAAGAATCAATACTCTTCAATATAAGTATCGAAAATTGACCCCTTTCAATATCAGCATGAACTCGAACCATGATACTACAATATGCTTGATCAGAGAAGAACAATATTAATAGTGAGAGAGTGTTGCAATTGAAGTGTGAAGATTATACCTCGGGAATTAGCGGAAGTTGGAGGAGGAAGTAGGGGCGGTGAGGGTGAAGGTGAAGGCGTGGCTGTGGCGCGGTAGAAAGGGTAGAGTTCGTACCTAACATTGCAGCTAGGATAGAGAACCCTTCCTCCCTGCTTTCCCTGGCAGCACCATGGAAGGTCTCCAATCACACCACTGAGACAATTTCTGCAGTCTCCTGGGGACAGATCGGGTGTGCACTGAGCCAAACAGTACAGAGTCTGAAACCCAGAAAAGTTGGCCTGATTCGTCGCGTATTTCTTCACACCCATGGGAAAGTTGGCAGCCTCATCCGCGGTTGTGTTCATGGTTAAGAAAAGCCGGTTCATGAAGGTTTCTTGGTTGGATATGTTGCCGGTGTTGTATAGT